>JGI990J12352_1000150_pt1 | contig 16171 bp, 9 predicted proteins | sample Intmic4MA4BA4MSA_FD_12352 | JGI IMG/M metagenome (IMG submission 12352) | reverse complement strand
GATATGGAATTGAAGTAGTATATTAGATATATAACTAAAGAATATAATCAGGGTATTTAACCAGATAGTATAATCAGGGTATTTAACCAGATAGTATAATCAGGGTATTTAACCAGATAGTATAATCAGGTCATATATCGAAAAAACATATTTCATTAACTTCCTAGGTTAATTTCCTTATCAAATTTATCACATTCTTCATTAACACATTTAATAAAAGTAGTAGCTGCTTCATCACCTGATCGTGTTTATTTATAATATACATATACATCTTTCTTACATGTTTTACATTTAATTCGACTTTAATTAGCTGATTATTATATCTTCTATTTCTTCAAAAGTGCTTCTGTATCATGTTATTACTATTATTTTAACTTCTACAGCATCAATTAGTCATTTCGTAGCATATCATCTATTGTTTTTTATATATTATCCACGTTCATTGTCATCTTATAAAAATAACTTATTATAATCTTCATATTATGAACGTATAATGTCAAGAATAATAGCAACACTAGCAACACTAGCAATATAATACAAACGTAATTAATACAATAGATGATATGAATATATTAGCAAATAATCACGAAATACCTGATATAGATTATCTTCGTATACCATAATAACATATATAATAATTAGATTGTAGTGGATTGTATAAAGTATAAGATACAGGTGAAACATCATATGATTTTTGGATACGAAATGTAGGATATTATACAGCTGATATGGTATTATTCTGGCCTTCGATAATAAAAGCATTTTTATATAAAAAATTACCACCATATCATATATAATACACTAACAAAGGATAAGGACCTAATCTTCTACATTCTGGTATAACAATAGATATAGATATGCATATAAAAATCACAGAATAACATCCAAGATAATACTAAATGAACGAACAAGATTACATGATAATTAATAAAATGGCATAATGGTTATAAGAATAAATATATTAGTGTATATTACCAACAGAAAATAACAACAATAACAACAATAACAACAATAACAACAATATATCAATGAACCCTATAATACTTATACGTGATAAATCGAGTTTAAGCACGAAAAAAGACAATTATATTAGACACGGTGTACATATATACTTCTTCGATTATATTTTCACACTGATATAAAAACAATAAATTGTACAATATATTAAACCACGTTTTCCAAAATCAGATATATACAACGAAATAATAACATAATATCCTGAAATTCTTATAAATGAATATTTAGATACAGGACCTACTACAGGTACAACATCAATACCTCTCACATATAGATTAGATGATAAAACTAATACATCAAAATAATATACATAATATCTAGATAGTGAAAATCAGGTACATACATTATATAATAGCAATGCTAAAGATATATTATATGGATTAAATCCTTTTCGAGGGTAATATATTGAATTAAAATAACACCTTAGAATATCTGAGAAAAAACATGTATTCACAACCACTACAACTTAACAACAACATCAACAACAAAATATAAGCTCTATAATGGATATATTTATGTAAAATGCTGTATATAACTACAAACATTCAATATAAGTGTGTTTCGACTATTATAATACTGAAATACGTACCAAAATATCTATCAAAGAGCTATTATAAGTTGTATACCTCATTCGTAAACCACATCATGATAATAGATATAACATTGTATGTAATTTATATGAAATACTAAATAAAAACATAGTGTATACATAAGTTGTATATTATATGATAATGTGTGAGACATTTCATGATATGGTACCAACTATAGATAACATTGATATTACCTAAACATATGCAGAACCATAATATGATAAACCACGTGATAATATCCTATATAAAAAAGGATCATCATATCCAAGAGAAATAATAGCTTCTACACGCAATATAATAGCTAAATAAAATAACACAGAAAATAACATAACTGTATATATAGCGTTTGATAGATTGTTATAAATAGCACATAAAATAACACATGACGAAAAAGATCATGCTATCATTAATGAATTGCGTAAATATTTAATTTCAACACCCGCGTATGAAAAATATAAGGATATACTATTAAAAAGATTTAATGAAACTAGTAAAATATCATAATTAACAATGGAGGCTGTATATGATAGTTGTTAACATATGAATATACATGTAAAAAAATGCTTATTTACTGATGTGTTTAGCTAATGGATGGCATATATGATATAACCAATATATAAGACAGATGTGATGGATAATAACTATATTTTCGTACATGAAGTGTCAGCAATAGATTAATATCATTTCAAACACATAGATACACATAAATAAATAATGAGTGTTATATTATCGCGTTTCATACATTAATTGGAAGAATTATTAAAAAATTAACATATGTATTATAAAAGTATAAATGATGCTAAACAAATAGCATTATATGGTACACTTATAGATAATAACATATATCTTAAAAACAAGATATTCTCATAAAAAAACATGATAGATAATAGCGTGTTTAATAACATATAAGCCTCTTCGTTTTAAAAATACAATGCTGACTAGGATTAACACGTATTTGGTGTATATAATGGCATTGTATAATATGATAATACTAAAAATGTGTTTAAATATATCAATAATGCTAAGGAATGTTAACAATATTTCGTCACCAAAAGTACAGTATTCAAGATATAACCTGATTTCATAAATGAGGATAATATTATTAAAGAACCTGATGAAACTAGCATATATTATATACCATATAACACTATTAAACGTACAATACGAGATATATTCAGTAATTAAGAAGAAGGTGATGAATTTATAGTATATTAATGGGTAATATATCTCACATTATCATCTTTATTAACTAAATAAGGATAATCTTAATATTTATTCATATTTTTCGGTACTGGTGGTGATGGTAAATCATTATAAGGTGAAAGTCTTGTATAAGCATTAGGTATAAGTGATTTAGTAACATTAGAGTCTATAAATTCGAAAGGTATATGTATAAATGAAACGAGAAATATTACACATAAAGGATATGCATCATAAATGAAATCAAATACATTATAATCAGGTAAACGTGCATAATCTAGTACACATGATTCAGGTGGTTTAGATGAATTATATGGTAAATATATAGCAGTACTTTCAGAATTAAACGTTGAAAATCCTCTTTCAGGTAATATAATTAAATAATTAGCTGGTGGTACTAATATAAATACTAGAGGTGCACATTAAGGTAATGTTAAATCATTTATTTGCTAAGCATGTATACAAATACATACAAATTAAGTATTTAAACTAGATTAAGAAATAGATGAAGGAATTATGAGGAGAATCATACATTATACCTTCAAAAATAAGTATAAAAGTAAGGAAGATTATGATAGAATGTAGCATGGTTAACAAAATAGGAATATCAAGGTTAAAGACGTAGATTTATAAAACAAACTTATTAAAAACTAATTATATGTTGATTCTCTCGGTATATTTATACTTATGTAATATATAGAATGCATGTAAAATAAAGATATGAGATAATAGAATTATATACCTCCATTATTAATACGAGAGACTGCATAATATTTTAAATCATAGCTTAAACACTGGAATACTGTCATAAATATGTTTACACAGGTTGATACTGATGATACTGATGATACTGATGATGTTGTTGAAAATACTAAAAAAGACGAAGAAATATACACAAATTGGACAACAATTATACGTGCTGTGACTGATCTTGATTGTTTTTCCGAGGGAAGATAATCAAAAAGATAAGATCATAATAATACATAACAAACACATCTAAAGAATCATATATATGGTTTAAAATCAGAATGGTAGCATTTATTATACTATGCATCATCATATAACATAGAAAATGATGAGTTTATTCATGAATTATGCTCATTGAATTATTTCGATAGTTTAGATCCACGGAAAATACTGGTTAAAAACATTGTGTTTAAGAACTAAAGTTCTAGACTTATTGCATAACAAGAGTATAATAACATGAAGTAATTATTTGTGTGAATAACAGTTTTTTTCTCTCGATTGTGTTTATGTATGGAAACAGATTATATATGTTTTTTAACATGATATCATGACTACAGATGATGATATTTCAGAAAGAATATACTAAATTAAGCACTCATGTTATTAATTAAGCATGGTATATAGTATGACTTTCAATGATATAATTTTAGTTTTTAACACAAAAATAATAAATGTTGTTTTTTTTTCGATATAACTATGTTGAAGATTTAACCATTTAAACACTAAATATAAGTGATAGAAGAAACTATATAACGTAAAAAGTTCATTCTCGGTGATGAAATGGGTGCTGGTAAAACATTATCTATCATAGCAACAATATGTGAGTTAAAATAACGCAATCTTATCAAATAAGCACTAATTATATGTTGTGTACGTGGATTATTATATAATTGGGAGAATGAGATAAAAAAATATACTAATGAAACATATTTCATAATAGATTAAGCTCTCAATGACAGACCTAAGTATATTCTCGAGAGAGAAGAGACAATTTTATTAACATGTTTCACATCTATACGAAAAAAAGAGTTTCTTCTCGCAGTATAAAATAAATAATCTATACAATTCTTAGCTATAGATGAATATCATAAATAATTTACAAATGCATAAGGATCTTAATTTAAAAGCCTAAAATATCTCTCTGGTATATAATATATTGTACCTATATCGGGTACATTAATAAATAATTAAATAGCAGATTGTTATTCTAGTATGTATATGATAGGTGTATGTAAATATTCATTCTTCTAGTTTAAACTTAAATATTGTATAATGGACAGATACAATCATATCACAGGGTATAAACCTAATTTATTACCAGGATTATAAACCTAATTTTAAGGATGTATGGTACGTAGGTTGAAGAATGAATTTATGTAAAATCTACCAGATAAGTTATATAATACAATATATATTAACATGACAACGTAAGAAAACACTCTTGTAAAAAAGATTATGAAAATGCTTACTATAGCTATGATATAAAAGAATTAAGACTCTATATTAACATTAATTATACGTGCTAGGTAAATAACCGGGTGTCCTAATATATTATGTGTAAAAAACGAAGAAAATAAAGAAAATAAAGAAAATGTTGAAGATATAGTAGAAGATATTGAGGATGTGGAAGAAGATGTAGAAGATATGGAAGATAAAGAAGAGAATGTGGAAAATATTGAAGATGTGGAGTAATATGTAGAGGATGAATAGTAAAATAATACGATATAATACGAAATATCATAATTATGTGAAGGTATTATAGGACCTAAATTAGAGAGAATTATTGAAGATGTATAAGATATTACTGAAAATGGATATAAAGTTCTTGTATTCTCATAGTGGGTGAAAATGATAAATTAATTTATAAAATTTATCGGAGATGTGAATTTATTAGTAATAACAGGTCCATTTACAGGTTCTATTACACATAATAAACGAAAATAGCTATCTGTGGAATAAATTAAGGTATTATTAAATACAAACACTGAATATAAAATATTGATAGGTACAACAGCTATTGGAACTGGATATACCTTCACAGATTGTAGTTATTGCTTATTTATAGATGAACCATGGACATATTCTGAGAAAATGTAAATTATTGATAGAATACATCGAATAGGATAGGAAAAAACCGTATATATTAACACATATCTTGTATCATAGTCTATAGACGAGTATATTAACGAAATAATCATAAAAAAAAAGAGTTACCATGATTATTTAATAAATGCTATGAAAGGGTTAAATTTATAATAACGAAGACATAGAGTACGTAAGATGTTATAAGGTGATAGAACATTAGATAATTGATTTAGTTTTTTTTATCATATAATCTTCTCAAATATCCACTTAATTGTTTTATGATTGTTAGAACTTATATACTTCCAATTGTAACTATCAAAGTATTTAAACTCTGTTATTATACATGTAGCTTTTTACCCATGTTTTTTATTAACTTACTCTACATATTCTTAAATTTTATCTAACAATTTCATATCTTTCCAATATGGTGCATAATATACCATCACAAGTTATTTAACATGTATATTCTCGAATATAAGCTTTAATTATGTAAATCCTATAGTTAACATATGTTCTGTATATGGTGGATTACACATAATGAAAAGACTAGTATTTTCAAGCTGTTTTTATTCTTATTATTTCTTCAAATGAGGGTATAAATTAGTACAATCACCGAGAGAATATGGATCATCGTCAAACATAGAACAATATGATGAAATTATAGGGTTGTTATTGTCGTTGCTACTACTATTATTACGACGTTTATTATAATCTATCTATTATTTTGTATTATATTATGTATTTAGTTATAAATTTAGTGTTATAGAATTGATAGGTGATCCAAATAGCTCATATGATATTAAATTTGGTGTCTTTATATGTTATATAATCTAGATCATTTCTTAAGGATCTACTGATAGTTGTTGATTATTAATATATATACCATCATGTTTAAATAAATTAAGTAATATAGTATGTCTTATAATCTATGTTATAAACTGCTATTTTTTATTAGATATACACACCGCATATAAATATTTCAGTCTATATTCGTTAAATACTATGTGTATATCTTTATTATGTTATGTGTGTATTGTTATATGATTGTTATTAAAGTCTATATCAGTGATTTTATCAGTGTTATTATTGAATATTTTCTCGATGTGTTATCTATGCTTTTATTATGGTAATTCTACCTTGAATTGTTTATATGCTTTCGTATTATATTCATTATCGAAGGATATATTTAAAGGATCTATACGATTATGACGTCCATTAATAACAAAGTTAATAAGTGCTTTATATAACACATTATCAGTACATAATGCATGATATGATATTATATAATCACACATGAAAGTTATCGAATAAAAAAAATACATAATCAATCAATAAATTAGGATATTTTATTATGATGATGTTATTATTATTAAATATAATCTTCAAAGTTATTTTATTGGTTTTTTATGATTGTATTTCTAGTATATATAGCAGCTAGATATTTATCAGTTAATTCTTTGATTTGTATATTCTTGATTTTAATTTATTATATTGATTCTTTTATGATAGCATCTTTAAGCTTAATTTGTGTATTATTTATATCTTAAATTATAGCATCTTTGTTCTAAATTATAGCATCTTTGTTCTAAATTATAGTATCTTTGTTCTAAATTATAGTATCTTTATCTTTAAGTTATTATCTCTAATCCTCTATAACATTATTTTTTATACTAATTTCCTATTCAAGTTTACAATTACGGGCTTTTATTATGTATAATTCATGATCTATTTAATCATGACACACTACAAAACCTCCATATGTATCAAATGAAGAGTGATTATCTTCAGACATTGTATAATGTAAAAAACAGATAATCAATTATTTTAAAATGCATTTTAAATTTTAAGTTGTTATAATAGATTCTTTATAATAGCATCTTTATCTTTAAGTTGTTATAATAGATCATCTATAACATTATCTTTGTTCTAAATTATAGCATCTTTGTTCTAAATTATAGCATCTTTGTTCTAAATTATAGCATCTTTATCTTTAAGTTATTATCTCTAATCCTCTATAACATTATTTTTTTATACTAATTTCCTATTCAAGTTTACAATTAAGATCTTTTACTATATATAATTCTTTATCAACCTATTTAAATAAGACTATGGAATGATATGTACTAAGTATTATTTATCCAGTCTTAAGTATAAATCTAGTATATCTTGAACTACGATTAGATTATATTGCATTGTCTACAGCAACATTTAATGGAAGAATAGTACTATAAATTATATCAAGATGTTCATTACGAAATACAGTACGTTTATTTTAAGGTATAATATATGTATTAAATTAAGTATATATCAAGGGTTATTTTAATATCATACCTCGTTATATTAATAGTTATGTTTATTCTTTCGTTATTTCATATGGATTTATACCTATAAAAGTAGCTAAATTATCTAACGTAGAGTTTTTAAATTATTAAGCTAATTATGATATAATATTCTGTTATCTTCTAACTTCATCTATAGCGTTGTATTTATCATGATCCTCATCTATTTCAATATACCATAGTTTATTCATTAATTATAACACAGTGTCAGTTCTGCGTATTTTATCTTCTTCTTATATATCAATATTTTATTAATCTTTACTTACAACACAGGTGTTTAAACGATGTATTTTAAATGTAGGTTCATTTGAATATGTACGAAAGAGATATCCTAGAGTTAAATATTCGATTTTTTAATATTTTTGTATCTAAGCTTTAGATTTAGGGTTTACTATCTTATTTTATATTTTATACTCTTATAAATCCAAATCTTTAGATGATTTTATGATAAATAATATATTACATATAAGATAATTATTTTTCCATACACTGATAAATATGAAAAAAAACATACTCATTCGCGTCTAATAACCACTGTTCTAAATCGTTTCATAAATTCGTCTAAATCTTTACTATCTGTAGCATTAATATAATCTTATATTATAGCGAAAGGATCAGTATTTGATATCATAATATATTAAAATAATATAGCATGATATCCACAACTATATTAATCATTTTAAAGTATGTATTCATTATGTATAGGTTTAACTTTAGTATTATTCTTTAATCCTTATTATTTAATACATGAATCAAGGTTTTAAAACCAAGTATAATACCTCGATTTATACTTATGATATTTATTTGGTGCAGATTTATATGTATCACATGTAAGAATACCTGTTATTGGACCATTGTGTGATTATGAATCATAATAATATGTTGTAATAGTGTTATTATTATCACGTTTTATAATCATAGAACACCAATGTTCACCATCTGAATATTAATGACATGTATTAAGTATATATCCATACACATCACCACCTTATATATTTTTTACTATATGAACTGGGTTAAGATTATCAGGTTATGTTTCGAATTAATCATATGTGAATATTCCTTGAAATTTATACTTATTAGTGCTATCATTAGCTTATATTTATAGACATAATATTGTTATAATCACAGAATCTAACCATCCATCTAATGCTATATCTTACACTGGTGGTAATGCATCGTTAAATATTTAATGTATTTTCATGTTTTCCGAAAATGTATGTTATCTTTGTAAGTATTTATATAGACAATCATCGTTATTACAATTAGATTTCTCTAATATTTTTTAAAGCGTGAGTTTTGTTGATTCTTATAATTTAGATATTTCTGTATTATTTAAGCATGTTTATATACCATCTCTTATTATCTATGGTTGTCTACCTAATGCACATGTACAATTTATAAGCTATTTCATTACATATATCGATAATTTTGTTAGATATTTGATTGTGTAATCCAGAGGTATAATAATGAGGGTATATATTAGTACGATAATCAAGGTAATAATTTAGGTATGATATTTAGTATAATAATGAGGGTATATATTAGTACGATAATCAAGGTAATAATTTAGGTATGATATTTAGTATAATAATGAGGGTATATATATTAGGTATGATATTTAGGTATGATATTTAGTATAATAATGAGGGTATATATATTAGGTATGATATTTAGTATAATAATTTAGTACGATAATCAAGGTATATTCTTCGTATAATAATTTAGTTACTTTTTCGAGAATATAACCAAAAAACATAACTTATTTAAGTCACTTTGTAGATTTCTTCGTAGTAGTCCTCTTTTTACGCTTTGTTGTTGTAGATTTCTTAGTTGTAGATGCAGATTTTTTACGTTTCGTTGTTGTAGATTTCTTAGTTGTAGATGCAGATTTTTTACGTTTCGTTGTTGTAGCACTTTTTGTGGTAGTTCTCTTTTTACGAACCACAGCATTCAAAATAGTATTATCTAATGTATTATTTTATATATTACCACTCATTAATTATGCAATATCCATTCTTAATAGCAGCGAAAAAAACACAACTATAAACTTTCTTATTTAACATCTATATGACACACATAAATACCAAGGATATTATATCATTGACTGAAGAAGATAAAATACTTAATTAACCAGGTATGTATGTGGGATCTATATAAACATCATCATTTAATAGATGTGTGTATAAAAACTAGTAATATATAGAGTAAAACATAGAATATTCACAAGCTAGTGTTAAATTAGTCGAAGAATTGATAAATAACGCTGTAGATAACTACGGATAAAGCTAATAAATACTCTAAAAAAATATAACACACAAATAATAACCATAATCATATTCAATAACTATACGTAGCGATAATAGATCATTTACTATACGTAACAATGGGTTAGTATTTCCATTAACATAATCATTAAATTTAACAGATGCTGAATAACGTAAACATATAGATGAAATAATACGTGTATTTAGTATACTTAATACATCTGACAATTATAGTAATAAACGATAAAAAAGCGGGAGAAATGGCTTAGGAGCTAAATTATGTTATATATTATGTTAAGAATTCTAAATTACTAATCAATATAACAATATAAAGGCTTAAATTACGTTTAATAACACAGTATCTATCAATGAAAGCACAAAATTACAAACATTCAAAAAACAACCTCCAAAGATACTACTATCATCTACTTCTTCCAATGCTACAAACTATTTCTAAGCAAAGATAAAACTACGTAGTGATTTTCCAGATATAAACTAGGATATTATAACCACATATCTAAATTAATTACTAATATGCATGGATAATATACCGTATATAACATATAATACAACATAAATTATGAAACAGAATTCATAGCAAATTTTAACCTCTTTCGGTATCATAGAATATTACACTGAGAAGATAGAAGGTATAACTGTTATATTATCTAATAAAGGCTCTATAAAACGTTTTGGTATGATAAATTACCTACCTATCATAGGTGGATAACCATTTACATTGATAGATAAGTAAATCAAAGAATGTTTACCTAATATATAGCCTAATTAACTACATATATTAGTATTTGGGTTACGAGATAAAATAACATTCAATTCATAAATAAAAGAGAGTATATCAGGTGGTTTTACCGGTTTCAAACTATCAGAATAAGCATTATAATACATATAAAGTATTTCTAAGCAAAAAACAATCAGATAGTAATAAATGAAGAATTATCCTAAGCATATACCAGCTAATAATCTACATATTTCTAAAACATAGGTAAATAGCTTAATTGTATCAGAAGGTGATAGTGCAAATGCTTTATTTAAGAGTTTATTTGGATAAAATCCCAGATTACACGATAATATAGGACTTTTACCGTTAAAAGGCAAAATTATTAACACAAGTAATAAATCAGATACAATAATAAGTAAAAACGCTGAATTAAACATGATAAAGAATATCATAGGGTTATAATCTAATGTTATATATGAATCATTATCATAATTACGATATTAGCATATAATCATAGCTACAGACTATGATACTGATGGATTTCATATAAAAGGATTAATTATCTCGTTTATACATAATGAATGGCCACAATTAATATCTTTAGGTTTCATAAAAGAGTTTAGATCACCTATTATAATAGCATATCAACATAATTCTTAACAATAATAGTAGTGTGAAATCTATGATTAAACCTATTTCGAACAGAATAAACATATATATACAAAACCACGATATTTTAAAGGGTTAGGATCCTTCAATAACAAAGATATGAGACGTTTCATAGATATATATAAGTATATACACATTATATAACATAGTTAATAACCTGAAAATGATAATACGTTAATAAATATGTTATTTAAATACGATTCATAACATAGAAAAGACCTTATATTATAATATCAGTATTAACCCTTCGAAAACATCAATATAAATTATATAATGACATAATAAGTGTTATTATATTAAATACATTCATTAACACGTGCAATTCCATCAATGATTGATGGGTTAAAACAATCATAGCGAAAAATAATATATTATTCCATTAAATATTTAGGATCTACAGAAAATACACAATAAAAAGTATCAACATTAGCTGCAGGTATAAGTAAAATATTAGATTATAAACATGGAGAAACATCTCTATATGAAGCTATAATTCTTCTCGCATAAGATTTTCCACGTACAAACAACTGTAATTTACTATATCCATCTGGTTAATTTGGATCTTATATTGATCCCAGAGCATCATCACCTAGGTATATTTACGTGTATAAAACAGAGTTTTTAAATAAAATATTTAACGAAGATGATAATTTAATATATGATTATAATTTATCAGATGACGGTATATAAATAGAACCTAAAGAATTATACCCGTTAATACCAATATAAATGGTAAATGGAGCAAAAGGTATAGCATGTGGATGGTCTACAGAAATGTTTAATTTCTCATTATCATCAGTAATATCATATATAAAGTGGTATTTAAACATGAAAAAGGACACAAGTCAAGAAATAACGTAACACCCCAATTTAAACATACATTATAACAATTATAATGGTATTACATAGCTATTATAGGATGAAAAGGGTAATTTTTATATAGATAACATAGGAAATCATAAATATAATCCCAATACATCAAAATTATGTATTAGAGATACTAATATACATACTAATCTAACGTAATTATCAGAATATTTCTCTTCGTTAAAAGATGAGGCTGAATATAAGGATTTATCCGTAAAAAGATTACAAGGATAAGAAGACGGAGTATTATACCTAGAAATATACCCAGTTTCTTAAACATTATACACAACAATATATAACAAATTCATACATTTACGACGTATTATGAAAAACATGACATTTCTGTGCAATAATAACGTTGTATAATATAATAATCCATATACGTTTATAAATGAGTGGATATAACTGCGTATATAACATATGTAGAAATATATACGAAACAAAGTGTGTTAACTTATAGAATAATTCATGATAAATCACTATATAATGTAATATAAGAATGAAAGTCATGGATTAATATCACAAGATTAAATATCAAAGATATTATCCACATATTTAAGCTAATAAGCTATCAAATAGCTATCTAGGGATATTAACCAGGATGAAAGATTGAATAATACTGATTATATAATAGAATACGCTATAAATTACAAAACACATGAAAATGATATGAAAAATGTACATAAAGATGGATATAAGTATATAACTGATAGAACTATTAGATATATATCTAATTACAAAGACTAATAATACGAAATACATAAACTTATATTATATTACATGCATAATACTACGTATAAGGTATATTTAGACCGTATAGAACGACTTTGATCGTAAAAAAAGTTTTTTTGCTAAATTAAGAATGGACGGTGAAAAGAAAATATCTAATTATGTAGGAAATTAAATTAAATTAACACACATTTTATAAAAAAAATTAATCACCGCAATATAAAAAACGTTTACTGAGGAAGTGTAAAACTATAATACTCTCATATTAGGAGAAGAGGTAAGAGTTGATTATTACTATTAAAAACGAAAAGATGAAGATGAAGATGAAGATGAAGATGAAAAATAGTAAAAACAATAAAAATAGTATGCAATTATGTATTATTTATGGAATGACGTTGAAAAGAAAACTATAACATTTTCACATGTATCATTAGCACATATAACTAATATATATCAAATGGCATCTTCAATAGCTATAGAAAAAACAAATGGAAGAGATAATGGTACTCGAAAAGGTTCTGTTATTTCAAATTCTTATAGATGTATATTATATGACAATATACGAGGTGTTTATCGTAGAAATCCTTCATAATTATTATATGAACCTGTTATATATGAAATTAAAGAAATTAGGGAATAAAAACCTAAGTAATAACCTAAGTAATAACCTAAATAATAACGTGAGGAATCATCTGAGGAATAATATGAGGAATAACCTAGGTAATAACCTGTGAAAAACACTAAGAATAAACCTGTGAGATAATATGAGGAATAACCTAAGTAATAACGTGGAGAAAATACTAAGTAATAATATAGGAATAACCCTAAGTAATAACGTGAGGAATCATCTGAAGAAAAACCTAGGTAATAATATAGGAATAAACCTGAGGAGTAACGTGAGGAAAAACATGTGAAAACTATCGAGGAATATATACATAAAAAACCTGAAAATGATAAATAACCATCTAAAGATATAAATTAAAAACAGAAGGTTGTATAAAAAGAAGATTCTGATGATCCATTCGTTGATACTGTTGGTGAGAATAATAATAGTAGAGAATAATCTACAGAAGATGACAGACTCGATAAAAAGTGAAGTTATTTAATAACGTTTTTTTCTTATATTTTATGATTAAGGATTTAACAGTAGATCATAAACATATATTCTCACATTATGTATCATATATTGTTAATTCTATCAATTCCGATAGTGATGATAAATTATATAACAATAATATACTATATTAAATACCAGATGACATACTAGAATAAGACGATATTGATATATTTGGTTATATAATATCATATATATAGCACTATCCTATATAATAGACAGCAGACAATACTTAAAAGAGTTTTTATATCGCACGTCAAATCTTAGCTATTATAACTAAATTACACCAATATACAATAAAAGATGCATTATATTTAGATATATATACACGGACAAATATACCAGAATAACTAATTAAGCTATTATCTATATTAAAATCTGTATCATTATGTCCTTAAATATAAATATATGATTAAACTATACATATATTAGATACATAATTATCAACGGAGATGTACGATTAATGCAAATATAATATTATAACTATGATATCAATTCTTCATACATTATAGAGTCCATAACATGATATAGATGTATTATATAATATATTAGAAGATGATGGGTTATTAATAGTTAAAACGAATGAATTAAAACATAAGAATTAAAATCATCTATATAACTGTTATGTATAATTCTGGGATGCTATATAAGGTAAAACACCATAAAATCAACCATATAAGTTCTATACTGAATCAGCTACAGTGAAATTATTCTCTCGTTTCAAATATTTGGGGAAAAAATAGCTGTATGATAACTTATTATAAGAAATACGGGGTAATTAAGTAATATATGTCTTCCAGAAATGATATGATTGTTTCTTTAATATTAATTAATTAATTAATTAATTAAATAATTAAATAAATAAATGATGATATAAAACATACTAATAATAATCACAGTACTTATATTAATATGGATACTAGTTTCAACACTAAGATCAGCCTTCATTTCAGCATAAGGTGTATATACAGTGAAAAAAGAGGATTTAAGACCAGGGTATTATAATATACCAAATATAGGTAAAATTTGGATAACTATAAGACCAACTACATGTGAATCATGTATATAAATACCAACACATAATAGCTTTTACGAGATGAATAATTATCTTAAATACACACATTTATAGTTAAAAACAGATTTTGTGAAACAAGGACCATATGCAGCATTATCATTAGTAAATCCTTGGTAATGGATGCGATATTTATTTGATATACCATATTATTTCTATTAAATGGAAGATTCTGATATATATAAAATAATAATTCTCAACGTAGGTGATAAAATTAAATTTGTAAAATTAGCTACTAAAAACAGTAGTAATATATGAAATATGTTGTTTTTTAGGTAATTGATTAGGTAATTGTTGTCTTATAATGCGTCTTTTCTCCTTCTTTTTCACTATGGAGATGTATCTGTGGAGAAAAAACATGAGTTTTACTACGTGAATTAATGCATCATTCTAATGTTTTAAGATTAGTATGGTGTTTATAAGTAAATTATCATATAAGTCCCTGTATTCTATTAATTATGGGTACTTATTGTCAAATTATGTGATTATATTGATTATATTGATTATATTGATAAATTAGCTATAAATTAGCTATAAATGAGGATGTTCAGTTGATTGTTGTGAAGGAGTATTTGATATCTTTCACAGTGTGTTTTTTCAAGATGATTCCTCAGGTTATCTCACAGATTATTACTTAGATTAATATCTAGTGTTTTCTCTAGGTTTATTCCTAGGTTATTCCTCAGATTATTACCTAGGTTATTACTTAGTATTTTTCACGTATTAATATCTAGTG
>JGI990J12352_1000149_pt1 | contig 16228 bp, 21 predicted proteins | sample Intmic4MA4BA4MSA_FD_12352 | JGI IMG/M metagenome (IMG submission 12352) | reverse complement strand
TATCCCATCAGAGCCGTCAAGTCCTACTCGTCCGACTTTACCACAAACAGGGATTAGAAATGGTAGTGTTGGTTTCTGGGTTGGTCTAACACTAATGATATCAACAGCTGGTATATTGATTTACAAGAATGAAAATCTTTCGTTTAATCTCAAAAAAGGATTGAAAAAAGCTAAAAATTCAAGTGAAAACGAAGTGGAAACTGAATAGATGTTTTGAACGTTTTAGCGTTAATAAAACACCTGATTTAGAAGAAAAAATCAGGTGTTTTTAATTTTTAGAAATTCAAAATTGAAAATCAAGGAGTGTTATAAAATGAGATATGAATATGAACCAATTGAGGCAGATAACGAAGTATTAGTAAGTTTAATTGAAGAAGAAGTGAGAAGACAAAGCAAAGAGATTGATCGTAATTATTCCCATCTTAGCGAAAGTAATAAGTACCAAATATTAGAAAAATATCGTAGTGAATTAACCCAAAAGATAGTAGAAAAATTACATTTTGTTGATGATGATAAGCTTTCAGATTCATACGAAGATGGCGCAATAGGTACTCAACTTAGTTTAGCTCATATTATAAGAGTTATTGGGCGATATGAAAGAAAAGTTTGGGGCGATATTGTGGCGCATACAGATGGAATGGTAACTGATGAATGGCCTTTAAGATTGGAATTAATTAATGAATTAAGGAGAGAATATTGGCAGAAAATATCAACTGGAATATCAAAGTATAAAGGTGATTTAAGTGTTGGAGTTAGAGAATATTATGAAGAACTGCTTTATAAGGCATTTAGAGACTGGGAACGAAAGAGAGCAAATGAAGATATTGAAGATTTGAGAAAATTATATGAGCGTGAGGTAGAAATGCACATTCAGTATTATCTTGATCTAGTACTTACTGGAGGAGAAAAAAGAATTGATTTTAGACGGTAAGTATATATTACGTTGGGATAAATTGTCGGAAGATTTGTGAGAGTTATTAACAGAATAAATAAAGACTTTAAGAAGAAAGGGTGAAAAGAATGGATTTAAATGATGAATTAATTAGTGCATTAAAAGGCTATGGTATCACAGATGAAATGATTAAATGGTATCAAGAAGTAGAGAATGAGCCTGAAATAAAAAAAGAATTTTATAAGGGCGATATAGCACATGAAAGGATAACTAATGTTATCGCTTTAGTCTCAATGATTATCAAGGGTTATGAGACAATGAGTGAAGAAAGTTATTTGGNGCTCCACGTTGCATTATATGATAAACTGACAAGGTGTATGAATAGTTTTGTTGATACATTTTGTGGTGGATATGAAGATGGAGAAAAATAAGCAACAGAAGTAACAAGGTAGATTATAAAAGGACTTCAATGTGTTAGATTTCTTTTAAGGTGCATAATTGGTGAATATTAGAGGATAGGAGGTGAGGTATTAGTGATGGAAATTTTATTGACTTTAATTATAATAACTTTGGGAGGTTGGCTAATAGTGTTGGGTTTAAAACTTAAGAAACTTGAAGCTATGAACTTTCAAATGAGTGAAGCGATTGAAGAAATTGAAAGTAAAAAAGGGAAACAAGAGATAGCGATTGCGCGTTTGATAATAGATTTTGCGGCGAGAGAGTTAGCGGGAATAACGTTAACGTAGTAGAATATAAAAAGACTTAGAAAGGTTTCAAGGTATTAGATTTCTTTTAAATATTCTCGGAAACTTTCTGCGTTATTTTTTAAATATTCTCGGACATACCAATCAATTGATTTAAAAAGGTGCTCATCAACATATTTGGTTAGTATTCTAGCAGAAACAATTGTTGTAGTATTAATGATTTCTTTTTGTTCAGTTGTAAGTTCTGGGAAAGTTGTTGCCATCTCTTGTTTGGTTTCTTGGGTTATTTTGTTGATGATTTCTAGTTCAGTATTTTTATTCACATTATCCACCTCAAATTTGATATTGTTTGATTGTATCAAATATGTCAATAAAAGTAAATAATGATTAAAAATACAGATAGACAATTGATGAATATTAAAGGGTAGGAGGTGAGATGTTAATGATGGAATTTTTATTGATTTCAATTATAATGAATTTGGTGATTTGGCTAATAGTGTTAAGTTCAAGGCTTGAAAAACTTAAAGCTATGAGTGTTCAAATGAGCAAAAAGCTTGAAAAAACCAAAAGTGATGAAAAAAGTCGAAAAAAACTTATTGAAGAGATGGCGATTGGTTTCAGAGCGAGAGATGCTAGAGAGGCGCTAATGAACAGAAACGATAACTAGTTGATGATTGCATCAGCGGCAAAGGAGGTGAGTTAAGTGGTGAATGCGATTAGAGATAATCCACAAGGAAATTATGATAAATTCAGTAAAATTGGGCGCTTTTTTAAAATCAAAACATTTGAAAAAGTTTGTTTATTCTTCGGTATGGTCGGTATCTTCAGCTTTACGCTCGGTGTATTGTTTGAAGTGATTGGTTATTTACTGAATAATGAATTTGGTCTAAGGTTAATTAGAATTTCAATTTTAACAGGCTGGTTAGAAGTGGTTGGTTTAATTGGCGCGACAATGTATTTTTGGTTAAGAAAAAGGAAAGAAAAAAATAAAACATAGAAATGGAGAGAAAAGATTATGGAAAAAGTTATATTAAACATTCCTGAAAGTTTTGGGAAAATCAAATTCTTAGGAGCAAAAAAAGAAATTCATGAGGGTTATGGGAATGACCGAAAATTACTCGGGATTGGTTGGTCGTGTTATTCGGAAAAACAACGTGCTATGCAGGTTATATTACCACCAGGAGTGACTCCGAAAGCTACATTTGAGGCAGAAGTTGAAGTGGTAAATCATTATATGGGCTTTTTGCATAGTGGTACACGCAACGATGAATCTACAGAACGATTATTATTCGCAGATGATTTAGTGATGAAAAACTAGATAATTATTTACTCAAGTATTAAAAAACAAACAAAAATAAAAAAAAGAAGGAGTGTTTTAAATGTTTAAAATTAAAGAAGAATTAGTAGTAGATGTAGAGGGAACTTTCGGTTCTTTGAAATTTATAGGGCTTGGTCAGGAACGACGCCCCTATGACGAAAAAACGGGCGAATATGGTGATGTCAATCGCCGAACTTATGATTTAATTTCTTCAAAACTTAAAAGGGTTGTGGAGGTTCATGTGTCACCAGAATTACCAATCCTTGAATTTCCTTTTGAAACAGAAGTAACAGTGACTAAACCTGATGTTCGTGGTTATAACGTCAGTGGGCGACAAGGGCTGTCTATTAAGGCAGAAAATATCGTTTTGCTTGAAAAGGGAGCGCCAAAACAAGAAAACCAAAGGTCACCACAACAACCAGAAGTGAAAAATAAGTAAAAAATTATAAAGGCAATCCTTAATCGGTTGCCTTTATTTTTACTTTAACTAAGGAAATGGGTGATAAGAAGTGCAAAATATAAAAACGTTATTTACTAATCGTGGTAATCGGATTAAATACTCTGATCAGCGGTTATTATTTAATTATTACAAGATGATTGTCATTTCAGGGTTTATTCTGACATTAATATTTATCTATCGGAGACGGATTTTAGCGTTTGACATTGACACGATCAGTTTTGGCGGTATTTTGGATTATCTTCAAAATTATTCATTTATTATTAGTGCAGCTGGTTCATTATTAGCTGGTGGGTTATTCGCATTGTTAATTTATTATTTTCGGTATGATAATCATCGCCAGATGCGACATCGGCAACTACTCGCAAGGCTAATTGTTAGTAGTGGTTGGTTTGATTCTAAAGTGATAAAAAATAAATTTGGATTGGATTCAACAACTATTACTTACTTTCCGAAAGTTTGGTATCGGGTTAAAAAATCAAAAATCAAAATTACGATTGGACTTGATATGGGACCTTATCAGAAACAGCTTTTAGAACTAGAAGCCGAACTCGAAACAGGACTTTACTCTGAAACTGTCGGGACGGAACTTTCAGAGGGTTTCTACGAGTACCAGTTTATCTTTGATATGATTGGTACGCGAATTGGTATTCATGACGTTGTTGTAAAAGATGGTGTTTTAAAATTAATGGAAGTTATCGACTGGGCATTTAATGCCTTACCACACATGTTGGTGGTCGGTGGAACTGGTTCTGGTAAGACTTATTTCATTATGACAATTGTTAAAGCATTAATGGAATTTGGGGCAAAGACTTATATTCTTGACCCAAAGGATTTAGATTTATCAAACCTGGCTCATGTAATGCCTGATGTTTATTCACAACCAGAACGTATCTCAGAATGTATTAACGGATTTTATTACTCAATGATGAAACGTTCAGAAGATATGAAAAAAATGCCTAATTATAAAACGGGAATGGATTATGCTGACCTTGGACTTGAGCCACATTTTCTAATATTTGATGAATATGTGGCATATATGGAAATGCGTGGTCGTGAGGCGACAAAAGATATGGACGTTATTAAGAAAATAATTTTACTTGGTCGTCAAGCAGGATTTTTTATTATTTTAGCTTGTCAGCGGGCTGATGCGAAGTATATGGCTGATGGGATTCGTGACCAGTTTCATTTACGAGTTGCATTAGGTCGTAATTCAGAGGTTGGTTATGGAATGATTTTTGGTGACACAAAAAAGCGATTCTTCCAAAAGAGAATTAAAGGTCGAGGTTATATTGAAACTGGAACAAGTGTAATCAATGAATTTTATTCACCACTTGTACCTCGGGGTTATGATTTTTTAACAGAAATCGGTAAAGTGGCAAAAGAACAGGGTTTAATACCACAAGTTGAATTAGATAAAGAATTTGTAGAAAAGCCTTTAGAAATGGATAATGAAAATTATGATTTTTAGCGAGTTTTTAAATTTTTATAAAAAAATATGAGGTGAGAATAATGGAAATTAAAGTTTATATTGTAAATCTTGGTAAGTATACCGAGGGAGCGCGGAATGGTGAATGGTTTACTTTACCAGTCGACCTTGAAGATGTAAAAACAAAACTCGGACTTGTAGGTGACTACGAAGAATACACAATCCATGATTTTGAAGCACCATTTAAAATTAGTGAATTTGAATCGCTTGATAATTTAAACAAAATCGCAGTATTGTTTGAAGAACACGCAGGCAATAGTGCTTTAAAATACTGTGGTGAGATTATGGACGAAATTGGCTATACTATTTCGGATTTTTTTGATTCCATTGATTCGGTAATCGTCTATGAAGAATGCCATTTATGGTCGGATTATGCACGTTATATAGTTTATAAGGGAGACCTAGGAGATTTAACTGATAAAGTTAAAGGCTATATTGATTATACTTCTCTTGGTCGTGATTTAAGTTTTGGAACCGGTGTTTTCCAAGCAGGAGACGGTACAATCATTCAATATGAGTAAAAGCACAGGGTTTGATAGCGCAAGTTGAATTAGACAAAGATTTTAAGGATAATTCGGAAAGTTAAATGATAATAACTATGATTTTTAATGGAGGTTTATTGCTTATGAGTGCAAAAAATTTTTATGATGTTCTTCGGAAAAAAATTTATGTAGTTCGTCAAGATGGTTATTTAAAGATTACCCATACAGATGAAATTGGAACAAGCAAAATTTATGAATGTTTTGAAAAGGCTGAAAATCAATTTTTGGATGAAAAATTGCATTATCATTTAAATGAAGATGGCGATGGTATGGGGTTGGTTAAACAGCATGAGGGTTGGTGTGAAGTACTAATTTTGCGATTAGTATTTAAAGATGGACAGCACGTTCAAGAAGTGTTAGACACCCGCAACAATTATACTGAAATGAGTGAAGATTTTGGCTTATTGAGAATGCACCATTATGATTATTAATTACAAACGGGAGGTATTTTAAATGGAAATAAAAATTTATGTTGAAAATCGTAGTAAAGATATTGAGGGATTTCCAAGTAGTGCGTGGTTTACTTTACCAATTAATTCAGAAGTAATAAAAGAAGAATTTGGTCATGAAGAATACAAAATTTGTGATTGCGAAGCGCCTTTTAATTTTAATGTGGAACAGCACTCTTTGGAATATTTAAATAAAGTTGCTGAATTATTTAATGAACACGCTGGTAATGAAGCTCTTAAATATAGCGGCGAACTTAGTGGATATCTAGGAGTAGATATTCTAAGTTTCCTCGATAGAATTGAAAGTGTAGTAGTCTATTCTGATTGTCTAAGTTGGAAAGGTTACGCCGAACTTGCAGTTGAAGAACTTGGATATTTTGGAAATCTAATTGATGAAGTTAAAGGTTATATTGACTATAGTTCTCTTGGTCGTGATTTGAGTGTTAGTGGTGCTTTATATCAGGCAAGAAATGGTACAATTATTAATTACGGACATTATTAGCGGCACATCAAGACCAGCAAGGGCGGCGCAACGCGACCGCCCGCTGGTCTTGTAACCCCCGTCATCTAATAGGGGGGTAGGAAAAATGTGGAAAACTTGCGATATAATTGGCGTAAGCATTGATATTACGATATTCTTGACACGATTAAATTGAATTTAAATGTGTCCAAAAAGGGCATTTTGGTTACAAATCGTAATTGTTCGATTCAAAACGAAGTAAGGAAGTGAGTACGATTGATGAAAATATTGAAAAAATCAAGAAAATAAACGAATACGGGTTAAGTAATACCGAATTAGCTGCTTACCTCGGTGTTAGTCGTCAACAGCTGAATCGAATGGCCAAAGGTGAACGTAATATTACTGAAGAACATTTGAGTTTATTAGAAGTACTGGAAAACTTTTATACTACTGATGAACCTTTGCGGTTATTATTTGATTATGTGCGAGTTCGTTTTGCGACAACAAATGTTGATTATATTTTAAAAAATATAATGTTGATTAACCTTGATATTATCGAACCCGATGAATGGGCGTTCTATGGTTATACGAAACAATACGCTTTTGGTGATGTTGTGGTAATGTTTCATGATGATGATAATGATAAAGGTACATTAATTGAGCTTAAAGGTAAAGGTTGTCGCCAGTTTGAACAAATGCTTGCCGCTCAAAACCGAACATGGCGTGATTTTTTTATGACTGTTGTTGATCATGGTGGTATTATGAAACGTATTGATGTTGCGATTGATGATATGGTTGGTATTTTGGATATTCCATATTTTATCAAAAAGCATGAAACAGAAGAATGTGAAACAATTTTTCGTAAGTATAATACTTACGCATCATCGGAGATGAAAAAGGGTGAAGATGATGAAAAATTAATGGGGAACACTCTTTATATTGGGTCGAAAAAATCAGAACTATATTTTTGCTTATACGAAAAAGATTACGAACGTTATCTTCAAACAGGTGTATTGCCAGTTTTTCATGAGGTTAAAAATCGTTTTGAAATCCGCCTTAGAAATGAACGAGCAACAAAAATGATTGAAGTGTTTTTAGTACGTGGTGAGCTTGAAAGTGTAACATTTGATATTATTAATCGTTATATGAGTTATCGAACTAGTGAAGATGGGAGAAAGTTAAAGGATTGTCGACTGGATTCACGTTGGCAAATCTTTCTCGGAATTGGTCGCGATAAATTAAGACTGACAACTAAACCAGAACCCGTGACACTTGAACGAACGTGGAAATGGATTAAAAAACAGGTAGCCCCAACTTTAAAAGGGCTAACGATTATTGATGAATTAATGGGTACGAACGAACTCGCAGAGGCAATTGAAGATGCCGATTTACAACCACGCCAAACCAAATTGATTACGATGAAATTACATCGAATTGAAGATGTGATTATTGACCCTGATTAGTATTATTCAAAACAGAATACTGGAGGTGAATGCCTTTAATGAGGCGATAATATGTGGCACATAAATATTTATAATAAGACTTTATATGACAAAACTGGACAATACTTGTGTATGACGTTGAAACCACCTTTCCCTCTTGAATATCCATTTCCCGAGATTCAAGCAAACTATTCTCGTGACTTAGCAATCGCATCTTATGACTTGCCGTTTTCGTTATCAGGAATGGGTTGGGAAGTGCTTGAAAAGATAAGCGATAATTTCATTTTAATGCAGCGCTTGGAAGAAATAGAAGATACGGTTTTTGGCATTAAGTTTAGAGAGTTAAGAAATTATTACTTTGACGGTAATACGATTGATTACTTAAAAAATTATAAGTATATTAATACACTGCCCGCTCGTGATTATCTTGGGGCAGCACAAGAATTAATTCATCTTGGTTATTTAGGTAGAGAATTTGTGCTTGAATTTTTTGACTTTGAGCGATTTGTCCAAGTAGAAAGTGACGGAATACTCCGAGAAATGCACTTAGAGGATGTTGATGCTTTCTTTTCGAGAGGTATTAATTTTTTAGAAATTTTAGCAACAAAAATAGCTTTTGGATACTACACTGATTATTTAAAATATGAGCAATTACAGATATATCTTAAAAATCAATTTCGGCTTTTGGAAACTGAAGTTGGTTTTTTTGTGGATGCAAGAAAAGCTAATGCTTACAATCATGCTCAATTCGGTCGCTTTGATGAACTTACCAAACGGTTAGAAGTGATTAAAAAGCTAATAAAAAAAGATGAATTGTTAGAGGCGCAAGTGTCCTAAATTTTAATCTAAAACGGATTGATGGAGGTGATTATATTGATTGTTTAATCGCAAATACAAAGTTTCAAAAAGATAAAAATAAGAAAGTATGGTGAAAAAAATGAAAAATATTTTCAATAAAAAAATTAAGAACCACAAGATTATTATTGCGATAACTGGTTTTATTTGGTCGTTTGCGCCAACACTGGTACTAGCGACACCTGATCCACTTGGTGGTGCGGAAATATGGATACAAGGTCAACTTCAGACTGCTGTTCGGATTTTTTTGATGGTTGGTTTAGTCGCATTAGTTATTTCAAAAAAAGTTACATCAATTCTTCCGTGGGTTGCGATTTTGATTTTCGCAGCGGTTGGAGTTTGGAATCCTGACCTCATTATTAACTTCTTACGAGCGATTGGGGATATTCTCCTTGGTTAAGTTGATTAGAGAGTAAGTTATCATGTAGTGACCTCCGATTGATGAACTTTTCTGGTTCAACTTTCGGGGTCTACTACATCATCATTTACGCTCTTAACTTTTATAAAAATAAAAACAGGTGGTTTTAAAAATATGAATGATTTCAAGAAAATTAGAAGTTACAAGCGAGTTTGGAATTTTGAACGGGTATTACATTCGATTTATGATTTTGCCTTACCTCGTGTGTTTACCTTTACACAGATTGGGTGGTTTTTAGGAACATTAGGTGTTGTCGTATTATTAAGTAATACCATTTTACTTAGTTGGTTAAATAATTACTTAATTAAATTTATTGCAATTCCAGTTGGTGTTTCGTGGTTTATGTGTCAAAAGACGTTTGATGGTAAAAAACCCCATAAGTTTGTTTACAGTGTGATTAATTACCATCGAAAACGGAAAGTGCGATTTGCGGGTAAACCAATTAAATTCCAGAAAAAATATTTAGATGTTTCATATACAACGTGTGAGAGGAGGCTTCGTTAAAAAGATGATTGAATTTATTGAAGAAAATTTAATTTTTAATAAGAAAAAAGAATGTTGGGCATTCTTTGAAATGACCCCATATAATTATTCATTTTTAAGTGAATCACAAAAGGATGGCATTCATGAAGCGTTTGATGCAATGATTGCTGGTGTAAAAACAAGTAATATTAAACTATTGAAGTTGGCAACAGAGCGTAGTTTACGAGCGGTAGCTGATGAATCAAAACGTTATGTCCGCTCAACTGGTGAATTAAAAGAAATTGCGGATAATTTAATTGATGCACAGGTTGAAATATTTGAAGATGAAAATGTAGAGCGGCAAATTGATTACCGCTTTTTTCTTGGTTTTAAACTATCACTATCTAATCAGAAATTAACACTTAAAAATGTTGTAAAAGAAGTTAAAAATACTTTTCTTGATTTCTTTTACTCGGTTAACCATGAATTATTTGGTGGTTTAGTAATGAAACCCGAATCGGATTTAAAGCGATATTTAAAGACGGCGGATTTTTTAAATAAAAAATTATCAAATCGGATTGGCATCCGACCGCTTACCAAGGATGATATTGGCTATATTATTAACCATATCAATTTCAAAACAGATGGTTTATATGATGATTTTACTTATTACCTCCCGCGAGTTGAAGCTGATGGTCGTATCATTTTGAAAAAACATGACTTAGTGAAATTAAATCGTGTATTGATTGAACCACATGAGCGACATTTGCGGATTGTAAGTGATGCAAAAACAACATATGTCACCTATTTAGCACTTGAAGATATTCGTGAAGATGTACCATTTGGTAATTCGGAATTATTGTATTTTGAACAGTCACTTGATTTTGCGATTGATACTAGTATTGAAATTAAAAAGATTCCTTACAAGAAAGCATTGACGACTGTTATTAACAAGAAAAAAGAAATTGAAGATCAAGAAAATCATGCTTATAAATCAGGTGTAGAAGTATCTGATACGATTACAGATAATTTAGAAGCGACCAATGAACTTGAAGAGGAAATTAAAAATAATAAAGAATCAATGTACGAGGTTAATTTTCTTGCCCGAGTTAGTGCATCTTCTAAAGAAGAACTAGACTTGCGAGTGGAAATGATAATTGATTTTTATGGAGATTATGACATTGTTCTGGCACGGCCTTATGGTGATATGGAGGCTTTCCATAAAGAGTTTTTTCCAACGGCAGGTCGTCAAAAAAACGATTATATCCATCAGATGCGCTCTGAATCAATTGCTAGTTTAGGTTTTGGGGCAACAACACAATTAGGTGAACGTTCGGGAATATTTATCGGTTGGAATAATGAAACAGGGCAACCTGTTTATATTCGTCCTGACATTGCAGCACAAGGATTAAAAGGTTCAATTACTTCATCACCTGCGATGAGTAACAGTGGTGCTAAGGGTGGCGGTAAGTCGGTTGCCTTTAATGTCATTAATTTCTGGACGGTAGTTTTTGGTGGTAAATCAATTATCTTTGACCCAAAGAATGAGCGGACGCATTGGGCTGAAAAAATGCCATTCATCAAGGATTATACTGATGTTTTAAATATCACTAGTGATGATGTGAACCGTGGGATTTTCGATCCATTTTTACTAATTCGTGATGATGTGGCAGCAGAGGGTATTCGGATGAATGCAGAAAGTTTAGCACTTGATATTGCGACCTTTTTAACTGGTATTTCGATTAAAGATAATGTTCGTTTTGTCCGGTTACGTAATGCGATTAGAACAGTTAATCAAATGGAACGCCGTGGAATGCTTAGAGTGATTGAAGTTTTAAGATTGGAAAATGATGAAGTTTCAAATGCGATCGCAGACCATTTAGAAGTCTTTACCGATTATGATTTTGCGAAGTTATTATTTTCAGATGGAACGACAACAAATTCTTTAAATTTGACTAAACCATTAAACGTGATCCAGATCGCTGATTTAGTATTGCCTGATAAGGAGGGGAAATCAAGTGATGATGAAGATGACAACCCACTCGAGATTTTATCGTCTGCAATCCTAATGGCAATGAGTACGTTTTCGATTTCATTTGCCCAAAGCAATAACGGTATTTTCAAGATTTTAGGACTTGAGGAGGCTTGGGCTTTAACGTCAACACCAAAAGGGAAATTGTTGGCAAATAAAGTTGTTCGTATGGGGCGTGCATTAAATATCGCTGGATTCTTTTCAACACAACAAATAAATGATATGGGTGGCAGTGATATCAGGAATAATATCGGGATGAAATTTGCGTTTCGTTCACGAGATGAAGATGAGGTCAAGGCAATTTTGCGTTATTTTGATTTAGATGAAAATGACACTCAACTACAAAAAATTATTAAGAGTTTAGAAGTTGGTGAATGCTTGTTTCAGGACTTGTATGGTCGAATTGGTATTATTTATGTTGACACATTATTTCCTGAACTATTTGAGTGTTTTGATACTAGACCACCTTTAACTGTTAATCAAGATGAGGTGAATTATGAGTGAATGGATTTTAGTTAACTTAATTAAAAGCAACAGTAAGAGAATTTTATCCATCGTAGTCGTGTTGGGATTATTTTTAGTTGGTTTGTTATTCTTAGGTGAAGAAGTATATGCGATGGGAATGTTTCCAGATGATGCGATTTTTCAAAGATATCCAATTTCTCGTTATCAGTTAGATTTGTATGCGCCACTTGAGGGGACTGGTTGGTTTTTCGGTCATACAACAATTGGTGACCGCATTAGTCATGCGATTTTAATCATCTTCAATGGTTTAGCAAATATTGTTTGGTATTTCTCATTACTTCTTTCATCGCTTACAGGTTGGATTGTCTATGAGGCGTTTACGCTTGATTTAATTGGTGAATTAAGTGCTAGCTTAGCGGAAAATATGCAGTCAATTTGGAATGCTTTTTTGAATGAATTTGGTGGTTTTATCTTTTTATTAGTTATGGTCTATGTCGTCTATGTTGGTGTGTTTAAACGTGAGGCAACAAAAGCGTGGTCAGCGATTCTAAACTTTGGAATTACAATGATCATTGGGATTGCATTCTTTGGTCATGCGACCTTTTATGTAAATATGTTAAATGATGCTTCGCGCGGTTTAAGTCAAACTGCCCTTGATGCAAGTACAACAATGTTAGTTCCTGATAGCAGTGGTGCGTCTGGAATTAATATAATCCGAGAAGTATTATTTGAAGTTCAAATTACCCAACCGTGGCTGATTTTAAATTTCGGTCGTACTGATATTGATTACGGTCGCTATTCTGCGATCTTATCCCAGGAATGGGGGAGTGAGGCTCGTGGAGAATTGATTAGACATGAAGTCACAGTTTTAGGGAATACGGCAGTCGGAACGAGTAATGTTTTCCCGCGGATCGCCTACGTGTTCTTTCTTGCACTTTTTAATTTGATGGTATCATTTTTTAGCTTGTTCATAGGTGGATTTATGATATTTTCACAGATAATGTTTATTATCTTTGCGTCGTTTTTCGGAATATCAGTGATAATTAGTATGATTCCTACTTTTTCTAATGTTAGAAATAAAGCAATTTTAGAATTGTTTAATATGTTATTATTACGTGTTGGGATTACAACGATAGCAATTGTAACATTTAGCATTTCGGCGATGCTTTTTTCTTTTACTGGAAGTCATCCTTTTATGTTTGTGATGTTTATGCAAGTTGTTTGTTTTCTCGGGGTTTTCTTTATGTTTGATAGACTTTTAAGTAAGTTTCAATTAGAATCTGGGGACGCGAAAACATTAGGTGGAAGAATGTATCGTGGTGGTAAGAAAGTTCTAGCGATGAAAGGATTAAAGAGTATAGTTCGCGGTCGAGGAACTACCCGCAGTCGTAATCGCCGTGATGAGCGTATTTCTAGAAGAAAAGAACGTGATGCTAGAAATCAATCAGGGTCTCAAGAATCATCGACATCTCCAAAAGATGAGAACATGGCACAAAAATTCGGTCATAAGATTGGTAATGTCGCGACCACAGGAAAACGTATGAAAAATGCTGTATCAAATATCAAAGATGATATCCAGAATTTACCTACTAATGCTCGTTATGGAATGTATCGGGTTGGGCGTGGAGTTAAAAAGCTTCCTACTGATGTAGCTAAAGGTATGTCAAGCGCCTTTACAAGTGTTGAGCATAAACAAGCGATAAAACGAGCGAACAATGAGCGGCGCTTAGCTGAACGCCGTAAGAAGATGAATCCTAGTGGACCTTATCAAAAACGTTTAAACAGAAACAGCGATAAAACCAAAAGCTATCAAGGATTTGTCGGGGTAATTCCGACTGAACGGACAAATTCACAAACAAGGTTTAATCATGAGAATGTAAACAAGACTTCAAACGCTCGAACAAAAACAAGTGGTAAGAACCATATTACTTCTTCAAATGCTCGAACAAAAACGAATATTGAGAATCGCGTTACTGCCTCGAATGATCGAACAATGTTGAATGGTAAGGAATTAAACACTAATTTATCAACCAGGAAAGATAAACAAACGGTTTCTTCTTATAAAGGTAAAGTGAATAGGTCTAAAAATAGTCGTGGCTCGAAGCGTGTCACTAAATCGAATGAAAAGCGTTCAATAAATCACCGTAATAAGGATATGGGACAAGGACGTGATAATTAGTGAGTTTTTTAAGAATACCAAGAATACCAAGAGTATTCCGTATCTTTTTGTTAGGAAATGTCACGATAATTGGTTTTATCTTTCTGTTTGTAATTGTGGCGTTCATACCAATCATGAATAGTTTAGAAGATGATCTTGATTTGTCGTATGTCCCGAGTATTGGTTTAGAAATTTATGAAGATGCAGGAATCTTTCTACCACTCGATCCGCCATTCTTGCTCACTTCACCTTTTGGACCGCGGTGGGGGGCGTTTCATTATGGGGTTGATTTAACAGCTGGCTTTGGAGCACCAGTACGTACTGTAATGGATGGCATAGTTATTAGAGCGGTTGATTATTTTTATTGTAACGATGGACATTTACTTCACCCATTTAGTTTTGGGAATGTGATTTTTATTTTACACCCAACTGGGGTTGTGACGGTTTATTCACATTTACGACAGCAACTAATGGTGAGTGTTGGTGACGTAGTTCAAGGTGGTCAGATAATTGGTTTCGAGGGTAATTCGGGTCGCTCAACAGGTTCACATTTGCATTTTGAGTGGCGCGAGAATGGTCGACCAATTGATCCTGAATTACGAATTGATTTTAGGTATTTTGAAAACTTTGAAATGCCAGAAATAACAGATGATGAAATGGAGAGTAATTAAATGCTTAAGAAAACTAAGAAGAAAAATGAAGAAACAGAAATTTTAGAATTTGAAGATGTTAAAAAAAATAAGCAAAAAAGTAAGAAAGAAAAAACTATTAATGTAGAAGCTCGAAAATGGCGAGTGGTAGTTTTGTGGGTTTTCTTAATTGCATCAAGTGGTTTTGGGTTATATCGTAATTTTAGTGCGATTAATATTCATACAATTTATCGCGAGACGGTTGTTGAAATGCGAGTTCAGAGTACAGCTGGAATTGAGAATTTTGTTCGCCGTTTCGCAAATGAATTTTTTACCTATAATACTAGTAGGACAGCCCAAGAACGGCGAACTCAACAATTACGTGAATTTATGACTGAAGATTTAATAGATTTAAATCGTAATATGGTGACTAATCTTCTGCAATCAGAATCACTAGTGGAAGATGTTTTTATTTGGTCAGCGGTACAAATTGAAGATTCTTACTTTGGAGTTACTTTTTCGGTAATTCAAAGTATAGAAGATGAAACGGGTATCGTAGTATTAGAGAATGCTTATCATGTAATAGTTTATGTTGATGATGATGCACAAATGGTTATTACTAGAAAATCATTTGCGAATGTACCAAGTCGAGCAATATATAATAATACTGGTCTATTAAACGATGGACAAATTAGCGGTGTTTTCAGGAATGAAATTTTATCATTTTTAGAATTGTTTTTTGAAATTTATCCGAACGCTCCTCGTCAACAATTATCATTTCATATGAGTGATGATGTTTTAGTTGATTTTCCAGTAATTGAACGCTCACTTCGGTTTAATCGCCTAATTGATCCAGTGTTCTCATATGACAATGGCTATTTTATGGTGGAAGTATCAGCAGAATATTTTTGTTTAGAAACATTGACTAATTTAACAGCAACCTATCGCTTGAGACTTCAACAAATTAACAATAATTTCATGATTGTGGGGAATTATTAAATGAATTATCAGACAAAAATAAGGTAGCTTTAATAATTTAAACATAATGATACTCGCTTTCCTTAATCGGATTGTGGGTATTTTTAAACTTTGAGCCTGAATTAAAAAAGAAAAAAAGGAGCGATAGTAATGGAAGAAAAATACGAAATATGGAGAACAAGGACAGATGTGAAGTTTGGAATAGGACATTTACATTATGTTTTTTTTGAAAGAATGGAGGAAATTGATGATATAGAGAGGGTATTTTCAAGTGATTTCTCAAAAGAAAAAGTTATAGGAATTTTTGAAGATACTGGAATGAGTTATGGATATAATCTCGAAGTTGGTANAGGGTATTATGAATCTTTGGGGTTGTATGAAAATACTGGAAAGGATATTTCCGATACAGAGCAACTTAGTTTTAAAGATAATTATGAAGTAATGTGTGATGCAATAAGAGATAATTTTTGAAAAATTT
>JGI990J12352_1000148_pt1 | contig 16232 bp, 15 predicted proteins | sample Intmic4MA4BA4MSA_FD_12352 | JGI IMG/M metagenome (IMG submission 12352) | reverse complement strand
CTCAACACCGATACAATTTTGGGGTGCAACGCCGATTGCCGTTGCCGCTTTTAAAAATACTTCAGGATCTGGCTTCGAATTTGTCACTGTGGCTGCGTCGACAATATGATCAAAATAGTCAGTTAATGCTAAAGCGGTCGTCACAGCAAAGGCATTTTTTGAAGCGGATGCCATTGCAATTTTATATCCGGCAACCCGCAAATCTTGTAAAAGCTGTTTAATCCCTGGTAAAACATCGTTTGGTGAGATATTTTGAATCAGCTGTACGTAATAATCATTCTTTTTACTCGCCATGATTGCTTTTTCCGTTGAATTAAAATCAGCTTGGCGCTTACCGAATGCTAAAATTCGTTCAAGAGAATCCAGCCGACTAATCCCTTTTAGCGCTTCATTAAACTTGCGATCAAAGGGAATGCCTAATTCTTCGCCAAGCTGCTTCCAAGCTAAATAATGATATTCGGCAGTATCGGTAATAATGCCATCTAGGTCAAAAATAACCGCTTCAAATTTCTTCATTTTAAAACTCCTTTAACTTTGCAATATGTGGTGGTTTTGCTACTTATCTCCGCCAACGCGAAATCCTTGCATAAAGTATTTGTTTAACAGGATGTACAAGATGAGGATTGGAATCAGGGTAATAACTGAACCTGCCATAACAAGATTCCATTGTGTTGCGTATAAATCGTTAAACATTTGTAGCCCAAGTGGCAATGTAAATAGATGCGGACTTGAGATGTATAACAACGGACGCATAAATTCATTCCATACGCCTAAGAAGGAAAAAATTCCTTGAGTAGCAATTGATGCCCTTGCCATGGGGATTACAATTTTAAAGAAGACTTGGAATCGATTTAGACCATCAAGCGCCGCTGCTTCTTCAATGTCTTTTGGGAAATTGATGAAAAACTGTCGCATCATAAAAATAAACGCAAAGTTGATTGCACTTGGTAGGATTAACGCCCAGTGTGTATCAAGTAAGCCAATGTTTCTCATAATTAAAAAGTTGGGAATTAATAAAATTTGTCCTGGAACCATAATGAGAGCAAGGATTAACATGAAGAGACTTTTCTTTCCAGGAAAAGCTAACCTAGCCAATGCGTAGCCTGCCATGGAATTAAAGACAACATTTAGTATAGCTGCAAATCCAGCAACGTAAAGGGAGTTTAGTACCCAATTTACGAAGTTTTCGTCCCGAGTGAAAAGATGGATGAAATTATCAAAGGTTGGCTCTCTTGGCAGCAATGTTAAACCACCGCCAACAATCTCCGCATAGCTTTTAAAAGCCGCAAATACTGCCCATAAAAACGGGTACAACGTGATTAGTGCATATAAGATTAAAATAACGTATAAAACGATTCTTAAAAATTTTTTCTTCATGCTGGCAACTCCTAGTAGATGACTTCTTCTTTGTTAATTTTTTTGGTAATCATAGAAACAACAAAAATTAAAATCGCTAGCAAAACAGCAAGCGCTGCAGCATAGCCCATTGTTCCTCTAATTTGGAATGCAAACTGATAAATAAGCAGTGACACTGTCAAGGTTGCATTCATTGGGCCACCTGTGCCACTTGAAATAATAAACGCTTGATCAAAAATTTGAAAACAACCAATGATTCCCATCAATAATACGTAGTTGGTGACCGGCACTAGATTCGGAATGGTAATTTTAGTAAACTTTTTCCAACTATCAGCCCCATCAATTGCCGCCGCTTCGTACAAAGAAGAATCAATATCTTGAAGCCCAGCTAAATAAATCGTCATAAAAAATGGCACAGTTGACCAAACATTCATAATCATGATAGTATTAAGCGCAAAGTTGACATCGCCAATGAAGTTAATCGGCGCTTCGATTAACCCCCAATCAACTAAAAACCCATTTACTGGACCGTTAACAGCAAATAAAAACATAAAAATCATTGTCAAAGCCGCACTAGATGTAAGGGTTGGCAGAAAATAAATTGTCCTAAATGTTTTTTGAAATTTAACTCCTGAATTAAGAACTGATGCCATGACTAGCGCTAAAAATGTTTGTGCTGGAACAACAAATAATACATATCTAACCGTATTGCGTAAAGCGATCATCAAACGCTCATCTGTAAATGCAATGCGATAGTTTTCAAAGCCAACCCACTCGGAAGTTCCTGCTAGCAAATTAACACGACTAAACGATAAATATATTGCATAGCCAATCGGGATTATCGTAAAAACGCCAATAATAACAAGAGCTGGTATCATAAAGCCATAACCTTGGATACTTTCTCTGGTTCTTACTTTCATTATCAATCACCTCTTCATAAAAGTACACCGCTTAATGTTCATACGTTTAAATATCTTTAAGCGGTGCCTTTAATTATCAAATTTTATTGCATATGTGTTTCAATTTCATTGTTAGCAACACGCATAATTTCTTGCATAGCTTCTAAAAGCGTTAGTTCACCTGATAAAGCACCTGGAAAGAAATTTCCGTACTCACGATCGACAATCGGCAAGTTGATTCCGTGTTGCCAAGGTGTTGCATAGGCACCGGCTGCGGCAAATGGCGCCATAATCGGATCACTGGTAATATCTAATTGATTAGCTACCGACATCCTTGATGGTAATAAGCTAGCCCCCTCGGCCATAATCGCCATCCCTTCTACGCCATTCACATAATTGGTAAACAACCAGGCTGGACCAAGATTATCTGTTGCCGCATTAATTGACCAGGCAACAGTAAATACCATTGAGCCTTGCGACCCGTTTGTCGTCGGCAGTTCTCGTACACCAAAGTTAACAGCCGGAAAATTTTGTTGTACATGAGCAACTGCCCAATTACCTTCAATCATAACTGCCACATTTTCAAGTCCAAAAGAATCTCCTGACCAATCATTTCCAAGACCTGCTGGTGTATCTAAATGTCCCGCTTGATAAGCTTCAACCAACAGTTGCATATAATTTAACTGATTATCTTGATCCAAAACAGCAAGACCAGCTTCATCCATAATCGGCATACCACTTGCCTCTAAAGCAAACACATGACGAGCAAGCCCAGCATCAATAACGCCTGGCGTTACATTACTCGGTAAGCCGGTTGCAAGTTCTGCTAAAAACGCCGGCATACTAGCCATCTCATCAGGGATATCAGCCGGCGTCAAACCAGCTAAAGCTAATAACTCAACATTATAAAGTAGCCCGAGTGTTGAGAAATCTTTTGGAATTCCATAAACTGAACCTTCGTGTTCAAAAGCTTCAAGCACTGACGGATAAAAATCGCTTAAGTTAAAATCTGGAGTGTTAGCAATCAAGTCGTCTAAGTTCATCAAAACCCCATCTGCCTGTAAAGATGGAAAAACATTAGCATCAACATAAAATACATCAGGAGCAATTCCACCAATTAAATCAGCTTGTAAATTAACCAAGAAATCAGCATAAATTCGCTCTTCAACAGTAATTCCTGTTAGCTCATAAAAAGCTTCAAACAATTTGGGCCGTGTCGCAACCTCAGCATCACTACCACCCCAAATACCAATCGTCACCGTTTCTCCCTCGTGAGCGCGCCAATCAATACCAGCATCAGTAAAAGCTGGCAAATCACTTGACCAAGCGCCAGTGCCATCATCCGAATTCCCACCGTTGCCACCACATGCAACCAAAACCGTCAACGTCAATGCCATCAACAAAAATAGTTTAACTCTTTTCATAAATCTTACACCTCGTTATTTTTAAAATTCCTTTTAAATCGCAATCGTAGCCACTTGGAAAAACCCGAAAGCATTTTCTAATAGCCGTCTACTATTTTAACCCAAAACGTTTCGGATGTCAATAGCTTTTAGCAAAATGCTATATTTTTTTGTTTGCCTAGCTTTGCCAAAACCGTAAAAAACTACAAAAAATCGATAGCTAATCCGCAAAATTAAAGCAAATTGCTTGATTGTAAACACCAAAGGCTGGCGCTAAAAGAAAAATTACGCAAAAAATATTGCTATTTTCCTCACATTAAGCTACAATATTTACTAAAGCGAAATGCTTATAAAAAATGATGGACGTGAATTAAATGCCTACAATTAAGGATATTGCCCAATTAACGGGTTTTTCTATTACCACTGTTTCTAGAGCCTTAAACGGTTATGATGATGTCAGTGCGCAAACCAAAAAAAAGATTGAAGCTGAAGCTGAAAAAATCGGCTATGTACCAAATATTTTAGCCCAAAATCTCGTGATGAAAAAATCTAAAACTATTGGAATTTTAGTTAATGAGCTAAAAAGGGAAAGTGCTAAAGATAATTTGATGTTTGAGATGTTATGTGGCGTGAATGATGCTTTAAGTGAAACCGATTATGAATTTGTCCTTTTAAGCACGTCCACGGCTAAGCAAAAAAATAAAACCTTCAAGCAACTATGTGAAGAACGTCAACTTGCTGGTCTTATTATTCAAGGTCTAAAAAATGACGACCAATATTTAAAAGAGCTGATTGATTCAAAGATTCCCTGCGTGTTGATTGATATTCCAATTTCCAATGAAACAACTAGATATGTAACATCTGATCAAATGCGTGGCATTAAAGATGCTATCAAATATTTACAAAAATTAGGACATCGCAACATCGCTTACATGAATGGCTCCGCAGATGCCCATGTTAGTACAATTCGCCGACAAGGATATCTTGACGCATTAAAAGCTGTTGAAATTGCCTCAAAAGAGCAATACATTATCAACGGACAATATGATGAAGAAATTGCCAGAGAAGTTGCAACTTCGTTTTTGGGTAACCATCCTGAGGTGAGCGCTATTTTTTGTGCTAGTGATGTTATGGCAATCGGCGTTTTAAATGCTGCCAAAGAGCTTCAAATTAAAGTTCCCAAACAGCTGTCGATTATCGGATTTGATAACATTATGTTAACCCGCTATACGACACCGCCACTGACAACAATTGCCCAATCACCTTACGATATGGCAATTAGCGCCATCCAGCTTTTAACTGCTATGATTGAAGGGAATGGCGAAACAACACCCTTTAAAGTTTTAGATAGCCAGTTGATTATTCGCAAGTCCACTACTTTTCAAGATTAACGATTGCTTTCAAACATGTCATGCTAAATATCATAACCGCTCCCCAATAAATAAAAGGCATCACTTGAAAACCGCCCCCTAGACCTTGAACAAACAGTCGTCCTAAAATTGGAGCGCTAATACCGTATGCTGTTACATTCCAAGCCTCTTTATACGGAATTTTTCTTATCAAACGATAGCCTCTACAGCCAGCATAGGCAATTACGCTAATGAGGGTAAAATGGACAAGTAAATCAACTAAAATCGTCAGCTGTTGTGTTAGTGCATGAATAAATACCATAGATTCATCATCAAAATCACTTCCCACCAAAACATCTCTTAACGACTCAAAAGCATCATCCCATCTTAAAAACGTACTTATTAGCCCTGTTGCGACAACAAAAACGACAACATACAAGATTGACTTCCAAACATTTTGATTTCTAAATTCGATTACCTTTTTCGCATTGAAGCTTAAGCTTGCAACAAACTGATCTATATATCCCATCATTCACGACCTTTTGATTTTTTGACTATTTAAGTCCATTATAGCACATTAATTGGTAAAAAGATATACTTTAAGCGCTTCTCCTCTTGATTTTTCAAAACGTTTCGGATAAAATTAACTTTAACCGTTATTTTTTAATGATGGGAAAATTTAACTATCGGAGGTTTAATCCATGGCAATGAAATACGAGTATGATTTAGGAAATCCCGAATACAGGAACTGGATTGTATCAGAGGATGCGTTTAATCCAAAATTTTTAGGCAAGACCGAAGCTATTTTCTCTCTAGGAAATGGTTATATGGGAATGCGGGCAGCTAGCGAAGAGGCATATATTTCCCAAACACGCAATCTATTTATTTCCGGAACTTTTAACAAATTCGCCGAAAATGAAGTAACCGAACTACCAAACGCAGCTGATATTTTATGGATGGAATTCACGTTAAATGATGAGACATTCAACTTAAAGGACGGAATAATTCATAAATATCACAAGTATTTAAATCTAAAAGATGCTCAGCTAGTGCGTCGCATAACATGGGAATCTAGCGCGGGCGACTTGTTTGAATTAACATTTTTGCGCTTTATCTCATTAGCCGATCTACACACAATTGTCAACCGGGTCATAATTACACCGCGATCAAAAGACGCTAGCATTGCTTTAGTTTCTGGCATCAACGGACAAATGACCAACAGCGGTGTCCAGCACTTTAAAGAACAAGATCGGCGCTTCTTTGATAAAAAATATCTGCAGCTTGTTCAAACAACAACAGAATCAGCAATAGATTTTGTCTTTAATTCGGCGCATACCTTTAAGTTAGGTGAAAACCCTATCGATGCGCCTAATGTCCACATCGAAATGGATCGTAGACAAATATTAATGAATTATTTTCCAACTGTTGTAAAAAAAAATGAGCAGTTTATCGTCACCAAATTTTCTAATGTGTTTACATCGCGTGACCAAAATTTACCTTTTGCTACCTATCGTCTAGATGCATTAAGAGAGCATAGCCTTAACCACATTAGGCGCATATGTGAAATTGGGCATTGCAATCTGCTGGCTGCACATAAAAATGCTTGGAAAGACAAAGTCTGGGATGTCGCACCGATTACCATTGATTCAACCAATGAATACGATCAACTAGCTATCCGTTTTGCGCAATACCACATGATGGCGATGACGCCTGCTCATGATAATCGCATGAATATTGGGGCAAAAGGCTTGTCTGGTGAAGGTTATAAAGGTCATACATTTTGGGATACAGAAATTTTCTTATTGCCGTATTTCACCTATCAAATGCCAGCGATTGCGCGCTCATTATTAGAATATCGCTATAACACGCTTGCTGGTGCACATAAAAAAGCTCAAGAAAATGGCTATATCGGCGCACAATTCCCGTGGGAATCGGCTTGGCTGGATGATGGTGAGGTTACACCGATTTGGGGAGCAGCTGATATTATAACCGGCAAGGCAACAAAAATTTGGTCGGGATTTATCGAACAGCATATTACATCTGATATTGCCTTTGCAACTTGGCAATACTTTCAAATCACAAATGATCAAGATTTTATGGATAATTATGGTTATGAGCTCTTAATGGATACAGCAAAATTTTGGGCGTCACGCCTTGAGTGGAATGCGGCTGAGAATATTTACCATATCAACAACGTTATTGGCCCAGATGAATATAAAGAACATATCAACAACAACGCATTTACTAATTATATGGCGCATTGGAATATCAAAACAGCGATGACTTATTATACCGAATTAAAAAATCATCGACCTGAGTTGCTTAAACGCTTAGATAAAAAACTAGATTTAGCAACAACTTATCCGCTATGGGCAAGTCGAGTCGAAAAAATCTACCTTCCACAGCCACGACCAGAAGATTTACTAATTGCCCAAGACGATACTTACCTAGACTTAGAAATCATTGATTTAACCAAATATAAAAACCAGGAAAACGTTGGCTCAATGTTTAAAGACTACAATCTCGAGCAAGTCAACAAAATCCAAGTATCCAAACAAGCGGATATTATGGTTTTGTTTTATCTGCTAGAAAATTTATTCTCGCCTGAGGTGAAAAAGGCAAATTGGGCATATTACGAACCTAAAACATTACACGATTCTTCACTATCACTCTCAACACATTCTGTTTTGGCAACTGACATGAAAGATTCAAAAATGGCTTATAACCTATTTAAAAAAGCAACTGAAATCGATTTAGGTCCAAACATGGAAACCAGCAATCATGGCATTCACGCTGCGTCTCTTGGCGGCATTTGGCAATGTATCGTTAATGGCTTTGGTGGCGTGCGGATGTTAAATGGACAACTTCGGATTGAACCAAGACTACCAGATGCTTGGCATCAGCTAAGTTTTAGAATTAATTGGCACGGTGAGCAACTGTTAATTGACGTTAAAGGAGCTGAGTTTAGTGTTAAAAAAATAGGTGTTAATGATCAGCAAATTAAATTTTTGCACAACGATAAAATTTATACCGTTGCAAATGAAGTGCTAACGATTAAATTGTAAACGATTCTTAATACACTCAAAAGCGACGATTATATTCTAAAGCAAGGTGCGGAATTCCCTTACAAGAAATGGTATCCTCCCAACGAAGCAACCACTGGAAAAACAAAAAAGTTTTCCGGCCTGGCCTGTTTGTTGGGAAGATACCATGTTTAGCTTGTCTTTTTATAACACACTGGGCGTTAGCCACCTGTGCAGTTTTCCTGCTCCAACGTTTTTAAGCTAAACTGCATCGATTCGTTTAAATGACTTTCGATAATTTTCTTCAATTGCGCTTCATCTTGATTTCGCATTGCCACATATATTCTGCGATGTTGCTCAATCGCGAGCTGGCGTCTAGATGCGTTGTTTAGGGAAAAACCACGAAGTCTAACTAGATATTCTTTCATTTTTGTCGTTATCTCTTTAAGGCGCGTCATGCCACACTTATCGTAAATAAATTCATGAAAATCTTTGAATAATTGTGAAATTTGCTCGACTGAGTCGGCTTGGTTAGCATTTTCTGTTAAAGTTAGTAATTCGTCAAGCTCGTCAAAATCCGCTTCGCTCATTCGCTTCATTGCCGTTACGGTTGCCAACAAATCTAGCGCCTGTCTAATCATAAAAATTTCTACCACATCCGATTTTGTGATTTTTTTGACAACAACGCCTACTTTAGGGACATATTCAATCAAGCCATCTTTTTCTAACATTTTCATCGCATAACGAATCGGCGTGCGACTAACATTTAGCACTTCGGCGTATTCTTTCTCATTAATTCGTGCACCCGCCGGCATATGCCCTCTAGCAATCGTCTTGAAAAACGCTTCATAAATAATATCGTTGAGCGTTTTATTCTGTGATAAATCTGTATTTTTTAACACCTCAGCAACCCATCTACCCATGGTCAAACCGCACCTTTCGCATTGCTCAAACCCGGATCTGAGAGCAATCTTAATTTCATCCTATCCTAAAGCTAGTTTTTTTAATGGCGAGAAATTTAAACTATAGCTAGTGCATCAATTTGTAAACAAGCAAGCAATAAATCATTGCCGATTTTAGTATTTATTCAACAAATGTCGTTGTCTGCTTACTTTATATTGGGGTGTGCTAGCCTTCGTTTGGAAGCGAAAATATTACCGCCTTTTTTGCTTTTCTTGTCGCCGGATTTTATCCATTTCAAGCTTCATTTTCTTTTTGTAACCAGGGGTTACCTTCTGCGGTTTCCGAATTTTTGCTTTTGCTATTTTATCGATTTCGTTTTCATGCTTCGTCCTTGAAACACGACGATTACGACGATTAGCTTCCACCAGTTCCCCCGATTTATTAAATTCTTTGTAATGAAAAGTGATTCCTAGTTCTTCGAGTTGTGACAGGGCTTTCTCTTCGTTTGTGTCAAAGAGTGTAATTGCTACGCCATCAAATGCGCCTCGCGCGGTTCGCCCAGTTCGGTGAATGTAAAATTCTAAGTTGGTCGGCAGTTCAAAATTAATTACGTGGCTAATCCCTTCAATATCAATGCCACGAGCAGCGATATCAGTTGCCACAATATACTGAAATTCGAAATTTCGAATGCGGTTCATCACCTGGCGCCGCTTGCGTGGGTCTAAATCTCCATGAATTTCACCAACTTTAAAGCCGGATTCAGTGAGATTTGTTGCAATTTTCGCAGCGTCTTTTTTCGTATTTGCAAATATGACAGCTAGATAGGGGTTTAACGCCTGCAAAACTTGTTTTAAAATTTCAACTCTTGGTCGATGTTTGGTCGCATACAAGATGTGCTCGATTTTCACAGCTGTTTGTTGGCGTGGTGAAATATGAATGTGTTGGGGATTTTGCATATATTTTTTTAAGAATGGCTTGAGTCCCACCGGAATTGTCGCTGAGAAGACCATCATTTGCAAGTTTTTCGCCATGGTTGCTGCAATCTGGTCAATGTCTTGCAAAAATCCCGCTTCTAGGGTCATATCTGCTTCATCAACGACAAAGATTTTTGCTGTATGGATCAGTAAGGCTTTTTCGTTAATTGCTAAATCCTTAATCCGTCCGGGCGTGCCAATGACAATCTGCGGTTGCGTTTTAAGTTTAGCAATTGAGCGCTCTTTATCTGTGCCACCGATATATCTGGCAATCGTAATCGGGGTTTTAGAAAAAGTCGCAATTTGGGTTGCCACTTGATAAATTTGTTGAGCAAGTTCCCGTGTTGGCGTGGTAATGCACGCTTGCACTTTTTGTTCACTTTCGTCAAGCTTCTCGAAAATCGGCATCAAAAAGGCGTGAGTCTTACCACTGCCTGTTTGCGACTGTCCGATAATATCAATCTTCTTTAATGCAAGTGGCATTACCTCTTGCTGAACTTGCGTTAATTCGGCAAATTTTAGAGCTTTCAAAGCCTCTTTGATATATGGTTTTATTTGTAAATCTTGTATATTCATTATAACCTTCCTTAGTTGGCGCTTGCTTATCGTGGCGCTTAGCGTTATTTAGATGATAACATTGTACCACAAAAATCGATAAAATTAAAGAGGGCGGGTCTTGTCGGTTGCCAACAACTTAACTGCAAGATCTCATGAAAAACGGATTTTTGCTAAAATTATGAGAATATTTATGGATTTTTGCCGTTTTGAGCGCCGATATTCTCATGAAAAACGGGTTTTCGCCAAAAAGGTAGCTAAGCATTGCCAAAACCGTCAAAGCCAGTAACGCGAAGTTGCGATTGCTTAGATTTATAGCATTGTTTCCAAATTTTTAGATAGCGACGTCATGAAAATTTTACCCGCCTGCAACTAGCCAAAATGTTTTGAATTTGCTCTTCACAAACTTCAGAAAATGTGATATACTTAAAGAGAAAAAGTGGTTGTATAGGGGTTTTAAGAAGATGAAAAAGATTTATGTATTAGCTTGCCTAGGATTTTTAACAGCGTGTAATGGGATAATCGGCGCTGTGGCGTCAGGAAAAACGCAGGTCACCTGTGTTGACGTTTTAAATGAGGTTGCTAGTGATGCTACGCAAACTACCGTTACAATTCAAGGAGAAGGTGATAAGATTGTATCTTGGACTAGAAATACTACGGTACCACGAGCGGAATTTGATAGCAACTTTTTGCAAGATACCCATCTAACTGACAGTGAAATTCAGGAATTATTTGAAATTTACAGTCAAGGCGAAGTTGCGGGCATCGAAGTTCGTATTAGCGAGATTAATCACGAATTTGTTGTAATATCAAGAATTTATGATTACTCACAAATCGAGCCTGCTAAGTTAAACCAAATTTGGGCGGTTAAGGAGTTTAGTGAGGAAATCACGCTAAACGATGCGATTTCAGGACTCCAAGACCAAGGCGCTGTCTGTGAAACTAAAGCGTTAGCTGATGAAGAAGCTGAAGTTGAATAATTGCCAAATGCTGGCTACTAACATAATTTAAAATCTAAAACATGTGCTCGTGTGATAGCGTGTAAACCTTGTCACACGAACACCCGACCTGCTAGAACTAAACGCGTGCTGAAGCAATTGATTCACTAAATTTTAAAAATCTGCAAATTTTAATGGCGCAAGTAGCTTTACTTTAGCGCCGATTTGTTTTATAATAGATGATGCGTTAGTAAAAAAAGCTGAATTCGGCAGACAATTTGGTAATTATCGCAAAAATGAGGAGTTTATAAAGAGTTTAAAAAGAAAGTTTATAATACCACTCATCGCCTTCACGGGTGAGATGATGGGGTATTAACTATGAGAGGAAATTTGATATGAAAAAGAAGTTGATTTTAAGTTTAGTCGTAATTTTAGCAGTTATTGGGTTAACTAGCTGTGGTATTCAAGTGGATCCCAATCGAGCCTTAACGCCTGAAAACGCATCGGGATTTTGGGAAACAATTCTCGTCTTACCGCTAGTTCAGTTAATTACCTGGTTTAACAACTTATTTAACAATCTTGGCGTGGCAATCATTGTGGTAACCGTGTTAACTAGGCTGGCAATGATGCCATTAATGCTAAAATCGATGAATAGTACGGCCAAAATGCAGGCAATTAAACCGGAAATGGATAAAATCCAGAAAAAATATGCCGGTAACACCGATCGTGAAACCCAAATGAAAATGAATATGGAGTTGCAAAAACTTTATAAAGAAAATGGCGTTAATCCGCTAGCTGGTTGCTTACCGATGCTCGTCCAAATGCCACTGATGATTGCCTTTTTCCAAGCTTTTACCCGACATCCATTACTGGCTTTTGGTGCTGAGGGTTCCTATTTCTTAGGGATGAATTTAGCTTCAGTCCAAGAGTTACCAAATATTGTTTTTGCTGCTTTAGTTGCTGGTTTGATGTATGTTTCACAAACGATGATGCAAAAAAGAACACAACCTACGACTGGCGCGGATGCTCCAGCAGGAGCGCTTAATCCGAAAATGATGAATGCAATGTTTTTGCCATTAATGGCTGCTACAGTATTTTTCTCGCCGTTAGCAATGGGCCTATACTTTTTAGTTGGTCAGATTATGATGAATATTCAATCATTTATTATTAAAAAACCTGGTATTGCCCCATTTTAAACCGCAACTCGACTTTAGTAAATTGCGACTTTTGGCGCTTAAAAGTGGCATCCATTAAAGAAAAACGAAACTCCCCGCAAAGTTGGTTGTAATTAACCAGCTTTTTTTTGCATATGTTTTACAATGATAACTACGAACGACCACAAATTTCAAATTAAAGTTTGACTTTCCTTGCAATGTTTTGCCAGCTTGTCTGAGAATTTTCACAAGTTACGAGTTGTTTGCGTTTCCTCAACTCACAAGGAAATTCGGCGCTTTATTTTGTAATTTTGCGACCGTTTATAAGAAAAATTCGATGTAAGGGGTGTTTATTTGTGATACATAAAATCTGGATGTCATTATTTATTATCGGAATTGCCTACAGCTTTTTTACCGACAGCGTGGATTTAGTGAATCAAGCAATTTTACAAGGGGCATCAGCTGCTGTAACGTTAGTGTTTAGCTTGTCGGGGATTTTAATTTTTTGGACAGGCATTTTACAAGTTGCAAATCAAGCAAAAATGTTAGATTTATTAGCAATTCTGCTAAGACCGGTGACAAAAGTTTTATACCCAAAACTTGCAAGTGATCATCAGGCCATTAAATATTTAACGACAAATATGATTAGCAATTTGTTAGGCCTATCAAGTGTTGCAACTGGCGCCGGAATTAAAGCCATTGGCGCCTTACAAGCGACAAATCCGGATAAAAGTAAACCAAGTTTTGAAATGTATACGCTCCTAGTTTTTAATACTGCCGGTGTTGCCTTAATTCCCACCACCATTATTACGTTGCGAGCGACTTTTAATGCAATTAATCCAACAGATGTTTACTTGCCAACAATCGCCACCGCATCAGTGAGTTTGCTTGTCGGGTTGGTCGTTCACAATCTTTGGAGTCGGATTAAAAAAGTCAAATCATCAGGGGGGCGTTCTTAATGGATGTTGGTATTTATATTGTTCCCGTCTTTTTACTAATTGCTTTTGCGATGGCATTTTGGAATAAAACAGCAGCTTTTGATGATTTTGTTGATGGCGCTAAAGATGGCATTGAATCCGCAATTTCCATCGTTCCTAATCTCGTCGGGATGATTGTTGGTACAAAAGTCTTCTTAGCTTCCGGTCTTGTTGACACCCTTGCAGAGTTAGCAGCCCCAGTCTTAGGTTTTTTTAACATTGAAGCGGCAACTTTACCGCTGATGATTTTGCGACCGCTATCGGGTTCTGCGTCGTTAAGCTATGCGAGCGAATTAATTCAAATTCACGGACCAGACTCGCTTGTAGGCAGATTAACATCGGTTATGCAAGCTAGCAGTGATACAACCATTTATATCATTACCATCTACTTGGCAGCGGTGGGCATTCGTAATATGCGTCACGCTTTAAAACTCGGCATTATTGTCGATATTGCTTCATTTATCTTAGCCGCAATTTTCGTCGGAATTTTCTTTAATTAGATTGAAAAAAACCGCTGATTGTGGTATACTATATATATCAAAAATAAGGTTAGATAGCGATGAAAATTGGAATAATAGATTCAGGATTGGGTGGCTTAACAGTATTAAAAGAGTGTTTAAAACAACTGCCGGAGCATACATATTTATATTACGCTGATTCAGATAACGCCCCTTACGGCGCTAAGTCTAAAGAAGCTGTCTATAAACTAACCAAAGCTGCCGTTGATTTTCTCGTTGAAAAAGAAGCGGATATCATTGTTATCGCTTGCAACACGGCTACAAGTGCAGCGGCAACATTGTTGCGCCAAAGTTACGATTTACCAATTATCGGCATGGAGCCGGCACTAAAACCAGCGTTGCTCTTGGCGAAAAATCGGCGTGTCTTAGTTACAGCAACGCATCTGACATTGCAGGAGCAGAAGTTTTGCGACTTAATCACCTCGCTTGATGCTTGTGGGCTAACCGATTGTGTCGGGCTGACTGATTTAGTTACTTTCGCGGAGTCCGGAATTTTTAGTCGCGACGTCGTTTTGCCGTTCTTAATGACAGCTTTTGCTGATTTTGATTTGAGTGTTTATGGTAGTGTTGTGCTTGGCTGTACGCATTTTCCGCTTTTTAGAGAGTATTTTGAAGAAATTTTTCCTGCAGGAGTTGTAATTGTTGATGGCGCGGTTGGGACGGTAAATCGAATTAAAGAATTTGTGACTTGTGTTAGCGATGCGCCGAGCGTGACGTTTTTTGTGTCAGGGTTGCCTTTAGCCGATGAAGTACTAATGAATCGAATTCAAGATATATTAGGAAGGGAGGCAATTTAAGCATGGCAAGGAAATTTTATCGCGACGAAAGCGAGGCCAAACTCGCGGGCGTTTGTTCAGGAATTGCCAAGTATATTAAATCGACGCCTAGTCGCGTACGGTTGGTGATGTTGATATTTTTTGTTTTAGGCAGGAATGTTGTTTTGATTTATATCGGGCTATGGCTACTTTTCCCTAAGGGAATTTATGAGGAAGGCACTACGAGAAAGCTTTATCGCAGCCCAAGGAATAAGAAAATTGCGGGCGTTTGTTCGGGGATTGCTGAGTGTGTTGATGTTAAACCTAATACGGTTAGGTTGATCTGGCTTGTAACTGCTTTTTTAAGTAATTTCTTCGGCTTTGGAATCTTAATCTATCTGTTGATTTGGGCGATGCTTCCCGAGAGAATTTATTATGATTAATTTGGAATAGGATTTAATCATCTGGAGATACTAATTTCGAGGTGATAATCTATGAAATGTTTTTCTGATAAAGGGGCTCCGAAGTTGCGCCCGGATTTTAGTGGCGAGTTTGCTGATGATTTTTTCGCTCTTGATGATGAATATGTTAAGGCAGAAATCGCCGGCGGGGCGATAACGAAAAGGACAATCGATTCTTGCACTGATTTTTCGGCTTTTGAAAATCTCAAGCGGTAAAGTTGGGCAAGCGCAGGACTAATTTTGGCACGACGCAATAGCCGAAAAATTGGTCCTTTTTTGAGGTATTACTTGAGAATCGTAAAGGTGTTTTTTGGTGACTTTTCAACAGTTCATTCATTTGGAGTGGCGTTTTTTTGTGTGAATGAAGATACATTTCTGCCAATTTAGAGAAATAAAACGACAAAAAGCTGTTAAAATTCATTTAGCGCCCGTTTTTGGGATGATTTTTTAAATAGAGTGTCAAATTGTAACAATTTTACAATATTCAAGCGCGAACCTCTAGGTATAATCGTGATGATTTTAATCTTGATATCTCTACTAACGTGGACTTGCAAATTGATAAAGCTATTGAAAGCCTTGCATTAGTAAATAATGATTTATTTGTTTTACAAGTTACCCCAGGAGAAGAAATCATGTTAACTTATTTAGCAAATCCGTTCACTATGGAAGATGATACGCTCGAAAAGTATGCAATCATCGCAATTTTAGATGGACAAGCACTTGCTATAAATGGAGACCCGTATTTATTGATTAATGCCGTAAATAGTACAGGTGATACAATTGATTATGGTACATTCACCATTCAAGCACCTGATTTACCTGGAAGATATACATTTTTTTCTCTAATTATTGTACTGGACAGTCAAGTGGCGCAATTTTTAGCACAATTTGAATCCACTTGTCATTTAGCTTTTCAAGTTTCCACGCATTTGAATGAAAGAAATTCAACAAACTGGCATAGTGATTT
>JGI990J12352_1000147_pt1 | contig 16360 bp, 16 predicted proteins | sample Intmic4MA4BA4MSA_FD_12352 | JGI IMG/M metagenome (IMG submission 12352) | reverse complement strand
GGGGCTTTTTAGCATGGAATCTTTTTACAATAATTCTTGGTGGACTCTTAATTTTGTTTTTCAACCTTATCATCCTTTTAGTTTTAAATTTGTAAGATATATTTATTGATGTTTATCGTGTTTTTAAATCACAAGAAATACTGATATTACGTTATTAAATTCAAAGATTTTGAATTTTTAGAGTAGCTCTGTAAGTATTATATCCTGATGGGTCAAATTATAGGTGATTAAGCATTTTTTGTCAATAAAAAGGCCATCTTCGGCCCATTTTCTAACACATATTTTTCTAGCTTGGAATCTAATTCTCGAACTAATTGACATGGAACTAACGTTTCAATAGATTTCTCGAACCTCCAGAGACTACTACAAATCATGACGCCAAGCTCGATGTAATTCTAACACACTGTACTGTAACAGATAAATATAATAAAAAGGGCAATTTCCCCAAATTGGCCCTTTATTTTATATAAAAAAACATTTCTCCAAAGACGGATAAGACACTTTATACATATGAATGAAGATTCATGACTCCACATATCATGTGTATTTCTAAAAATACAGCCCCCTTAGTTTTCTTATCCGCCATTAGCCAAGCCATAAGATTTTAACGTGTAACAAGATGTAAAAACAAAACTTTCTAGTTATTATCGTGCTTTCGCACCCCGATTTTTGAGACCTATACGCTATGTACACCCCGATGTGTTCATAACGCCCCTACTCCTAATTTTGGCAACATTGTTGAAAATAGCTTGTCACTTGATACTTTGCTTAATGTTAATTTTAACCTAGAATTTTCAGAATTTACTTGATACATTTAACATCCTTATTTTGACTTCTTGCGCTTGACTGGAATCATTTTACCATAGATTTTGTCAAATGATGTTAAATCGGGAAAACCATCCCTTTCTGCGGGTTTTGTAGACTTTTTTCTCGGAAGTTTCGTTAATCTAAACACTAAACAAAAAATCTGATGATTACTTTTATGCAATCATCAGATTTGTGTATACCATTTACCATGAAGCTGGGAAGTTAATATAATTTCTTGGGTTCACAGCGCCACCCCAGCTAAATCCACCTGGATGAATTTCAAAATGAAGATGACCTGATCCGATTACATTCCCAGTTGTTCCTTTGTTTCCAATCGGTTGTCCCTGTGCCACTTGATCGCCTACACTAACTGCTCTTGAAGACATATGTGCATATAAAGTAGCAAAACGTTGTCCATTAATGACATGCTCAATAATAACGAAATTACCATAACCGCCGTTATTAAACTCCGAAACAGTGACTGTCCCAGCAGCAGCAGCTAAGATAGGAGCAGTAGTATTGCCTGGTGTCCAAACATCAATTCCATTATGTCCAGGATAGCATTCCCATTCACAAGCGACACGTCCACTAGATAGCGGAAAGGCAAATCCGCTTCCGCCATCACGCACGACAATATTCGAGACATTGGCATTTTGTAACGCTCTACGACTAGATTCAGCAATAGAGAGGGCTTCTTCCTGAGATAGTCTAACCTGTGCAAGTTCAGTTCTTTTGCCTGTAATGGTTTCTTGTCGATCTTCAAGCCTAGCTTGAGCTTCCGCTCGGAGTTCATTTTCAGCTTCTAAATTCGCTTGCCTTGACACTAATGTAACCTGTTGTTCATGCAAGCTAGTTAATGTGTCTTCCTGCAACGTTAGCAAATCAGTCAAATCATCCATAACAATCTGATCGGCTGAGACGAGGTGTGTAATCAAACGTACATTTCTTATAAAATCCATCAAATTTTCTGAGCCACCTAAAAGCTCAAGTGTAGTATTACTAGCAGTCATACGCTGGGCAAGTCGCATTCTAAGCGCGACTTCCTCTTCCAATTCAAGGATATCCTCAGCGATGATTTCAAGTAATGCTAGATTTTCATCAATACTTATTTGCAGATTTGAAATTTCTACTTGAAGTTCTTGGATATTTCTTTCCGAATCCTCGATTTGAGAAACAATTTCATCAATTTCGGCACTTACTTCACCAAGTTCTTCTTCTAATTCCGAATCTTGCTGGTCAATACTTTCTAATTCTTCGCGAGCATTGTTGATTTGCTCACGACACTCCGCTACCGTGCGACACCCCTCGTTAGCGTAAACTATTAAATCATTACTTTCCCCGCGCCCCAAAGTTAATGTCAACCAAACCATAGTGATAGCTACCAAGCTACTTACTATTTTTTTAAACATATAACCGGCTCCTTTTAAATTAAGTCACACCCCTGGTAAAAAGTCAAAATCACTAAAAAGATGATAGCCTATATATCTTACACCATTTCCACAAATTTTGCAAGCGTAACATCAGCAATTTCCATGCCAAAAAACGAAAGCGATAACAAGTGTGAATTTGTTGATTTCCCATTATTTACAAGGGCTGATACAGAGGTAAAAAACCGAAAATGGCCTAGGAAATTTGTAAATTCCCTAGGTCTTTTAAATACGCCTTGAATGAGGTTGGCAAATTCAGAAAATGTTTTCATTGTCAAAAAAATGCCCTTCAAAGCTGAGAAAAACAAGGATATATAGTAGACTATAAATAATGAGAAGGCGCCCTCATACTGAGAAAAGACTTGGTAAAATAAGATTTTAAGGCGTACTTTCGCAGTTTTGGAGGTGCTTTTTGCATGGATACAAATAAAATTAGGAAAAGCGGAGATGAATGTGGTAAATCTGACACAGGTGGGGGATTTGAATGCAGCTATGCAAATATGGTATGGATGCAATAATAATACATCTACGGAATTGAAAAACATAGGATTGAATTATACGTTTTATAACATAGTGAATTCTCCCAACTTAGCAGGTAGAGCAACAATAACTGATGCGGTTTTTAAAATGTCGCTAAGTCGCTAAAATTCGTCATCTTGTTATTTAGGTGCATGAGATAGAGCCTTTCATGGAGACTCNATGAAAGGTTCAAAAAAGACTGAAATTTGCGAGCGGGCAGCGAAGCGAGTTAGCAAATTTCAGCCCTCCAAAAAGATTTGAAAATCCGACAAAGATGGGGTATAATTTTGGGATATGTGGAATTGGAGGGATTTTTGTGAAAACGGATTTGGACATTGCAAGGGAAATAGAGTTGAGGCCGATTGTGGATGTTGCGGCGGATTATGGGATTGCGGGTGACATCGAAAATTATGGGAAATTTAAGGCGAAAATTGATTTGGGTGTGATGAATTCGGATGCACCTGATGGGAAGTTGATTTTGGTGACAGCGATTAGTCCGACAAGAGCGGGTGAAGGGAAGACGACGACAACGGTTGGCTTGGGTCAGGGGCTTGCGCATATTGGAAAGAAGTCTGTCATTGCGCTTCGTGAGCCGTCACTTGGACCTGTGATGGGGATTAAGGGTGGTGCCGCTGGTGGTGGTTATTCTCAAGTGTTGCCAATGGAGGATTTGAACTTACATTTTACTGGGGATATTCATGCGATTACGACAGCCAATAATGCGATTTGTGCGTTGGTTGATAATCATGTTCATCAAGGTAATGCGCTGGGCATTGATATAGAGCGCATTGTGTTTAAGCGTTGTATGGATTTGAATGACCGCACGTTGAGACAAGTGACGATTGGACAAGGGTCGCATGTGAATGGTTTGGAGCGTCGCGATGGATTCAATATCTCGGTGGCGTCCGAAATTATGGCGATTTTGTGCCTGGCGACGAGCTATGCGGATTTAAAGACGCGTATTGGGAACATTATTGTGGCTTATAACGAAGCAGGTGCGCCTGTATTTGTGCGCGATTTAGAAATCCAAGGTGCGATTACGATGCTTTTGAAAGATGCGCTCAAGCCGAATTTAGTGCAGACTTGTGAAGGGACGGCAGCCATCGTGCACGGCGGCCCATTTGCAAACATTGCACACGGATGTAACTCGATCATTGCAACGAAGACGGCTCTGAAGCTCGGCGACTATGTGGTAACTGAGGCTGGATTTGGAGCTGACCTTGGAGCGGAGAAGTTCTTCAATATCAAGTGTCGCGAGGGTAACTTGAAGCCTGAATGCGTCGTGGTTGTAGCGACAATTCGTGCGCTAAAGATGCATGGTGGCGTTGACGCTGACAACTTGAAAGTGGAAAATGTTGATGCGTTGGCTCGTGGTGTCGAAAACCTAGCAAAACACATCGATTCTGTCACGAAATTTGGCGTGCCGTACGTCGTTTCACTGAATCATTTTGCTTATGATACCGATGCCGAGGTCGAATTCCTGCAGTCGTGGTGTGCTGAAAACGGACATCCATTTGAAGTGGCAAAAGTCTGGGCTGATGGTGGCGCAGGTGCTGCCAGTCTTGCGCACCGCGTCGTGGAAATTATTGAAAAAGGCGAATCTGATTTTAACATGCTTTATGAGAAAAAGACGCCGATTGAAGATAAGGTTTTAAAGATTGTAACGAATATGTATGGCGCTAAAGGCGTTGTCTATACGGACGAAGCCAAGGTGCAAATAGATACAATTAAGAAGCTTGGCTACGAGGACTTCTTAATCTGTATGGCAAAAACGCCAGCATCATTGACCGATGATCCGAAAGTGATGGGGCGTCCAACTGACTTTGATATCACAGTTAATGAGGTGCGCATCTCTGCTGGCGCTGGATTTATCATTTGCTTGGCTGGTGGCGTGATGACGATGCCAGGACTTCCGAAGAAGCCAGCAGCGCTCAATATGGATTTAGATGAAAACGGCGATTATGTCGGATTGTTTTAAGAACTCTACTGGTCTCCCTTTATGCTTTAAGGCGTAGGGAGGCGTATAGACCAAAATATATTTCAAGAAAACCAAAATATATTTTAAGAAAAGTAAAAGGCCATCAGGTATACTATTGACTGATTGTCTGCTAAAAATGACTGATTGTTGACAGATTCTTTACCAATCTCAATTGCTGTGATTGATAAATATATTTAAAAAGAAAGATCGGGTAATCGATGATGAAAATTGTTATGTTTTGTGGTGGTTCTGCTGTAGGAAAAACGGCGGTTCTCAAAGCTTTGATTCCACAATTTTTGGATAAAAATTTTCTTCCTTGTGCATGCAAACTTGATTGCATTCAATCATCAGACGAAGAGACGTATAAAGAAATGGGGATTCCATGTGTAACAGGACTTAGTGGGGATGTTTGTCCCGATCATTTTCTTGTTTCTAACCTCCCAGAATTGTGGTCATGGGCAGAAAGTATGAACCGAAGCCCCTTATTCATTGAAACTGCTGGATTGTGTCACCGTTGTTCCCCTGCTACGCAAAAGATTATTTCTATTTGTGTTGTTGATTCTACCGCAAGTTGTCGGAACCCTGAGCAACTTGGTCCGATGCTAACACAGGCAGATGCAGTTGTGTTGACTAAAATTGATATGGTTTCGCAAGCAGAGCGAGAAATTATTTCTTACTATATTGCTAAAACAAATCCAACTGCGATTATTTTTCCAGTGGATGGACTTGCTGGTTATGGTGCGGAACCTTTAGGGACATGGATTATGAATCAACCTGATATTGAAACTTATGAAGAGGATCAATTACGTCACTGCATGCCAAGCGCAGTATGTTCTTACTGTATTGGTGAATGTCGTGTCGGAAGTTCTTATCAGCAAGGGGTTGTTGGAAAGATTGATTTTGAGGAGGTTGGTTAAGATGGAATCCATTACACTCCTTTCAGGTCTAGCTAAGGATGGGACACATGAGAATTTTGATCCACTTTTACTAAAGCCTGGTGAAATGTACGCGATTGTGGGGAATACGGGCTCTGGGAAAAGTAGATTAATCAAAGATGTGGAGCAATTAGTATCGGGAGATTCAGTAACTGGGCGAACTGTGCTACTAGATGGTAAGGTTATTCCACCAGAAGAGCGAATCAAAATTTCTGGCGGTTTAGTTGCTCATTTGGAACAAACAATGCGTTTTGTTTTGGATGTGACCGTTTCAGAATTTATTGACCTCCATTGTCAATGTCGTCATAAAACGAATGTCTCAATGGAGGAAGTATTGGACGCGGCCAATAGTATTACACAAGAGCCTATCATCCCTGATCAGCATTTAAATTTATTAAGTGGTGGACAAAGTCGGGCGTTGATGATTGCTGATATTGCTTTAATTTGTGATAGCCCGATTGTTTTAATTGACGAAATTGAAAACGCGGGTGTTAATAAGACAAAGGCATTGGAGCTTCTAACAGGAAAAGATAAACTTGTGTTGATGGTTACACATGATCCTCACACGGCTCTAATGGCTACAAAGCGAATTGTACTTAAAAATGGGGCAGTTGAAGCACTATTAGAACGTAGCGCGCAAGAAACTGAAATCTTTTCAAGACTTGAGAAAAATTATCATGAGCATGTCAAATTACAACATTTGATGCGGAAAGGAGTTCACCTTGAAAACAGTAACCTTATACTGGAGTAATATCTGTTTACTGCGTAAGCAAGAAATAAAATTTTTAGAAGAAGCTAAGGAGCGATTGCTTTCACAAGGAGTTTCACTTGAAATCAAATTTTTTGGCATTGGCTACACTTCTACCATGGCGGACTATTTACGCGAGGAAGATGCAAAAATACCAGACATAATCGTTTCAACAGATTTAGAAGTATTTGAAGACGAGCGAGTCTTTTCTAAGTTTGAGGATCAGCTTTATCCAATTTCCGATTGGGTTAAAATAAAAACAAACGAAGGTATCCCTGATATTTATCGGGGAAAAGGGCTGCTTTCTTACTTAGCAATACCGCTTGTGTTTTATACATCTGAGCAAGAAAAATATAATGACGTAAGGTTACAAGACTTAATTCGGCAAGGCGTGGGTATCACTTTTGGTGGGATTAACAATTCTGCTGTTAAAACAGTGGTGAAAGCAGTCTGGAGCCATTACGGTAAAGAAATGGCGTCACGTTTACTTAGCTCTGGTGATGTTACAAATATGCCGATTGAAGCATTTCAAAAAGTACGCACAGGCGCGCATGAATTAGCCCTTGTACCCGCTATATTTGCCATGCGAGCTGACGAGAAAGAACGTTTTGCACGTGTGCCATTAGATGGAGCTTTAGCGGTTCCTTCTTACATGAGTGCTTTAAAAAGCATAGACGAGGAAACTGCTCGCTTAGTTGTAGCTGAATTGACGCGTCCTGAATCATGCGAATTCTATGTTAAGGATGGCGATTTTATCTGTGGGATAGATGGAACTAGTGAGCAAAAATGGCTATCTGATAAAGAGTATGGCTTACAGATACCAGATTTAGACTGGCTTGCCAGCACTTCCTCAGAAGAATTTCATGAATTTTATTGTGACAAGATAAAAACAGCTCGCACGCCGTAAGCAGTTGAGCAATTTCAAAAGATAAAGAGGTTGAAAATAAGATGAAAAAATTTAGCTTGATTATGTGTATCACGATATTGAGTGTAATGGTGTTAACAGGATGTGCAAATGAATCAGAAGAGCCAGCTGATATAACTAGTGATGATGAAACAACAAACGTTGTAGATGAGCCAACACCTGAAATTGATGAGATTAATATTGGTGTTCTAATGGGACCTACTGCCATGGGAATGGTTGGTGTGATGGATGAAGCGGATAATGGAAATATTGAAGGTATAACATATAACTTCACCTTAGCCCCAGTTGATGAAATTATGCCAGCTTTAGTACAAGGAAATCTTGACATTGCAGCTGTTCCATCGAATTTAGCATCTGTTTTGCACAACAATACAGAAGGTGAAATACAAGTTATTGCGATTAATACGCTTGGTGTTTTATCTGTTGTTGAAGATGGCGATACCGTAACAAGCGTAGAGGATTTACGTGGTAAAACCATTTATGCTAGTGGAAATAGTGCAACACCTGAATTTGTTTTAAATTATATTTTAGAAGGTAACGGCATTGATCCACAAAATGATGTTACGATCGAATGGCTATCTGAACAGACTGAAGTTGTGAGCCGTGTGGCAATGAGTGAAAATGCGATTGCGATGTTACCACAACCATTTGTAACCATTGCACAAAATGAAAACGAAGACCTACGGATTGCCCTTGATTTAACAGAAGAATGGGATCGTGTTCAAGCAAACAGTAGTGACCAAGCGAGTGCATTAATTACAGGTGTTTTAGTGGCTCGTAGAGAGTTCCTTGAGCAAAATCCAGTGGCAGTTTCTAACTTTTTAGATCATTATACAGTTTCAGTTGCATTTGTTAATAACAATATTGAGGCCGCGGCTGACCTAATTGGATACTATGACATTTTTCCTGCACCAGTTGCAGCAAGAGCGTTGCCACATTCAAATATTACATTTATTGAAGGGGCAGAAATGAAGGGGCTTCTCTCAGGATATTTACGTGTCCTATTTGAGCAAAACCCAGAATCAATAGGTGGAGAAATGCCAGATGATGACTTCTACTTTATCCGCTAATAAGAAAAAAAGGCAGCCAATCCGTGTTTGGGCTGTCCTTTTTTGGTTGCTTGCCTGGCAAGCGCTGAGTGTTTACATTGGACATGAAATACTTCTATCCTCTCCACTTTCTGTTGTTAACCGATTAGGAAGTCTTGTTATAGAGCAAGAATTTTGGGCTTCCATTTTATTTTCATTCCAAAGAATTGTAACTGGATTTTTTCTAGCGGTCCTTTTAGGCGTGTTACTTGCTGCTTTTGCTGCTCGCTTTCGTCTGATTGAAGATTTGCTTGCCCCAGCCATTTTATTTATAAATGGAACACCTGTTGCCTCTATCATTATTTTATTGCTAATCTGGGTAACCTCGCAAAACTTATCCATTCTCATCTCTTTTTTAATGGTGCTTCCGATTATCTATACCAACATATTAAGTGGCATCAAGAGCACAGACGTACAACTCCTAGAAATGGCAGAAGTCTTTAAAATGCCAACAAGGCGAAGGGTTATTTACATCTACATTTCTCAAGTCTTGCCATTTTTCAAATCAGCTTGCCTTGTCGGGCTTGGATTATGTTGGAAATCAGGTATTGCAGCAGAAATAATAGGGATTCCGAGCGGTTCAATCGGTGCAAGCATGCATCAAGCAAGAATTTTTATGGCAACACCAGATTTATTTGCTTGGACGGTGACCATCATTGTCATTAGCGCACTATTTGAACGAATGTTTATGTTCATGATAGCATTTGCAACAAATAGGCTAGAGAGGTTGTAGAATATGGCAATTAGGTTGATAAATATAAGTAAAAAGTATGACGATAAAATAGTCCTAAATAAAATGAACCATGATATAAAAGAAGGCGTAACCACTTGCATGATGGGACCCTCTGGCTATGGTAAAACAACACTCCTTCGTATGATGATGGGACTTGAAAAGCCAGATGGAGGAGAAATTGTTGGCTTACAAGACCTACGAAAAAGTGTCATATTTCAAGAAGATCGACTTTGTGAAAACCTAACGGTTGCATGTAACATTAGCATGGTTTGCCATAAACCACTAGAAACAGATGAACTCCTAGAAGCCATCCAAAAAGTAGGATTACCAGTTGATTGCATCAAAAAAGCCGTGCGGCATCTAAGCGGAGGACAAAAACGCCGTGTAGCGATCTTGCGCGCCCTTATGCTTGAATGTGACATTTTATTCATGGATGAACCTTTCAAAGGATTAGATAAAGCAACAAAAGAGCAAGTGATGGCCTACGTAAAAGAAGCAACTCGAGGAAAAACAATTATCCTAGTGACCCATGATGAAGTAGAATGCCAGATAATGGGTGATGAAGTCATTCACTTTATGTGATAGTCTCCGCATTTCATGCTAGACGTTCGGTTCCATGTTACACCAAAATTTTGAAAGAATTTAAATTGTGTGCCGCGATAAACGTACGAAAGAAAAGATATTGGAATATTTAGAAACAGCTAATGACGGTAAGGTAAGCTAAAAGTGAAAGATCTACTAAGAGATATAGTATGGTTGATGTTCTTTGCATTACTATCAGAGGCAAATGAATGGACAAAAGTGGAATTATTTGAAAAAGAATATGAGGGGGGGTAACAAAATACTTAGAATTACCAAATAAGGATATCGTCATATGATACGCTCCAACCTGTGAAATATTTAGAAGAGATTATGAATTTGTAATCATTTTTTGAGTTGTTTTTAAAATTAAAGGGTTAACTGATTAATTGAGAAAGGGAATAAGCTGTCATGTTTAGTTGAGACCACCACCTTAATACTTCTGCATATGATTGAAGAATAGTAGTTCACTCCAGAAAGAATTCTTTACGTGTGTGATGACAATGACCCGAAATGTATCAAAAAGTAGTGAAAAAGCAGAAATGAGCGCTCGAATGAACATTCATTTCTGCTTTTTATTGTTTCTATCGCATCTATTCTTCATCGGTTACAATTAAATCCTATCAGCGATTTTCACCCACTTTCCGTGAGGCAACTTCAAAATTGCATTTGAATTTATTTAATTCAAAACGGCCACAATTTCACGCAACGCTAATGAATACTTACCTTGTCGCATATTTAAATTACCTGAAATTGTAATGACGTGACCTTTTAAAGCACGATATTCCGCTTTGTATCCATTTGCAAAAATGATAACATCTAAATTTCCATCCTCATCAGAAATTTCTAAAAATGCCATTAGGTTACCGTTTTTATCGCGAATTTCACGAAGCCCCTCTACGAGTCCAGTGACTATCACATTTCGTTTTCCAGAATGTATGGCGATGCTAGGCGTAAACCAACCCTTATCTTGAATCACAGATGCAAAATTTTGAACAGGATGTGCTTGCAGACAAAAACCTAATAGTTCTTGCTCCCGCGACATGATTTCAGCTGGCGTTAAGTCGACCTTGGCAGGAAGCATTTTAAATGACGCCTCTATTAGTCCACCCGCATACTTTGCAAAGTCAAAAACGTGATCTAAATTTTCATGCAAAGTTTGACGAGAATGGCCGAAAGCCTCAAACGCCCCTATGTTGATCAAAGCGCTCATAGCTTTTGTATTAAGAAAGCCTTTTGTTCGAATTGCAAAGTCTTCAAACGAAGGAAAGGAGCCTTTTTGTCTTTCGGTCAAAATATTCTTTGAGATTTCTCGCCCAATACTTTTAATAGGGAGTAGCCCAAATCTAATCCCCTCCGTTTCAACGGAATATTCAAGATTACTCTTATTCACACAAGGTGGCAATATTTTAATCCCAAGTTGCTTCGCCTCTTTAATATAAGCAGCTGTGCTTTTTTCGCCACCCATCACGCTAGATAGACTGACAGCCATGAAAAAGAGCGGATAATTCGCCTTCAAAAACGCCATTTGATATGAAATCACCGCATAACAAGCCGCGTGTGCACGGTTGAAGCCATAATCAGCAAATTTCAAAATCAAAGCAAAAATAGCATCAGCAACTCTCTGATCATACTTCCTTGAAATTGCGCCAGATACGAACCTTTGGCGTTCGCTTTCAAGCAAATGGCGGTCTTTTTTCGAAACAGCCCGCCTTAAAATATCCGCCTCACCGAGGTTATAACCAGCGACAACATTCGCAATTTGCATGATCTGCTCCTGATAAACGATGATACCGTATGTATTTTGCAAAATAGGCACCAAAGAAGGATGCAAATAGCTGATCTGCTCCCTGCCATTTTTTCGCGCCGCAAAACTCGGAATATTTTCCATCGGCCCAGGTCTAAAGAGCGCAAGGCATGAAATGATGTCTTCTAGTGAGCCAGGACTTACTTGACGTAATGCCTGTCTCATCCCTCCCGATTCAAGCTGAAAAATTCCTGTTGTGTTTGCACGTGTAATTAACTCGTAAGTCTTATCATCTTCAAACGAAATTTTGTTTATATCGAACTTTTCATTTGAATCTCCATTAATTTTTGCAGAAATATCCTGAATCATTGTCAGATTGCGAAGGCCAAGAAAATCCATTTTTAAAAGCCCAATCGCTTCCAAATCACCAGCTTCGTATTGGGATAAGTGGACGTCAGTTCCGCCGTGTGCTAATGCTGTATATGCTCGCAAATCGCCACCTGAGATAATGACACCTGCAGCATGGGTTGAGTTATGTCTAGGAAGACCTTCAATCTTAATTGCAATTCCATATACGAAGTTAAGATTCTTTTTGACAGCGAGGAGTTTTTGAAGTTCCTCGTTGCCCTTTAAATTTTCAGGTAGCGTTTTAGACGATGTTAAGTGTTTTGTGACCTCATTTATTTCGCTTGTGCTAAGGCCGTGGATTCGGGCAGTGTCGCGCCAGGCAGACCGCGTTGCAAAGGTTCCAAAGGTCATAATTTGGCAGACGGAGTATTCGCCGTATTTTTTTTTCACGTAGTCGATGACCTCGTCCCTTCGGTTATCCTGGAAGTCGATGTCGATATCGGGTAGCGAGATGCGTTCGGGATTGAGAAAACGCTCGAAGAGGAGATTGTATTCGATGGGGTCAACGTCTGTAATACCGAGTGCGTATGCAACGATTGAACCAGCGGCGGAGCCTCTTCCAGGTCCAACTAGGATATTTTTTTGTTTGGCGTATTTGATGAAATCCCAGACGATTAGAAAATAATCGGCAAATTTCATTTTTTTGATGACTTCCAACTCATATTTGAGGCGGTTATAATGAGTGCTGTTGATATTGTCGCCGTAGCGTTTTTTCGCACCAGCTACGCAGAGGGCTTCTAGGTATTCATCTTGCTCCGCTTCATTAGGTGGGGTAAATTTTGGAAGCAATCTTTGATTTAGAGGGATTTCAATATGGCAGGCATCTGCGATTTTCACAGTATTTTCCACAGCTTGTTGAAGGACTTCACTTGTGGATACTATGGATTTAACTTCTCGCACACTCAAAAAATGTGACGTGTTATCCAAATTCACATTCTGTATATTCTCATTTTGATCGATTGCTCGTAGGACGCGGAAGGTGTCAAAGTCTTCCTCCTCCAAATATCTTACCTCAGGTAGAAAGACAAAAGGTCGATCTCGACTCTCTAAATTCCCAACTTGAGACAAAGCGATGCTAAAGTAAAGATTAGAAATCCCTTCGAAAAAATCATTTGGCAATGGAATATTTGCTGGCACGCATACAACTAAATCTTGCGCAAGGGGGAGGATATCTTCCAAAATGACAGACTTTTCAAGTGCAAATTTTGAAGTCAGATGCAAAAGCGCCTGGTATCCAGCTTCATTTTTAGCAAAAAACGTCCACTTAGAAACACTTTCACTTAAATTAATGTCTAAACTCACACCGATAATTGGCCTGATGTCCGCCTTTTTACACGCCGTATAAAACTTAATCGCACTGTGCATAGAACCATCTTCAACCAACGACAAAGTACCCAAATTGCGCTCGCGGGCATGCTCCAACAAGGCCTCAATTGTAATGGTACTCCCCAAAAGCGAATAACACGACCGCACCTGCAAATTCACAAATCCCACACCCAACACCTCAATTCACTTAAAATTATACCCCTTAGCAATGATTTAAGCAAGTCATTTCAAATGGCCAGAACCTGATACTAATCTCTGTTTGAAATGATCGACAGATATATGACGATTTTAGATAGAGATTAGTATAAATTTCATTTCAGGTTCTGGTCTCTAAAACCTGCTGCAACAGACTCCGTTGCAGCGTAGAAAGAAATCATAAACTATCAATAGGCCTCACTGAAAAATAATACAGTTATTTGTTTCAATTCTTACAAATCATTTAGCTCAGGTGAAAACGCATCCATAAGGTTTTGAAAAACTTGGATATGTGGTGAAATAAACATAACGAGAAGGCGCCTGACTCACGATAAAGTAGTTAGTAAAATAACATTTTTAGCGCACTTCTGTAATTTTAGAAGTGCTTTTTTCATGGATGAAAATAATAAAACTGGGATAGTGGTGACTTCAAGAGGAGAAATTAAGATGAAAACTGAAGGAATTATGGGGGAAGTTGCAAGTGTTATAAAGTATGAAGGTGATAATAGTACCTTTATTTGGAAACATCCGATTGAGGATTTCAATACAATGACGCCATTGATTGTTCATCAATCACAAGAAGCAACCTTTTTTATGAATGGTGAGGCACTTGATTTATTCGGATCGGGTAGGTATACACTTGAAACGCAAAATATCCCACTCCTTAGAAAAGTATTAAATATGCCTACTGGCGGCGTGACTCCATTTCATTGTGAAATTTATTTTATTAATAAAATCAAACGGATGGCGATTAAATGGGGTACAGATAGTAAAGTTCAATTTAAGGAACCAATATATGGTTTTCCCATCCAAATTGGCGCTTCTGGTGAAATGAGTTTACAAGTAGATAATTCAAGAAAATTACTATTAAAACTAGCTAGGAACAGGAGCAGTGTTAACGCTGGAAACCTTAACACAGTATTTCAGAGCTTTTTTAATGACTGTAGATAAACAAAATTTACGGAAAATAAACAATATTTAATTAACAACCCAATTTCGTACCATCACGATAAATAATTATGGAAAATAAACAACCAGATATCAAAATAAATTTTACGGTGTATGATAATAAGGCCACTCTTGAATCTAATTGGGAGGCTTACTGAAACAGTAAATACGCTAGGAATCCCTGAGACATACAATAGCTCACCAGTAACAGAAATTGCTAAACAGGCGTTTAGGAGATCAAAAATAAGGAAAATTAAAATCCCATCATCTGTTGTGATGATCGATGAGAGGGTATTTGAAAATTCAAGAATCAAGCGCATTGAGATTCCATATCCCTAGAGAAGGATTTAGTGGTTTTAATGAAAACACCTTACAAGTAGCCTACTATTTAGCATTTAACGAATCAAAAGAAGTGGAGGTAAGACTCGAAGAAACCGCAAACAATGGGCGAGCTGATTTAGTATTGAGATATAATTAGAGCTACATTTTTGGGAGTTGTTCGTATGCAAATATCAGAGTCTGTGAACTATCTTTTTAAAAAGCCAAGCTCACTTTTCCCTTTCGTATGTGTTTTTGTGATTATATGGCTTCTCAATACCTTTATTTTCCCTAGCCAGCTACACGATTGGCTTGTATATCAGCCTGCTCAAGGTGAAACAAGTAGGTGGCTTGTCATCTTGTCAGGTTGGTTATTCCATGCTCCCACTTTTTTACCAGTTGGGGGAACTGGTGGTATATTTCTATATACTTGGGGAGTGTTCCACATTATCACAAGTTGCTTTTTTATCCATGTAACAAGTTCTATTTTAGATTACCAATGGGGTAAAGGTCGCACGGTCATATCATTTTTATTAATCCAAATAATCGCTTGGGCTATTTTAATGTTTCTAGTAGGTAGGCTTGGTTGGAGCGTTAGGGGAGCTGGAAGTTCGACTTACGGTATATCTGGTATGGTTGGTGTAATTATTGCATATTGCATTTTCAGTAAAGACTTTTGGAATAAGTGGAAAAGCAATGTATACTTTAGACTTATTCCCGTCAGTATTATGATTGGTATATTACGCGGTAGTTGGCTTACGTCCTTAATTTATATAACAACGATAATTTTAGGCTTTTTGGCTTATTGTGGATTGTCACATAAAAGAAGTGTGGAGTAAAAGACAACCCGCAACTAAAGCTAATACTAAAAACAGGGTGCGGAAAGCCATTGACTTTGGTGGCAAATGATGATGTTATGCTATTTTAATTAGCCATGGCTTTATTATGCGACTACAGGTAAAAGAGCTAGAACGGTGGGACTTCACTTTGGAGAAAAAGGCAAGCTATAAAAATTTAGACCACATGAGAATGACAAATCAAACTAGAAGCTAATTCCGAAACATAGGAGTGCATAAGTGCACCCTGTGTTTCGGATTTTCAATTGATAGAAAAGCTACAGCTGGTAAACCGAGCTTCACAATTGTAACAAAACGCCATCTTGTTTTATTTGTAAAAACTTTGAAAATATCTTCGGTGGGGCGTATCCATTAATAAAAACCAATGTGATAGAATTAAAACGACTTTTGACCGTGAACATATGTACTAAAATCTTTTCCGTGTGCATGGATATATGTATTATATTTTCATATCAGAATTTATTGAAATAGTTCGATACGTTGTGTTTTTTTGCACTAGTTTAATCCTTTTTGCATTTCTGATAAGCCTTTAAAATATTGAAAATATCCGTTAAATATCTGAAGCTAGTTGCAACAATGACCATGATGAAAATGATAGACTTTTAAAAAGCAAATCATTCAATTCTAAAAATGAAAATCTTGAAACAGTAACAGAAAATCCCTATCCTAGTGGTCGCAAAAAAGAAAAAATCTTTTAATGGTTCTAATGATGATAATCCCAAACCGCCCAGAATATGCCTTTCCTCGTGCCTCGTCGGTCATATTTTTTATGTGCGTTTTGTGCTTCTCATCATCTTCAATTTTACTAAAAGATTAAACCAT
>JGI990J12352_1000146_pt1 | contig 16410 bp, 20 predicted proteins | sample Intmic4MA4BA4MSA_FD_12352 | JGI IMG/M metagenome (IMG submission 12352) | reverse complement strand
ACAATAATGAATCATGCCCGAGTGGCGGAATGGCAGACGCATGGGACTTAAAATCCCAGGGGCGAAAGTCCGTGCCGGTTCGAGTCCGGCCTCGGGCACCATAGAAGTGCTATCCGAACCCTATTTGGTAACAAGTAGAGTGTTCGTGATAGCACGAAAACACAGACTACTCAACTTGCAGCACAACCGCTTTGATGCGGTCGATGTGTGAATTGAGTTTCTCGATTTCGGCTTGTGCCGCCGCTCTTCCCTCTGCGACTTTGGTTTCGATAGAATCTATCAAATCCTTGTTAGCAAGGTACTTATCGGCAAACGGTGTCAAGCGACCGACTTCAAGATTAAGCCGTTCTACTTCTGCAAGTAGAGCGGCATTTTCTTCTTGAAGCGAAATCTCGTCTTCGCCCTCTTCCTCGTAATCCTCTTCGGATTCGACTTCCTCGTCCTCTACATCGTCCGTAACGACATCTTCGTCAATGTCTTCGGATTCGTCCACATTGATAGCATTCTCACCGCTCTCAATGTTTACCGATACTTCGGGTGAATTGACCACAACATTGACATTGCTAAAATCTTGCGGAGCAGGGATTGCGACCTCTTCGACTTCGGCGGCTTTTTCTGCAACCGCATTGTCGTAGTGCGGCGTGGTTGCATAGAGCTTGCCCTTCAAACAATACGGAGTTCTCCGGCTTTAAGTCATAATGCGTTTTGCCGTCAAAACCGTATCTTCCGTTGCGCCCTATGCAAGCATACAATTCGTAGCCGCCGTTGATCGCATTTGTGTGTGTGTCAGCAATATCCTTGATGACACTGATGTTTTTTTCTAATGTTTTCATAATTAGAGTTCCTCCTGTTTTATTTGATTGATTTGGTGTTTGTTCCGCTCATAGAAGTTTTGAATTTTAGATTTCAAAGTTGCTTCTAAGTTCGGAAACAGTCTTTTTGCCTTTTTGGTGAGATGTCTAGGTAGATTTACCAACAAATCATTGTAAGCCAACTCAATGGCTTTCACTCTAGTTTCATCGTTCCATTTGTCAGTATCTTTTAGATCCTTGACAAATGTTTGAAACACATTGATGAGGATTCTAAGCAAATGATTGTCTAACCATTCGTTTAGTTTTTCCTCCCACCTTGCTAAGATTTTAGAACGATTCTCCGTCCAAAATCTAATCAAGAACCCAAAGACGGCTATGATTAGAGTGCCACCTGCACCGCTAAGCCACACTGCCCAATTTTCCATTTTCGTTACCTCCTGTAAATAACTTTTGATATATTTTTTCCATTCGGCGCATTGCGTGATATGCGTTTGCCCTCATTATGTGTCCGCGCCATGATACATACGAGGTTTGTGCATCTCGTAGAGTTATCCGACCTTCGTCTACCCACCTGCGAAAGACTTGCAACTTTCTACGCATTTTGACGATTCCTTTCGGATTAGGCTTCTTGATAACCTTACCGGTCTTTGAGTAAAAGAACCGTGTTTTCAAGAATGTAAACCCTCTCGACATACTGACAATTTGCGTTTTCTTTGGATTGAGTCTGATGCCTAACTCATCGCAAATTTTCTTTATCTCCCGAAGACATAATTGTAGGTACTCTTTGTCCGGGTGAATTAAGTACGAATCGTCCATATACCTAGCGTAGAATTTTATTCTCAACTTTTCCTTTATGAAGTGATCTAGTTTGTTAGGGTACATCAATGCTCCAATTTGTGAGATTTGACTTCCTATTCCTAAACCAACTTCACCGAAGTCGCTTATGAGACTCTTACTAAGTTTTACAATCCTCTCATCGGTGAAACGCCTTTCAATCTCTCTGAACAATGGCTCATGCTTGATATGGTCGAAGTATTTTGAGAAATCGAGTATTAGTGCATAACCACTATTTCCAAACTTCCTATAATACTTTTGTAAGTGGCAAACCACCCTGCGGAGTGAAAAGTCAATTCCCTTACCTTTCATACACGCACCATTATCATAGATAAATGACCGCTCGAACATAGGAGTAAGAGCATAATCGCATAAACAACGCTGAACAACTCTTTCGCTGATATGAACGCTACGAATGTGTCGTTTCTTACCTCGTTCCGTAATATCAAACTCAAAGAACCCTTTGCTTTTGAAATTATCGGCGGCAAGTGTGCTATGCGCTAGAGTCACATTATACAAAGCATTCACCCTGTATCGTTGGGTACTAGACTTCCAACCAACTCCCTTGCAGCACATTTTGTAACTGCGGTAGAGGTTGTCAAAGGAAAACACTTTTTCGTATTCACCATATTCTTTGTTTAACTCCTCTTTCTTCTTTTCTCTGTTCGCCCTACGGCGATCATACCGTCCTTGACGGCGTTCAATACTATTCATTTCAAGGATTCTTACTCCGTACAGTGTGGTATCGAGGTAGATCTAACTGCGTATACTACCAACCATAAAACAGGTTATCTACCATTCACCTGCTATGCAAGAAGCGTTCGGTTGAGTACATCAGAGTAAGTCGTTTATCCTTATCGGAACGGTCATACGCCCCTTTTGCACGAGTAACTGATTTCACATAAATGCTACTTTGTCTAACTCATAATTGTGCAAACGCAGAAGGACACGCCATTGGCATTGTTCGCATCGTTGTTATTGACATTGCCGTTGTTATTGACATTACGGAAGTTGGTAGCATTACCTGCATTCGGAGACCGCAACCACCAAACAACAACATTTTTCGGCGTATAACCTTAATCGTCATCTAGTGATGACTTACCCTTGAAACGATTAACATCGCTCCGTTTAAGAGCGGATATTAACTTTGCTTCCGTGTGAATCAACTCACACCATTTTATCCAAACCTTACTGTCTATCTCTTGTGCGAATAGTTCTTTCGTAATATCTAATTGTGAGATAAGACATTGTAAATTACAGTTCGCTTCTATGAGATGATTTCGCCTAAGTTGCAACTCTATTTCGTTTGTTACGAAAATACTGTTAGCCGCTTTGACATGAGAGTAGGTTTCGACTGCTAGAGATACGATATGATTTGTGATGAAAAAGGTATATCGTTTTGGAAACTTAACACATTGTCTAAGTGTGTAAATTTCTGACTCTCTAGCCGTGTCTAAGAATTGTGCGGAAGATTCTCCACGCTTTGATTTAAGCACCGACATCGGTTTCGCCCTCGCTAGTGTTTGGCTCAAAAGTTATTTCGCCAAAATAGTTTTTGTCGTGCTTTTTCAGTTCGGGCAATTCAAGTGTCGGACTAACTCCCTCTCCTAAGAAATGGTCTTGTCGTGTTACTCGATTGCGCTGATACCAACTCTCACTCTCAAACTTATAGACGAATGTGTGTCGTGAGTTTGAGATAATGAGTTCGGTGTCCGTTACTTCCCCGAAACCGCCACTTGCCGTAAAGACTTTTTTAGCAGCAACTTTAGGGGGATTTGCTTTGAAAAAATGTGTCATATTGACCTCCTATGAAATATTGTTGATGTTTCAGCCACCTTTCGCCGCATAAAGCGGCGAGATTTGAAGAACCTAGATGCAAAAGCAGAAGGACACGCCATCGGCAAAGACCGCAATGAAGTTACTGACAACGCCGTTGCTATTGACAGCACGGAAGTTGGATGCATTATCTGCAGTCGGAGACCGCGACCACCACCAAGCGGCTGCACCTGCTCCGTCCGACATTCTTTTGACTCTAGTTGCGTTTACCGCACCAACATAGAACGGATATGTCGTTCCCTCTCCTGCTAATACGCTTGCGGTATTATTTACCTCGACACCACTCATTAAGAATAGACTGTCGGAAGATGTGACCATTGTCGAACCACTAGCACCTCCCGAAGAGGTAAGTTTGTCTACCGGCTTGATTATCGCCTGTAAGTCGGCAGGTAGTTGAGACAATATTAGCGGCAGGTGCGTATTTCTCATAGCCGAAGCATCCCAACCGCCGACATTCGTACTTGTCGGATTCATTTGGCGATTTGTAGCCATAAGGTCTCTCATTCCAAAAGTAATTTTGGCTTTTCCTCCGGCAGTCAAATCATCATGCTCAAAACCAAGAATAACCGCCGTAACAACTTCTCCTGTCGTTAGCGTGATTCTCTTCTCGTCTCCAACACGGAACATTTCAGCCGCCATGCCTTGTTGAGCGATTGCATCTAATGTTCCCCATACTATCGAATCGAGAGACCTTAGATGAGCGAGATAAAAGTTTATCGTGCCAAGCTCATCGTCTAGGTTTCTTTCAATTCCGTTTGGGTCAATCCAGTTGACTCCTTTTGTAGTTTGCATTTTTGTGTTCTCCTTATCTAATTTCTATTATCATTCCGCTAATATTAGCGTTTGAAAATACAGTTACATCGCCGTTAGCGGCAATTCTAGTTTCGCAATCAATTTGAACATTGTCACGAAAACATTGAACTTGCGGCGTTGCACCTCTACTATGTTGTGCGGCGGTTCTTGTGAACTCGAAGTTCCCCACCGTGCCACTCCAAACAATAGGTTGCCTATCGGGAGTAATCGTGCCAAAAGTTGCCGATATTCTTCCGTCCGCTCCGATTGTGATGTTATCACCTTGAAACACCGTTCCCCTAGTTGCCGCATTCGCTCCGGCAATAGGTAGTTGTGTAGGTGTAGCCGTTCCAGATATTTCCGTGAATGGGTAGAGTGTGTCCTAGTGGCATTCTCGCATCATTCAATCGAGTATCGTTGCCCTCGCAAACAGTTCCTGCCGCATTACCGAAATTCCTATTAAACGCCGTGTTCTTGCTGAATGCAGGTTCTGCGTTGTCGGCTCTAGTTAGGCTATCTTGAACATCGGTATTGAGGTGTCGTCTAGTAACAGTTCCGATTCTCAAAGTCGCTTGAATTTCGTTATTAGTGCCGATAGCAATTTGAATTTGTGTGCCTGTGTTTCCCGAGTATTCGTGAATGAATTGAGAAACAGGAACTCTAACCTCACTATCATCGGCTCTAACAAAAACAAGCTCTTCGGTTGCGCTGTCATAATAGAAGTTTTTAGCAAGGGCAGCATCGTAGACATTGAATGTTATCGTGGTATTATCTCTGCGTGTTAGCACTACATCGCCAGACTGATCATCGAATGTTGCATCTGCTAGAAACGAAAGGTTTGCTATCATTGCCCTAATAGCAGGGTGTTGGTTGTTGCCCGAATCCGTATTGTGTGTCGCTATTGCGTTACTTAGGTCGGTTGCCTCTTGCGTTACCGCCGCTTCAATTTGAGATTGCCTTGTCGATGCTTCTGCCGATATTGCCGATTGCCTTGCAGATGTTTCGCATCAATATTACCTTGCAAGGTCGTATCTGCACTTTGGCGTGTTTGAGTTTCTTCCGCTAGATTATTAGCAACTACCTCAATAGAGCTTCTAGCAATAGCATCTTCCATTTCGGTTACGCCGCCAAAGACACGGAGTTTCCCCTCCCACCGAATATTAGCCGATAGAGTAATGTTGCCGTTGTCATAGCTGATAGTATCGCTCATGTGGTCTAAACCATTCTCACCAAAAGGTAGAGCGAAGGCTACTATTCTACTACCGACTAGATGTTCACTTTGAGGAAAGAATGTTGTGAATGGAGCGGCTTCCCCAACCCACCTATCAAATGTTACATCGAGTTCTCTAACATTACCAAAGGCGGCTTGCAGTTCTCCGTCAATAATTGTTTGAAACTGATTTATAGCGGTATCAATTTTTATCTCCGCTTCATTCGCAGTATCAATCGCTTCTTCGGAATTAGCAAGTGCTGTGTTAGCGGTATTTGTAGCCGTCTCCGAATTAGACAAAGCAGTAGTCGATTGATTGAAAGCGGTGTTAGAAGTATCTACTGCTTGCTGTGAATTAGCAAGAGCCGTGTTTGCTGTCGAGATTGCCGTTTCCGAATTAGATAGTGCTGTGTTTGCCGTTGCTACTGCATTATCAGAATTAGAGATAGCGGCATTAGCAGCATTTTGAGCGTTAGCGGCAGAGGTTGCGGCTTGACTTGCTGAATTTGCCGCCGCTTGTGCCGAAGCATCTGCGGCTGTCGTATCTCCTTGCGGTCCGAGTATTCCACCCCAATTTTCAATGATTGACCATGTTGTAGAGTTACGACCGACAAAATACAAACAATATCCTGTCGTGGAAGTGTTATCTATAACAACAAAACCGTAACCCTCGCTAACAGTAGTAGGGTCGGGTAGTTCTGAAACAGTCCATATTCCACTTCCACCCGGTCTTCCCATGAGAGCAAAAGCCAAACCGGGATCGCCTTTCTCTCCCTGTATGCCTTTTAATTCTCTAAACCTCAACCGTCCGTCCGGTGCAACTTCAACACGAGCAACGCCGACAATATTCGCTTGCGAATTGTCGGGCGGTTGTGTTAAGCGAAACGCTTGATTCGCCGTGTTGTTAGCGGCAATAGCGGTTTCGATAGTGTCACGAATACGCCTACCGTCAAGGGCGTTGCCGTTTTGTATATCGGGTGGTATTGATGTTAAAATCGCCAAAGTAATTTGACCTCCTTGTTAGAAATAAAAAAGAGCGTAGAAAGCCGTTTTGACTTTCTGCGCCCTGTTACGCTCTAACAATGCCCGATTACATTGAGTTATTCAGTTGTCATAGTCCGACCGTTATGTCGTGGAAAGTGAATATGAGGTGGCGGTAGTCTCTTGCGAAAGTAAGATCTACCTCCTCTCCCCATGCTCCTTGCCTTAGAAGAACAAATTCTTCATTATGCCCAAAGGAACTAACGAAATTCAAATCCGTAAAAGATACTCCATTCGTCATTAAGTCTGCCATGTTGGTGGAATACTTGTCTCCAATATACCACACCATTAGCCTAAATTGAGGGTCTTTTACTTGATATAGTTCAAAGAAAGTATCTCGATATTTGAATCTAATACCTCCGCTGAATGGCGTGATAATAGGGTGATTTAAATCTTTCTCAATCTCCGTCAACTCTAAACGACTTTGCATCGCTTCAAAAAACTCTTCTAATGTTGCTACATTTTGCATTTGATTCTCCTCATTGCACAAGCAAGGTTGCTCGTTATTACTACAACCAATCAGCGCAAAGAGTGTGATTCCTATGATAACTACTGTAAGAAATTTTTTCATACCTAGATAGTTTACATAAAAATCTAACCTTTGTCAAACCGATTGATATATAGTTTTAAGTTTTTTCTAATACATCTAAAGTCTGTTGACTCGCTCCATTGTAGCGAAACTCGGCAGATGTTACTTCAAAATTCACGGCTTCACCGTTTGGATTTTGAATAACAGATGCATTATTTACCTCCTGCGGATTGTTTTCGTTTATCTCTCCGCGCCGCACTTGCATGATTTTAATATCATCTTGAATCTCGTGTATTTCGTTAGGTGCGGTAACTTCAACATTAAAAGCTCTTTTACCATTCCCCCATTCACTTGTCATTTTATCACTGATGACTCGAGTATACGGATCGCCTTTGGTGGTCTTTGTCGTTATCAATGAATTTTGATGAACTTCAAATGCGTTTTTTATTTCACCATGTTGGAAGGCTTGCGGAGTAATTCTATAAGTATCTCCCCGAACAGACACCTCTATAAATAAAGGCTGATATACGGTATAGTTAGCATCCCACGCAAATAAATTTCCCATGACAGGAGGTAATACAGTTTGAGGATTTGGAAGTAGATATATACCACTACCGACACCTGCCGCAAAAGTTGAAGTAAGAGTTCTATTCAATCTACCATTGAACCTAATTCTAAAACTTTCAATCTGAACATTCGATATATCGAAATCAAACGATAATCTTGTCGGCGCAGGAGGATTAGCAGGTCTTACAACATGAGCATTCAACTCTTGCAATCTATTTTCCACTTGTGTAACTGTAAATGTAGGAAAAGGCACTTGCGGAAACATATTCATAATAAAAGTAGCGGCGGCGTTTGTTATCGGGAACTGTGTATTTTGACTACCTGACCAAGTAAACCTCTCACATACTAATCTAACATAATCCACTCTACCGTTTTCTATCGGTGTCGTATAATTATAGTTAAAATCAATATCATAATTCAATTCATGTCTATATCGAATATTCGACCTGTTCCCCATTGCAATACCGCCGAAGGTCAACTGTTGCCAACATTCACGCTCAGTTAATTTGCGTATGGTGCAGTTGTGCAAGAGCATATTATCTTTGGATACGGATGTTAAGGTGTTGGTGCAATCATCGCCCCGAGCCTCTAGCGTTTGGATATATTCTGCTCCGCCGTCTTGTCTGCCTCTAAGAGCAACAACCTTTAACCCCTCACGCCCTGCCCTTATTGTAGGGGCTGTGTTTTCAAAGGTGCGTATGCGGTTTGGATAAAAATCTTCAAGTATAATCTTCTTTTCAGTGTTGCCGCCCGAAGCACCACAAAGCGTAGGACAAAGACCTTGAGGGCTATAAACCCTTTGGTGCATCTCGGTTACCTTGCCCCACTTACCCTCGTCTATTGTGCCAACCACAACGCATCGCCCCTCTTTAGCATCATGAGCGGCAAGTGTACGGCATACCTCGTTTTTGTCTTGAATAAGTTTTTACCTGCACCCGTGTGTGCTAGATAAAATGCTTTTTATTGTGGATTCTTTGAGGTAGTATTTTTCGTCTACCTCTTCTCCCAAAATATCTTTTAGCCTTTTGTCTAGTGGTATTGGCTCGGGGAAAACAAAATCGCCTCCGCCTAAAATGCTAACACCAAAAACTCGCTCCCTGTTTTGTGGTACGCCGTAATTTTTGGCATTCAGCACTTTGGTATATGTGGTGTAACCTAGCCCACTTAAAAAAGCGAGCCATGCTTCATAGTTCGCTTTGTGGTGTTTGCCGATTAGGTTTTTTACATTTTCAAGGAGCAGGTATTTTGGGAGCGTTCCTGCCTCTTGTGCTTTTAATAGTAATCGCTCTACTTCCCAAAGTAGTCCAGACCTCGTTCCGCTCCCTTTATCTAACCCTTTGTTATTGCCTGCCAAACTAACATCTTGGCAAGGAAAACCATAAGTCCAAAGGTCTGCCTGTGGCAATTTTTCTATTTGAGTAATGTCGCCTAAGTTATTTGTTGCCCCGTGCAAGGCATTATAACTTTGCACAGCAAACTTATCTACCTCGCTAATGGCGACCACATCATGAGGCACACCTAAATTTTTGAGAGCCTGCCTCGGTGCGCCTGTGCCTGCAAATAATTCTATCGCTCTAATCAAGCGTTACCTCCCTAACGCAAAAAGCACGGCTTGTAATTCCGTACTTTTAAGTGCGTTGTTATTTTGTTTTCTAGTTTTTAATCTTCGGCGTTATCTGCCTCGTATTCTTCAAGCATAATCCTTGCTACCCGAATACTCATTCCGCCGTTTTTAGCAAACTCCCGTATCGCCATTTCTCGCTCCCTTTTCTTAGGGTCTTTTGGTAGGCGTGGTTGCCTAGTGTCGTTTCGGCTGTTGCCTATTTGTCTTCCTGTCATAAAAATATACCTCGTGTGCCGTGTTGGCATATACATCATGCCGCACTGCACTTTTTAAGTCGAGGAATTAAACGCCAGTATTTGAGATTTTTTTATCCGCCGAGTAGCTTTTCCATTATGTCATCATTTGGACTTAGGCTATCCCATTCTTTGAGTTTTGCCTCCCGTACTACTACATAAATTTTGCTCCATGCCTCGTTGCTTTGTTTTAGGTAGTTATTGGCAAGCGCCACATACGGCGACTGGCTCGGGTTGCCGTTAGCATCTCTAATCACTAAGCCGACCTTTGTGTTTTGCGTTTCGCACTCATGCCACCTTGCCTTACAATGGGCGTACTCTTCTAGGTGGCTTGGCATAATGCCCTTGAGGCATCCTATCTTTTCGAGCCACGCATAAACACCTGCATATATTTCTTTGCCCTTTTCACTTAGCCAACTGGCAGGCATTTTTGGCAATACATCCGCCTCTTCAAAATCCACAACCTTAATCGGTCGCCTGCCTCGGTTGCCCTCTAGCATCTTTTCCATTGCACTCTTTGGGGGTCGTCCTGCCCCTGCTCTATATCCGCCGTGTTTTGGTATATCGTTTTAATTCCTCCCTGCCGTTTTCGGCTATTCCTGTATGTTTGCAAAAGCGTAATTCCGCCCGTGTTGCCACTCGCCCTGCCGCCCCGTTTTGCCCGTCTTGATTTCCATATCAACTTGATTATGGTTTCGCTTGATTTTGCGACTACCTCGTAGGGCGGCGTAGGCGGTTTTGGTGTATTTTGCCGTCTTTTAATGGGGTTTTAGCCATTCGGGCGGCGAATTTCTGCTCCGCCATTGCACTCTTTGACTTGATTTCTTGATTTTGCGACAACTTGCGTGTGGCTGCCCTCTCGCTGATAGGTTCTTTGCCCTCAAGGATTGCAAGCCCCCTGCCTATGAGTAGCCTTAGCGTCTTACTGCTATGGCAACTCCTGCACAGGCTTTGCAGGTTGTCTATGTCTAACGCTCCGCCTCCGTCCTCTATCTCGGTTATGTGGTCTACCATCTCGGCTTTTGCTAGCCTGCCTGCTTTTTGGCATAACTCGCACATAGGCGTTTGGCTTATCTTAACCTTGCGTAACGCTCGCCACTTGGGCGAATCATAAAACCCCTGTCTAGTTTGGTTTCGCTTAAATTTGTTGTAATTCGTGTTAGCCTCTTTTTGGTGCTTGTCGCAGTAGCAGTTATATGTGAGCTGCCCACATCCCGTCCATGCACAAGGTCTTTGCGATTTTCTTGGCATAAGCGTTTAGTTCCTCCGTTTAAGATTTCACAAGTTTTAAGGGAGCAAGCTGTCGCCCCTTTTCAAAACACCTCTCTAGGTCGTGAGCCGTTTTGCTCCCTCACTTGTGGTTTGGGTTGTGTGTCATACCAACACCCCCTAATTACTACTATGCACAAATTTCGCTCGTATTTTCACTCACACTTTCGCTCACTGCATGGATAAATTCTAAAGTTTTTTTATGATATACAACTTTTCTAAGGCAGAAACGGCTCGTATAATTCGCTTATCTGCCCAACTAAAAGAAATGTCTAACGCCTGCGCTAGCTCTCTCACTTTTAGTTTTCTAAAAAATACTGCCTCTATCACTTCTCTGTGGTCAGGGCTTAACTCGTTTATGCACGCTTCCATAAACTCAAGTCTTGCCCGTAAGTCGTTTAATTCGCTCTTTGAGAATTGCCTGTCTTGATTCGAGTTCTGCTCTAACGCATTTAGTTTCAGCCAATCGTGCTTGTGACTTCTTAGCGTTTTTCTTATCAAACCTGCGGTTATGTTCGCACTGCCTTTCTTGCTTATGTTCAAATTTGTACACCTCCTCTAGTTTTTCCTCGTTTGCCTCTAACTCTTTTTTGAGGCGATACTCCACAACCCAGTCATACTCGCTTGGGTCGTTTATCCTTGTCGTGTACCAATTACGATAAACGCCATCTTCCTCTTTTTCTTCGCACCACTCGTCTGCACGAATGATACCAACCACATCCCAGTTTTGGATATATGCTACTAACTTTCTTTTTAGGACAAACAAAAGTAGCCTTTCGCCCGTCTGCTCGTCTAAGTAAGTTGTACGAAAATAGTGTTTATTTTTAATCCAAGCGTGGCGGAAGATATATTCTTCTAACTCTCGCCTATACTCTGCTTTTGGAAATTTGATTGTCGGCTCGTCCTGTGGACAAGATTTATTCCAGTCGCCTCCACACTTGCTTAGGCAACTTTCGCATCTTGTTAACTCTCGCATAAACAAGCACTGCTCGTAATCAAAAACTGCCTCTATAGTAATATTCACTTTGTGTAAGATTAGGTTTTTCATTTGTCGCCTCCTGATAGTTTTTCTATTACTGCCTTTACTTCGGCAACACAGCGCACGACTGTCGCCGTTGCCCCTGCCTCACGCAGTTTGTGCAAACACGCCTCTTGCAAGGCCGTTGTCTTGCCCAAATCAGTCTTAACCTCAAACGCTACAAAGTGTCCGCCTATACAGCAAATAATATCTGGCAAGCCTGCACTCCCATAAAATCCGCCGTGCGTTTTGTAGGCGTAGCAATTTGGTATAGTTTTTAGATACGCCTTTATGGCGGTTATAATTTGATTTTCTCTCATAGTTTTTAATTCCTTATGGTTTACCCTATCTATGCGTTCCAAGCGGTACAAGTGGTACACACTTTATCACTGCTACTCTCTACACACTTGTATATATAACCCTTTGGTACGGACACGCGCGTGAGAGAATATGAATATTGACTTATACAGGCGTTACTCTTGTGGTAGTGTTAGTGCCTAGAAGTGTAACACTTATATACGCTGTTACACTTGTTACCCTTCATACGCATACATAGGGGTAATTGATTTGTTTGGATTAAAATCGCCAAAAAGCGTATCTCTTGGTACTCTTAGGGTCTAGTTAGCAACATACTTTTGTACCTCTTGCAACTCTTAACCTTACTTTAAGCACCTAGTTTCAAAGTTTGCGTTACGCTATGTTACTCTTCTTGTAGCTCATAGTGATTAAAGAGTGTCGCTTTTTTCTTGCCAAAAAAGTGTTGTTTGCCTCTGCCAACCCTGTGTTCTATGCCATCTGCAACAAGACGGTCTAGGTATTTTTTTATAGTCCTACCCACTGTGTCAGCACTACCTAAAAACAGCGAGCCGCTTAGCTCATAGATTTGAACTTTAAGGTCGGTACAGTTGCCTTGCCACCCGTGAGGGTTTTTGTCTACCAACGCTTTGATGGTTTTCACAACAGCGTTGGTTTCGTACTCTTGTCGAGCGGCTCTTCGTGCCTCGTCTTCGGCATCGCCTAATAAATTCCACACTGCTGCTGTGCGGTCAAAGTTAAGCACCAATTCTACATCCTCAACATCTCGACCCGTTACGGCCAAGATTGTGTTGGTGTCGCCTCGCTTTTTACGAGCCAAAATCCAACTTGTATCGCTTGCTCCCATGATTGCCATAGAGCCATTGATACGATTGAATATGTCGGCATCATCGCTCTGTTTGCGTAAGTGGTGGACTAGCAAAATACAAACATTGTGCTTGTCGGCAAAAGCCTTAATCTCGCCCATCTCTCGGTAGTCCGCACCATAGACACTTTCTTCCCTAGACTGTCCGCCTCGCACTTTTTGAAAGGTGTCTATGATGATTAACCCTGTCTTTGGGTGCGTGGCTATAAGTTCACTAAGTTGCTCAAACAAGCCTCCGCCCATCGCTTTACATTCCACTGCGCCAAAGAAGTTTTTGGGTGCAGGTTTGCCGTTTAGGATTTTGTTAAGACGAGATTTGAAACGGCGTTTGCTATCTTCTAATGAAAAGTAAACACAATCGCATTGCTCGGTCTTGTAATCTAAAAATGGTAGCCCTTGCGATACGGCATTGCATAATTGCATCATCATCCACGACTTGCCGTACTTAGACGGGGCGCAGACTATCGTCAAACCCTCTGGTAAAATGCCGTTGACTATCCACCTAATTGGTTTAATATTTTGGCGTTGGATGTCGCTAGCAGAAAACAATCCTTTAAGGCTAGAGAACTCTTTTTTTGCCGCCTGCACTGCCTCTTGGATATTTTTTGCTAAGGTGTTTGGGCTTGAGATAAGAAGTTCATTAGGGTCTTTTCGTCCGCCTGCGATGTTACTCACAACAAATTTAACGCCTAACTCATAGAGTTGGTTTGCTAACTCCTGCTGTGCAATTTTGCCTGCATCATCATTGTCTAGCGATGACGCTAAGATACACTTAGGCTTTTTGGACTTAACCTCTGCGAGCAATTTTTGCGACCCTGTGCCGTTGATTGACACTGCTTCGCCGCCGCTCTGAATAATGCTCAATGCACAAATAGGACTTTCAACCACAAACACAACTCCGCTCCCGCTTAGGGCATTTTTATTCCAAAGTGGCTCAACTCCTGCCTCTTCGGTTTTCGGCTTAAAGAATTTTTTGTCGGTTACACTCCTTGCTTGGTAGTAATCAAGTTTTGATGAGTAAGGTATGATTGCCTGCCTCTTTGCCTCGTCAAAACCTAAACAATATTTTGCGATAATGCCTTGCGACAAGCCACGGCTGACAAAGTAATTAGTGCGGCTTACATTCTCTTTGCATCGCTCTAGGTACTCACGGATACGCTGTTTACCGCCCACATTTGCCTCACATTCGGCTTTTAGAGGTTTGACGGGTTTCGCCTCGAGTTTCTTAGGTGCTTGTTTACACGGACGGTCAACACCAAACATATCTGCAAGTAACTCTGCCGCCTCTAGTGCCTCGATACCTTTTAGCGTTGACACGAAGTCAAAAATATCCCCACTAACATCGCAACTAAAACACTTAAAAATGCCGTCCGCATCCTTAACCGAAAAACTAGGATTTCGCTCTTCGTGGAAAGGACACAAGCCTTTTCCTACTCGGTTGAGGGTAACACCAAACGCTGCGACCACTTCGCTAATCTTGACCCGTTCCTTTACTTTTTCAAATATTGATTCCATAAATTTTGCTGCATTTAGAAAGATTAGTCGCACCACAGGCAGGCAACAGTTGCCGATGCCACGAGGGCGCGTATTTAACATACGCAACCGAAGTGGCAAGGCAATCGTAGCCTGCCTGCGGTGATGAATAATCTTTTCTAAACTTAGTCCTCCGTGTTTGTGACTTTGCTTGCCATAACTTTGACTTGCTCTACCATCGGCAGTATGCCTGCTAATTCCTCTTCCGTTAGTTCTCGGTCGATACTAGCCACAACTTTACTGTAAACAATGCCGCCTGCGTTCTGGTCTTTTTTAAGAGTAAACTTAGTCACAAACTGAAAAGACTTTTTGCGTTTGCCAACAATCCTAGTGATAAACTTGCCAAACTCTTTAAGGCTTGAGGTCGGTACATTCAAGATTACTGGCAGTGCGTTGCCCTCTAAGAGTAGAAACAGGCGGCGTTTTGCCTTGCACTCTTTTGCTTTGTAGCCTGCTCCGAATTGGTTTTTGGGGCAAGTGGCACAAGGCGTAACAACTCCGTCTTCTCGGTTTATGCCGTGCTTGCCGTCATAACTTGAGCAGTCTGGCGGCTCGCTTGCTCCCGAGTATTCGCTCGCATAATATGTCTGCACGGCGTGGTGGTGCAGGATGACTGCCTTTATTTCTTTTTTACTATCTGGCTCGTCTGGGTTGTCGCTTGGCACTTCGTATGCTATGCCTCCGCCTGCTGGTACTTTGATGCGGTCAAATGTTAGGTTTAATCCTTGCATCTCTTCGCCCATGTCTAGGGCTTCGTTTGCGGCTATTAAGAAGCCACTTTCTTCTTTTACTGCTATTTCATTTTTCATAATTATTTTGTTTTCCTTTGGGCGTGTCGCCCGATTTTAATTTTGTTATTGCTATTTTTTAATGCGGATTGACGGCTTTTCAAATTGCTTTACTAGGCCGTCTAGCCACTCGGGCATCACACCCTCGTTGTCTTCCATAAGGCGCTTAATCTCGCCACCAAGTGTTTGGGCGTTGATACTAAACAAATGCTCGTAACCTTGCTTTTTCATTGCCTCCCACAATTCGTCCTTGCGTGTTGGCTCTGCGGATATATGAGTTTTGTTGACTAGGCTGAATAATACCCCGTCTCGCTTAAAGCTGGTCAACTCATCATCTACCATCAAAGCCACAAGTTCAGCCTCAATTGTCTCAATGCCTGCGTTGATACTTTTGACTGCCTCTTCGGCATTTTTCTTTGCCTCTCTTGCATCCACAAGACTTTGTGCTAATAGATAAATTTGCTCTATCAATTTGTTGTTCCTCCATTTTTGAATAACGACCTCCAGTTGTCTACAACTAGGTCTGTCATGTTTTTCTTTGACTTTAACGCCTCCATAACTTTCTCATCCACAGTGCCATCAACAACCAAGTGAATATATGTGCAGTGATTTTTTTGACCTATCCTATGGATGCGAGCCTTTGCCTGCTCGTAATCGGCGTAGTTATATGAGAGGCTATAGAACACTGCCGTATCGGCTGCGGTCAAAGTTAGCCCCATGCTCGTTGCTTGCAGTTGTCCAACAAACACCTTGCACTCTGGGTCGTCTTGAAACTTATCTACCTCCGCTTGGCGGTCTTTGACATCGCCCTTGATTAGTGCGTAGCCAGTTCCTGTTTTGCGGAGCATTTTGGCTATGGCATCAATCTCTGGTATGAATCTAGCGAAAACTACAAGTTTTTTGCCTGCCTCTAGGCACTCGCCTATAATGTTTTCTAACGCATCCATCTTGGCTCGGCTTATTTCTTCCACCCTCTCGCCGTCATCACTTTTGAGGTGTCCACCAGTAATTTGCGATAGGCGTAGTAGTTTTGTTAGCACATTCGGTGCAGTAACCTCGCCGCTCTCTAACTCCGCCACACTCTCACGCTCAACCCTGCGATAAACGCTCTCGGCTCGTGGCTCAAGGACAAGTGGCATTGTAC
>JGI990J12352_1000145_pt1 | contig 16440 bp, 14 predicted proteins | sample Intmic4MA4BA4MSA_FD_12352 | JGI IMG/M metagenome (IMG submission 12352) | reverse complement strand
GAGGAATAGGATCGAGTCTGCACATGCTTAAATTACTTTTTAACATATTCTTATTTTATTTTTCGGTTTTTGGTCTCACATCATTGATTAATGCACAAAATTTTATACTGTTAAATTAAGAAATAGAAAACACCAAAAAACCATTGAAATAAACACTAACACTCACTTAAGGATACCTAGTAAAACGGATTTTTCAACTAAAAGTTGCATTTAATATAATAAATTAACGGATTATGGTTATGATTTTTATAAGTAGTGTTGTAAAAAAAGCAAAGTCATTCAAGTAGTATCAAGCCAAACAAAACGAACAAATAAGAAAAATCTATTTAAAAAAGGTATGAATCTCTAAACTAATTAAAAGTTCATACCTTTTAACTTTCTTGCTATTTATCATGGTTATGGCATATATACATCATAACCGTAAATCTATCAACCTTGTTAAATTTTCGCTATCCTTTATTTATATTTTCTACTCCTTTTATTACAGCATTATAAATACTTTTTGAAAATTCAACTTCCATCGAATAAGATAATAAAACATCTAAAACTTGTGGCACAAAATCAGTGGCGCAGAGTTCTTTGGCAAATGCCATTGCGGCAATTTCAGAAGTAACTCCAATAGTTGATCGGTGCTCATAATTAAATAATTTCCATAGTTTGATTGTCAATTGATGCGGATACATATCTTCTTGATGCTGTTCTTCAAGAAAATGAAATATTTCGTGAGCTATTAAAACTTCGCGGACAATTTCAAAAGAAGGTAATTTTTTAGAATCCAAAACAATTTTGGTATAGTTCTCGATTGGCTCTTTAATGATTTCTATCGTCTGGTCAGCGACAAACTGAGCAAAGACCATTCTAAACTTAGTAGCCTTTCCTGAACTTTCATTAATAGTTAAACCTAATAAATTAGCAAATTCAGTTGCCGTTTTACTTTCTCCTACGTTCAAGTTAAACTTTTTCATTATTTTTTGCGCCCAATTTCGACCACACTCAATTGATTTTGTGATAATTTCGACCTTTTCTTCATCGTTTACTTTATCACGGAGCATATCTTTAGAAAATTCGTAAAGTCCCCAAGTTTCTTCGTCAATTATGGCAAGTTTTTCAAACATTTCTTCTAAAGGTCTAACCGATATGTTATCTGATTGATTTAGTAAAAATCTATTCTTTATCATCATTAATTAGCCGCCATAATGATGACTTCTTCTGCCTGATCTAATGTAGACATTTCAATATCAATTAACAGCATTAACGACTCAAGGTCATTAACTGAGAAATCCATTACTCTTGCACCAGCACAAATGTAGAAATCTGGTCGCAAAATAACTTCTGTTTGATAAATTGCCATGCTTTCCCATAATTGATTAACAGTTTCTTCATATGCACCTGCTGTTGTTTTAAGTATTGATCCGCTTGAACGTTGAACTTTGATAAATCCTTTTTTATCCAGTATTCTAATTGCCGTTTTACCTTTAGTAGCGAGATCATCACCAAAAAGATAAAAATGTGGGCTGGCTGCAAGTAAATGTATTTCATTTGGTTTTAAATTCATATCTGCTGCTGCTAGCTCTCTTGCTTCTTCTTCTGTTGCTTCTGCTAATAAATCCGTTGCTTTAACTTCAGTAGAACCTGTTGCAATCGCTGTAACTTTTGATGTTTGCGGGTCAATTTCAATAAAGACTTCCACACTCTCAGGTGTCGCACCACTTTCAATTGCTTTGTTAATAGCTTCCACTTTAAGTGCCCGCAAATCTTCTTTAGTTGGAGATGGAATAATCCGTTCTACAACATCTCGGACCATTGCTAGGGCAACCCCAATAGAAGAAATAACTTCTGCGTTCTCTGGAACCTCGTATTTAACACCCATTTTATTCGATAGATATATTATTAACGATGAAGCACCACCACCTACACCTACTAACGAAATTTGACTTTTTTCTAATTTATATTTTTCAGCAAGTGATAAAATGACAGGTTCAAGCTTTGCATATGCACATTCCATAATTTGTGTTGCAATGTCTTCTACAGTTGTTTTACAATATTTTGCGAGTACCTCCATTGCCTTCCTTGCCGCTTTGACATTACCGTATGAGAAATGCTCTGGTTTAATTAATCCAAGAACATTCGCCGCACATGAGTTGGTAATTGTAACACGCTCACCATTATCAAATTTTATAGCCACATAATCATGTGGATCCCCATCTTTAGGACTAAAAAACTCAACTTCTCCACCTGTCCAATTCATAGGATCAGAATATACTGAATAGCCAAGACCTGCAATATGAGCAGAACGTGGTCCTACATCAACGACACCTTTTGAATTTGCACGAATCATTGAACCCCCTGCACAACCAGTAATACGAACATCCAAGCTAGAGATATAGGTTTCATGCCCACCAACAACTGAATAATCAATCGCAGGACGACCGTTTTTAATAACGCCGATATTTGTTGTTGTTCCACCTACTTCAAAGTAAACACCATTTGAAGCTCGTAAATACATTAACGATCCCATTACTGAGGCAGCCGGTCCTGATAACATCGTTAATACAGGACGTTTTTTCATCTCAGCAATTTCCATAACGCCACCATCTCCACGCATAATCATCAGTGGTACATCTACGCCAGACTCTTTGACTGAAAGTTCAGTAGAATTTGCAACTAAGAGCATTTTAGGAAGAATACTTGCGTTAATTGTAGCTGTTCTTGTACGACGGGTTAATCCATAAAGCTTTGTGATGTCAGATGCAACTGTACAAGGGATTCCTTTTTCTTCGCATACTTGTTGTACTAGATTTTCTTCGTCATTGTTATCAACGCCAAACGCCATACTAGCTACTATAACTTGGGCACCACGACTCATTAAATCATCTACAACTGCTTCTACTTTGTTTTTGTCTAAATCTTTTATTTTAGTAAACTCATTGATAATTTTTATCGACCGCTCATTTCCTAATACAATGTCTGCGATGTTGAGTTGGCGTTTTGCTAAGAAAGCTTCAAAGCCACCTCGTGCCATACCAAATACACCAATATCAGCGACATCTCCTTCAATTAATGCATTTGTTGCTTGAGTGGTTGAATGGGCAACGAAAACAACGCTTTTAGGATCAATTCTGTTTTCTTTCATGCAATTTTGAAAACTTTCCACAACGCCAGCTGCGACACCTCGCTCATGATCATGAGTTGTTTTTACGCTTGATTTTCCAATGATTTCGTGAGTTGTGTTATCTATTGCTACTGCCTTTGTATGGGTTCCACCTACATCAATGCCCATTCTTACTGTATTTTTTCGTATATCTGCCATTTCTTACTTCCTCCTGATTATGTAAAGGAGCTGTCTAGCTATTGCTATTTAGCCCCCTTTTGGTTATTTTGAGTTTTATCCAAACATTATCAATGCAATAATACAAAGAATTGCTCCAGAGAGCCAAGCTGCTGGGATTGAGAATTTCATGAAATCTTTAGAGCCAACTTTGTGATACCCAAGACCCCAAGCCACCCAAGATTGCGTAATATCTAAATGCTGAGGTGCAATGGTAAGAACAGCAAATAAAGGATATATAAATGCTAATGACCAGTTAGAGGCAAAAAGTATTACCGCCGCTACTGCACCACCTGCTCCTACTAAATTTGTCGGTCCACGGAAGAAACTTAATGGAATAGCAACAGCAAATAAAATGGCTAATGCTGTCGTGTTTGTTGGAATAAATCCACCAACTATCGGCTCAAAAAATGGAACAGCAAGTGCTGCAGTTGCATTAAACATAGCGAGTACTAATAAGAAACCAATTAATGGTGCAACATCAACAGCTCCGTCAGCGAATTGCTTAGCAATCGTTTGACACATTACAGTAAATCCACCTTTTAATTTTCCACATGTTAGTAATGCATAAAAAGCTGATACAATAAAAGCGAGAATCATTGGGAATTCTGCAAGTACAACTAACAATATCGGTGCAAGTATTGCAATCCATGAATACCATGGTGCATTTCCATTCGTTGCATTTGGCACAGCAGCCCATGCACGAACTTTAGAAGTTTTCATACGTGTTAATGCAACATTTGCAAAAACAAGTGTAACTACCATACTAACACCTAAAGCAATCATTCCAAATGGAAAATAATCAGAAAATTCATATTCCATCATTGACTGCATACCTGCTGGTTGTAAGCTATATAAAATACCTTGATATTGTGCAAAATTAGTTACGTTTGCAAAAATACCTGCCATAATCGACCCCATGAATGCAAATAATGCAATTTTAGTTGGAATTCCAAGTGCTTGTAAGATTGGCATGACGATCACAGCAATTGAAATAACTGGACCAATACCTGTCATTGCTGTAAAACATAAAGCTGTTACGACACATAACAGTGTCATAGTAATTCGTGGCTTATCTCCACCTAATTCTACAACTTTACGAATTAAAGTTGCTGCAATTCCAGTATCCATTAAAACTCTTCCGAAGAAAGAACCGAAGAATATATTAACTAAAATGGAACTAGCAAAGCCTGCTGGACCTGTTTGAAAAATATTAGTTATCGTTGGAATAAATTCAAGTGCTTCTAAATATGAACTCATCCCATTTCCAATAAATGCTAATGCCGTCCATAATGTTGCCATAATCAAGAACCCAATCATCAAATTAAATCCTTTAATACAATACCAAACCATTCCAAAGAATGAAATAACCATTAATATACCAATTATAATCTCAATCATAGAAATTCCCTCACTTTTACTATTTTTAAAGCTTAATTCTAGGTGATTTATATAATCATATGTTTACTTTAATTGTTTTATAACTTTTAGAACATATCCCAAAATTAAGACGATTACAGCAATTGACCATCCCCTTTCTATTAGCTAAAAGTAAAATTGATAATTGGATTTACATAATGCGAAAAATTGAAACGACCATAGGAATTTAAAATTAGAATACCACCAATCTCAAACACAGATTAAACGTGTAGAAATTGGTGGTATTCTAATAATATAAAATGATTTTGGGGAAAATTTGGAATGTCAAAAATCTTCCAATATCTACAAACCCTTAGTATAGCTATTAAATATTTTCGACAATCGTCAGGACAGAAATACACCAAAATGGTAATAAAATGATTAAGCTATAAGTGCCATCGAAAATTATATGATAGCTATACTAAGGGTTTGTAGATGAATAACATCATACCACGAATGCTAAAAACTACACTCTCGTAATTGAAAGTGTAGTTTTGGCATTTATCTTGACTTACTCGTAATCTCGTCTAGGATGGTCGCCACAAATTCTTCTAAGCTTAGGGTTTGTGTTTCTTCTTGACCGTAGCGACGGACGGTAATTGTTTTGTTTTCGACCTCTTTATCACCAATCACCACGAGCATCGGGACTTTTTTCGTCTGTGATTCTCTGATTTTATAGCCTAATTTTTCCGCACGTGTATCCATGTTGAAACGGATACGGTGCTTTTTCAAAAGGTTTGCGATTTCGTCAGAATATTCCGTGTGGTAATTATTGTTAACTGGAATCAACGTTACTTGTGTTGGCGCAAGCCACATCGGGAAAGCTCCTTTGTATAACTCGATTAAGTAAGCCAACAGTCGCTCGTAAGTTGAACATAATCCACGGTGGATAACTACTGGCGTTGCTTTTTCACCATTTTCATCAATATAAGCTAATTCAAAGCGTTTTGGTAATAAATAGTCAAGTTGAATTGTTGATAATGTCAATTCATGCCCGAGTGCTGACTTGATTTGGACATCAAGCTTTGGTCCATAAAATGCCGCTTCACCAATCATTTTTTTGTACTCGACTTTATTTTCGATTAATACTTCTTCAAGCATCGCTTCTGCCATATCCCACATTTGGTCATCATCAAAATAATTAACTTTGTCCTCTGGGTCACGTAAAGAAAGACTATAATAATCAATTTCAATACCCAAAGCATCAACAACTTCAAGAATCATTTTTAAACAACCAGCGAATTCGGCTTTTATTTGATCAGGTCGAACAAATAAATGCGCATCTGTTAAAGTCATTGCTCTAACACGCTCTAAACCAGTTAGTGCCCCTGACGCCTCGTAGCGGTGCATAATTACTTCTTCAGCAAAGCGAATCGGTAGGTCACGATAAGAACGCATTTTCGACTGGTAAACCATCATGTGATGTGGACAAGACATCGGCCGCAACATCAATTCTTCATTATCCATCTGTATTGGTTCAAACATATCTTCACGGTAATTAAACCAGTGACCCGACGTTTTGTACAATTCCACTGACCCAATAACTGGTGTGAATACATGGTCATAGCCGTAGTCTTCTTCAAGTTCAGTAAAATAGCGCGAAAGTTGCTTACGAATTGTCGCCCCGTTTGGCAGTAAAATCGGGAATCCTTGCCCCGATAATGGGTTCATAGTGTAAAGTTCTAACTCACGACCGAGTTTTTTATGATCGCGTTCTTTACGTTCTTGTAAGATTTCTAAATAAGCGTCAACATCAGCTTTAGAAAATGCCGCATAACCATAAATTCGTGTCAACATCTTGTTATTTGAATCTCCGCGCCAGTAAGCGCCCGCTACCGTTAATAACTTGAAAAACTTAATTTCTTTCGTATTCGTGACATGACCACCTGCACAAAGGTCGGAAAATTCGCCTTGTTCATAAACAGTAATCACATCGCCGTCCGGAATTGCGTCGATTAATTCTAACTTGTATTCATCAGTCGCAAATAAAGCTCTCGCTTCATCTTTGCTAAGCTCTCGGCGCGTAATTTCCAACGCCTCGCTAGCAATGTTATTCATCATCTTTTCGATTTTAACGAGGTCCTCATCAGTAACTTTTGATTCAGTATCAAAGTCATAGTAAAAACCTTCCTCAATCGCTGGTCCAACCCCAAACTTTGCATCAGGGTAAAGGCGTTTGATTGCCTGAGCCATCAAATGAGCCGTTGAATGATTCAGAACTGGCATTGCTTCTTCATTATCATTGGTAACTAATTCTAAACTGGCATCTGCGATAATCGGTCGATTCAAATCATAAATATCACCATTTAATTTCGCAACAACACATTTCTTTCGTAAACTCGGAGAAATACTGCTGGCAATCATCGCAGCACTCGTCCCAAAATCATATTCTTTCACATTCCCATCGGGAAAAGTTATTTTTAACATCGTGCTCAACTCCTTGATATTAGCATATTGTACCAAAACGAGGAGCTTTTTTCAATGCGGCTAGCCTAACTTATTGTAGTAAAATTAAACTTTTAGCATTTTAGCGTTAAATTCACAACCAATCTGAGAATTCCCGCAAAATCGTCAATTTAAAAGGTTTCACCAGTCATTTATGGATTTCCCCATCTCAAAAGCACGATATTCGTAGAAATATCATTTAATTCGTGCTTTTGTCGCGTGATAACTCCTTTTTAGGGTAGAAAAACCACATATTTTAGCCAAAATCACCGATTTATAAGGTTTCACCAGTCATTTATGGATTTTTTTCATCTCAAAAGCACGATATTCGCATAAATATAATTTTTTTCGTGTTTTTGTCACGTGATAACCCCTTTTTAGGGTAGAAAAACCACATATTTTAGCCAAAATCACCGATTTATAAGGTTTCACCAGTCATTTATAGATTTTTTTCATCTCAAAAGCACGATATTTGCATAAATATAATTTTTTTCGTGCTTTTGTCACGTGATAACCCTTTTTCGCTATGGCTGTTTCAATGGTTTTCCTAATTTTGTTCAATAATGCAATATATACTTTACACTTTTTACAAAATAATGTAATGTATATATTACACTATTGTGATTTTGCGGGTTATATTAGCTAAATATTTAAGGGATTGCTTATTTGTTTAAAATCTGTTATTATATTGTCATCTACAGTAAGGTGAGGTGTCGCGATCGTGTTATATTTTTTCTTATAATTTGTGGTTTTAATAATAAACTATCAACTGGGAATAGTAATTTTTATGTTACTTAAATTTCCACCTATAAGAAAACAATGGACACTTTTTCGACACATTTTAATAAGCCAACTACCAAAACGAGGATTTTTTGTCGTTTTGATATCCCCTTAATTTAATGACGATTTTGATGACGAGTGAACCATTGTTAACCGTCATTTTTCTATGACAAAAATAAATTTTAGTAGCGATTAAATATAAGAAATTTTAAGAGTTAGATTAATAGGAAGTGATTTTATGAAAGAGAAAAAAAGTTTAGAAACAGCGCTTGAAGTAGAGCGCGCTCTGGTTGTCGGGGTTAATATTGATAATAACCCGTATTTTCAGGATTCGATTGAAGAACTGAAAAGTTTAGCGTATGCGTGCGGGATTGAAGTTGCTGGCGAAGTTACGCAGAATTTACAACGAGTTAACGCTGCTCATTATGTTGGAACTGGAAAAATTGATGAAATTCGTGATTTTGTCGACCGTGAAGAAATTGACTTGCTGATTTTCGAGGATGAGTTAACGCCGTCGCAAGTTCGTAATTTAGCAAAATTAATTGAAGTTGAAGTCCTTGACCGTTCCCGATTGATTTTAGAAATTTTTGCTAGTCGGGCGCAGACTCATGAAGCAAAAATGCAGGTTGAGATCGCAAAGTTACGATATGCTTTGCCACGGTTACGAAATACTAATCAAAACTTTAGTCGACAACGTGGGGGAACTGGAACGAAAAACCGCGGAGCTGGGGAAACTAAGCTTGAACTAAGCCGTCGGAAGATTGAATCAAAAATTACTGAACTGGAACATGAGCTAAAAAATATTGCCCTAAATCGGCAAGTTCGACGGAAAAAGCGTAATGAATCTGGAATCCCAAAAGTAGCACTCGTGGGTTATACGAATGCGGGCAAATCGACATTGATGAACCAGATGGTAACCCAGTGCGGGCAGTCGGAAGAAAAGTTAGTTTTTGAAAAGGATATGCTTTTTGCGACCCTTGATACATCGGTCAGAAATATTCGATTTGCTAATGGTAAGACAATTCTTCTTTCTGATACGGTTGGTTTTGTTAGTAAATTACCGCCCCACCTAGTTAAGGCGTTCCTTTCAACGTTGGAAGAAGTTACCCATGCCGACCTGTTGCTACATGTCGTTGATTTTTCAAATCCAAATTATCAACAGCAGATTAAAATTACAAATGACACATTGAAAGATATCGGTGCGGTTAATATTCCGCAAATTATCGTCTATAATAAGGTTGATTTAGCGAGTAATGAGCTTGGTGATCATGAGCAGAATGTCGTTAAGATTTCCGCGAAAAATGGTCTTGGTTTTAGTAAGTTAATCAACGAAATAACAGAACAAGTTTTCACTTCGTATGTGAAGACGCAACTGATCGTTCCGTTCGCCGAAGGACAGATTATCTCGTATCTCAAAGAAAATGCCAATGTGATAGATTTGGATTATATTGACTCTGGAGCGCAACTGACGGTCCAGTTAAGCGAAACAGATTTTGAAAAGTATCAAAAGTATATTTTAGTACCGTAGCAGAACGTTTTTGTACTAAAACGTCACAAAATAAAATATCCTTTAGTATATAGGGAGGGATTTTTGTGGCACAGTTTTTGGATCATGGTGGACAACCGTTTGTGGTGGATATTAATAAGGCGACGGAGCATAATGAAACGTATCGAACGGCATTGTGGACGGGGAATAATTTGCAGTTAACGGTGATGTCAATTCCAGTTGGTGGTGAGATTGGGCTTGAGATTCATCATGATCGCGATCAGTTTTTGCGAATTGAAGATGGACGAGGGCTTGCGCAGATGGGGAATAACCGCGATCATTTGTATTTTAATCAACCGGTTTTCGATGACTCAGCAATTTTCATTCCAGCTGGGACGTGGCATAATGTTACCAATACTGGGAAGAAACCGTTGAAGTTATATTCAATTTACGCACCACCTGAGCATCCGTTTGGGACGATTCATCAAACGAAAGAAATTGCTGATGCGGCAGAAGTAATACATCGGAATCCATATGGGTATCTGTATTGATAATAAAAAGTGGTTTTCCCAATTACGGGTGACCACTTTTTGCTAGTCCAGAAACGCCTTACCGACAAAGTTATATAGATAACATTTGTTTAACAGGAAGTTCATTAAATCTTTTTTATTATCATTTTCGTACCAATCAATTAACAAAATTTTGAAATCTGGTACTAAGTCTTCCCGAATTGACAATAAGCCCGATCCACTTTGAATTAGTACGAAATTAGCAACTAGATTAGCTGTTCGTTTATTACCGTCACGAAACATTTGTTTTTTACAAAGGTAACAAAACAATTCTAAAGCTTGCACTACTGGGTCAGAAATTTTGCTTAATTCAGATAGTTCGTACTCGATATCAGCTTGTTTTGGAATTCCGAAATTATGATTTTTAACGCCACCAACATAAATTGGCGTTTCGCGTAATTCGCCGACTTGTAACGGGTTCAAACTTTCCATATTCGCCCCAATGATTGCATGAATTTCTTTGACCGAATCTAGATAAATGGCATCCATGTCAGATAACAGATTTTCCTTATTTAAGATAAATTCCCAAGCTCGTTTTAAACTGACAATCTCATTAATTTGACCTGGATTAAGACTCGATGTCACGGGTAAATTGTTAATAATCTCAATTGTTTGTGCATACGTAGCTGGAATTCCCTCTAAAACTACCCCACGATAGATGTTATCTTCCAACATTTGTTTTCCGAGCGTGATATTATCTTCAAAATTCAACTTAAATTTACGCTCAATTCGGTCACAAATTCGCAAAATAAAATCTTGGACATTTTCTTTTGACCGCTGCGAATCGACTGTTTTAGTCGAATTTAACTTGATAAGATCGACTTTTCTTGATTCTGGACTATAAATCAATCGGTTCATAATCGACACCGCCTTTGTTTTGGTAGCTTAATAATTAGTATTTTACCACTAAAACCAAAAAAAAGATAGTTGATTTTAAAAATCCACTTGACATTTACGTAGCGTTATAGTTTATAATTAGGCAGAAGGAGGTACTAAACCATGGAGTACACAATTAATAAACTAGCAAAATTAGCAGGAATTACTACTAGAACGTTACGCCATTATGACGAGATTGGACTATTGTCACCGACCCGTTCAAATTCAAATGGGTATCGCATTTACGGGCAATTGGAAGTCGACAAATTGCAACATATCCTTTTTTATCGCGAACTCGAGTTGCCACTTGACGAGATAAAACGGATGGTTGACGATAAGAACTTCAATCCCGACGACACACTGCAAAACCATTTGATTGCCTTACAAGCGAAGCGCAACCAGCTGAATACCCTGATTGCAACGGTCGAAAAAACGATTTTAACCAAGAGAGGAGAAATTAAAATGACAAATGAAGAAAAATTTAAAGGTTTTAAACAACAGTTGGTTGATGATAACGAGCAAAAATATGGGGCGGAAATTCGCGATAATTATGGTAATGACGCAGTGGACGGGAGCTATGCGAAAATTGCCGGGATGTCGCAGGCGGATTATGACGAGGTTACCGCATTGGAGCAATCTTTAATGGACGCTTTGCAAGCTGCATTCGAACAGGGGGAACCTGCGGGCGAATTGGGTATGAGAGTCGCAGAGTTGCACAAAAAATGGCTTTGTTATTATTGGAAAGATTATAGCCAAGAGGCTCATATTGGACTCGCAGAAATGTATGTTGCAGACGAGCGATTCACAGCGTATTATGACAAGATTGGTGTTGGTTGTACAAGATTCTTGCGAGATGCAATTGTGACTTATTGTCGCTAAATATCACAAATCAAACGAGTAATCCTTGTCCCAACATATCCATCTGGGAAAATTAACCATATACTTAAATCTGGATGAAAATACATATCACTTTCTTGAATCCGAGCGAACCCATCGAACATCATATTTATATCATTTTCGGGCACTTTTTCTAAATGACATACCAGAATTTCTGCGTTTTAACTACTCCGAAAAGGTCAATGAGCATTAGTCGCACAAAATTTTACCGATACCATGATTTATTTAGAAACTGCTAGTTTGGATTTTAACCTGCTTTCCCCCATTAGGTATCATCAAAAGATTTTAAAGTTTGTATGGAAAAATCTTCTCTATAATGTTATACTAGGCTATGAAAATGTAATACGAAGGAGTGTTTTAGTAAATGGAATCAGTTTTAAAGCCAGTAATCGCCCAATTAGAAGCCTATAACAACCAAGATATCGAGCAATTTATCATCAATTTTGCCGAGCATTGTGTTGTCGAAGACGGCAAAGGAAATGTTTTGATGACCGGTCGCAACACAATGTATGACTCATACAAACGTATGTTTGAAGCTTCACCAGAACTACACTGCCATCTTGCGAGTCGTGTTATCGTTGGAAATTATGTTCTCGACGAAGAACGCGTAACTGGTCGCATGGGCAACCCCGAAGAAAGTCATGTTGTCGCCATTTACCACGTTGAAAACGAAGAAATCGTACATGTGCGATTTTTACGATAAAACGTAATATTTGGGATTGTTATTGTATAACTCCACCAAAACAGGGAAAAATATTCTTGAGGTGAGCGAAAATGCATAAGCAAACGATTAAGTGTAAACAGGTCATCGAGGCAAAAGCGTCGAAGACTACAAAAGACAAGAAAAAGGCGAAAATGGAAAAAATCATCGCTGAGAAAGTCAACGAAAATTAATACTTCAAAAGAATTCCCTTAAAATTGCCGTTTTCAGCAAAAGTGAGGGGATTTTCTTGTTCGCGGATTCCATTTTTAGAAACAAAAGCACGATTTTGACCCAAAAACAACATTTTATCGTGCTTTTAAATATTAAAATAGGTATAAACATCAACGAAATCCCCTCAAAATTGCCGTTTTTGCAAAAATGAGGGGATTTTCTCATTTAGACAGCACCATTCTCGGCAGCAAAAGCACGAAAAATCATCAATTCGGCGGAATATCGTGCTTTTGACATTGACTTCCCTATAATCTGTCTAACTAACTGGTCGAGCAATAAAAAAATTGCCCGAAGGCAATTTTTAATTGTTATCCATGTTGTATTTCTTATTGAAACGCTCGATACGTCCGTCAGCTTGAGCGAACTTTTGACGTCCTGTATAGAATGGGTGACAGTTTGAACACGTATCAATACGAATTTCTTCTTTTACCGATCCACTTTCAAATGAGTTGCTACATGTTGTACACGTTACAGTAACACGATTATACTGTGGGTGAATTCCTTTTTTCATATTCTTTACACTCCTTGAACCCTAGCATAAGCGATGGTCGAACCATCTTTGGATTGACTTGTATACTAGAGAAAGTCTATTTTTATTATTGCTTTTTAATCGCAACCTAAGTATTATACAGGATTTTTTACCAAAACGCAATACCCTTTTTAATCAGAGATGCTTTCACGCCAAATTTTTGCGCCGATATTCGTTAATTTTTCTTCGATGTTCGAGTATCCACGGTCGATGTGATAGGTATTTCCAATTTCGGTAACACCCTCCGCAACTAGACCAGCGATAACGAGCGAAGCTCCTGCTCGTAAATCAGTCGCCATTACACGTGCACCCTTTAACTGGCTCGCACCATTGATTATTGCCGTTCGACCGATAACATCAATATTAGCGCCCATTTTGTTTAACTCATGACAATTTCGGAAACGGTCAGTATAAATCGTATCTTCGACTTTTCCAATTCCTGCTGCTTGGGTTAATAACGAAACAAGTGGCTGTTGTAAATCAGTTGCTAACCCTGGATAAATACTTGTTTTGAAGTCAACCGAAGTTAATTCTTTGCGACCACGGACAGTTACTGAATCAGTATTAACATCAATATCAACACCCATTTCTTGCAACTTTGAAATTAATGCGTCCAAGTGATGAGGAATGATATTGTCAATTTTCACTTCTTCGGCAGCCGCCGCCGCCAATGCGATATAAGTACCTGCTTCGATACGATCAGGAATAATACCATGACGTGTGCCGACAAGACGATCAACCCCTTGAATTCTGATTTCACCAGTACCAGCACCACGAATTTTTGCGCCCATATTATTAAGTAAGTTCGATAAATCAACGATTTCTGGTTCTTTCGCAGCATTTTCAATCACGGTTGTTCCTTCAGCTTTTGCAGCTGCAATCATGATATTAATTGTTGCTCCAACCGATGGGAAATCTAAATAAATTTTCGCTCCCTTTAGACGTTCAGCTTTCATATGGATTACACCAGCATCCTGTTCAACGGTCGCCCCTAAAGCTTCAAAGCCTTTCAAGTGTAAATCAATCGGGCGTGGTCCAAGATAGCAGCCACCTGGCATCCCAATCTTCACTTCTTTAAACTTCGCCAATAACGCACCTAAAAAATAATAAGATGCTCGTAATTGTGTCACTGGTCCATCGAGTAATGGCACATTTTTGATATTGGTCGGGTTAATCAAAAAATCCTCATTATTGTCGCCATCGTAGCGATAACTACCACCTAATTGCTCAATCATTTCACCAAGCCGCTCAACATCAACAATCCGCGGGATATTTTCAAGAATTACCGGTGATTCAGCGAGAATTGATGCTGGAATCAACGCAACAGTACTGTTTTTCGCACTATCAATCGTCACTGTTCCTTTAAGCGGACGCCCGCCCTCAATTTTAATTACTTCCATTTAAATCGTCCCTTTCAAGACATAATTACATTCTAGTATACCATAAAATCTGCCAAAATGCTCGTTTTTTTTAACACCACAGAAACATTTTCTTTATTTTTGCATATGCCTACACTTTCATAATATGCTAAAACCCGTATTTTATTGCGTGTTTTCAGCAATTTTTTTATCCTTTTCAAGTTGCATAATTAACTCCTCAAGACTACCAAAACGAACTTCATCCCGAATTTTACTCAAAAACTCTAATTGCAACCGTTCACCATAGACATCAGTTTCAAATTCAAAGATATGTGTTTCAACCGACAACTGCTCCTGTAAACTCACAGTCGGATTAAACCCAACATTCGTCATACCACGATAAAAATCCCCACCAAAACGAACCCTTGTCGCAAACACTCCCCGTAACTCCAAAAACTGATCATCATCTAGCTGTAAATTCGCCGTCGGAAAACCAATTGTTCGCCCGAGTTGCTGCCCATAAACAACCATTCCGTTCACACTAAAATTTCTCCCTAACATCTTTCGGACTGCATCCAAATCACCCAACTGCAAACTTTTTTTAATTCTTGTTGACGACACCTTTTCCCCGTCCATCAGCTTCGGCTCGCAGACTTCCACCTTAAACTCTCCCCAACTTCGTAGCAAACTAGTGTCACCTGAACCGTGATGACCAAATCGGAAATCGAATCCGACCGATACAAAAGTAACTCCGAGCTGCAACAGGTAATTTTCAATGAAACATTCAGCTGGTAATTGTTTTAGTAAATCATTAAATTCTAGTACCAAAACGTAATCAACACCAAGTTCAGAAAAAAGTTGTAACTTAGTAGCCATCGTCGTTAAATAACCAGTTTTAGCTTTCGGACTACGATCAAAGGTCATAACAAGGCTTTTAAAATCATTTGATTTTGCATATTTAACAGCATTACTGATGACCTGTTGATGACCAATGTGTACACCGTCAAAAAAGCCAATTGCAACTGCAAGCGGCTCTTGTCGTTTGATTAATTCTTCGCTTGTTAAAACTTCCATTTTATTGATCACTGATTAATTTCCCGTTTCGTGCAAAAGTGTCTTTTGACATATCTTGCAGGTCAATCAAGACATTCTCTGGCGTTGCACCAGTCGTTTCAACAATTGCTTGTGTCACTTTTTCAACCATTGCTCTTTTTTGCTCTAACGTGCGCCCTTCAAGTAGTTTAATCGTTACTAATGGCATTGCAATCAGCTCCTAAAATTTGATGGTTTTAGTATATCACAGATTTACCAAAACCTCAACAAAAAAGACTCCGCCGAACACGCCAAGTATATTGAAAGGTCATCAATGATTACCAATTCATAACCTCATCTAAGTATTTCATTGAATTTAATCCAAAGCAAAAAACGCTTTTCACTCAAACTTAAATTTTTTTCTTACTCATGATATTCAAATTATATGCTGATCACTTCTCTATCGCCTAATTCACACATTCTCTAAACATTACATCTTGGTCTTGGTGCAGCAATCCTTGATTTCTTTTCTTTACATTTAATAATCATTATTAACCCTTGATGATATTCTCCCATTTTTTTATTCATAAATTTGTCGTAAAACTAAGATTTCTTCCTATTGCAAAACAATTTAAAATATGATAAAATAACTGAAAATAAGTATTGACATTAGGTGGAGGTTTTGATATGCTTAGAACAGAACAGAACAGAACAGAACAGAACAGAACAGAACAGAACAGAACAGAACAGAACAGAACAGAACAGAACAGAACAGAACAGAACAGAA
>JGI990J12352_1000144_pt1 | contig 16464 bp, 13 predicted proteins | sample Intmic4MA4BA4MSA_FD_12352 | JGI IMG/M metagenome (IMG submission 12352) | reverse complement strand
ACGCTTAAATCAAGTGTTTAAAGAAATAGATAAACTTGGAGTAGTTAAAACCCCTTCTGGTGTTGTTAATCTGAAGGGATATCTTACAAATAATAAAGATAAAATGTGTTATAATCTAATGAAAAACTTAACGCATTAACGCATTACAGGAGGTCTACAAATGCTAAGATTTACTTACGAAATGAAAAAATGCATTGCTTGCCAAGCTTGTCAAGTAGCTTGTAAAGATAAAAATCATCTCGAAACTGGCACTTTTTTTAGACGCGTTGCCACGTTTGCCCATAATGGCACGTTTGTCCACTTCTCAGGTGGTTGTCATCATTGTGAAGATGCTGCCTGCATTAAAGCCTGCCAAACACAAGCCATGCACCGCGCAGACGATTTTACCGTTGCGCATGACGCATCCAAATGTATAAGCTGTCATGCTTGTGTCTGGAGTTGTCCGTATGGCGCTGTTAGTATTAGCAAAAAAACCGACTTAGCCCAAAAATGTAACAGTTGCGCTGATTTGCGTGCTAGCGGTAGCAAGCCGGCTTGTGTCCAAGCTTGTTTAACCCATTGCCTCGACTTTCAAGAAACAGCTGTCAACGTAAAAACCGTCAATGAATATCCAGAATTTTTAGCACCAAAAACCATCACCAAACCAAAAACCATGATTATCAACTAAAAAAGGAGGCGAGTTTGCCAAGAAGTTTAAAACAGTAATTCTTGGTAATGACAATGATGAAATATGTTATTTTAGGCAATGGGATTGCTGGATTTACAGCAGCAAAAACACTCCGTAAACAAAACTTAACCTGTGAAATAACGGTAATCTCCGAAGAAGAATACTCAAGCTATAATCGCCCGATGATGACAAAAGCCCCATTAAAAGGCTTTAACTTTGCTAACTTTATCATGAAACCGCCACATTGGTACGAAGAGCAAAACATTACCGAATTGACAAACAGTAAAATTATTGAACTAAACGCCAAACAGCAAACCGTATTACTAGCCGATGGGCGGTTAATCGCTTATGACAAATGTATTTACGCCCTCGGTGCCAAAAGCGCGACTCCGCCCATTGCTGGTGTTAATCAAGAATGGGTTAGGCATTTTCGAACTTTAGCAGATGTTGCCGATTTAAGGAAACGACAGCTAAGCGCGAAAACTGCTGTTGTAATCGGTGGTGGCATCGTCGGTTTAGAAGCTGCTTGGCAACTAAAACGCTCAGGAATTAAGGTGACAATTTTAGAATTTAATCAAGCATTAATGCAACCGTTACTCGATGAAGCTGCTTCGCAGGTGCTTGAGCACGGATTAGTCGAAGCGGGAATTGCGGTTAAAACGGCAGCCCAAGTCGTTAAGCTTAGCAACGCCAAACAAGTACTACTTCAAGACGGCAACAGCTATTCGGCAGATTTAGTAATTTTAGCTTGTGGCACGCGCGCTAACCTTGAAATCGCCAAACAAGCCGGGCTTAACACCGAAGATGCTGTGATTGTTGATGAAAAAATGCAAACTAGCATCCCCAGCATTTACGCCTGTGGTGATTGCGCCAAATACCAAGGCATCAATCACGGCGTTTGGGAGCAAGCCATCAAACAAGCCGAAGTTGCCGCTATTAACGCGGCCGGCGGGCAAGCAACTTACCAAGGCATCCAAAAATTCGCCCTAGTTAACCTAGCTAACATGAGTTTATTGATCGCTGGTGAACTTACCGACAACGCCACGCCATGCCAAGCAGCTAATCGCCACGAATGGTCGGCATATTTTACAATCAACCAACCCAAAACGACCAGCGCTAGCTACGAAAAATATTTTTTCGCCGACAATTGCCTAAGTGGTTGTGTACTGATTAACAACTTGCACCAGATCAATGTGATTAAAACCGCAATTCATGAAAAATGGTCAATGAAGAAATTTAAAGACGAGGTGATGAACAGATGTTAAACCAAAAAACCCGGGAAATTTTATCGGGCTATCGCTATTTTGCCTTATTTTTTGAAAACTTTGCCGACTTTGCCGCCCAGGCAAAAATTGTGCTAACCAAAACCTTAACCCAGCATTACGACGAATTATTTAACGGCATGAACAGCGAAATTAAAATTCCTTTATGGACTTCCGCTTCGAAAAATCAAGGCTACATCCTAATGAACGAAACGACCCTAGAAGTTATCAAATTTTACTACGAATGGGGCTTTGAGGTGCAACCAATCAACAAAAATCCCGTCGACTTCATTGGCACCCAATTTCAATTTTTAGCATATTTAACAGCGGGTAACCAGCTTAAAGCGAGCAATGATTTTTTACAGTTAAGCACGCTAGATACTGTTGCTGCCTTGGCGGATGCCACTCTAAAAGCAAGCGACAATCCGACAATTTCCACGATTATTCAGCAAATGCTCAGCTTTGTTGCAAAAGGGAAACTGCCGGCTAATTTGCCGATTGTCCAATTATCAAGGCAAGCAATCAAGCCAAAAATTAGCTTACCATCAAAGCAAATTATCAAGACTAGCGGGTTTAACAATTGTGGTGGTAAGTGTGTTATTCATGCGCACGTTCAAGCAGGTTGCGTTTTAAATATTACCACTGATTGTCGCGAAAATGAGCCGCAAATTCGTGCTTGCGTTAGAGGTCGCGGCTACCGTTACACGTATTTTAGCGCTGATCGTCTGCGCTATCCGATGAAGCGAATTGGTAAACGTGGCGAGGGGAAATTTGAGCGAATTTCGTGGGACGAAGCGCTTGCGATAATTACCGATCAGTGGATTAGCATTCGTGATAAATACGGCCAGGCTTCGCGATATGTCATGTATTCGTGGGGCGTTGCGTCAATGATTCGTCCTGATGATATGATAAAACGCCTGCTAAACCTTGACGGGGGCTACCTTGGCGGTTACAATACTTACAGCGATGCTGCGACGGTTTACATTTCGCCATACATTTACGGTGACAGCTTATGCGGAAACGCTGCGAGCGACATCTTAAATACCAACTTGCTGATTCTTTGGGGACATAACCCCGCCGAAACNATTTTTGGATCACAGAAAAATTANTACCTGACCCAAGCTAAAGAAAACGGCATCAANGTGATTGTNATTGACCCAAGNTGTAGCGACTCGGTAATTGCCTATGCCGATGATTGGATTGGCATTAAACCATCAACTGATAGCGCGCTTGCGGACGCNATGGCATACGTAATTTGGAGTAAAAANCTGCACAACAAAGCTTTCATGGATCAATACTGCGTTGGCTTTGACAAAAACCATATGCCGACTGGTTGCGAAACTGAAGAAAGTTATGAAGAATATCTTTTCGGCACGCGCGATAACGTTGTCAAAACGCCCGCATGGGCGCAAGCGATTACTGGCATCCCCGCTGCGAAAATCGAAGAACTAGCGCTAGCTTACGCCTTAGCAAAACCAGCCTGCATTATGCCAGGCCTCGGACTGCAAAGAACTGGCAACGGCGAACAAACAACAAGAAGCCTAGCGATGCTTGCAGCCCTAACAGGAAACATTGGGATTAGTGGCGGCGGCGCTGCCGGGGCAATTTGGACCAGAGCTGGCGCCACGATAAATATTCCCACGCTAGACGCTGTCGAACCGGCAATGATTCCCAACTTTTTATGGTCAAGAGCGGTAAAAGCCGGAACCAGCCTGACGAGCGAAGACGGCTTAAAAGGCGTTAATCAACTAGCTAGCAACATTAAAATGATTTTTAACCTCGCAGGCAACACCTTAATTAACCAACATTCCAACATTAACGAAACCAAAGCCATTCTTAGCGATTTGAACCTTTGCGAATTTATCGTTTGCTCTGATATCTTTATGACCTCCAGCGCTAAATTTGCTGACATTGTCTTACCAGCTGCGTCAGGATTTGAAAATGATAACATTTCGGCACCGTGGTTAGATGGCGATTACATTTTACGCAACAACAAAATCCGCGAACCGTTTTTTGAATGCAAATTTGAATGGGAATGGATTCGAAAACTGGCCAAAAACCTTGGTTATCAAGAAGCCTTTGACGCTGGGTGCGAATCAACTGAGGCGTGGATGCAAAGTTTATATGCCCAAATGCAAAACGAAAATCCGCGACTGCTAGACTATGAAACTTTTAAACAAGCAGGCATTTCAAGCTGGCAAGAAAGTCGTCCTTTTGTTGCTTACGAAGAACAAATTCAAGCTGGCAAACCGTTTAACACGCCTTCGGGAAAAATTGAAATCTACTCAAAGGCGTTGGCAGATTTTAATAATCCTGAAGAAATTCCCGCCATTCCTAAATATACGCCTTGTGTGGAAGGTCCAGATGATGTTTTGCGCGAAAAGTATCCTTTGCAATTAATCGGCTGGCATACTAAACGGAGAACGCATTCAATTCATGACAATAACCCGCTGATGGAAGAGGTAAACCCGCAGACACTTTGGATTCACCCTGCTGATGCGAAGTTGCGTGAGATTAACGATGGCGATTTGGTGAGAATTTATAATGATCGGGGGGTTGTGCAAATAAAAGCTCAAGTAACCAAGAGGATTATTGCTGGTGTAGTCGCCATGCCACAAGGCGCTTGGTATAAGCCAAATCAAGATGGAGTTGACGTGCGTGGCAACATCAACGTGCTAACTTCAACGCACAAGCCAACACCGGTCGCAAAAGGCAATCCGCAACATACGAATCTGGTGGAAGTTGTTAAAGTTTCAGGATTTCTAATTTGAATGGAGAGATGAAAAATGAGTATAATGTGGTTTATTGTAGTAGCAATCATAACAGTTATTTATTTAAGTGGTGGGTTGATTCTAAAAAAAACAGCAACTTCAAAACCGAATGCTCTTATCGGATATCGGACAAGACGATCTTCTGCGAGTTGCCAAGCTTGGAATTATGCAAATTCTTTAGCAGGGAAGCTTTTGTTTGGAGTTGGAACTTTTACATTATTAGTTGGGCTCCTCATGCTTGTGCTTTTAAGAAATTCTTCAGAACAACAAGCAACAACATGGGTAATTGTTCATACATATTTATCAGTAATCTTGCTTTTTGTCATCATCATCATCACTGAGCTGAATCTTCGTAAAAAGTATGACAAAAATGGAAAAGAAAAATGAGGAGAATTTGCTTACCAGTAGCTTTTCAAGCTTGGCAAGCACCAAATAAGTGGTTCATTTGGGCAAAAAAACGGGCAAAAAAAATTTACTTGACGTTAAGCACTATGTATCTGGGCCAATTTATGGTATAATATTACTAGACTAATTTTGACAAGCAATTGAAGAAAAATGAGTCTAAGCTAGCGGATGTAAGCCGAAGCTTGCCTAAATTCGAAAAAGGTGATCGCTGATGAATTTTATTAACTTAAATGTCAGGTCGTGTTATTCGCTACTTGGGAGTACGATTGAAATCGACTCGCTAGTTGAATATGCCAAAGTGCGCAATCTAAAAACGTTATCGTTAGTTGAAGATGGCAATATGCATAGTGCCGTTAAGTTCTTTACTGCGACTAAAAAAGCTGAAATCCGAGCAGTGATTGGTGTAAGTTTAATCGTTAAACAAAATAATGCGTCCTGCAAATGGACGCTTTTTGCGCGCAATAACGCGGGTTATCAAGCATTATTAAAATTAACCAGTGATTACGCTTTAGCTGGCGCTTTATCTGCAGTTGCGGTTTTAGCGCAGGCTGAAAATTTAGTCATTTGCATTAATGTCCTTGATGTTTTGGCGGAGTTTACCTTTGACGCGACAACTAATCTTTATCTAGGCATCACCTCAGTGCGTGATTTACCGCAGGCGCAAGCGCTACAAGCCTTAAACTTACCATTTGTCTTTTTAAACGAGGTCCGCATTTTAAATGAAGAGGATCTCCCCGTTTTAAAAATGTTGGCAGCGATTAAAGATAACATTAAAATTAGCCAAGTAAAACTTGATGAAGCTGTTCATTTTTTAGGTAACAACGAAGCCCGCCGACTTAGCGAAACTACCGAATTTTTAGCAACAGCAATGGCAAATACCGTTAACATTGCCGCTTTATGTGATGTAAACCTGGAATTAGGGCTTAACTTATTACCAAAATTTCAAGTCCCAACTGGCGATGAAGCGAGCGCTTACCTAGAGGCGCTTTGCCTCAAAGGCGTTAAGCGACGTTATGGCGAAGCGGTTTTAGCAATTCACTATGAACGGTTAAAATATGAACTTAAGATTATCAACCGCATGGGTTTTGCTGATTACTTTTTAATCGTCTGGGATTTCATAAAATTTGCCAAACTAAAACAGATTTTAGTCGGTCCCGGGCGGGGCTCAGCAGCGGGCTCACTAGTGGCGTATGTCCTGGGGATTACCGGCGTTGATCCGATTAAGTATAACTTGCTTTTTGAGCGCTTTTTAAACCCTGAACGCATTAGCCTCCCCGACATTGATGTTGACTTTCAAGACGACCGTCGTGACGAAGTCATTGAATATGTCCAAGCGCTTTACGGCGAATTTGCTGTTTGTCAAATTGCCACTTTTGGGACATTTGCCACCCGTTCGGCTTGGCGGGACGCAGCCAGAGTTCACGGACTTGATAGCGCCCAAATTAATGCCGTGACCAAACATTTAACCTCCGAGCGCTCGCTAAAACAAAACCTTGATGCCAACGAAGCCCTGCAAAACTATTTAAAAGCTCATCCTAACCAAAGCGCCGTCTATATGAAAGCCACGCACATTGAAGGCTTTTTAAGACACGTTTCAACCCACGCAGCGGGCATCATTATCTCGCCGGCGGATTTGCGAAACTTTACTGCTGTGACCAAAGGTGCTACTAATATTTATCTTAGTCAATATGAAGCGGATGATTTGCAAGCAATCGGTCTGTTGAAAATGGATTTTTTAGGACTAAGAAATTTAACGATGATTGGTGAAATTTCGGCGAGTATCAAACTGGAAGTTGACGAGCAATTTGACATTAATCAACTGCCACTTGATGATTTGCCGACCTACGAACTAATAAAAACGGCAAATACCGCCGGAATTTTTCAACTAGAATCCGGCGGAATGCGTGGAGCTTTGCGACAAATTTTACCTAGCCATATTGAGGACATCATCTCGGCGCTGGCGCTGTTTCGACCAGGACCAATGGCGAATATTGAAATGTTTGCAGCGCGTAAACATGGGCGGGCACCGGTGATTTACGATCATCCGAAAATCGCCTCAATCCTAAGCAACACTTATGGCGTCATTGTTTATCAAGAACAAATTATGCAAATTGCTAGCACTGTGGCTGGTTACTCGCTAGGAGAGGCGGACATCTTAAGGCGCGCCATTTCGAAAAAAGATGGGCGAGTACTGGAAAATGAAGGTTTAAAATTTATTGGTCGTGCCCAAGAGTTGGGCTATGACCAAAGCGTTGCTAAAAAAATCTTCGAATTAATCTTGAAGTTTGCTAATTATGGTTTTAACCGCTCACATGCAGCCAGTTATGCGCTAATATCTTACCAGATGGCGTATTTGAAAGCGAATTATCCCCAGTACTTTTTCGTGGCTGTCTTAAATAGCGAGATAGGTAACAGTAAAAAAACGGCAACGATCATTAAGGAAGTTAGAAGTCGCAAAATCGCCGTTTTACCGCCAAGCGTGAACGAAAGCGCCAAAGGCTACCTTGCGACTGCTGGGAAAATTCGGCTAGGTTTTTTGCAAGTTAAGCATCTTGGCTTTGAGATGGCAAAAAAATTAATCGCTGAGCGCGACCAAGGCGAATTTACAACATTTTTTGATTTTGTTACCAGGACAAGCAAGTTTTTAAATGAAAAAACCCTCGCCGTGCTAATTGACGTTGGGGCGGCTGATGAATTTGGCTACTTGCGCGAAGTGTTGCATGCGAATGTTGCCCGAATTTTAGATTTTATTAAGTATGATGGTGGCCTGTTTAAAACGGCTTTTGAGATTGAAACACCAGAAAAAATTACCAAGCCGTCACATTTAGCATTGATGGAGCGAGAACATGAGCTGTTAGGCTTTTATTTACAGACCCATCCGATGCAGTTATTTGCTGAGGAGGTTCGCATGCATGGTTGGCTGGTGCCTAGTGAAATTGGCGCTAACTATCTTAACTATGCTAAATTAATTATTTGTGCCGGCTTTGTTAATCGCCTCCGAGAAATTCGCGATAAAAATGGTAATTTAATGGCATTTTTGGAATTAAGCGATGAAGCTGCCCAAATTGATGTAACAATTTTTTCGAGTGATTACCGTTTTGAACATAAAAATTTGCTAAATAAAGTCATCGTTTTAAAAGGGGTCACAAGCCCGCGAAATGACCGACTTAGCTTGAATTTCAGCAAGCTAATTTCCGTGTTGAGGTAATAATTTTATCTGTGGAAATGTTAATAAATTTCGAAAATTCCTTGAAATATAAGTTTATTTGTTGTATAATGTGTATAAGCTATTTTTTCGCCTACTTGAAAAGATTGCTCACCCTTGAGCGTCTAATGGTGAGAAAAACTCGTAAACACTTACAAGTTTCAAACTAGAGTTTAGCTTTTCTTTGACCCCTGCAAAACGATGATTACTTCAGCTTCAAGAGCGACTAATGTTTATTTGGAACCTGTGACTGTTTTATGAGTGTAGTGTTAAAAAAGGAGTCTTAAGTATATGTTAAAAAAAATCGGAATAAGTTTACTATTGGTACTTGCCATATTGGTATCAGCATTTGATCTAACAGCAACCACCGTAGCAACAGCTAGCGCAGCCGCGTGTGCAACCACAACGGAATGTCGTGAAATTCAACGAGCAGCGCAAGAGCGACTTTCTGGAATTATTGCCCAAGAGGGACAACGAAGTGCGGATTTAGAAGTACTTCAAGGCGATATCACAAGTTTACGAAATGATATCTCTGCCTTAGAAGCCACAATCAGCGACTTAGAAGCCGACATCGCCATCCTTGAAGCTGACATTGCCGCTTTACTCATCGAAACCGAAGAGAATCTGGAAATCTTAGCAGAAACTGAAGCTGACATTGAGGAATTACTTGATGAAATTGCTAGGCGGATGCGACTGACACAACATGTTAATAATACTAATTCATTTTTAAGCATTTTCGAAGCGGAGAGCTTGTCAAGCTTTATTCGCGTAACCAGAACATTTAACCGGATTGCCCTAGAAGATGCCGAAATTATGGAAATGTTAACAGAACTTGTTGAACTTCAAGAAGAATTAGTAGCTAGTCTTAATGCGCAACGTGAACAAATTGAGCAAACAAGAGCTGAACGGCGAGCAACTGTTAGTATCCATGAAGCTGAGCAAGCAAATTTAGAAGAAACGCAACTTGTGCTAATTACGCGTGAGACGCAACTCCAAGATGAATTATATGCCCTTAACGTCGAGCGCATTAGTGAAGAAGAACAAATAGCAATTGCTGCGCAAATTCAGCAGGTTTTAGAGAGTACGCCACCACCGTCAACGAATACCGCTAATAACCCGAGTGCACCGGGAGTGCCAGTGCCAAGCTCTAGCGGGCTTGCACATCCAATGCCAGGCTCAATCGTCATGTCACCTTTTGGACCGCGTAACGGTGGTCACCATGCGGGAATTGACTTAGCAGTTCCAGGCAATGTGCAAGCGCCAATCCTCGCTGCAGCATCAGGAGTAGTAGTGCTTTCTGGTTGGCATAATTCGATGGGTTGGTGGGTAATTATTTCCCACGATATCGATGGTCAGCAAGTCGACACGGTTTATGCTCATATGCGGTTTTCACCACCGGTATCAGTTGGCGATACTGTTAGCGCTAGTCAGCAGATTGGTACAAAAGGTAGTACCGGCGACTCAACTGGTCCCCATTTGCATTTTGAAATTCATCCAGGTGGTTTTGGTTGGGGAGCATTTCGGGGAGTCAATCCAGAAACTTGGATAGCTTTTAGATAAAATAGAATAAATGGATTTGGTCAATTTTGGATAAAATCCATTTTTCTTTTAATAATTTTGCAAAAAAATGGCAGAAGGTGCTAGCTTAATTAATTTAAATATGATAAAATGTAAGATAGAGTAAAAATTGGTTAATAATAAACTTATCAATAAGTTTAGGTTGGAGGAATTGATGTGCTTTTTTCAAAGGATATTGGAATTGATTTAGGGACTGCAAATGTCTTGATTTATGAGAAAGGAAAAGGAATTGTTTTAAATGAGCCTTCAGTTGTTGCAAAAAATTCACAAACAGGGAAGGTTATTGCAGCTGGGGAAGAGGCGCGGCAGATGATTGGGCGGACGCCGGGGAAAATTGAAGTAATCAAGCCAATGCGTGATGGCGTAATTGCGGATATTGAAGCGACAGAGCTAATGTTAAAAAGCTTTATTAATGCTGTCAAAATTCGCGGTACCTTGTCAAAGCCTTCAATTTTAATCTGCTGTCCAAGCAATATTACCCTTGTTGAAAAAAATGCAATTAAAGAAGCGGCTGAAAAAACCGGGGCAAGAGAGGTAATTATTGAAGAAGAACCAAAAATCGCTGCTCTTGGTGCTGGGATGGATATTTCAAAACCTTCAGGGAACATGGTAATTGATATTGGTGGCGGGACAACCGATATTGCCGTCTTGTCACTGGGAGATATTGTAACATCATCATCGATTAAAGTGGCGGGGAATCGTTTTGATCAAGATGTGGTTGATTATTTAAAAACTAACTATAAATTGCTAATCGGTGATCGGACGGCTGAGGATATTAAATTTAGTGTGGCAACTGTTTATTTACGCGAAAAAGAAGAGGAATCAATTCAAGTTCGTGGTCGCGACATGATTTCCGGGCTTCCGAAGACGATCACGATCACTTCAACCGAAATTGAAGAAGCTTTGCGCGAATCGGTCCGCATTATTTTACATGCAACTAAAAATGTCCTAGAGCAAACGCCACCGGAACTTTCAGCCGACATTATGGATAAAGGGATTGTCTTAACAGGAGGCGGCGCCCTTTTGCACGGACTTGATCGCTTATTCTCAGAAGAGTTACACGTGCCGGTGTTTGTGGCGGATAATCCTTTGCACTGCGTTGCTGTTGGTACCGGGATGATGCTTGATCATGTTGAGCGGATTAGTCGCAAATAAAGTAATAAATGAACGCAATCGTTTACACAGACGATTGTTTTTCACTAAAAGAGGTGATTTTTTTGAAACCACTTGCGGATTTAGTCCGTCCACAAAGTTTAGCAACTGTTGTTGGTCAACAGCATTTAATTTCGCCAAATAGCACGTTAAACAAGTTATTGACAGTTGGGCACATCCCGAATTTGATTTTTTATGGACCGCCTGGAACGGGCAAAACAACGATTGCCAACATTATCGCAAGGACATCAAATAAGAAGATTTTTAAGTTAAATGCCACGGAAGCAAAAACGGCCGATATCAAAGCAATCATTAGTCAAATTAATACTTTGGAAGCTACGAATGGGATTTTGCTATACCTTGATGAGATTCAAAATTTTAATAAAAAGCAGCAACAGACCGTTTTAAAATACATTGAGACTGGCGAGCTTACTTTAATTGCTAGTACGACGGAAAATCCTTATTTTACCATTTTTGGCGCGATTTTAAGTCGCTCGACGATTTTAGAGTTTAAGCAGTTAACGGCTGAGGATATTAAGCTCGGACTACAACGGGCTTTTGAATTTGTTAACGAGGAATTTATGAGTAATCGGGCAACTTATGAAGAAAAAGCGCTTAACTATTTAGCTAACATGGCTAGTGGCGACTTGCGCAAAGCTTTAAATTTTTTAGAGATTGCCTTGTATCCAAATATCAAGGAAGACAAGTTTGTGCTGACTAAAGAAATTGCTAAAGAGTGTACTTCGACAGCGGGCTTTGCCTATGATAAGTTTGGTGATCACCATTATGACACGCTTAGCGCTTTTCATAAATCGTTGCGCGGTAGTGATGTTGATGCGTCGATTCACTATTTAGCTCGCTTAATTAATGCGAACGATTTAACCGCAATTATTCGGCGTTTACTTGCAGTGGCGACCGAAGATGTGGGGCTGGCTTATCCACAAGCAATTGTCATTACGAAGGCTTGTGTTGATGCAGCGATTCAGCTAGGATTTCCTGAGGCGAAGCTCCCGCTTGCGCAAGCTACTACTTTGCTAGCCTTGGCACCTAAGTCTAATAGTACGGCTTCGGCGGTTGATCAGGCGCTTGAGGCGCTTAAAAATGGCAATGTCGGCGAGATTCCCTTGCATTTAAAAGACGCCCATTACGAGGGCGCTAAACAGCTTGGTCGTGGAGTAACTTATCAATATCCGCATGCGTATGAAAATAACTATGTTAAACAGCAATATTTACCAGATGCGCTTAAAAATCATCAATATTATCAACCAGGCAGTAATAAAATTGAGCAAGGCTTTGCTGATTATCAGAAAAAAGTTAAAGCGCAATCTTAGCTATCCTCAAAACGGGCACAAACTTCAAAGCGCAGTTTGTGCCTGTTTTTTGGTATTTTGCTAATTAGCGTAGCATTCTTGACATACAAACTAAAAATTTCGGAAAGGTTTTTTTCATCTGGTTATAAAGGTAATGAGCCTTCTTTTGCGTATAAACTAGGGCAAAAACGCTCGGACCGCTACCGCTCATGCAAACCCCATTTGCCCCGTTTGCCTGCAATTGTTGCATAATATCATAAACTATTGGATAAAATTTTGCTGTTACTGGTTCAAGGTTATTTGCGAGCCTTTTACAAATCGCATCAAAGTCTTCCGCTTCAATCGCGTCAATCATTGAAGCCGTATTAATCGCCTTAGCGTTGTTAAAATCAAAGGCTTCATAAATATCACGCGTAGAAACCGAAATCCGCGGATTAACAATAATTACCCAACAGTGTGGCATTGGCTTAATGGGCGTGATAATTTCGCCACGACCGGTTGCTAAAGCCGTTTTGCCAATGATGCAAAAGGGGATATCTGAACCAAGGTTTGCCCCGAGATTGCAGAGTTCTTGATCAGTTGCGTCGACTTCAAATAAATCACGCAAGCCTTTAAAAGTCGCAGCAGCATCGGCGCTACCGCCAGCAAGACCACCCGCGATGGGAATATTTTTTTCAATGGTAATTTCCACGCTATCGGCGATTTTAAAGTGCTTTATAAATGCGATTGCGGCTTGATAAACAAGATTTGTTTTACCTAGTGATATGCCGATAAAATCGGACTTCAAGGTAACTTTCCCTGGTGATTTTGAAGTTTTTGTAATTGTAATATAATCGGCCAAATCAATCGTGGTCATAATCATTTCAACTTCATGGAAATGCGCTTGTTTGCCAATGATTGAAAGTGAAAGATTGATTTTAGCTGGAGCTTTAATTCTTACCATAAATAACACCTCATTAATAAAAAAACAGAGAATACAAGATTCGCTGTCAAAACTATACATCGTTTAATTTGCTACTCAAAATCTAGTAAAACCGAACCAGTTAGTATGTCAATATAATTATATGAAACCCGATCTACTGAATCTTGATCCTCACCAATTTCAACAACAAATACAGATGGGTATATACTTGACAAAGTCCCAGTTTTTTCTGTTATCCGATTGCGGCTTTCATATGAAACTAATTTAACGGTTTTGCCAAGCTTACCGTTTAACTCATTGCGAATATCTAAGACGCTCCTCGTCAAAACGTCACACCCCTCTCCTAAACCTTAGCCTTGAAAACTATTATAACGCATACTAATGAAATTTTCAAGCTATTTTCACGCTTTTTAGTAAAGAAAACGTATTACAGGTATTGCCATTAGCGATAAATTATGTTATAATATCCAAATTTACAATTTTAGACAAAATTTCCAGCAACTAGCTTTTAATGCCATATCTAAGTGTTCCTTTCGTTTGCAAGCCGCCGATTCCGGCAATTTTGGTAATAGTTTTTTTAAGTGCTTCCTTTAAATCAACCTCATCTTCATAAGGTGTTAGTGCAACGGTTGCTGCAATAATAGCCGGATCTAACGCATGAATATTCACCCGCTTTGGACTAGATGCAAAATTAGCGCCTGACCCAATTAGCGCCTCAAAATGCGATTGACACGCGCCCGCAATAATAATCAAATAATCTAACGATGGTTCTAGTTTTCGCAGTTCATTAACCGTATTAACGAAAAACTTTGAACTCCGGTAGCCGTCAAGCGTATCGGCAAGAGATTTATTTTCGATTGCATCATGCCCTGTAATTACGACAATATTTGGTCTTAACTGTCTAACCAATTCCGGCACGCGCTTTGACATTAGTGCTTCAGTTACAAAAATTGTGGTTGCACAAACATTTGCTTGCTCATATAGCTTCGCACTCCGTTTTAAATACTCATCATCACCATCTACGTGTAAAACCCGACCACTAACGTAAAAATCACAATCTCGGCGCAAATCCCGCATGCTAGCTAGCGCCAAAGGCGGCTTGACCAACTCAATTTTTTTAGCTTCTTCAACTTGAGCGGCGCGGACTTCATTTTTAGATACTAAGGCAAGATCTAAAAACGGCGCATCAGCATTGAGGCGAAAAAATACCCCTTTTAACTGGGCAACCTCATTTTCAACTGTTTCAATTCTAAAAATTATGTCTAAATCATAAGACTTCCTGGCAACGAGATCACCAACTTTAAACTCAAAATCCATAAAAAGTCCTCCCTTCATCATCATATTATGAAACTTTCAAAAAATAAGTGTAGGCAGCAAGCGATGAAAATTTGCAAAACTGCTGTAAAATTGCCGCCGCGCGCTCGCCACGCAAGTGGCGTCAACTTCAATACATTAGCAAAAAGTGATAATTACCAAAGTAATTACCACTTTTTTAATTTTAATTTAAGAAACTGTATCTTCTTTTTCCTTGTTATTAGTGAATAGAAATAACGTTACACTAATGAAGCCAACACCGATAAGTGTGAGTAAAACTGTTCCCATACCACCTGTTTCTGGTAATACCCAACCATTTGCTAGATCAGCGTACACATTAACTGGGACAATGAAACGGTCGCCCCCAACAATAATGGTATTATTTTCATCGCGTTCACCAACATTAGCCATAGTTACGTGGACTGGCATCCATTCTTCAATCGCCCGATAACCATCAGTTATTTCGCTATTATGTAACCACAGNGCTACCGATTGTTCAGCAACAATTCTTGAAGCAACNCCNAGAAATCTNACTTGTCCNNTTGCATCGGTAGTGCTTGTTAGTGGATTACCATGCATATCGCGCAGTGGTAACATATGATAAACAACATCATCAACAGTTACAGCAGTAGTTTCGCCAACAATCTCTTCGCTTACTTGACGATAAAGTCCAAATGTTGAGCCGGCAAGTCCTTCACGAGAGCTGACATTTAAAGCCAAAACGTCTAAAGCGTAAGTAGTAGTTGAGGCGATAATTTTTTCACCGTCAATATTTTCCCAATAGTCACCGTCAAGCGCGTATGGGTTAAAATCTGTCCGCTCCCCAATATCAAATACTTCATCAACATTTAAGCGTAAGACGATTTCTGATGAAATAGCACCTAAATCAGCTTCACTTAGAATGATTGCTGGCGTGGTTAATGTAAAATAGATTCGACCATCAACCAACAAGCCATGCTCAGCAATATGCGCGATTCCTGATTCGGTTAAGCTAATTTGAAACAGCTGGCGCGGCGCGGAAGTGGCATCGCTTAAGAATATTTGATTAACACTAAAATGTGTAGATGTTAATGATTCCTCGCTACCAGAAGCGGTTGTAAAACGAGCAGTAACATTACTTGGATTTAAGCGAAGTCTGGCATCAAGAAACGTTAGCGCGTACAAGTTTTGTGTTGAAGCAATTTTTGATGGAATATTCATCCCATATTCCCAAGTGATAAAATTATCATAGCTACTAACAACTTCATGAGTTGTACCTTGTAGTCGATCTTGCTCAAATTTTGGCCAGACTTCGATGTCAAGCAAGAATGTACCAGCTCCTTGAGCAGCCGGAATATACGTTGGGATTCCTACTAAGAAATCAACAAAGCGTGAAGCTTCTGAAATTGGATTAACAACCCCATCAAGTTCTGCTAATTGTCTAACTAACCAAATACCTTGTGGTAAATTAGGAAAGCTTGCGGTCCCATTTGCATCAGTTAGCAAGTTTTGCAAAGCGTGCTCACCATTAACTGGTGTTGTATTGTTACTAATCCACTCAAGATCATGAAAGTCATTAGCTTGTGGGACGATATTTGGGTCATTTAATACTACTTGTTGAATGCTAATTGGGACATTCATCGTTGGTAAGCCACCAGTAGTTGGGTCAACGCCTGGGTCATTAGTGCCGGCGCGAAGGTGAATTGTAATACTACCTAAAATATCTTCACCATCTTCATTAACTAATCCGGGATGCCCACTTAAATTTTCGGGATTTCTACCTGCTAATGCTAGCTCAAAACCTGAAACTAAAATCGGAATGATAAACACGACAACGACCAATAATCTTGCTGAATTTTTTTTGAATAGATTTTTTAACATATTTTTTCTCCTTTTTTG
>JGI990J12352_1000143_pt1 | contig 16677 bp, 14 predicted proteins | sample Intmic4MA4BA4MSA_FD_12352 | JGI IMG/M metagenome (IMG submission 12352) | reverse complement strand
TGTCACTGCAACGATTGCCTTAGACAGTACATGCTTAAATATTTTAAGGACAACTCTGATAGTTATTGTGGCAATTGTAGTAATTGTAACCAAGGCTTTGAAGAGATAGACGTTACCGAGTATGCACAAAAAATATTGTCTTGCATATCTAGAACAGGCGAACGTTTTGGCATAAAAGTAATTGTAGATACATTGCGTGGCTCTAAAGCAGAAAAGATACTAAACTGGAAATTGAATCAGACCAAAAGCTATGGAGTGATGTCGGAGCTTTCTGAAAAAAAGGTACGAGATATAATCAATCATCTCGTAGTTAATGCGTATATTCTTTTAACCAATACAGAATTCCCCGTTGCGCAGTTGGCAGAAAAATCTAAGGATATTCTTTACAATGACTTAAAGCTTTTTATGAAAATAACTAAAGACTATGAAAAGCGTGAAGCTACAAAAGTCAGCAGTAAGTCTAAAGAAAATTACACCGATAAAACTCAGAAAGCAAAGCTACTAAAGCAAAATGTATCACAAAATATAAACACCGATTTATTTGCAAAGCTAAAAGAGTTGCGCTATAACATAGCTAAAAGCCAGAATGTAGCAGCTTTTATGGTGTTTGCAGACTCTGCACTAAGAGATATGTGCTGTAAGATGCCTGAAAATCCGCATGAGTTTTTGCAAGTGTCAGGGGTGGGTCAGCTTAAGCTAGAAAAATATGGCAAGCAATTTTTGCAAGTTATACAATCATATGCAGAACCCGTTCAATCTAAAATCGGCACTACCTATGAGTATTTTCAACCGATGGCAGGTGATAATACAGCATTACCTAAAAGTGAACTTGCAACAAATAATTCAGCGTCTATCGCAGAAGATTTAGTAGAATATAGTAGATGTTTTTCTCAAGAAGCATGTAGCGAAGTAGCTAGTGACGCACTCATATCTAAACTTTCTCATGAAATCATGGAGTTATTTAGAGAAAAACATATTGACAATACAACATGTAAGCATATTAGTGATTGCATAAAACAGTTTCTTGTAGATGAAAATGTATCTATTAGCAAATAAGCCCATTGTGCAAAGGGTTATTCTATGGATAATGGTTTTCTTTCTTTTCAGCAGAGATTTTGCTAAGATACTGGGTAAACTTTGTAATAAAAAAGGTAGCTAGGGCTAAGCCGTACAAGTAAACAACTATCTCAAATACAACATTAAAAGTGGATAATGCGGATAGCGACCCTGAATAGAAGAGGAACATAAATCCGTTTAGTGCGTGAAAAAATAGCCCGCCCGCAAGAGCTAAACCAGCTACTGTGGCTAAAATATTACACTTTTTTAAGAGTGCAACCCATAACACCCACGCCAATATTGTAAAAACACTGTTTGCTATAGCAAAAGACATAAACCACACAACATAGCCATAGACTACGGGTTCGGGGGCAAGCACACCAAAAAATCTAACAAGATAAATCGTGTTGACTATGGCGTGAAATATGCTAAGTACAATAAGTGGTTTGCGACAAGGCATAATAAATCTCCTAAAAAGTTTTTTGTGCAAATGTTATGCACTAGTTGCGTTTACCGACACTTAATAGTATAATAGACTTGTGTTGTTTAAGTCAAAAAACATACACTAACAATATTTAGCTGTTGTGTCGGTTATAAGACATATTCGCTAGCGTTTGTAGGGCAGGAGCAACCATGGATATTGAGCAAAAAGAGGATAGGCGTGTACGAAAAACTAAAAAAGCCTTGCGAGAGGGTTTGGCGGAGCTTCTCACACAAAAAAGCATTCAAAAAATCACAGTTAGAGAACTAACAGACAAAGTAGATATTCATAGGTCTACCTTTTATGCTAACTATGAAGATATCTACGACCTTTTCTTGTAGACGAAAATGTATCTATTAGTAAATAAATTTATCAAACGGCAGTAACCTCTAACTTAATTTGTATAGACCACTACATTTCTAAATCTTACGAAGAGTGGCTAGAAAAAATGCGCCGTGGCAGATGTGATGCAGGATACATCAGAAGATACGAAGAATTTTTTCATAACAATCCAGACCTCATGCATTGTTATGAATACGAATTTCCAATGCAAGAGTACGAGGTGTCTACAAAATAAATAGGTATCCATGAATAAAAACAAACATTACGAGTTAGAATTTTACAAACCTAAAGGCAGATGGTTTGAAATAAGTGCAGTCGAACATTGTAACTTAAACTGTGCAAGTTACACGCATTTTTCACCCATTGCTCAACCTAAATATATTTGCTTAAATCAACTGGAAAGCGATTTAAAAGCATTAAATAACCTTGTTGGTGACCATTTATACGGCATTAAAATATTAGGCGGAGAACCATTATTGCATCCAAACCTTGCAAGCGTAATAGGTGTTGTAAGAAATTATTTTCCTCAAAAGCAACTTATGCTATTTACCAATGCTTTACTGCTTGCAGGAATGGATACTTACTTTTTTGATGCTTGCAAAGCGGCGCATGTTTCTATAGTTGTCACAAAATATCCGATAAACAAAAGCATGTTTAAAAATTGGACTGAAAAACTTTTAGCACTAAATGTGCAATACGTTTTATCCAATTCTCGTGGGTGTGCCTACAAGATTTATGCTGTTGTTCCCAAGCCTGCCGTGTGAACCGTTGCCAAAGCTGTAAGTGCTTCCGCTTGTGGTAATAGATATCGTGTGGTATCGCCCAGCCGAAATTTGCTCGACTCTCATAGTCCCTCCCACATGAATAGGAATATTACGGTTTCCAGTTTGTGGAGCGTGCCCTAGTTCTTCTTGGCCGCCCCATGTAAATAAACGGTTGTCGTTTCCGATTGCAACAGAGTGATTTCGTCCAGCTGCGACCTGAATAAAGCGAAGACTGGCTGCAATTAAAGTTGGTCTATTTGCATTTGTACTATCTGTTGCATTTCCTAAACGACCGAATGTATTTGAACCCCAAGTAAATAATCTGCCATCAAGGCATATTGCTAAAGAGTGGTCGTACCCGGCTGAGACTTGTATAAATCTTGTGTCGCCTCCTATATGAACGGGATTAAGTCGTCTTATTGTGGTACCGTCACCTAAACGCGAATTGGTATTGAGTCCCCAAGCCCAAAGTCTTCCGTCTGCGCTTATGGCCAAAGAGAACCCCCAACCGCTGGCACTTATTTGCTTAAACCTCTGGGCTCCGCCAATATGCCTTGGAGTATGGCGGTTTGTGGTTGTTCCATCGCCGAGTTGACCGTGGTTATTCCTGCCAAAAGTCCATAGCCTGCCATCTGTACAGATAGCCATCGAATGTTCGAATCCCGCAGAAATATCCGTAAACCGTGTGGCTCCACCAATTTGTTTGGGTGCATAACGGTTTGTAGTAGTGCCATCTCCCAGTGTTCCATGATTATTCCAACCCCAAGCCCAAAGGCTACCTTCAGTGTCAATTGCGAGCGAATGATATTCTCCAGCCGAAACATAAGTAAACCTAATTCCATGTGCTATACGTATCGGAATACGGCTGTCAACCGTTGAACCATTGCCGATCTGACCTCTGTTATTTCGTCCCCAAGCCCAAAGCCGTCCGTAAACATCTACTGCTAAACTATGTGCTCCACCAGCGCTAACTGCCATGAAACCTTCGCGCCTCAGCCATCTAGCTCTCAATGTTATACTTGCTTGAACTTGAAAATTATTGTCAACCAAACTTCCATTTGAGTTTTCCCAACCCACAAAAGAATAAAGATTGCTGGTGTGCGTGGGGATAGGTAATTGAATTATTGTATTTCTATAACTTGTAATTGGTTGTACAGCATTTCCTCCAGCCATTACATCAAAATTTATTATACTTGCTGAGGGTGTAGGTATTGGTAATGCAAGCAAGAAATTTTCATCGATATTTGTCATACTAATCGTATTGGTGGGGCTGTTATCAAAAGCACCTGTTGTCGAGAATTCAACTTGCCTCGTAAAGCTTGTAGCCACGCCAACAGTTCTAAAGCCAACCAACATTTGATTATCAGAACTTGTAATTAATTCTACCATTACCCGCATCGACGAGTACATTGCTGCTCTAAAAAAACCTGCAGGCGAATTTGCGCCTATGCTAACCCCGAATGAATCAGTGTTTCCAACTGACATTGCCTCTTCCATATTGGTTGACCAAGTATTTGAGTCTGATGTTGTGCGCGTAGATTCATAATTGGTTGATATTGCAAGTCCGCTAGTTATGGTCAAAGAGGGCGAAAGAAATGGTAGACGGGCACCAGTACTAGCCTCAATGGAAGAGGATATAGTCATGGTTCCACCTGTTTGACGTGAAGTTGTTACATTTCTGATAGCTGAATTGGTAATGGAATTTGAAATTGTTGTGGTATCTGTTCTTGTTTCATACATACTTATTGAAACACCAAATCCCGGTCCCAAATGACGTGTGGCTGGAAATATTTCAGACACAAATGAGTGCCTAACAAACCCAAGATCCATCAAAAAGAAGTTGTTATCCTCATACGCAAAATACTCTATTATCCTAGGCAGCTCTATGGACACTGATTGATTGTCTGAGTTAAGCACAGTCTGTGTTGTTGTAGGCGTTTCCTCTGCAACCGAACGGAGGGCATATGAAATCTGGTGTGTTGGAGAGACTGTTATTAATACACTGGCACTTATATTTGAGTTGACAGTTGATGTTGCCGTTATAGTTGCTGTCCCAACACTCATAGCTATTGCAGTGATAGTTGATCCCGAAGTTCCACTCAATCGAACTATGTCTCTATTAGAAGTAGACCAAACTATAGTTGTTGACACGTTGCCCATTGTATATATTGTTGCTATTAGTTGCACAGTTTGGTTCTCTATTAAAGAATATATAATGTGATTTAATGTTATAGATTCAACTTTTTCGACATCATTAGTTTCGCTATTTGGAGTATTCGGTTGATTGCTGTCATCGTTTTTTCCGACATCATTGGTTTCGCTATTTGGAGTATTCGATTGATTATCAGGTGTTTGAATCGGTGTCCAAGAGGCTGTCAATATCGTATTTTCTGTAAGGGGAGTATTAAAGTCAAAGACGTGTTCCCCTTTCATCCATGCATTAAAAGTAAAGCTATCACGAACTGGGTTTGGGAACGGACGTATGGCTTTATCGCCTGCGTTTATTGTTTGCGGAGCTATTTCATTATTATTTGCACCGCTACCTGAGTTGAATGATATAACTACTACTGCAGTATTGTAATTGCTGCCCAGTGGGGTATCCACCGTCGAGCATGCAGCCAATGCAAGTACGAGAGTTAATACCAGCACTATTTTGATGAGTCCTCTTTTAGTCATGATGTGTGTCTCCTTTTATCGTGAAAATTTTTTATTATATAAAGCGCAAAAATATAACTTTGCGATTTTATATCAGCCTCATTGCGATAGTTATACTACATGCGACGCAGAGTTTCTCTTTAGTATATCGTTATTGCTTGACGGCACGGGCTCCTATATGATATAATTACGTCAGTAATTACAATATATTATAAACGGTTTTTATAAATCAGTCAATCGTAATGTGTTTGCGCTTTATACGTTTTTGGTGTATATGGGTGTATATGGGTGTATATGGATGTTTGTTTAAAAATATTTCTTAACCAAAGGATTCAACAATAATGGCAAAACAAAATTTAACCGATGAGCATCATGTTTTCTGCGATGTATTTAAACTCATTATAAGCACTTTTTTTGAAAAAAATCTACAGGCTACATCTAAAACACTTAGTGAAAACATGATTAAAGATTATTATCTTGGACGTTCATTTCCAACAAAAGCATTCACGGTTAGTCATATTCCACATCTCATTGGGGCAATTGACTGGAACACGACTTTACAAACTGTTGAAACTTTTTCAAAAACTGTAAACCCGATAATTCAATATTCTAATCTTGATATTCCTATGGATCAAACTTTACAGGATTATGTTCGCAAGCTACTGCACAAAACTTATAGCCTTGCTCAAGAGAGCAGAGTATCTTCTCGCAAAAAAGAAGTATTCTTGTTAAGTAAATTGGCTATTGACAAAATAGCAACTATAATTCATAAGCTACCAAAGTCGAATACAACTATTGATTCAATAAAAGCTGTAATATTTGATTTTGATGGTACTCTTACAACGAATAATATCACAGGCTCTACATGGGAATCTATATGGTTGGCTTTAGGTTATTCGAAAAATGATTGCCAAAACTTACACATAAGATTTAATAATGGAGAATTTACGCATCCTGAATGGTGCGAATTAACCGAAGAAAAATTTATCGGGAAAAAACTTAATAAGCATCATCTAGTAGAAATTATAAGCAAAATCAAACTTATCAAAAATATTGAAATTGTCTTCCAAGAACTTGAAAATAAAGGAATACAAATATATGTTTTATCGGGTTCTATAAAATACATAATTCAAAAAGCTCTAAATGGCTATTGTAAATATCTATCAGATATTAAAGCTAATGAGTTTATATTTGATGCTGACGGTTATATGACTCGTATAATCGGAACAAATTATGATTTTGAAGGTAAAGCAAAATATTTAAATTACGTAGCAGAAAAATTGAATATTGAATCTAAAAAAATTTTGTTTGTAGGAAATTCAAACAATGACGAATTTGCACATAACTCTGGTGTTAAAACTCTATGTATCAACCCTACCGCATTAATAGACTCATCTAATAGGACAATATGGCATGACTCTATTCCAGTGTGTAGTGACTTAACGGAAATACTTGATTTTATCGATTAATAACTCTTATACACTAGCACTAGTGAAAAATAGCATGAATTTTGAGTTGATATATCTATAATTTTTTTTCTCAAAATCCCCAATGCTTGCATAAACTTTAATATTGAAGAATGGGAAATGGAGGGTTTTTTTGTTGCAAGGACAACATTTGCAAAGCTATAATTTGAGGCAAAACATATAGTTGTTTTGGGGATTCGTGCTTGCTTTACCATAGCAGGCTCTAAAATTGTGCCGCCCGTAAAACCTAAATGTTTAAGTGCGCTGTATGTGCCGTCTATAATATTTTTGGGTGTATAAAAGGCGGTGAGTACGGATTCATTTGCCGCTTTGTATTCCTCTAGCGATAACAAAACTTTAAGTTCGGTGTACTCACGCTGCCAATTTGTGTTGTGTGGGTCAAACGCTTGTGAAAGCCCGCCCCAACCAGCGTATGTTGCAAGGATATTTTGTTGTTCTAGTGTAGCCAATGTGTGCGCTTCTTCTAATTCGTGCAACAATTTAATAGCGGCAATGTTCTGTTTAAATTGGGTTTTAGAACCTGCTTTGGTAAAATGCTCGTCTGTTAGCCTAAAATTTAAGTGAGTTTGATTGGAAGGTAGCAAAGACTTACTTTCTGTGTTTCTCAACTCTATCAACTCAAAGTCTTCTACGGATATTTTGTTTTGAAACAATCCGTATTCAAAAAACTAACATTGTTGTTTATCAAGTTTTAACTCAAACGAACAAATGCTAATTTTACCTTCGCTACTAATCGCTACAGTAATTTCATTTTTTACCGACCGATACAAACGATGTTAAAAGTAATATTGCGCTGTTCATCATCAAACGAAAATTCGCTCAAATAATACTTTCGATAGTCTTGTGAAATTTTTTCAAAAATTTCTTTTCTCATGGGGTTATTCCTCCAGAATTTGAATTCGCCTTTTGGCAAAAAAGAAAACATCGTGGAGCGAGTGGCGTTGTCAACGATTCACAGGAACAAAATATACTAAATGGCAAGTAAAAGAGCTAGGCGCAAACCTAACTCTGTGTAAAACTTCTCTTACAATTCTGTCGTATATTTTTTCCCGTTGACAACACTACTCGCTCCACGATACACCACAAAAGCCAAAAGACGAATTCTAGAGGATAGAGCAATATCCCTGTTTAATGAATTAATATATTTTAAGAATCTCATTGTTCTTTTTTCGATAAATTGTTATTGCAGCTCCGACAATTTATTATTATACCTACGCTGAACTTCACTATATCTACGTTGAATTTTATTATACCTGCGGTGAATTTCATTATCACAAATACAAAAAAAAGTTTCAAAAAGTAGTGGCAAAAGTAGTGGCACTTTTTTCTTGTGAAATTTGCTATACGCAGTAAATGGAAAAAATCATGCAAAAACAGCGATAAAACAGCCATTTTACCCCTTTTTTAGTGGATTTTAACTGTTTTTTATGTTATCCTATACCTATGAATGGTAAGAGTAATAGCTTGATACATTGGTTTCCGGGGCATATGACTAAGAGTTTGCGGGAGATGCAGGCGAATTTGCCGCTTGCGGATGTGGTGCTTTATGTATTGGATGCCCGTGCGCCGCAGAGTTGCTTTAATCCTTCATTTGATGAAATGGTGGGGGATAAGCCCGTTGTATATGTGCTAAATAAAGCAGATTTAGTGCCTTCTTCGGCCATTAATCTTTGGAAGTCTAAACTTTCTAAGGGTAACAAAGTGGCGGTGGCTGTTAATGCTTCTTCGTCGGGTAGTACTAAAATACTTTTGCCCATTATCGAAAAGATTGCACATGAAAAGTTAGAACGTTACCGTGCCAAAGGTGTTAAAGTGGCTCTTAGAGGCATGGTGATAGGCGTACCTAATTCGGGGAAATCCACCCTAATTAACAACTTTTGTGCCAAGGCTAAAACGGTTACAGGCAATCGCCCTGGTGTTACCCGTGGTAAACAATGGGTTAGAGTAAACGATTATTTTGAGTTGCTAGACACACCGGGAACGCTTTATCCAAAGCTTTCTGACCAGCAAGCCGCTTTGCATCTTGCTTATATCGGTAGCATTAAAGACGGCGTTACAGATATTATGGCCATTAGTGTTTCGCTGTTGAAACATTTACTAAATCTAGCCCCAAACGCCTTAAAAGAACGTTATAACATTATACCTGAAAAGCTTAAAGACCCCGATATTGATGGGATAGAAAACTTTTCTATGGATGCCTTAGAGCAAAAAAGCATCGGTGAGCAAATGTTGGAATGCGTGGCTGTTTGTAGGGGATTGGTACAAAGAGGAGGCGTTGCGGATATTGAAAAGGCAGCGGTTGCCGTATTGGATGATTTTAGAAAAGGACGCTTAGGGAAAATTATTCTCGATTAAGCACTATATGGGTATGCCAAAAGATACACAAACAACAATACATTTACTAGAGTACGATGTGGCGCATCTTGCAAAAACACCCCATGCTCAATTTCTTTGCGGTGTAGACGAAGCAGGAAGAGGGCCATTGGCAGGACCTGTGGTGTGTGCGTCTGTTATTATGCCATTACATAATAGAATAGAAGGCATTAATGATTCTAAAAAAGTTCCTGAGCAAAAACGAGAAATTTTGTTTGAAAAAATTATTCAAGTAGCCCATGCTTACCGCATCGTTGTCGTTGATGCCGCAACCATTGATAGCATTAACATTTTGCAAGCAACCAAAAAAGGTATGGCGGAAGCGATTACTTCTTTGCACGTTACCCCAGATGCGATTGTAGTAGACGCTGTAAAAGGGTTAGATATTGATAAACCCTATACGTATCTTATAAAGGGCGACGCTACAAGCTATTCTATTGCCGCCAGTTCTATTTTGGCAAAAGTAGCACGTGACCGTATTATGAGAGAAGCGGCATTGATGTATCCGCAATACGGTTTTGATAAACATAAAGGATACGGTACGGCTATGCATATTGAAGCCATAAAAATGCATGGTTTAACTCCGTTGCATCGCACAACTTTTACTAAAAAATTTGTTAACCACTAAAAATCTTTGTAGAAAAAATATATGAATACAACACAAACTAAACCTACATCAAAAAAATATCATCAAAGGAAAGAGCGGTGAAAAACGGCGGCTCGTTATTTAAAATCTTGTGGTTTTGTTATTTTGCACAAGAATTATAAAACCAATTTAGGCGAAATAGATATTATTGCACATGATAAAAACACGCTGGTTTTTGTGGAAGTAAAAACACGTAGTTCGGCTCAATATGGTACTCCTGCCGAATCGGTAACCCTATTTAAGCAGAGAAAAATTACACAAGTAGCGGCTCAATTTTTAGCCAAGCACCAAATTCATGACGCTTTTATGCGTTTTGATGTGGTGGAGGTTTATGCAGATAATCAAATAGAGCATATTGAAAATGCATTTGACAGCTACTTAAACTATTAGGCTTGTATGGTGTACTTGCAGGCTTAATAAAAAATTGGGTTTTTAAGTTTTAAGGATTATTCACCGCACCTATAGCTAGAAATAATTATCATTAAAATTTACAATCCTCAAAAATCACTCATCTACAAGATAATTTAAAGGAAATTCATGCAATTAGATTTTAAAAGAATAACAATAAACGACCATGTCACCTACGAAAAATATAGACCTTTTTATCCAGAAAATTACGGCTGGGAATATAGCTTTGCCATGACGTGGATTTGGGACGCTTTTGATGAAACACTTGTTTGTGATGCGGGCGATATGGCTTTTGTGTCTTCTAAATTTTTTGGCACACGTGTATACTATCCGCCTTTTTTAAAAAATCCTACTGATTTTCCTAAAGCGTTAAAACTGATAGAAGAAGCATGCAAAAAAGAGAATGTAGTGTTGGATGTAAGGGGACTATTAAAATCACAAATTGATATGTTAGATACCGACAAATACACCATTACAACCCTGCGTGAAAATTGTGACTATGTGTACAATACGCAAGATTTAATTCAACTTAGTGGTAAAAAATTTCACTCTAAACGAAACTTTATCACACGCTTCAAAAACTCTTATCCCGATTATATTTTTAGAGATTATGACGAGGCAAAAGACCGCAAAAATATGCTTGCCCTTTATCATAAGTGGCATTCTAGTACCGACCACGAAACTTTGGCACTAGAAGAAAAGGTTATAAACCATGCGTTGGATTCTTGCAAAGCACTTCATTTAAAAATAGGTGTATTGTATGTGGGTGAAACACTGGTGGCGTTTTCGGTGTCTTGCACGTCTAATCCACGCATTGCCCATACCTTTTTTGAAAAAGCCGATAAAGATTTTATAGGCAGTTACCAAGCCATCAACCAGTTTTCTGCCCAAAAATATTTAAGCGATATTCCTTACGTAAACCGTCAAGAAGATTTGGGAATAGAGGGGTTGAGAAAAGCGAAATTATCTTACCATCCCGAAATTTTAGTAGAAAAATATAGAATTCAGTCTAAAAAATAATCATAATTACTACCCTTACATCAAAATATGTTTTATAGTTATCAAGAGTTAGACAAACTTAAATCTTTATATAAAAATGCGTTTCCAGAAGATTCGCAGAATTTTGTTGACCATTTCTTTTTGTCGATTTTTAATAAAGATATCGAGTTGGTGCAAAAAAAAGGAGAAATAATATCGGCAGGTTGTATTGTAAAAAAAGACGGGGTTATATTGGGCAAAGCTAGCCCTGTTATGTACCTATCGGCATTGTGTACGCACTCTAGTCACCGCAACAAGGGGCATTTTACAACCGTTTTAATCCGCTTACTTAATACATTGTACAAGCGCAATGTTCCTTTTTGTTTTTTATATCCCTTTAATCACACATTCTACAAACGCTATGATTTTTGTGACGTTTCTTTTTGTTGTGTAGACAAAATAAAGGGCGGGGAAGCCTGTGTAGAAACATGCTATACTTGTAATCCTCCTAAAAATATATTACAAGTGCTGGCACGTGTAGAGGAAGCGTTTTACGAGGGTTGTGATAGCCACTTAACGCATACAAAACACAATTTTGAGCATACATTGAAAGAGTTTGCAGCGGATGGTATTCCGTTTAGTGTATATGCTACGTCTGATAATGTTGATGATATATTTGCCTATGGTTTTACGCACAAGCAAAAAATAATACATTACCGTACAAACGATATGCAAAAATTTAAACGCATAGAATCTTTGAAAGGGTATACGTTTTATGATTTTACAGGTGCTACTAAACCCTATATTCAGGCACGTATTGTAGATGTTAAAGCGGCACTACAAGCAAGTACGTTTTTAATAAAATCTCCCTTTACTATTTGTGTAGTGGACGATTGGCTAAAGCAAAACACAGCTACTTATAGAGTTGAAAACGCAAAGGTAGAAAAGATAGCGGGTTTGCCAAACTCTGCACCAAACTTTAGCATGAGTGTAGCGCAATTAACGCAACTGTTGCTTGTGGGTGACGATATTTTAATTAAAAAGCAAAACAATTTGTTTACTGACCAATATTAAAACTACTCTCTTTGCGCTAAATACTTGACATCGATTAAATAATAAGTTACACTTAAATGCAGTGAAACGTAAGATAGAAATTCCTAAATACAAATTGTGTGCCGATAAAAACTATAACGATATTTTATTGTCACGATGTTTTGAGGGCTTTGAGTTACAACTGAGAGAGTTAGCACCCATCACAGTACCTTCTGGCGCGGTATGTTTTTTTGATGCCTACGATAATTCTGTAAAGCCTCCTTTTATGCAAAAGTTTAACACCTCTATCGCCATACCCTTTTATTTAAGTATTGTAAATATGGATGGGTCAGAGCGTATCGCATTTGCGGGCTTAAAATTTTCTGAAGAAGTTGCAACAGAATATAGGCTTGCCTTATACTCTGAGCGTGACGTAATTAAATTGCTTGGCGAAAACGAAACACCCGTAGCCACACAAGTGGAATCGGGCTTTATTGCTTTTGGTGATTTAATAACAAGGCGAGAGTTTGTAGCATTTTGTGCTGAAAAGAAAGAGCATCCTCTGCATGAAGTAGCAGGGTTTGAAGGAAACAGTGCTTGTGTATTTGAATTTATGCCTAATCAAAAAATAGCTGTTTTTTCTTCTGGTTTTGGCGAGGGNGAATATCCTAGCTTTATAGGGTATAATGCCCAAGGNGTACCGCTTACGCTNATTGTAGATTTTGATGTAATTAAACCTAGCGTAAAAGAGCGTGTTTTGGGCATGGAAACCTACATGTTTGATATAGAACTTTCTGATTTGTATCAATACAATGCCAAATTATCCGAAGACGAAAACGCTGTTTGTAAATGGTCGTTTGTGCTAAAAGAATGTTTAAAAGAGGGTGCAAATCCAGACGTTATTACGGTGTTTCGTGCCTATACTAGGCGTGCTTACGCATACCATAATCTGCGTAGATTGGATAAGGCTTTAGACGATTATTTCATCGCTATAGAAGTTAGCACACGCTTTTGCGTACGAGAGGCGCAAAACGCACGCCTTTGGACACTTTACGATAATGCGGGTACAATTTGTAGAGAGCTTGGCGATTTAGAAGAAGCAAAAAAACTTTTTGAAGCCAGTAAAGCACTAGGGGAGCATCTTTATTCTAGTGCGCATATGAATCTGATAGACATTTACATGGGTGAAAAAAATTACGAGCAAGCCTTATTTACCGCCCAAGAAATGCTTACCGTGCGCCCGTCAGACCCTGTTTCGTATATTAGGGTAGCAGAAATTTATGCGGCTATGGGCAACTATTATTTAGCAATCGAATACTACGATATACTCATTGAAAAATTTAATTGGGACGAAGCCATCATAGAAAAGACGGCCATTTTGGGGCGACTAAAGCGGTACGATGAGGCTTTGGCGGTATTAGAAGCATATAAAAATATGTTTGAGCCTAACGATTGGTATTTTTATAACAAAGGTTTTTTGCAGTATTCTAAAGAACGTTTTGATTTAAGCTATAAAAATCTGTTGCGTGCTTTTGATTACAACAAAGCTTTTGTGCCTACACTCCGACTACTGATTGAAATTGATGAGCTTATTTTAGATTATGCCCGTGTTGCAGATTGGGCAGGCAAATATATAGAAATTAATCCGTTTTCCGAATATGGTTATGGGGTGCGGGCCGAAAGTTATAAACTTTTAGGCGCATATACAAAAGCGGTAGAAGATTATGATTATATCCTAAAAGAAATTTCTCAAGACCCTCTGTATCGCAAGCATAGTTTTGTATGTGCGTTAAAAATGGGTGAGTATAAAAAAGCTAAGGGTATCCTAAAAATCTTAAAAACCGAAAAGGGTGATTATTATGTATTATGTCGTGCGCTTATGTTACAGCAAAAAGGCAAGCATAAAAAGGCCGCTCTTGCGTATGCCTCTGTGCTTAAAGCAAGCAATGACGAGCATATTTTAAGTGCGGCAACCGATTTTTATATAAAAACAAAAAATAAAAACGAGGCGGAAAGGTTGCTACATTTACTAAAGCATTGCTCTTCACCTTCTACACATTTGGTGCAACAGTACCGTTTTGCAAAAACCTTTTTAAGTCCGCAAGATTCAGAGCGTGTTTTAGAAAACTATTATCAAGAAACCTTAAAAAATTGTCAAACTACCCAAGAGTCGCTTAAATTGCGCATAGAGGAGATTATCAAATAATGAACAAACCCATACCTTATACCCTTAGAGAAATTGATAAAAAAGAAATAGCGCAAGTAGCCGCTTTGATTGCAAATGGTTATCAAGACGATATCTTTTTTAAATGGGTTGTACCTAACGCAAACGATAGGCTTAGTGTTGTAACTCAATACTATATTCAGTATTTATCCGCAGGTGGCTGCATAGCGCACGTTGCAGAGAATTTACTGGGCAACATAGTGGGTGCTACCGTTTGGTTGCCGCATGATGTAGATTCTAGTTTATACGATTCTATCAGCAAAGCTGCGGGCAAATATGCTTGCAATTTTGAAGCGGTTGCAGATGCCTCGCATGACAGCGAACCCCACGAGATTCCGTTTTATCAGTTGGTAGGTTTTGTAGTGGATAAAACGTGTAGAAATAGTGGGTTAGGGGCAGCACTGCTAAAGTATCAACTTGACATTTTAGATAAGCGGGGCATTGCTACCTATTTAGAGGCAAGCACGCCGTACTGTGGCAAAGGTGTTTACGGCAAGTTTGGGTATCAAGCATACGGCAAGTTATTGCATTTTACAGACTCTGCGGTGTTGTATCCGCTGTTTAGAGAGGCGCAAACTCCTCATTGGTTAGAAGAGTTTGTGGCACGCAATCCTGCCCCGCACTCTATCATTGGCGATATCGGCACTACAACTCCTGCAACTCTTGTTTTAGGCGAAGAGGGTATCTATGCTAAGCAGATAGCACATTTAAATCAGCAAGAATTAAACCAATTTTTGTTTAACATACATAGCGAAAAAGGTGTATCGTGGTCTATCTCTGGCGATAGAGAGTACAGAAGCGCACTGTACGCCCATGCGGACGAAGAATGGGTAAGTCAAGGATTAACCATACACGTAGGCGTAGACATCATTGTACCAAAAGGTACCCCAGTTTACGCACCTTACAGCGGCGAAATATCTCATGTTTTATATGAAGATTGCAAAGGTGGTTACGGTTGGATTATTGCACTAAAAGTAGATAATTTTTACTTACTTTTTGGTCATCTTGCAAAAGAAGGATTGCCAGCAGTAGGCGATACCGTAAGCCCTGGTGATGTAATCGGCATGGTAGGTGATTTTAATGAAAACGGCAATTGGTTTCATCACATCCATTTTCAAGCGATGAGCCAAGAAGGTATAGACAAAGGTTTTATCTATGAGGCACTTTTTGCACCAGACGATATGCAACGTGCGGATATACTTTCCCCGTCTGTAATGCCCATCATTAGAGCATGGGGTAAAGATAAAAAATAGTTTTTTAAGTGGAGTAGCGGTTGTGGATAACAAAAACAAAAAAAATTATAGCAATTGTATTGTTGCACTTATCCTCAATACGATTGCCGCTTTTTTTTCGATAGTAATTTTAATGGATGTATTGAATAATCCGTCAGTTGCTACTTTTCTTTTTGCGTTGCTCGCTTTTTTGGTTATAGCACAGCTTTTGATGCTTGGCTTTATAATAACTGTATATACATTAGTTTTATTAATACAAAGAGGCGACTTATCAAATCAAAAAAAAGACCTTTCCTTGTGCATAATAACGTGCGCTGTATTCCTTATTGCGTTAGTTCTTAATATATGGTTATGGATTGTAATTTATACAACATAATTTTTTAAAAAATCTACAAGATTGTTGATTTTTTCGATAGTAATTTTAATTGATGTATTGAATAATCCGTTAATCGGTATTTTTCTTTTTACACTACTCAGCCTTTTAGTCGCAGCACAACATATATTGTTTGGGTTTGTAATAGGTATATGTACATTTGTTTTGCCAATAAAATATATCAATAAAAAAGAAAAATTGTCAATAAGAGACCTTTTTTGTACGTAATAACGTGCGCTGTATTTTTTAATTACGCTGCTTTCAAACGTATGGTTATGGATTATAATTTATGCAACATAATTTTTTAAAAAAATCTACAGCATAAAAAATGTTAAAGCGTATGCCTATGCGGGCATATAAATTTTCGGTTTAGAGCAATTCAATTTTATAATAAATGGCTATAAATATTAATGGTGATTTCTAATTGTAGGTGCGGTGAGTTATTGTAAAAAAATAGCATCGCCAATAATGCTTCCAAAAATATAAAAACTTTGCTTTGCTAATCATGTTTCTAAAAATATAAAAAAACCTTGCTTTTAAAAACTAAAAGCAAGGTGATAGAATCTTTAGTATCCCGCAAGTGCCGTCTGGTGCTGCAAACTTTAACCCGCTAATATAGCAGGTGG
>JGI990J12352_1000142_pt1 | contig 16753 bp, 13 predicted proteins | sample Intmic4MA4BA4MSA_FD_12352 | JGI IMG/M metagenome (IMG submission 12352) | reverse complement strand
ACTACACAATGAAAAGTTTGATTTTGATATGGAGGTCTTAAATGTGGGGCTTGAATTGTTTATTAAGCTCGTGCAGAGTTATTAGTCACATCAGGATTTACTGTTTGTCGTGGATTTTGTCGCCACGGTTGCGGCATCTTACAGCTAGTTATTAGGAAGCTGAATTTGATAGAGGTGAAAAAGTGGCAATAACTAAAGCCCAAATCGGTGAAAACTGTCGAAGTTATTGCCAAAAAAGGTAACAAAATTTATTTTATTGAAGCTAAGAGTAGTTTTCCTAACCCTCGTTCTAAGCGTTCAGATAATGAGTAAAGTATCGAAGAAAATTGCCAAAAATTGTATGATAAGCTTCATCATTCGCTAGCTTTGATTCTTGCGCGAAAAATAAGCAAAAAGCAAAGCGCTTGGTTGTCGACAAAATGGCAACGATGGTTTTTGCATTATCAATGAAGATGAGCTGCCTTGCGGTAGGAGACACGGTCAGAATCGTGTCTCTTTTGCTTATCGTTCGAAAAGTAGCGAGTCGAATTTGTTAGCAATCAAAAGCGAAAAATCCCAACTCCTAGTTTTAGGAAATTGAGATTTCTGGCGACCAAAATTTGGTTCTTCGTGATTTCGAGTGGGGGAAGCGTTGGAAGTGNTGTAACCGCTTAAAGCAACAGGGTTTCCTAATAAAATTGTCGTAACTACTCAGTATCCACGCCAAACTCAAACTGCGAATTATAAAGTCCTGCATAAAATCCATCCGCGGCAAGGAGTTCGTCATGAGTGCCACTCTCAATAATATCCCCATCTTTCATCACCAAAATCAGATCCGCATTTTTAATTGTCGACAAACGGTGAGCAATAACAAATGACGTCCGACCAACCATCAATTCATCCATCGCTTTTTGAATCAGCACTTCCGTCCGCGTATCCACCGAACTTGTCGCCTCATCTAAAATTAATAGTGGCGCATCAGCAATCATCGCTCGCGCAATCGTCATCAACTGGCGTTGCCCCACTGACAAATTAACCTTATCCGTCAAAACAGTATGATAACCTTGCGGCAACGATTTAATATAATGATGCAGACCAACCGCCTTGCAAACTCGCTTAATATCATCATCCGAAACATTTTCCTTGTTATAGACAATATTCTCCTTGACGCTTGCCTCAAACAACCACGTATCTTGAAGCACCATACAAAACTTCTCATACACCGCCTCGCGCTTCATCTTTGCCGAATTAACACCATCAATCAAAATGGCGCCACCATTCAACTCGTAAAAGCGCATCAACAAATTCACAATCGTCGTCTTCCCAGCTCCTGTCGGGCCAACAATTGCCACCTTTTGTCCAGCCCTAATCGACGCGGAAAAGCCCTTAATAATCGGCTTATCCTGCTCATAAGCAAACTGCACATTATCAAATAAAACATTCCCTTTAACTGTTGAAACATCAGCCAACTTCTTCGACTCATCAGCCATTTCATCAGCTTCCAAAAAGTCGAAAATTCGGTGGCTAGCTGCGACTGTGGTTTGCATAGTCATCGCATTTTGCGCGATTTCGCCTAAAGGTTGAGTAAATAGGCGAATATAAATCATAAACTGGGCAATTACCCCAAAAGTAATATCGCCATTAAATGCTAAAATCGCACCGACAACACAAACTGTAACAAAGCTAAGATTGCCAATAAACATCATCAACGGCATCATCACGCCTGTTGCAAACTGCGCTTTAAACGAACTGCCGTACAGACGGTCATTGATGGCTCGCATTTGATTTTTCATTAAGCCTTCAGCGCCACTAATCTTAACAACATCATGACCTGAAAAAACTTCTTCGACATGGCCTGTTAACGTCCCTAGCTCTTCTTGTTGCGCAATAAAGTGCTTCTGTGAAGCGCCACCGATAACCGCCATCATTGCAAAACCGACAATCGAAGTAGCAAGCGCCACCACCGCCATCAACACATTCAACCTCAGCATCATGACTAACGAGCCAAACAGCATCGCAAAAGAAGCAATTAAAGCAATATAGCTTTGCGTAATTGTCGTCCCAAGCGTGCTAACATCATTAGTTACACGCGAAAGCGTATCTCCATGTGACGTCTTATCAAAATAAGCAAGCGGCACCAAGTCAATCTTCTGATTCATATCACGACGCAAAAGGCGCATAATATTTTGCGAAACATCCGTCATCTTAAACATGCTAATAAAATCTAAAACAAACGTCATTCCGTACAAAATTAGCAACATTCGGACAATATTCCAAATCGCCACCGTTTGCATCTCGCCAAACAGCCCTTCGCTAATATAATCAATAATTTCACCAATGAAATTCGGAGCAATAATCGCAATTATACTAGAAGTACAAGCAACAATCGTTGCCAAAATAATCCAACCCCAATAAGGCTTTGCATAAATCGCTAGCTTCTTTAAAGCAAGCTTTGCTTGCCCTTTCTCTAACTTTTCAATCTTCATCTCATCCATTTGCTAATTCCTCCTCCGTTAATTGCGAATAAGCAATTTCAGAATACACACTACACGATTTCATCAGCGCGTCATGGGTGCCAATCCCGGCAACACGGCCCTCATCCATCACGATAATTTTATCTGAATTTTTAATACTTGAAACTCGTTGCGCCACAATCACTTTAGTCGCAGCTTGACAGTTTTGCTCAAGCGCTTCTCGCAACTTGCGATCGGTTTTATAATCAAGCGCTGAGAAAGAGTCATCAAAAATTAAAATCGGCGGTTGATTAAATAGCGTCCGCGCAATCCCGAGTCGCTGCTTTTGACCACCCGAAACGTTTGTGCCCCCTTGCGTAATGTTCGCCTCGTAAGTATTTTCAAGCTTTTCGATAAACTCCGATGCTTGGGCTAGTAAGCTCGCTTCCTTAATTTGCGGGGTTAAATTGGCATTAACCGTCTGACCAAAAGCAACATTTGAAGCAACTGTGCCGGTGAATAACGTGGCTTTTTGTGGTGCATAGCCAATTTTTTGCGTAAGTTCAACCTTTGTTAATTGCTTAATCGCTTTGCCGAGGATGTTAACATCACCTGTGGTTGCGTCATAACCTCTGGTCATTAATTTCACAACGGTACTTTTTCCGCTACCAGTTGCACCAATTAGCGCGACAGTTTGTCCTTTATTAATCGTGAAATTAATATCTTCAAGAACCAGCGCGCCGGCATCGGGATATTTAAAATCAACATTTTTAAACTCAATCGCCACATTGCTATCAGGATCTAGCGTTTTGGCATCCGGATAAAGCAAGCTTAAATCAGTATGCAACACTTCATTAATTCGACGCGCGGAAACGACAGCTTGCGGTAGCAACACAAACATAAACGACATCATCAAAAACGCCATTAAAATCATCATCCCATACTGAGCAAAAACGATCATATCACCAAAAAGCGCAACCCGATCTGCTGGTAATGCCGCGCCTTGAATCAAATACATCCCAATGACATACAAAATCAGTGGCAACGCCTGCATAATAAAACCAATCAACGGCCAAAGCGACGACATCATCCGTTGGACAAAACGGTTTGTCCGAATTAGCTCCTCATTTGCATCAGCAAACTTTGCTTCCTCATAAGCCTTCGCATTATACGCCTTTACAACCCGAATCCCCGTCAAATGTTGCCGTGTTACCAAATTCAACTTATCTGTCAAATCCTGAACAATCTTTAACTTCGGCAAGGCAAAAATCACCAAGATGAAAATAAACGACATCATAATCCCGACCGAAACCATTGTGGCAACCGACCACTCAAAACCGCGATCAAAAATCTTAATCGTTGCCCAAATTGCTAAAATCGGTGAACGCACGACCGTCTGAAAACCAATTACAATAATATTTTGCACCTGAGTTACATCATTAGTTGCCCGCGTAATCAAACTAGCAACCGAGAACTGATTAACCTCAGCCGCACTAAAATCCATCACCTTATCAAAAACCCGCTCGCGCAAATCCCTGGCAAAACCAGCTGCAATCCTTGCCGACAAATACCCAACAATCGCCATGGCAATCATTCCCAAAAACGCAATTCGCAACATTCGCCAACCAACACCCCAAATATCCGACGCCACATACCCATCTGTTTGCACCATCACCGTAATATCTGACATATAACCTGGCAAGCGCAAATCAAACCACACACTAAGCGCAACAAACGAAGCCGCAAGCACTATAAACAACCAGTATTGCTTATTCAAATACCTAAATATTTTTACCATCCTTTAAAACCTTCCTTTTCTAACGCTTTGACACTCGCGCTACTAATTTTTCGTAGCAACGAGCATCGACAAACTTGCTTCCTTAACTTGAAAATGATGTTTTGGTTTTGCTAACATCGCTTAAACCTCCTCATAAATTGCACTTTTTGCAAAAACAACCAACACCCCCCTTTATTTCTTAACTTTTCTAATCACATTAATCGCCGAATAATACACCGGAATCGTCAAAAATAAAACCCACGTTGGGTGCCAATTCCCTGCCACAAACCCTAAAAATAAATAACACAACGTTACCAGCGCCGGATAAGCAAATAGTTCAGCTTGCCGTTTTTTAACCGCTTGAATAAACGAAGTGATAACTGGAATGACTAAAAATAACAGCCAACCCGGGTGCCACAATGAATGGGCAAAGCCAATCCATAAATAGCTAGCGACAATCGCTATTGACCAAAGGCTTTCCAGTTTCCCTGAATCGCAGTCAGCTGAATTATTTGATGTGTCATAATAATCACGGCCAGCTTGGTCAATTTCTTTGCCACCTTCAATAATATGAATTCCTTGCCAACCAATATGAACCTCTTCGTTGCTATCTTTAATATGAATGCCATTCCAGCCAATACTGACATATTCTGATTTCTCGTTAGCTTTGCGCGTGATGGCTTCGCTTGTAGCTACGACTTTTTCACTACTTTCAAACTTTTCTTGATCAGTATTTAGCAACTCATCTAAAGAAACGCCATACAACTTTGCCAGCATAATTAAGTTGCTGGTATCAGGTGATGATTCTGCCCGTTCCCATTTGCTAACTGCTTGGCGACTAATGCCTAATTGGTCGGCTAAGCCTTCTTGTGAAAAACCTTTCGCTTTTCTCAGAAAAACTAAACGGTTTGCAATTTCAATATTCATCTGCACTACACTCTCCTTTTTTATCATACAAATATTGTACCTTAAAAGGGCGGTTGCGGGCTACCAATTCTAGTTTTCAATTGCTAAATTTTAACGCAACTATTGGTTGCTGCTGTTGATTTTACAGGTTTTTGGTGGTTATCAACTACTTGATTAAATGTTTTTACAACAATTTGCAACCGTTTTCCCTGACTTTGGCTGCTGTCAATTAGTTGAATAATTCTTGGCCAAAAATTCTTCGTGGAAAATTTTAAGCCCTTGTTCATCACTGGCGATTTCGTCAAAGATTGGGAGAAAATGGCAAGTAGTGCCTTTGGTAATTGCCATTTCGGCAAATGGGTGAATCAGGAAATATGCTGGTGAAGTATTGTCGGCTAAAGCCAAGTTGAAGTCGCTTGCTGGTTTAAAGCCGAACTTTGCATAATATGCTGGATGCCCGATGACGACAGTTGCGAGCTGTCCTGCTTGTTTGGCTTTTGCAAGGCTAGTTTTGACTAGCAGGCTACCGATTCCGGATTTGTGAAGGTTGGGAGTTACCGATAAGGGAGCGAGGGTCGCCACGGGTAATTTTTTATTGTCGCCTGTTTTTAGCGTGGCTTGGGTGTGTGCAATGTGACCGACAATTTCGCCAGCGGATTCGGCGACTAGGCAGAGTTCTTTTATCACGCCAGCGTTGGTTTTTAGTTGTTGGATTAGGTAGTGTTCGTTCACAACTTCGCGACCGGGAAGTTCGAGAGTTAGAAAGGCTTCGTATGTTAANTTTAAAATTGCGTCGAAGTCTGCTGGCCTTGCTTGCCGAATATTTAATTTTTCTTTATTTATCATCAATTTTCACCATTATTTCCCAGGAAATTTCTCCATATAGAGATACCATTCAAAGCCGCTGTATTTTTTGGGATAATCCGATTTTTCACGTTCAAATTCTCGGAATCCTAATTTTTCATACAGGGAGATAGCGCTACGATTTGTGTCTGCTACTTCTAAAATGTAGTTTTGGTATTCGTTTTCAACGATTCCATATTCGATGAGCTGCCGCGCTAAACCTTTGCCACGCGCCTCAGGAAGCGTGGCCACAAATTCAATTACGCCAGTATTTTTGGCAATTTCAAACGGGTACTGCTTAGTAATCATTGCCTTGTTTAAAGCGCTATACATCAAATGCCCGCGTATCAATCCTAAATTTTTTTGCAACGTTTGCTTGTCAAATTGAACCACTCGGCGATCATGCTCACGGTTTGAAAGCGCGATAAAAGCGACTATTTGGGAATCAACCGACGCAACATAGAAATTTTCTAGTTTAAAGATATGCTCAAACGCACGGCTTAATTTAGTTTTGTTTTTGCAAAGCATTTTCAAAGAATCGTACCAGCCTTCAACAAAAATCAAACTCATAGCGGGTCGAATATTGCCAGCTAATTCATTTGCCTTCACAACTTTAATATCCATTATTTCCACCAATTTTCCTTACCGAAATTTTCGATTATTTTAGTTAACAATTCAAAAAATTCATCATCAAGTAGCACGCAGCCAAGTCCGTCGAGGATTTTTTTAATCATGAAAATTTTGGCATGAATGTAGTCTTTATTTCCTGGAAAGATTGTCGGTAGGATCCAAATATCTAACAGGAGCATGATTAATTCCGCTAGTACCTGCGGGTCATTTTGCCCAATGGAGCCGTCAGCGATTCCTTGTTCGATCATCGGTTTTAGCCATTGAGTTTTTTGAATTGCTTTTATTTGCTCAGCGAGCATTTTCGGGTCTTCCATGAGTGTTAGGAGCGCTGAGATTAGCTTGGCATCTTCGCCCATGAAGAACAATTCGGTGCAACGAGTAAACATTTTTCGCAGCTTTTCGATGCCCGTTAAGTTGTTATCGTTTAAAAAGTTATTGCATAATTGGGTGTAAGCTTCCTCCTTGCGTTCAAAAATGGCATAAAGAACTTCTTCTTTGGCTTTAAAATGATGATAAAAAGCGCCTCGGCTAGCGTCCATTGCTTCGACAATGTCCAAGATTGTTGTTTTTTCATAACCCTTTGTCCGAAACAATTCAAGCGATGTGTCTAAAATCTTTTCCCTTGTTTCTTCGGGGTTTCTTTTTTTCGGCATTTTAATCACCTCACGAAGTTACATACAATGTGTATGTAACTCTATTTTAGCAGATTGTTTGTCATTTGTCAACATACAACGTGTATGTAATTTCAAAAATTTATGACTTTTTCTATGTAAATTTTTATCCAACCCCAAAACCCGCATAGTAATTACCACATTCTTGCAAGTGGTTTTTTCTATGCGGATTTAGCAACTATAAATAGCGTTTAAAAGTTTAGCGACTGTTGCTACTGAGCTTACTTAGTTCCAAAAATTCGGTCACCGGCATCGCCAAGGCCTGGAACAATGTAACCTTTGGCGTTTAATCCGGAATCTAGCGATACTAAGTAAACATCAACATCAGGATGGGCTTCGTTAATCGCAACAACGCCTTCAGGCGCGCCAACCAAACAAATTAGCTTGATTCTTTTAGCACCACGATCTTTAACGGCATTAATCGCAGCAATTGCTGAACCACCTGTTGCAAGCATTGGATCAACGATAAAAATATCACGTTGCGCAAGTCCCTCAGGAAACTTCGCATAATATTCGTGCGGCATTAAAGTTGTCTCATCTCGAACAATACCAATATGCCCAATCCGAGCAGCCGGAATCATTTGTAAAATCCCATCAACCATGCCAAGACCAGCACGTAAAATCGGGACAATAACCATCTTTTTTCCCTCAATGACATACCCCGTCGCCTCAGCAACAGGTGTTGTAACCTTAATCTCCTCAAGCGCTAAATCGCGCGTCACCTCATAAGTCATCAACCCGCCAATCTCATTAATTAACTGTCGAAACTTTACCGTTGAAGCCTCCGCATCTCTAATTTGCGTTAACTTATGTTGCAATAACGGGTGATCTAAAATCTTTACATTCATCATTGTCGCCTCACTTCACTTAATCTCACCCTTAATTATAGCAGATTTCACGACAAATCGCAATCAATCGCCAGAATTTGTCCACATTAGTGTGAACTAAAATTACTCAACCAACTTTTCAATCTCGGCAACCAACGCCTCAAACATCTGCGCCTCTGCCACTTTTTTCACAACTTTTCCATTTCGAAACAACACACCCATCCCCGCGCCACCGGCAATCCCAACATCAGCTGCCCGCGCCTCGCCTGGACCATTCACAGCGCAGCCCATTACCGCAACCGTAATCGCTTGGTGCACATTTTCAAGATATTGCTCAACCTGCTTAGCAAGGGGAATCATATTATACTCAAGTCGCCCGCAAGTTGGACACGATACTAGCGTTGGCATATTGCTAATTAACCCAAAATTTTTCAGAATTTCACGGGCTACCTTGACCTCTTTGACCGGATCATCAGACAAAGAAACCCGAATCGTATTGCCAATCCCTTGATTTAGCAAAATCCCAAGCCCAATTGCTGACTTAATCGACCCAGAAAAATCGGTTCCTGCTTCCGTAATTCCTAAATGAAGCGGATAAGGAATTGTCCTAGCTGCAAGCTCATATGCCTTAACAGTTAAATCCACATCATTTGCCTTAAGAGAAACAACAATATCGTAAAAATCCAAATCTTCCAGAATCTTGATATGATGCAAGGCACTTTCAACCATCCCTTCAGAACTTTTATGCCCGTGCTTTGCCAAAATATGTTTTTCCAAAGAACCCGCATTAACGCCGATTCTAATCGGAATTTTTCTAGCCTTAGCCTGATCAACAATTTGCCGAATTTTATCAACGTTGCCAATATTCCCCGGATTTAACCGAATCTTATCAACGCCATTGGCAATCGCCAAAAGTGCCAACCGATAATCAAAATGAATATCGGCAACTAGCGGAATCTGAATCTGGGAACGAATTTCCTTAATTGCCATTGCATCAACTTCATCCAAGCAAGCCACGCGGACAATGTCGCAACCTGCAACCGTCAACGCTTTAATTTGTGCAACTGTTGCAACAACATCCTTTGTTTTCGTTGTTGTCATCGACTGAACAGTCACAACATTACTGCCGCCAAAAGCAAGGTTCCCGATTTTAACCGCACGTGTATCTTGACGATGTCTTATCTTTTCCATAAATATCACCTAGCAAAATTATATCACACCACTGTTAAGAATGCAACCCTTAATCCATGTTGTTTATGTTGTTAAGGGGGGGATATGAAAAAACCACCTTTAGCACAAACATCATAAAGGTGGTTAAATCGTAGCTGCTCAATTGCCAACTACCTGTTTTCAGCATCCCATTCAAACTCGCCGAGTTCATCTGCGTCATTTGCAATTGTTTCAATGACATAAATACTAACTATGCCTTCTTGTTCGACTAGAATCAGGCGGGCACTAGTTTGAAACTCATGGATGTATGGTAAGGTGGTTGGTGCATATGACCACTCGACTTCAACAACAATTGTTCTAATTTCTTCTGATAAATCATTAATCGCATCGCTAAAGGCGCCTTCGNTGTTTATTATCTCGCTTACGTTCGCCTCGTTGTTGGTTACCTCAGCTTCATCACTTTCGTTTTCGATAATTCTAGTATCAAAGTAAATATTTTTAACGGTGGTTGACGCGACTGTTGGTAGCGATTCACTGCCAAACATTTGCATGTATTGATCTAGGTATAAGTAAAATTCATCAATTGCAAAGTTGCGCGCATAAACTAGTGTGTCGTTTGAAAAGAATTGCAAGCCGCCAACATCTGTTCTTGAATTTTTATTTGACAAGGTGAAAAAATCGGCAATGAAATTTCGGGCAACAATCGCAGCATAGTCTTTTAAGTCATGATCTGCACCGGTTTCGTAAAATTGCTCATGCGCAACCGTTAGCAGTTCGAATAATTCAAGCTGATATTCAGTTGCATTCTCGCGAAAAGTATATTCTTCAAGTTCTGTTAAGCTGTCAATTGAGGTTAATGCTGGATCATTAGCATTTTCCGAATTGTTGTTGCTATTTCCTAGGAGCGTGTTAACTTGAAAGAACAACAAAGCGCCACTAATTAGTAGGGTAGTTCCTAAAATTGCACTTATTCCAAGTAGCAATTTTTTAAAGCCGTTGTTTTTGCCACTCACAGTTTTCCCTCCTTTTAATTTATTCGAAAGTGTTATCCTCCACAGGCTCTTCAGGTTCTAAAACTGGTGGCTCTGGTTCGGGCGGGGCGGGTTCAATTGGTTCTGGTGGTGGTTCAGGCCGACTTGGTTCTGGTAATAAATCGGGGCCTGGATCTTCTTGACCTGGAACATCCCAAGGGATGTCTGGTGGTGGAATGATAGGTTCGGGGATTAACGGGTTGGCCTCAGGCTCGAAAGCTGGTGATTCTAGTTGTACCCCTTGGGGGATTGTGCCATCGCCATAGATTCCAACTTGCGCCCATCTACGCACTGGTCTAGCAAAGCCATCAAAGGCAAACGCAAAATTAAATTGCGGGTTCGTAAGTCCTAAATTAATCATCATCAACTCGCGCGCCGCCTGGATTCTTTGGCCCCACGGAAAGACAATTGACATCGGCAACCCATTCACTTGCAAAATTGAGCCAACATCACCCAAGATAACCATATTCATCAGATGGATTTCTTCCATGATGTTGGCGTGTCGAAGTGGTGCTAAGTATTCAATCATATACTGCGCTAGTAGCGTTAGTTCATGGGTTGTAAAATTTGTCTGGACGTTTCGCCCAATTACTGCTAGTAATGGTAATAAATCGTTAACACTGCTAGTCGCAGTCAACATTTCTCGCAACATGGCTTCAAAGACGAGTTGTTGATTTTCAACACGGACAAAATCTTGGGTTAAGAAGGAGTCACGATGCCTTGACAAAGCCAGCGCTTCCTCACCGTTAAGTCGTTGCAAACCCGCTTCAAGGTGAATCATATGCTCACCAAAACGACGTCGGCTATCTTGCTCAGAAAACGCAATTGGCACATCGACTTCAATTCCGCCTAGAATATCGATCATTTCCATAAACCCAGCGAAATTTAATTTCACATAATAAGGGATTTCGATGTCAAACATATGTTCAATGGCGCCAACTGCACAGCTTGCGCCGCCAATATTTGTATGTGAAAGTTTATCGTAAGTATAATTTTGACACGGAATCGCAACGTAACTATCGCGTGGAACTGAGGTTATCGTAAATGACATATTTTCTAAATTGATGGTCAAAAGCATAAAGGTATTTATTTGACCGGTAAAGAGCTCGCCGGCGGTGTTAAGTCCTAAAAGCAAAACGCTAAATGGTTCGCCAGGTTCAATTTGCTCTCTTTCAACGATTTGTGATTCAACGCTAAAGGTGGCCAAAACGATGGTTTCGTCGACGATTGCGTCAAAGCCTTCTAAGTCTTGAAAAATTGAGGCAAAGTTGCTGGTCACAATGACGGCATCAACCTCATTACTATACAAGGCGTATAGCAGTTCAAATGGTGAATCAAAAGCGATGCTAGATGGATTTAAAATAAATTCTTGCGTTGCTAAAAAGTCTTCTAAAGCGATTTCCTTGGCATCATCCAAGCTGGATAAAATGCCGATATCGCCGTGGCTTCTTTGGTTGTCAGCGTCAAAATCTGCCATTGTCACTAAGCTGTAGTTGCGTTCAAGTTGGTCAGTGGGGATTGCGATGTCGGTTAAGATATTTTCTAGACGCAAACTTGTAATTGCGAGGTTGCTGGCAATGTAGATAAAGGCAATCACGACTAGGCTAAAACAGCTTCGAAGGATTTTAGGTATCGAAATTCGTAGCCGACCGATCCGGATTTTTTGGTTGCGATGCTTGTTTAATTCCAAGTAAAGCCCTAAAAATAATATTAACAGGCTGGCAATTATTAGTACCAGTGATCCCAAAAGTCGCAAAATCTCGCTAATTCCTGTAAATCTCTCAATTGAATGAATTAAAATTCCAACAGGAATAATTGGTAACAAAATTAGCATTTTAAACCAATGTTGTTTGAAAAATTCCATAATTTAATCACCTTTCTAAGTTTTAAATATCAGCTGGTTACTGATTAAACCAATCAATCGCGGCTTGGATTTGCACATCATGTACAGGATCGCGGGCGCGGTCACGAAGTGCCATTGATAACGATGTCGCAGTGGCGCGATCGATGGTGCCGGTTGGGTCTAGTTCATGATCAGCTTGAAATGATTGCAAAGCTAGGGTAGTTGATGAGTCAAAGTAGCCATCGGTGCGATTAACAAAATAACCGAGTGTGTCTAAAATCAGTTGTGCGCTCATAACGCCAGGGTGAACCATGTCATAAACTAAAACATCAGCATCTAGTAAGCTAACAGGGACAATTTGTAAAAATTCGGATGCTTCTACATAGATTGTCGGCGTGACACCAGAGCCTTCAATTAAATGACCGTTAGGCGTTTCCCACGCTTGAATCGTTAGCTGCAACATGCTATTATCGCTAATTGGTCGTGCTTGTTGAACAGTGCCTTTCCCAAATGAGGTTGTGCCGATAACTTCAAAATCACCAGATTCAATCATTGCTGCTGCAAAGATTTCTGAAGCAGAGGCACTGCCGCCGTTAATCAACGTGACAATCTCAACATCTAAGCGATGAGTTGTTGAACCTGTTGTTGAGTGAACGATGCCCCGCCCATCGCGATCAATTGCTGCCGTAATTGGCAAACCGCTTGGCAGTAAGTAGCTAACCATGTCATTAACAGCGCTTAGGTAGCCACCGGCATTATTGCGCATATCAATAATCAAGCCGTCAATGCCAATTTGATCTAAGTCGTCAATTGCTAAGGCAAAATCGCGACTTGTAGTTTCGCCAAAGGTTGATACTCTGACAAAGCCAATCGTTTTTCCGTTAGCTTCAAAAGTATCAAAAGTTACCGTTTCGTTTAAAATTCGGCCTCTGGTTATTTCAAGGTGAATCGCATCAGTGCCTCGCAAAATGCCCAGCGTCACGACTGTTTCGTATTCACCGCGAATGCGATCAATTACGGCGCCAACGTCCTCGCCTGTTACATCTTCACCATCAACTGAAATTACAACATCACCAGGCAGGACACCGTGATTTTCGGCTGGTGAGCCAGCCATCGGACTAATAGTAATATCACCATTAATCACATTTACCTCAGCGCCAATGCCGTAAAAGCTTTCGCGTAAATGGCTCATGGCGTTTTCAAATTCGGATAAGGTGTGAAAGCTTGTATAAGCATCACCTGTAGCGGCAATCATGCCCTCAATTGCCCCGCGCGCCAAGTCAACATCTTCATCAAAGAAATAATGGTGTAGTTGCAATTCGCGCCAAACGTTCCAAAATTCGGCAAAAGTTGCACTTTCTTCATCATCAAGAGCTGGTCCTTGGTTGGCTTCAAGTAACAAATAAGTCGTTGTTACGCCAGCTGTAAAAGCTAACACGGTTAAAATCGCAATCGTTAAAAATGCTAGCCAATTTATTTTTTTCATCAGTTCATCACCTACTCTTTTGGCGCAATCATTGTCAAAGATAACCGATCACGCTTCATATCAACTTCGATAACCCAAACGGTGACAATATCACCAACACTAACAACATCAAGTGGATGTTTAACAAAGCCTTTTCTCATTTTTGACAAGTGAACCAGACCGTCATTTTTTAATCCGCAGTCGACAAATACGCCAAAGTCAACAATGTTGCGAACGGTTCCTTTTAGTTCCATGCCAGGGGTAATGTCGTCAAGTTTTAAGACGTCACTACGCAAAATTGGGGCGTCCATTTCATCGCGTAAATCGCGGTTTGGGCTTACAAGGGCTGCCAGGACGTCGGCGACTGTAAAGGTATCCACACCTAAGCTAGCTGCCAAATCTTTTGCTTTGACGACGCTAACGGCGACTTGCATTTGTTCACTGCCTAAATCTGAGAGGCTAACGCCAAGTTTTTCGATAATTTTTTCGGCGATTTCATAACTTTCTGGATGAATTGGGGTGATATCTAGCGGATTGTCACCATCGGGAATTCGCAAAAAGCCAATCGCTTGTTCGTAAGTTTTTGCCCCAAGGCGTTTGACTTCTTGGAGTTGGGTTCGGTTAGTAAATTTCCCATTTTTATCACGGTGCGAAACAACATTGTCGGCAATTGTTGCATTCAGACCGGCAACACGCGTTAGTAGCGACGCCGAGGCTGTGTTTAAGTTAACGCCGACGCGATTAACGACCGTTTCAACGACAAAATCTAGCGATTCGTCAAGTGCTTTAGCGTTAACATCATGTTGATACTGGCCAACACCAATTGATTTAGGATCAATTTTCACAAGTTCAGCTAGCGGGTCTTGCAGGCGGCGAGCAATTGAAACAGCTGAGCGTTCTTCAACTGCAAAGTTTGGAAATTCTTTTTGCGCGACACTGCCTGCTGAGTAAACAGAAGCGCCTGCTTCGTTGGTGATGATGTATTTTACTTCTGGACAGTTTGCTTGCAAGAAGGTTGCAATAAAGGCTTCGGTTTCGCGACTGGCGGTGCCGTTACCAATTGAGACAATTTCGACGTGATGCTTTTTGATTAGGGTTGTTAATTTTTTTTGCGCTGCTTCAATTTTTGCTGGGTTTGGTTTGGCACCAACTGAGGCTTCGTGCGGATAAATAACGCCAATATCCAAAACTGCCCCAGTTGGGCTAACAACAGCAAGTTTGCACCCGGTTCTAAACGCTGGGTCAACGCCGAGCACTACGCGATCTTTTAGTGGTGGTTGTAAGAGTAGTTGGCGCAGGTTTTCAGAGAAAATATGAATGGCGCCACCTTCGGCAACTTCTTTTAGTTGGGAACGGATTTCGCGTTCAATTGATGGTTTGATTAGTCGCTTATATCCATCTTCAACGGCGAGCGCCACGTATTTGGTCGCTGTTGAGTCAGTTTCTTTAATGAATTGCGTTTTAAGTTGCTCGATGATAAAGTCGGCATCTTCGACAATGCTAACACGAATCACTTTTGCCTTTTCGGCTCGGTTCATTGCCAAGATTTGATGGTTAACAACTTTGCTAATTAGCATTTCATAGTCGTAGTATTGTTTGTAAACGCCTTTTTCATCTAATTCTTCGGCTTTGCTTTTCGCGATCAATTTCCCCGATTTCATTGTCTTCGTGCGGACAAGTTTTCTGAATTCGGCATCGTCAGCCACAATTTCGGCAATAATGTCCATTGCGCCGGCAAGTGCATCTTCGGCAGTTTCAACTTCTGCGGATAAAAATTCTGCTGCTTTAGCGATGACGTTTGTTTGTCCATATTCAAGTAAATACGTTGCAAGCCCCTCAAGGCCTTTGCGCTTAGCCTCAGTCGCCCGCGTTTTTTTCTTTTCTTTGAAGGGGCGATATAAATCTTCAACTTCGGTCAATTTTCCAGCAGATTTAATTGCTAAATCCAGTTCTGGTGTCATCATGCCTTTTTCAGTTATTAACCGAATGACATCAAGCTTACGTTCTTCTAAATTCACCCCGTATTCATAAGCTTTACTAATCTCACGAATCTGATCTTCATCAAGCCCGCCGGTAACTTCTTTACGATAGCGTGCAATAAACGGTACTGTTGAACCGTCTTCTAGCAATGCTAAAACTGCTTCAATTTGTTTCCTTTTAACTTTTAAATTTTGCTCAATTTGCTTATAAAGCGATGCCACATAACTTTCTGCCATTTTCAAAACCTCTACTTTTTTAAACTATACTTATAATTGTATCACAGTTTAGCAAAAATTGCTAGCTCATATGTGCAAGCTTTAGTGGCTAAATGTTGAAAATTTTTTTGAGGTTGTGACATTTTGCTACTTCAAAACTTGGAAAATTGGCAAGTTTGCTATTTTTGAAACGATGTTAACGGCTGTAGTTGCTTGGCTAATTCACAAATGTTGTGTTTTTGGTTTTCCATTTTTCCAAGGATATTTTCAGCCAGAATCCGTAAATGCCAAACGTCACGATTAGCAGTAGTAGCCATTTAATCCATAATCCGAACAAGCCAATGGCGCTACCTGTAAATCTGAGTCTGTGGCCATCAATGACTGTGTGGTTAATTTTCCAACCATACACCATGCACAAAGCCCACGGATAAGCGAGTCCAAGCGTGAAGGTTGTAATGAAAAATCCGAGAATAGACCACCCGATAAGTTGCAACAAACCACCATCAAAATAAGATTTTGCGTTTTCCATAATTTTATAGCCTCCTTTTTCTGCTTAAAAAGCTAATATATTATACCATTTTTTGGCAAAGAATGCGAGTTTTAATTGAGTCGTTGTTCATGAGCTTAGCGGCTGAACTGTTACCATATTAGGGCTGAACTGTTACAAAATGTGTGGAAAATGTTCACATACTTATGGTAAAAGCTCAAAAATTTGTTATCAGTGGTAAGATCGGTGATTTTTGCTGAATTTTGAGGTAAAAACATTCTGCAGAATGATGTAAGCGATTGATATATAATTTTCTGCTGCTTAGTATAAAATTTTCACTTGACGCGGCTTGCTGTTTTGTGATATTATAGTAGAATGCCTAATAATGGTCAATTTCATAAATGCCGTAACAAAATTACCAAATTTATGAGTAGAATTGTTTGGAGAAAAGACCTGTAGAGACCGTGATTTCCTTG
>JGI990J12352_1000141_pt1 | contig 16786 bp, 15 predicted proteins | sample Intmic4MA4BA4MSA_FD_12352 | JGI IMG/M metagenome (IMG submission 12352) | reverse complement strand
TCGTCCAGCTTCCGTATTCCGCAAATTACTCCACTTACCCATTACATTTTCATCCTTCATTTTCCCTAGTAAATTCAATGGTTTTTTACACGTTCCCACCATCTCACATATAGTGCCTTTGGTTAACCAAAGGCACTATATGTGAAAACGCCCAAATAATCCCGACAAGATATAACATATTAGAAAATATATTGACAAATCAGCAAAGTTGTTGTATGCTAGTAATCCCAATGCTTTTCGGACTTTTGCGCTTGGGAAACGAAGCCATTTTTAAAGCAAAAAACGCAAGCCGCATAAGCGCACTTGCGTCCGTTTCGCAGTTAGTGCCTTTGGTTAACCAAAGGCACTAACTGCGAGCAAAATAAAACCATCAAAAAGCCCTGGAATGCCAATGCATTCCAGGGCTTTTGTAGTGTAGAAGCCGAAGCAAAAAAACTACCCCAATATCCCGCCAAGCAACCCGCCAAAAAGATCAAGCTTCCCCACCATCAAATACAAAACCACAGCGCCAACAACAAGTAGCAAGATCGGCATATAGCTACCCAAAAAATCAGAACCAATGCCAAAACTATGAAGCAACCCTGAGGCGGGCAAAACAGGCTCAATATACGGCTCAGCAGGCGGTGGCGGCTCCGGTGGCGGATGATGCTCTTTTGATGGCTCTCGTCGGTCGTAGTTTGCGAAGCGGCCTCTGTATTCGTCCATGTACGTTGCCTCCTATGCGGCGTCATTTGCTTTTACTCTATGCAGAAACATCTCCATCTGTGCAAGAAAGAGGAACAACAAAGCAGGTTTCTACATAGATTAGAAAAAAAGACCTCACGGATAAGGATGGTGTCACATGAATCGAACCCCTTCTGTGCAACTGGAACCCGCCGCAGAGCAAGTGGTAGCAACCGCCGGCAAACCGCCCCTGATCTTTCGCTTACCACCCGAGCAAGGAAGGTGCATACTAGAGCAGATGCAAGACGCACCCGTCTACAAACACCCCGCCGCAGTGCGAAGCCTGGCAGTAGACACAGGCCCCTGGGGCAGTGTGCGGGTCTATACCGTGACACCTCAAAATGCTACCTCACCATTGGGCGCAATCCTCTATCTGCACGGCGGCGGCTGGGTGTTCGGCAGCTTGCATACCCACGACAAATTAGTGCGGGAACTAGCAGTGCGCACAAACAGCGTAGTCATCTTCCCGGAATACACCCGCAGTCCGGAGGTAAAGTTTCCAACGGCGCTAGAGCAGTGCTACGGCGTCCTAACAGCCCTGCCGCGAATCCTTGGACGCTTAGAGTACACAGTAGACCTTGCCCGCCTCACCATCGCGGGGGATAGCGTAGGCGGCAATATGGCGACAGTACTCGCAATGCTGGCCAAAGAGCGCAGCGGTCCGAAGATCCATAAACAATTGTTGTTTTATCCGGTCACAAACGCAGCGTTTGATACGCGCTCATACCGAAGATTCGCGCGGGGCTATTACCTGTACCGCGCAGGCATGATGTGGTTTTGGGATCAATATACCAAAAGCGCAAAGGCCAGAGCCACAGCCGCGGCCTCCCCCCTGCGCGCAACGATGCAGGAGCTTAAAGACCTGCCCCAAACCCTAATCATAAACGGCGAGGCCGATGTGCTGAGGGACGAGGGCGAAGCCTACGCAAAGCGCCTGCGTCAAGCGGGGGTAGAAGTCTGTCAGGCAAGATTCCAGGCGACCATCCACGATTTTGTGATGCTAAACGCGCTAGACCAAACAGCGGCAACACGTGGCGCAATGGATCTTGCCACAGCGTGGGTGAACGAGAAGAATCGGATGTGATAGAAACAAAAAGAACGCAAGAAAATGCGCCGCCTCAGTACGGAGGGCGGCGCATTTTGGCGGGTAGAGCAGGAACTTTATTTTTTGACAGTACCGGTAACCGCACCGAACAAGCCGCCGGCGTTGATTTCGTCGTAATCAACATGCATGTAAGTAGCATAGTTCGGGCTGACGCGGACCACAACCTCATCAAAGGTCAAAGCGCGCTCGCCGGAAGTGGTGACTTGGACGATTTCGCGGTCGGAAACGCCGAATTTTTGTGCGTCTTCCGGCGTAAAGTGGATGTGTCGTTTGGCGATGATGGCGCCCTCAGAGAGTTCCAATCTACCGGCAGGGCCGACAAGTGTGCAAGGCGCAGAACCAGAAAGGTTACCGCTCTCCCGCAAAGGCGCGGAGATGCCGAGGATGCGTGCGTCAGTGTAGCTCAGTTCGATTTGCGTCTGAGCGCGAGTGGGGCCAAGGATGGAAACGCCGCAAATCTCCCCCTTAGGGCCGATGACGTCCACGCGGCTTTCGGAGGCAAATTCGCCGGGCTGGCTGAGGTATTTTTTGACCGCAAGCGTAAATCCGGAGCCGAATAATGTTTCTAAATCTGCCCGGCTGAGGTGGATGTGGCGGCCGGAGCCTTCAATGGCAATTTGGTGTTCAGACATGAGTACAACCTCCATATAAATTAGACTACTATTCATAATGTACCATTTTGGAAGCAAAATGGCAAGAAAATTCGGCAGAGGAAGTGTAAATATTTGATTGACAATGGGTGGCGAAGAGGGTAAAATACCAAAGGAATTCCAAAAATAAACAGAAAATGGAGGAATTTATGAAGATGGAAGACAGATTAATTTTAGACACGCACGAGAAACCGAAGGCACTAGAGTGGATGTCATTGAGTGCACAACATGTATTAGCAATGTTCGGCGCAACGGTTCTGGTTCCGATGTTAACGGGTTTGCCTGTAGGGCTGACACTGATATCATCAGGGATCGGAACTTTGCTTTATATTCTGTTCACCAGGGGCAAGGTTCCCGTGTTTTTGGGATCATCGTTTGCGTTTATTGCACCAATCGTTGCGGCAATGAATGCCGAAGGGCAAGGCGGCGTGACGGGCGGACTGATGATGGTTGGTATCAGTTATTTTGTGGTTGCGATTATTATTAAAGTTGCGGGAACTGGTTGGGTAAATAAGGTATTGCCCCCCGTTGTGATAGGTCCTACGATTATGACAATTGGATTATATCTCGCACCTGTTGCCGTTAGATGGGCGAGCGAGCATGTTGTGGTTGCTTTAGTTACGTTACTAGCAGCCATTTTTGTTGCAAATTACACGAAAGGCTTGCTAAGACTGCTCCCCATTTTTTGCGGCATCGTTACAGGCTACATAGCGGCGGTAGGCTTTGGGATTGTTGACTTTGAACCAATGCAGGGCATCGGCTGGTTCAACGAGATGAACTTTGCAATTGCAAATTACAGACCTGTATTTTCGCTAGAGATCGCAGCGCTTATGATTCCCGTTGCGATTGTAACAATGACCGAACACATCGGCGATGTGTTATTGCTAAACGACATCCTGAAGCGTGACCTGAGCAAAACGCCGGGTCTGCACAGAACGCTGATGGGGGACGGATTGGCAACATTCACAGCAGGTCTAATCGGCGCACCGGCCAACACAACGTATGGAGAGAACATCGGAGTTGTCGGTCTGACGAAGGTGGCGTCTGTCTGGGTGATTGCAGGTGCGGCGGTGGTGGCGATTGCGCTGGGCTTTATCGCACCGTTCACGGCGTTTGTTTCGACGATTCCACTACCTGTAATGGGTGGTGTTAGCATCTTGCTGTTTGGTATCATTGCCTCCTGCGGGGCACGTGTTATGATTAATGGCAGGGTGAACCTGGGTTCACAGCGGAATTTGATCATCGCCTCGGTCATCCTTGTGATTGGGGTTGGCGACATGGCGATTGACTTCGGCGGCATTGAGATTGCAGGCATGGCGCTTGCGGCACTGATCGGGATCGCACTAAACCTACTTCTGCCGGACCCTGACCGCAAGAAGAAAGACCATGCAGAAGCAGAGTAAATAAAAAAGATGCGCGCGCATTTGCAGAAACCCCTTTACAAAGTGGCCGCGATTCGTTAAAATGATATACTCGTTGTATTATTGAAGAAGGGGTGTTCGCATGAGTGCCGCATTTCATGAGATTCTGGGTCAGTTGCGGAAGCAAAGAGGGATCAGCCAGCGGAAGGTGGCAGAGGATTTGTTTATTTCACAGGCCTTGCTCTCCCACTACGAAAATGGGATACGTGAGCCCGGGCTCGACTTTGTGAGCCGTACCTGTACCTATTATGGTGTCACAGCAGACTACCTGCTGGGTCGGGATGAGGCAGACCTTGCAGAAGGGCTTGGTGCAAAGAACACAGACCCGGGGCTTGACGCAAGGGCGCTTGTGATCTTTCTGCAAAATATCCATCAGTTGGGGAGTGAGGCACTGTATGCCGCTACACTGCAGTGTTTTGGTGCAGTGTCTTACCGCCTGATGCGACATATGTCGCATCAGGGGTCAGAGCAGATTGCGCTGGCCGTACCTGAAAATCAGGTAGCGGCCGTGGCGAGTGCGGCGCACGCACGTGGAGAAATGCGTTTCATAGATAGCCTGGAACAGCTAGACCATGAAAAAGGTGCAGTACCCGAACAATTAGCGGGACTGTTGAAGGTCCTGGACAAACAGACTGCGGCGCAGGCAAAAGGAGGTTCCAATGAAACCTGATCAAGAACGCACACGAAATTTCTCCATCATCGCCCACATCGACCACGGGAAAAGCACCCTGGCAGATCGGTTTTTGGAGCACTCCGGCGCAGTACAATCGCGTGACATGGAGAGTCAGTTGCTAGACAACATGGAGCTGGAGCGGGAGCGGGGCATCACAATCAAAGCCCGCGCTGTACGCATCGACTACAAAGCGCAAGATGGTCAGACCTATCACCTAAACCTGATCGACACGCCGGGGCATGTGGACTTCAACTACGAAGTATCCCGCTCATTGGCCGCGTGTGAGGGTGCAATTTTAGTTGTGGATGCGGCGCAAGGGATTGAGGCACAGACCCTGGCGAACACATACCTGGCCTTGGATCATAATTTGGAGATTCTGCCGGTGCTCAACAAAATCGACCTGCCCGCCGCAGACCCACAGCGGGTGAAGACAGAGATTGAAGATGTCATCGGCATCCCCGCGATGGACGCGCCGGAGATTTCAGCAAAAAAAGGCCTAAATATCGGAAGTGTGCTGGAGCAAGTTGTAAAAGAGGTCCCCGCCCCCCAAGGAGACCCGGAAGCGCCGCTGAAGGCACTGATTTTCGATAGTCAGTATGACGCATACAAAGGTGTCATTGTCTACATCCGTGTCATGGAAGGCACGATAAAAAAGGACATGGAAGTCCGCATGATGGAGACGGGCGTTGAGTACAAAATTGTAGATGTGGGGCATCTGTTGCCGATTGGTATGGCTTCGTGCGCTTCGCTTTCAGCGGGTGACGTGGGCTATTTCACCGCCAGCATCAAAAACGTGGTAGACACGCAAGTGGGCGACACCGTAACAGAAGCAAACCGCCCGGCCGATGAGGTCTTACCGGGCTACCGACCCGTACAGCCAATGGTCTTTTCGGGTATATACACCACAGTAGGCGACAAATACCCGGATTTGCGAGACGCACTTGAAAAACTAACACTCAACGACGCTGCGCTAACGCATGAGCCGGAATCCTCAATCGCACTCGGATTCGGCTTCCGCTGCGGATTCTTAGGGCTGTTGCATATGGAGATCATCCAAGAGCGGCTAGAGCGTGAGTTTGACCTAGACCTGATCACAACTGCCCCATCAGTTGTCTACCACGTTACCACGATGGACGGTACGACGATAAAGGTAGATAACCCGCTAAACTATCCGCCGACAAACCTAATTCAGTCCGCAGAAGAGCCGTATGTCAAAGCCACCATCCTTTGTCCGACGGAGTATGTAGGCAACATCATGGATCTTTGCCAGGAGCGGCGAGGCGAGTATGTGGATATGAAATACCTCGATGAAACAAGGGTCGAGTTGTTTTATAATTTGCCGCTAAACGAGATTATTTACGATTTTTTCGATGCATTAAAGTCCCGAAGCCGTGGCTATGCCTCTTTGGACTACGAGCTTTCAGAGTATCGCAGTAGCGAGCTTGTGAAGCTGGACATCATTCTGAATGGTGATGTGGTAGATGCGCTAAGTTTCATCGTCCACCGCGACAAAGCCTATGCGCGGGGTCGTAAGATTGTAGAGAAACTGAAGGAAAATATTCCAAGGCAGTTGTTTGAGGTCCCCGTCCAAGCGGCCATCGGCGGTAAAATCATCGCAAGGGAAACGATCAGAGCCATGCGGAAGGATGTGCTGGCCAAGTGTTATGGCGGCGACATCACGCGGAAGAAAAAGTTGCTCGAAAAGCAAAAAGAAGGTAAGAAGCGGATGCGGAATCTAGGCAGTGTAGAGGTTCCGCAGGAAGCATTTATGGCAGTATTAAAACTCGACGAATAGGGGAAGGGAGCGCCAAAAATGGCAAAGAAACAATTCAAAGCAGAAAGCCGACGACTGATGGATTTGATGATAAACTCAATCTACACCCATCAGGAAATTTTCCTGCGGGAGATTATCTCAAATGCGTCAGATGCGATGGACAAGCTGGCATACAAAGCCTTGACCGATGATAAAGTGGGTCTGAATCGAGAAGACTTCAAGATCACGGTAAAGACCGATGAAGCGGCGCGAACCATCACCGTTTCCGACAACGGCCTCGGTATGACCGAGGGGGAGCTTGCGGAAAACCTTGGCACCATCGCCAAAAGCGGCTCACTCGCGTTCAAATCAGGGATGGAGGAATCTACGGAAGAGTCAGAACTCGACATCATCGGCCAGTTCGGTGTAGGCTTCTATTCCGCCTTCATGGTGGCGCAGAAAGTGGACGTAATCACAAAGGCCTATGGCGAAACATGCGCCAACCAATGGACCTCTGACGGGGTAGACGGGTACACCATCGAACCCTGCGAGAAAGAGGTTGTGGGTACAGACGTAATCATCCACCTGCGTCCCGATACGGAGGATGAGGTATATAGCAAATATCTGGAGACTGCAACGCTGCGCGGCATAATCAAGAAATACTCCGATTACATCCGCTACCCCATCGTGCAAGAGGGGGAGACGGTTAACAGCATGATCCCAATCTGGCACCGCACGAAATCCGAAACGTCAGACGAGGACTGCTTCGCCTTCTATCGCGAAAAATTCTTCGATTTTGAAGACCCTGTAGCCGTCCAACGCGTGCGTGCGGAGGGTACATCGGTGAGTTATCGAGCGATGCTATTCTACCCGGCGAGAGCGCCCCATAACTATTACAGTAAAGAGTACCAAGCAGGCCTGCAACTATACACCGCAGGTGTGCGCATCATGGAACACTGTGCAGCGCTTCTACCGGAACATTTCCGATTTGTGCGCGGCGTTGTAGACTCCTCGGATCTGTCACTAAACATTTCGAGGGAGACATTGCAAGAAGACCGCCAAGTACGAACCATAGCGGCAAGTTTAGAGAAGAAAATCAAGTCCGAGCTGAGCCGTTTGAGAGACAACGAGCCCGAAAAGTACGAGGCACTCTACAAAAGCTTCGGTCTACAGCTCAAGTACGGCGTGGTTTCGGAGTATGGTGCGAAGAAGGATATGCTGTCAGACCTGCTTCTCTTCCATAGTGCGAAAGAGGGGCGCCTAATCTCACTGCAAGCCTATGTAGATGCGATGCCGGAAGGGCAGAAGAACATCTATTACGCACCGGGTGCCACCACGGCAAAAATTGCGGCTCTGCCGCAACTGGAAGTTGTGCAGGGCGCAGGCTACGATGTACTTTACATGACCGACGATATAGACGAATTTGTAACCCAGATGTTAGGCGCATATGCTGAAAAACCGTTCAAATCTGTCTATGACGATGACCTCGGCCTGGAAAGTGACGAGCAAAAGCAAGAAACCGAGAAGCAGTCAGAAGCGCAAAAACCGCTCCTGGACTTCGTGGCAGAGGCCTTGGGCGAGCAGATTAGCACCGTGCGCCTGACGAATAAGCTCAAAAGCCATCCCGTGTGCCTGACCACTCAGGGTGGCATGTCGCTGGAGATGGAGAAATATTTTACCAACCTCGCCAAAGAGCAAGGCGGACAGACACCAAAGGCCGAGCGGGTTCTTGAGCTAAACCCTGACCACACAGCGTTCCAAAAGCTGAAAGCGGCGCACGCGCAAGATGTGGAGCGGGCGAAGAAATACGCAAAAGTCCTGTATCATCATGCCCTCTTAATGGCCGACTTGCCGCCTGAGAACATGGCGGAATATGTAGACGTTGTTTGGGATCTGCTTTCGGAGTGATCTGAAGAAAAGTAGTGAACGGCGCAGACCTTAGCGGGTGCGTCCGGCCCTTCGAAGGGGCGCAGGAGCAACGCCTCAATACCGTTCGACTCTGCGTAGCTGACAGCACGAGAAATGCCGCTGTCAGCTACGTTGTCATGTACGGCAAGTAGCATACGGCTGCCATCCAGCATGGCAAGGTTTCGGCGTGGAATACAACCTTTGGAATAGCGGCCCTGGAGCACGATAACGTCATCTGCGCGAGCCAGTGCGTCAAAATAAGGCTCTCGCCAGTGTTCGGGCCAGTGATTGGCCTGGGTTTCGCAGGGCAGATAGCAGTGGAGTGTGAGATCAGGGAAATACTGGTCCCGCAGTTTGAGGATACGTTCAGCGGCCCAAATGTCGGCGCCCATGTTCATTCCGATGCGGAACACGCGAATCCCATCGTTGATGGCAATGCGTAGCTCGCGCTCGATCAAGGTTCCCATCCGTTCCCGATGGAACGAAAACCGATCCGGCCCGAACCGATGGGCTTGGATGCTGATGATACTGCATATGGTGTTCAAAATATACATGATTCGTCACCCCTCCCGAAGTATTGTGATTGACATAATGATGCGTACTTCTGTATCATACACAATGAATTTGGAAAAAATTGTAGATTTATGGGGGAGAGGGATATATTATAATAAAAAAAGTCTGGAAATACCGAGAAAAGGTATTATTCAGCGAAAGGGAACCTATGAAAGCGCACGCAAGCACGAAGGCCATCGACCTGACGGAGGGTAACATTTTACGCAGGTTACTGCAAGTATCGCTACCCCTGATGGGAACGCAGGTGATGTTGATGGCCTACAATTTAACAGACATGTTCTGGCTGGGCAGGGTAGGGTCAGATGCCGTGGCCTCAGTGGGAACAGCGGGCATGTATGTGTGGCTGTCAGTGGCTTTTTTGATGATGGGCCGCATGGGTGCGGAGATCGGCGTAAGCCAGCAAATCGGCAAGAAAAACCCGGAGGAGGCACAGGCGTTTTCTGAAAACGCCCTGATGCTTTCCATGATATTAGGGCTGTTGTTCGCCGTGTTTGCGTTTTTCTTCAGGCACCCGCTGATTGCGGTGTTTGGGATACAGGAAGCGCATGTCGCTTACGATGCGGCGCTGTATCTTGGCATTGTAGCCGTTGGCACACCGGCGACCTTTCTGTCAGCGGCGATTACAGGTGTGTTTAATGGAGCGGGAGTAAGCCGTGTGCCGTTTCTCACAAACGGCCTCGGCCTTATACTGAACATGGTGCTGACTCCGCTCCTGATCTTCACCTTTGACTTCGGACTGGTTGGCGCGGCATGGGCTACAGTCATAGCGCAGACAGTGGTAGTGATTCTGAACATTCTCGTGGTCAGAGTCCTTCCCACAAGGCCGTTCCCGAAGTTGCGGCTATTTCGACGGCCAAACCTCGCAAGACTGCGCCAAATATTCCGCTGGACGATTCCAATCGGGGCAGAGTCGGCGGCATTTACGATTTTATCCATGTTCATCGGCAGATTCGTAGCGGCCTTCGGGGCGGATGCGTTAGCAGTACAGCGCATCGGGATACAGCTTGAGAGTTTCTCTTGGTTGATTGCGGGCGGGTTTGCCTCCGCGTTAACCGCATTCACAGGTCAAAATTTCGGCGGTGGACGGTGGGATCGAATCAATCGCGGCACACGGATTTCGTTGTATTGCATGATTGTCTGGGGTGTGATTACAACGGCAATTCCCTGGCTGTTCGGGCGGCAGATGTTCGCCCTGTTTGTGCAGGATGAGGCGGTGATCCAAGAGGGTGTGCGCCTGCTTCGGATTCATAGCATTTGCCAGCTATTCATCTGCCTGGAATTCTGGGCAGTAGGCCTGTTCCGCGGGTTCGGGAAGACCGTTCCATCATCAGTGGCGACCATCGTCGGCAATTCGCTTCGAGTTCCGCTCAGCTATGCGCTTAGCTTGACGGCATTGGGCGTTGCGGGACTGTGGTGGGGGATTGCGCTCGGTGCATGTCTGCGTGCGATTATTTTGGTGATTTGGTATATCCGCTATGCGCGAAAGCTTCCCAAAGGTACGGAAGGACTCGCTGTTGCATAGACAAAAAGAAACCCAAAAGGCGATTGCCTTTTGGGTTTCTTTTTGCTACGAAGTTTCTTTGTTCCGCGTAAGCGCCGTGATAATGGGCACCATAAAGATCACAACAAACCCGCCGGCGAATCCGTTGTTGTAGAGGTTCAAGCCACCATTGAGCAGTCCGACAAACGTGACCAAATTCACATGTATAAACCCGCAAACAATACCCCAGCGAACCCCAAACTGACCCGCAAGCGGTGCAATGCCCGTACCGAATAAGATAGCAAGCATGTTAGAGGGTGCAGTCACGGGGTTTTCGTTCCAGAATGCCCCGATGATGCAGCCGATCATGATCGGTAAAACGTTGCGTAAATTTTTCCCTAAGGCGCCAAAGCCGGCGATGCAGAAGATGCCGCCCATGGTGGCACCGTTGATGTCACCGCCAAGTGCAAGCGTAACCGTGGTACCCAGCGCAACGAGCAGGCCAATGTTCAGATAGATTGCGTTGCCGTATAGACGATAATAGTCCGTGACCAATCGGCCGGAGTGGCGGTTGAGTTTCACCGTTTTCTCCCACAAATCCGGCCCGCCTGTGACAAGGCCGAGTAGGATGAAGGTGGCAGCAATAACATACATCAGGATGCCAAGGGGCAAAGAGTATTCGGTGGCCCAGATGTGCATGGTAGTAATCTCAAGCCCCGCATTGCGGAGGAGGCTAAGCGCGAAGGTGGCAATCAGTCCGCCGACAAAGCCGGCATTATAAAGCAGGTATCCGTCGTGCACCTTGCCCATCGCGGCGGCCAAAGGCGCAAAGATAAAGCCGACAAAAATACCAACCAAAGCACCCATGATTGCACCCGCAGGCTGTGCCCAAGGCGTCAAATAAGCAATTTCAGAAACAATGGGTGAGACGGAGGCGCACATCATGGTAGTAACCGCCACATCGCGGAAGGGCATACGTTTCAACTTAGAAAACAGCCAAACGCCGCATACCAACGGGATGGTGTTCGCAAGATTCTTACCAAAGAAAGCAAAGCCCAAGATCAGCCAAAGCCCCATAATCATCCCGCCGGAGGGGCGAACCCCGCCGACAATCAAGGTAATCAGCGAGAAAAGCCCGACCAAAACAGCACTGATTAGCATAGCCCCAATGCCGCCAAGCGCAGCATAGTCCGTGACCAAAAGACTGCGAGAGGTAAAGATGTAAATCAAACCCTGACGGATATTCTGTGGACTATCTAAAAGGAAGGCCGCAAATACTAAGATAGCATAAAGGCCGAGCATAACCCGATAAGGGGCTTCAATTTGAAGCATAAAACGTCGGATAGAGCCTGCGGGCAAGGAGCTGTTTGCTTGGGACATGAAGATCTCTCCTTCTACGGTTACATCAAGGGTAAGCGGTAAGTATTTGTACACAAAGAGTGAGATAGGTTCCCTTTTTGTGTCGTTCATAGTACAATAGAGGTACTTTATGGAGGTGGTACCGATGGAAAAGCAGGCACACATGACGCACCTGTACGGAAGCGAGCTGGTGGAAAAAAGCCATCCAAGGATTAAGTTGCGGGGCAAGCTAGACACGTTGCAAGCAAAAATCGTGCGACTGCAATGCGACCTGGAGGCAGAAAAAGTGGACCCGTGTCTGCAAGCAGACCTTGCAGACACGCTCACATTTCTAAGAGAGCTATCCCGCTGTGAGGTACTGGAAGAGCCGGTCGAGCGGGACACGATTTTAGGGCTTCATTTCGGAGAATTGCAGGATAGATCCCATAATGCGGCGCACTATTTCGGTGTGGCAACGATGACACTGCCGGAGGCAAGGTACGGCCGCACATATGCCGAGCTCAATTGCCTGCGTGCAGAGATTCGGGAAGCCGAAGTCGCGGCAGTCGCGGCATACGGGGCATACGGGGCAGAGCGGTCAGATATCGCAATGGGTTTAAATCGACTCTCCAGCGCGATGCATGTGCTGATGTGCAAATCTTTGTAAAGGCACTATGTAGAGCGATTGTGCTACCTGTGGTACAACTTGTGGCTTTGGTACTGCGGCTCACAAGTCAGATTCATTCCCAAACTGCGGAAAGAACCCTCATCAGCGTGGGAGAGGATTACGGTAGAGTGAATCTCACACCCCGTTAGGTTTGGAAGCTGTTCTAAGGCCGCCTGCGCCTGCGGGTCGGTGACAGCGCAGATTGCAAGGGCGATGAGGGTCTCTTCCGTATAAAGCTGTTGATTGGCACTTTTCAGATGCAGGGATTTCAGCTTCTGCACAGGCTCAAGCACCGTAGGCGAGATGAGCAGAACCTTATCATCCAGACCCGCAAGATATTTCAGCGCATTGAGAAGTGTAGCGGAAGGTGCGCCCAACAGAGGTGACATTTTGCCGGAAATCAGCGTGCCATCAGGTAGTTCAATCGCCGCGGCAGGCACACCGGAGACAGCAAGCCGTTCCAAAGCAGAGGCGACAACAGGTCGATCCGCAGTGGTGATGCCGGCCTGTTTCATCAAAAGTTCCAGCTTAAAGACGGGCTCTTTCCCGCCAAGGCCGGTTTGAGCCATGCAGAGGGCGGTATAATAACGGCGCAAAATCTCTTGCTTTGAAGCACGAATAACCGCCTGTTCGTCCGAGATGCATTTGGCAACCATGTTAACGCCCATGTCTGTCGGAGACTTATAAGGACAGTCGCCCCAAATATGCTGGAAGATGGTAGACAGGACAGGGAACACATCAATATCACGATTATAGTTAATCGCTGTGATGCCATAAGCGTCCAGATGAAAGTGGTCAATCACGTTGACGTCGTTCAAGTCCGCCGTGGCGGCCTCGTAGGCAATGTTGACGGGGTGCCGAAGGGAAAGATTCCAAACGGGGAAAGTTTCAAATTTCGCATATCCGGATTGTTCGCCCTGCATGTGGTCATGATAGAGCTGGCTCATGCAAACAGAAAGCTTCCCGCTACCGGGGCCGGGCGCCGTGACGACGACCAAAGGGCGCGAAGTCGCAACAAAATCGTTTTTTCCGAATCCGTCAGGGCTAACGATCAGCGGAATGTCCAGCGGGTATCCTTCGATGGAGTAGTGCAGATAGACCTGGATGCCGAGGTTTTCAAGCCATGTCTTAAATTTTTCAGCGGCAAGTTGGCCGCTGTATTGCGTGATGACAACACTGCCAACATATAAGTCAAAGCCGCGGAATGCATCAATCATCCGCAACACATCAAGGTCATAGGTAATCCCAAGGTCACCGCGGACTTTGTTTTTCTCAATATCGGAAGCGTTGATGACGATGACAATCTCGGTCTGTTGGCGAAGTTCAAATAACATGCGCACCTTGCTATCCGGTGCAAAGCCGGGTAGAACACGGGCGGCGTGATAGTCGTCAAAAAGTTTGCCGCCGAATTCAAGGTACAGCTTACCGCCGAATTGAGCGATGCGCTCTCTGATATGGGCAGATTGCAGTTTTAAGTAAAGATCGTTATCAAAGCCGATTGCACTCATAAAACACCCCTAAATTAAGGCTGTAAAGATCTATCTTTACAGCCAGTATTGTCTGATCTTATTCTACTGGATAATCCGATATTTGACAAGCGGAATCCAATATAAATTACAGCGCACCCTCTAAACGGAGCAAGTAATCCTTTTTATCCAAGCCGCCACCATAGCCGGTAAGCCCGCCGGAAGCGCCGACAACACGGTGGCAAGGAATAATGATAGAGATAGGGTTGCGGTTATTCGCAAGCCCCACCGCCCGATACCCGCGCGGACAATCAGCGGCCTCAGCAAGCTGTTTGTAGCTCCAAGTGACCCCGTAAGGAATGGTCGAAAGTGACTGCCAAACGCGCCTCTGGAACGAAGTGCCCGAAGGGGCAAGCGGCAGGTCAAAGCACTTGCGTGCACCAGCGAAGTAGGCATCTAATTGGCGCGCAGTCTCATCCAAAAGCGGGGTGGTGCCGAAGTCGCCCGTAAGGGGCGAGAACACCAAATGACTAAGCGCCCCGCCCGTTTCAGCGAGGGTGAGAGGTCCAATCGGGCTTTGGTAAATAGAAATAGTCATAAAGCCTGTCCCCCTATGTAATTATAATGATTGGGTTGATGTTTGTGTCGGGTCAGATTCCAGCAAAAAGGCCAGGCATTTGCCCGGCCGCATTTCGTTTTGATCGTAATAGTTCCCCGCTATTGCCGTGTGGCCCCGTTTAGAACCTGCACAAAAAGGCAGGTGGGTTTCCTCTCGCAAGCTTCATGGCTTCCAACGTCCAACACAAGGTCAAGCCAAGGTCGGGAGGCATGCAACATCCACAGGCGAAGTCCAGAATCCCTTATATAAAACGTAGGTTTTAAAGAGGCCGATCACGCACAGAGCAGGGAGTACAGCGAAACAAAGTTATGCCTCGTCCTCTTCTTCCGGAAGCCGTTGCATGAACAGGTCATAGACTGCACCAAGCTCTTCTTCGCTATCCAGGGTTGTGAGGAGTTCTTCGCCGTTTTCTTCAACGGCTTTGAGGATGATAATTTCAACCTCTTCCTCTTCATGCTGATCTGCCGGGATGAAGGCATGGTAGTAAATATCATTGTGAACCAGGGCATCGAGTAATTCTAGCTCAAATTCATTACCCTCTTCATCTGTGATGGAGACAAAATCTCCGCCGAATTCATTTTCCATTCCGCTCACCTCTTCTCTACGACCCATTGTACACCAACAAAGCGCAAAATGCAACGCCTAAAATCTTGCAAAATGAAACTAACTGCCAAGGTCTTCGAGCAACTGGATAAGCTCTTTGCGAGTAGCCACGGCAATCCCTTGTTCAACATCCTCGCGATCCTGGCCGCGAAGGCTGGCCAAAGGAATGTTTGTGATGAACACAGGGTGGCCGCGATCTTTGTAATACACGCCGATGTAGCCCTCGCTATCGCGCAAGAAGTAGCCGGAGGGGTGGTCAGCAATGTCGGCCATGTGTTCAACGGTGTAGTCCTGTGTTTCGTAGATCTGGGCGATTGCGATGCTGCCCATCACCAGTGCAACGGTGAAAATAACGCCAAGGGAAAAGAGCTTGAAAGTCCGTATTTTCATAGGTAGAACAACTCCTTTTTTCTGCAAGTCTGCACAAAAAATAAAGGACTTATACAAACCCTAAAATTCCCCTGCAACTATTTGACAAGATGTGTTATAATAACCCTATTGGTCATTGTGCCGAAGATGTGCAGGTAGAATATGGGGGAACTTTCCAAATGTTCCTTCGTCTGTAATAGATGTGAGTACAAAAATCAAGTCAATCAAGGGGGCGCTTGCGGTGAAGTTTGACAAGAAGAAAGCGAAGGGAGTGGCCAAGACCGCTGCCATTCATGGCGGGCGAACAGTGGGGGAAGTTGTGGGGCTGGTCCTGAAAGTGATTGGGACAGTGTTCCTGCTGGGTCTGACCACAGGGGCGATTTTTTCCATGATTTTCGCTCTGTATATCCGCACCACGCTTGAGCCGCAGATTGACATTTCATTAGAAGACTTTACGTTAGAGCTAACCAGCCTAATCCTCGAATTCGATCATGAGACCGACCAGTGGCAAGAGGCCGTACCCATAGAATCGGGGGAGGTACGTCACTGGGTACCATTTGATGAAATCAACCCGCACCTAATCCACGCCGCAGTTGCCTTTGAAGATCGGCGCTTCTTTGAGCACCGAGGGGTAGACTGGTTCCGAACCGCAGGTGCCTTCTATACCATGTTTATTGGGGACGGTCAGATTTACGGGGCCTCCACCCTGACCCAGCAGTTAATCAAGAACCTAACCCGCCAGGATGAAGTGACAGTACGGCGGAAAATATTGGAAATCTTCCGAGCGATGGAGCTCGAGCGGCTCTATACCAAAGAAGAAATTCTGGAATGGTACCTCAACGTCTTTGCGTTGGGCGGGCGGATTAACGGCGTAGGTGCGGCGGCTCAGTTCTATTACGGAGTGGACCAATCCGAACTTACCATTGCGCAGTCGGCCAGCATTGTGGGGATTACGCAGTTTCCAACCCGTTATAATCCCTTCCTGAATTTAGAGTACAATCAACGCAAGCGCAACGAAGTGCTCGGCACCATGTATGCGCAAGGATTCATCACCTACCAAGAGTTTAATGAGGCGCTGAACGAAGAAATCGTACTCAACACAGCAACGGGCGGAGCAACCTTTGAAGTGCCCATCTATACCTTCCACCAAGAGGCCATCATCAATGATCTGATCCACCAATTTCAAGAGGACTTAGACCTATCCCTGGAAGCCGCGCGCAACCGCGTATTCTATGGCGGACTACGCATCTACTCTTCCGTAGATAACCGAATGCAGGCCGTGGTGGATGAGGCATTCTCAACCACTGACAACCTGCCAATACCCGCAGGGGCGGAGGCCGCAATGGTTATCATGGACCCGCAAACAGGCCACATCCTGGCCATGGCGGGCAGAGTAGGCGAGAAGACGGCGAATATGATGCTCAATTTTGCAACAACG
>JGI990J12352_1000140_pt1 | contig 16804 bp, 11 predicted proteins | sample Intmic4MA4BA4MSA_FD_12352 | JGI IMG/M metagenome (IMG submission 12352) | reverse complement strand
AAGAACCATCGAACACTCTAATTAGTTGTTGGGCTTTTTCCTTAGCAACAGATTTCCCTTTCATCATAGCAATCTGTGCCAGTCCATCCCATGTAAATTCAGACGCACCAATAACTCCACGGATTTTCGCTTCAACTAAATAGTCTTTGTACAATAACGTCACATCAAGGATACGATTTGTCCATTTAGGCATTTTCTCACCGTTTGTAATCAATTCCCCAGCGTGATTTACTGCTTCCATCAGTATCGGATAAAATATAGATAAAAATTCAGATGATTTTTCCAAATGACGCATCAATTTTCCTGCGTTAAATTCAGGAGACTTTATTAACTTTTTAGTCCCCGCACGAACAGCAATAGCTGTCAAATGCCCCCGCTTTGTAAGTTCCTCAAGAAGTCTTCTTGCATAAAAGCCCTCCCCTTGTGCTAACAGGCCTAAAATCACAGTCAATAAACTAAGTGGGTAGACATGTTGTTTGTGACCGCTTTCCTTTCGCCATTCTCGATTTTCTTCAAATACCAAATACTCTTTCGTTGGACACCATCTCAAATAACCTAGCTCATTAAACATCGCACGTTGGTAACCAACCGTGTCATGATCCACTTGTTGTGCAGCAGCATGACCTTCTTGTTCTAAATCATACGTCCACCCTTTATGAATTTGATACTTAAATGCTGGTTGCTGTGGTAAAAACAAATTAAATATATACTCTCCCTTATGCACACCAGAAACACCCGATGCCTCCACCACAACGCTTACGCCATCATCGATCAGCTCGCTTGTTTTATACGATACCCAAGCCTCATCAAAAGTCGGCTGATTCATCGAGGCTTCCATCGGTTCAACCGTTTCTTGTGCTTCAATAGTCGGTAATTGTGCCACCATTTCCTGTGCAATAACCACCCCACGAGATTTCCCTTTCTTCTCACTAAGCAAACGCAGTCCTGGTAATACTAATTCAACAGCTTCAGCCTTTTTCTCATCTACTGCATTTACAACAGTTGGTAAATATTTCGCCATTAATTCAACAATCTCTGTGGTTCCAGTCACAATTTTTGGCAAAGTTGCCGAAAGTTTTACAATGTCGTCAAGGATTGGCCAAATCACTGACAGCAGGCCTTCCTCAATGATTAATTCAAAAGCAGATGCAAGGGCAACCAATGAAATTAACTTCTCATCTTTACCATCCATCAACGTCACATCAGCCACATGTGGGCAAATGAGTCCACGTTGCCACGCCAGCGCCAGCGCCTCCCAATATTCCTCGGTAGTATCACTTCTAAATGTTGCTAAAAAGTTAATAACCGCATTGGCTGGTAACGGTTTTTTACGATGAGCCATTTGCAATAAATTTCGCCCCTTTTCATGATCCATATACCCTTGATTCCATCGAAGAAACTCAAATCCGACTGTTTGAAAATGAGGTAAGGTAAGCACGTTAACCTCTTGTCGATAATAATATCCGGAAAAGCGATTCGGAAATTCATCCAAACATTTGGGTAACTTAACCTTATCAATTTCCCGATTTTTTTTTGCTTTAACGATATTCTCTTCAATAATCGGGTCATCTAAATAAGCAAGTAATATTTTACTCACATTCCCTTTTATCATCGATTGTTGATTTAACAAAATTCGCATGCGGATAGTTTTAATTTTCGCAACTAGTTCATCGGTTTGGGTCGTCACATCAAGGCGGGCAAGTGCTAGTAAAAAATCCGCTTCAAGCAATTCTACTCCAGCTTCCTTGTATTGTAAAATACGATGAACTAAATCTGCTAATGTAATGGATAAATCAAGTCTACTCGGTGTTGAAAGCAAACATGGAATGACACTTAACTTTTGTAGCACCGAATGATTTCTCGCATCAATTGGATTACGCACCCAGTTGTGTGGATCCACACTATATGGTTTCAAATCATCTCTTATCCATTCCTTGATGACATTTAAAATCCCCCAACTAGCTCGCATCCCCGAAAGTGCCAATTTAGCTGCTGCCGAGTCTTCATAAGCAAGGCTTATAGCCATGGCTAAAAAGCGCTCTGTATCCAAATCACCGCCAAGCACCTCTTCACCTTTCCGACGCATGATTAACGAAGCTAAATCTGTCAAAGCCTCTGTCGTTACCTCACCTAATTCAAAATCAGGTAATACCCAAATATTTGGTGTCACTTGCCAAACATCAGAGTTAACTTCTTCTTTATCATTAGCAGCCTCAACAATAATATGCCATTTTTCCATCAATACCTGTGCTGTTTTAGAAACGCCATTATCTTTATCCAGTAAATAAATATTAAGCCAAGGTGCAAGTGTATCGGCATCTATTGGCTTATCTCGCTTCAAAGCAGATTTAAGCACCAATAGCTTTCCTTTTTTAGTTGTTGTAGCAAAAGCACTTAACAGGATTTCTGTTAAATCACCTTGGGCAACATGTTCAATGAGGCGGGGGGCAAGCTCATTAATGAGATAATTGTCACCACTAGCTAAAATTGGATTTAAAGCAGATAGCCGCTGGCACAATTCTTCGTTAGTAATCTCAATTGCTTCTAAGACTTGATACCACTTTTTCCTATCACCCGGTCGCACACTCGTATCTAAGCCATTCATGGCAATTTCTAGGACAAGTTGACGGTTGAGCAAATTTTTTTCAATGCCATAGGTTACCACTTCGGGAAAATTTTTTGCATCTTTCATGCCCAATTTGATGCATAACTGAACATGGTTGTCAAATGTTGCTTCAAGATCAGCCAACTGTAATTTTGGGAATTGATGTGCCTGTGGTGTATCCTCAATCGTATGTCTTACATGGTATGACCAGTCTAATAAATATTCTAAATTTTCTGGGATTGGTACGTTATAATATAAGACACATTTAACCACCATCCCCCCGAACCTCGTTGGTCCACCATCCCATCTTGTAGAAGCAATACAAGCGCTATTTACAAACTCCAGAAAAAACTTTTCTCCCCGACTAGAAATAACTTTTATCAATTTATCATCATAGTAGCCAAATTGTTCCATTAGTTGAAGCAGTCTTTTAATAGTAATTCCCAACCTGAGCGCATAAAGGATTAATTTTCTTGTGTTTTCTAGCGGATACATATTCTCTGGAAATGTATAATAAATATCTTTCCACTGATTTTGCATGTTGCCGTTTCTTTTCCACGCCCCAGTGCTTAATCCCTTTAATGCTAGCTTTTGTTCTTCTGCTGTTCCAAGGGGTAATTTCAATACATTTTCAGAATTCACCTTGAGCCATCCTAGCTTTTCAAAAATTTCCACCGCATCTTTTAAATTTGGATTCATGATTGTTTCACCTCGTATAATGATTTTGTTGTTTGGGATTGTACTTTCAATTTCACTGCAAGTAGATGTTTACATGGCCCTTTACGGTTCAAATTCTCCAAATACCACGTACATGTACATGTCCCATCCGTAATAGGTACGGTCGAATTGTAAGTAACTAAATAACTCGCCTCTTTTGAGTGAACTATCCACTTATTATCAGCGGCTGTTTCAACAGCATCAGCAGCTATTAATTTTTTTGCACCGACTAAACGTGGGTTGTCTTTTAAAATGCGTTTTTCATCCTCTGGTAATTCTCGATGGAAATAGGCACTTTCTGCTACATCATAGCCGACTTTTCCAGATACAGCAAGCAAAGCAAGGGCATTTTCTATCCGAGCTCGACTGATGCCCCATGTTTTTCGTAATTCTTCTTCGTCAATGATGGCATCAAAGGATAAACTTTGCCTGATAAGTTCAGCATCAGCGTTTGTTTTCTCAGACGATAAAGCCTCCAACAATGCGCCCACACCAGAATATCCCACATATGATTTTTCGGTTAAACTGATGGTCAATCTTGCACCCGGCAAGCCAACTTCTAAGAGGAGTGGCCCTGGTGTTTTGTCCCTTAGCATATAAAATTTAATGTCATTCACATGCATCATGATGCGCTTTAGAGCCGACAGACGATGCAATCCTGATATGAACACAGCGTTTGCTACTTGTCGTGCCATCAATTTTGCTCCTGTTGGTGTTGGCGTTAACCAGCCTTCTTTAACCACAGATGTTGCTGAGGGCAATGTTGTCAAAAAACCTTTTGCCGCCATTCCCTTTAAGGTCATAACATGACTCATCTCTCGGTGAATTTCAGCAGTATTTCCAAGTGCACGCACCCAACGATCGGGCATTTTTACAGGACGTTCATGAATTCTTTCTCCTATTGACACAACACTTTCACTAATAGTTTCACGATGGGTTGAAGTTAGCCCCTCTGTACCGATAGTTAGTTTAAAATCATCTTGTGGCTTAATGTCAATAAGTGCTGCTCGCAACTCTGGCCCAATATCTACATTTGTTGTTCCAAAACCGATGCGACCACGAAAACCATCCTCTAATAAATCTACTCGGGCGTAAACGCCATTACATGCCGAAAACACCTCTGCACGTAGCCTATCGCCTTGAGCTGATAAAATCGGGTCACGTAAATTTTCTGGCACATGTTGAAAATAACGAGTCGCTGTAATATCCGCAAGTACAACGAAACATCTTGCCAAAATTTGTGGGTGAATAACTGTTCCACTAAAAAATTCTGCCCCATGTGAGGCCTGATCATTATTTGTCGTAACATTTGTTGCGATGGCCAGAGCTAAATTTCCTGTTGATAATGTTGATTGAGTATTAAATTTATTTGACATCATTTCGTCCACCTTTTTCAGTTTTAAAAGACTCCTAATTAATTGAGAAAAGACTTCTGTTTAAACAATTATATATCCATCCGCACTTGAAATATTTGCTATTGGACGGTTAAAAAAGGCATTATGCTGGAATCCCATTCATTTCCAATCAAATGTAGCTCAGTATTTTCGCTTTCCAGCTGTATGATTACCGTTAATAATCATCGGATTTTCCAAATACTTCAGTTTCGAATTCTTTAGAATGAATCATCGTTATTTTCCCAAAATCAAGGGGCATTTCTTCTAACTCAATTATATCAGTTTGTCGGCTTTTTTACATCATTTTAAATAAAAATTGCAGCTACAAAAAACGTTTCTTACTCAAATTTAATTACAATAAGAAATGCAAATCTAAAAGAAAATGCTCTAAGTACTAGTATTAAAACTAGACTAGAGCATTTTAAATTGACTTTATCTTATCATTACAACCAAGCTTCAATAAGAACCCAAAAAACCACCAAGGGCTTGCTCCACATGCACTAGGTCGTGTCGACACAAGTCAGAATGCCAGAAATTTAGCTTATTTGCTTCTAGACAAGGTAAGATTTTGTTAGGCATATTGGGCATATGTCAAAGAATTTTAACGACAAATGAGCGTAAATGGATAAAAAGATGATGTTTTTATTCTTGTGTCGATACGACCTAACGTAAAACTATTTAATACTAATTCAACTTTGAAATAACACTCCTTAGTGATTATTCAAAGCTGAATTTGTATTAATCCGATCACATATTTAAGATACCTAAATGCAGTCTCTATTCCCCAACGTATATTGTAGAGGTATTTCAATTCTTCCACGGGGAATATTTTCCTGCAAAGGTTTGTAATGAGAGTTTCATATGTCTTATCCGTAATCTTAAGGCGAGTGACCAGAAAGCTTATCTTTGCCTCTTTTATGTCTTCATCAAAGAAATCGCACTTTTGATTGGTAAGCATGAATTTGTAAATACGAGGATTTTTCTTTATAAAATTTGTCTAACGACGTGTGAGTATCAATTCTATGTCAGTGGCAAACACGTCATTCTCTGGAAGAGGTCGCTTGTATATTTTCTATCTTTTTTGTCCTAAAAAAAGGTGGTTCTTTCCAATGTAAGTTGAATTTTCTCTTTGTAAAGTGAAACTACTACTACAATTAGAGTCGCGCAAATTCAACTAACACTGGAGAGAATCCAAAAAATGTTGACAACTCAATCAGAAACTTTTTTCTTGGAGAAAAAATCATCAGAGAGGCACTCATTGCGCTTCCCTAATTGTTCATCGATATGTTCTCCTATAACGAACTTTCGCCGTCTAAATTAGTGTCGTTTTCTGGCACACAATCAAAAGACGTCCCGAACAGGGACGCCCTTAGCATTTTTTAATTCTAAGCCACTTTATTCTTGTGCTGCAATCTTAATTTATCAGCAATCATGGCAATGAATTCTGAGTTTGTTGGCTTGGATTTTGCCACGCTAACAGTGTAGCCAAAGATGTTTGAAATTGCCTCGATATTTCCACGGCTCCATGCAACTTCAATCGCATGTCGAATGGCACGCTCGACTCTTGATGCAGTCGTTTTATACGTAATGGCAACTTCTGGATACAACGTCTTAGTCACTGCACCGAGGAGCTCAATATCGTTGTAAACCATACTAATTGATTCACGTAGGTAGAGGTAGCCTTTGATATGTGCTGGAACACCAATTTCGTGCAAAACATTTGTAATTTCTGACTCTAAATCAAAGGATGGATTCATCATTGACCCAGTAAGTCGCGTTTCTACAGCGGTTTCTGTTGTAGAATTATTGTGCACATCACGAATCACTTTCATAATTCTATTGAGCTCAAATGGCTTCATTAAGAAGTAAGATGCCCCAAGCTCGGCAGCTCTTGTCATCACTTTTTCCTGGTTAAACGCTGTGAACATCACCACATTTTTCGGGCGGTTGTAAACGCTCGAATCCCCTAGTTCCTCTAGGACACTTACCCCATCAAGTTCTGGCATAATCACATCAAGAAGCAACATATCTACTTTCTGTTCCTTCAACACGTCAAGCACCTCAGTACCTGTCGAACACGTCGCTACAACTTCCATATCCTCTTGCAAAGAAACAAATTCTGATAATAACGTCGCTAATTCTTGATTATCATCTGCTAACAAAACTTTTATTTTATCCATGGGAAAATCCCCCTATTCAATTTTTATAGTTTTTTCCTACAACACCATTAAAATACAATTTGGTTAAAATTGCAAGCATTTGTTGTAATTTTTTTTACTTTTTTTAAATATTTTCACCTTTTTCGGGTCACTTCGACAAAATATGACAAATTTAGTCACACATTTTCCTAAGGGTGGCTTCGCCATCTTAAAGATTTTTTATATTAGATTAAAAATGAAAACGAGCGTATTAGGCTTCTGATAAATCTTTTGTCCTATACTTTTTTGCTCTTGCAAAAGCAAAAAAGTATAGGACAAAAGATTTTAGGGAGGCTACGAGGTGTAACTAGATTAACTAGATGTAAAACAAACATGTTTTAGTATAAAAAAGAGTAGCGCTACTCTTTTTTACGTCGCCTAAATGACAGAAAAAAAAGTCGACTCTAGCAAAAGTTAGAGTCGATTTTTTTCTGTCGAGTTACAGCTCATAGATTTCCTTAAATCTCTCATTTTCATTTGTCTAGTTTAATCACAGTCTTTCTTAATTCTCTTGTTTCCATGTTATTGACTTTCAGCCAAAAAAATGAAATCTCAAAAATTGCGAAAACCTAGCACATTCTCTTTCATTTTTTCTTAGTCATTTGAATGTTTTTAAGCTGCTTTTGTGTTAATATTTTGATGATTAATTCCAGATTCTTCGAGCATCCATTCGATAAAGACACCGTATCCTAGGGTCGAGTCATGCACTAACACGTGTGTTACCGCTCCAATTATCAGGCCATCTTGAATAATTGGGCTTCCACTCATTCCTTGAACAATTCCGCCAGTTTTGTCGATCAGCTTCGCGTCTGTTACTACGTATTTAAGGCCTTTTACTTCTTTATTTGATTGCGGATTGATTTCGATGATTTCGATGTCGAAAGTTTCGATGTCGGTTCCGTTGAGTACCGTGCATATTTGGGCAGATCCGAGTTTTATTTCATCTTGATAGGCAATTGGCAGCATCTTTTTGGTTGTAATGTTCTCGGGATTCACGATTCCATAGATACCATATTCGTTATTTTTTTCGATTGTGCCGAGTTCTTCGTCAAAAGAGATATCGGCGATTTTTTCACCTGGTGTGCCAGCTTCTGCCTTACGTACTGATGTTACGTTTGAACCGATGATTTTACCATCTGCAACGTCTACAATTTGTTTGGTGTCTTGGTCGATGATTTCATGTCCAAGCGCACCATATTTGTTAGATGCTGGATCTATATAGGTAAGTGTTCCGATTCCTGCGATTTTATTGCGGAGATATAATCCAGTTGTGAGTTCACCGTTTGAATTTTTACACGGCAATACTTCGACAGTGGACGTGTTACCGTCACGATCTATGGTTAAGATTAATGGCTCGTTTTTGCAGTTAAGGATTGCTTCCTTATAATCATCTAGCTGACCTAATTTTTGACCTTCAGCTTCAAGGATGATATCACCTTTTCGAAGACCAGCATCTCTAGCGGGTGCACCTTCACCCTCAGGCGTTGTAACAACATATGTATCGACAACAATCAAACCATTTGTTTGAATGTTGATTCCAATTGCATCACCACCTGGAATTAACATATAACGATCGTCTGGAACATTGGCGAGTGCCGTAAAACCTTGGCTAAAACTTAATAAGAAGACGACAAATAGCCATTTGGCAAAAATACCAGATTTCCTATTCAAAAAAATCCGCCTCCTTTCAATCCTTAATAGTTACACCTCACAGCCTTTTTCAAATTTCTTGTCCTGTACTTTTACTTCCCTGAAGTAAAAGTCGGATGGCGAAGATTTTCAAAAGCCTAACACGCTCGGTTTCACTTTTACTTTACATAAAAAACGACAACACATTTCGACACGAACTACAAAATTATTATGGCTGTTTTAGATAAAAAAATCCTGAAAAATAAATTTTCAGAATTTTTTTATCGTTACACCAATCCAAATTATCGAGTATAATAAAATCAACAAATCACATCTAGTAAGACAGATGAATGGAAATGATAAAATGAATTCAGGGATGGTGACAAAAATGTACGCAATTGCATTTGATTTAAAAATTGACGGCCTAAAACATGCTCATAACGAGTCTTATAACAAGCCTACGATGAAATCAAACAAGAATTTGGAATTTGGCTTTGAATGAAATCAGGAGCAACTTGTACGTCAATAATGATAGAAAAAACACAATGGCATCGGTGTTTAAAGCAATCGAACGCCTCAAAGAAATTGCTTGGTTCATAGAAAATCCGTCAGAGACATACGCGCCTTCAAAATGGAAGATTGATCCAACTTTACCGAAACAATCAAAGAAGGAAAAGAATAATCAAGCCTTATCCCCATAAATACTAATTATCTCGTTTTGCGCTTCGCGTTCACCATTACCCAAGCCGTAGACTCCACGGCTTGGGTGACCCAGATTTATAAGTTTAAAAATATATATAACTCTCAAATGAGGACATCAAGTTCATTATTAATTGAGATTAATTAAGCTTCACTTTTAAAACTTAAATAGTATAAATCATATCATTAGCATACATTTACGTATACTTTTTTTATTTTCATGTACCATAAAATTGCTAATGTTAACAAATTAAGCTCTATTCATCCGTTCTTTGTTCACTATTTTCGGCTCTTTGTTTTCTGTTTATACTAATTAATTCTTAAAATTGGAAACAAAATATAGTTTTTTTATTTCTACAAGGAAACATATTCTGTAACGTGACCGAGCGCACATAAAGAATGTGTTGACACAGTAGAAACGAAAAAGAACGGATTTTGTCTGGTTTTAAAAGTTAATTGGTATTACCACTCACTGCTTACTGACTGCCGCCCCTCTCAATCAATGCCGCCTTCAAATTCCACAAATCCTCAGACAAATCAACATAATATTTATGCGGACTTTCAAAACGAAGCATTTCTTCCCAAAGTTTACCAATTTCAACCTGAGAATGATTTCTAATATCTTCCAAAGTAGGCAACTCATACACAAGCTTCCCCTTTTCAAAAATCTTATTGAGCAATGGCGTCGCATAAAAATTTTCAACATGCTTCTTCTTCCATGTATGCGTCGGGTCAAAAATCGTATACGGCTTTGACTCATCAATCACTTCACCGGCAATCGTAATCACATCAGCAATTGCATGATCCGTTTCCTTATCAAAAAGTCGATAAACCTGCTTAAATCCTGGCGTCGTCACCTTTTCAGGATTATTACTAATCTTAATTTTTGGCGTCACCAAGCCATCCGATTCAACCGCTACCAGCTTATAAACACCACCAAAAACAGGCTCCGTCTTCGAAGTAATCAACCGTTCACCCACACCAAACCCATCAACTGGCGCCTTTTGAATCAGCAAATCCTTAATAATATACTCATCAAGCGAATTCGAAATCACGATCTTCGTCTCAGTCAGCCCAGCCGCATCCAAAATCGCACGAGCCTTCTTCGACAAATACGCACTATCCCCACTATCTATCCGAATCGCCCCTTGCCCATGTCCTTTAGCAATTAACTCCTCTTTAAAAACACGAATGGCGTTTGGAATCCCTGATTCCAACGTCCCGTAAGTATCAACCAATAGCGTACAATTATCTGGATACAATTGGGCATATTTTTTAAACGCTTCGTACTCAGAATTGAAACTTTGTACCCAACTATGTGCCATTGTCCCAAGAGCAGGGACGCCGTACTTAATATCAGCGATCGTACATGAACTCCCAGTCGTTCCGCCGATGTATGACGCTCTCGCTCCCAATACGGCGCCATCCACCCCTTGCGCACGCCTTGAACCCATTTCAATAACACTGCGACCCTTCGCGGCCCTGACAATCCGGTTAGCCTTCGTCGCAATTAACGACTGATGGTTGATATATAACAGAGCGATCGTCTCAATAAACTGCGCCTGAACAATCGGTCCCTTAACCGTCACAATCGGCTCATTCGGGAATATCGGCGTTCCCTCCGGGATAGCATAAACATCGCACGAGAACTCAAAATGACGCAGATAATCCAGAAATTCCGCCGAAAAAATACCCTTGCCTTCCAAATAATCAATATCACGATCAGAAAAAGACAAATGCTGCAAATAATCCACAAACTGCTCAAGACCAGCCATAATCGCAAACCCGCCATCATCAGGCACACGCCTAAAAAACAAATCAAAATAAGCAACCGTGTCCTGCATCCCCTGCTCAAAATACCCATTTGCCATCGTCAACTCATAAAAATCAACAAGCATCGTTAAATTTACCTGATCCAAGGCCATCACTCACTTTTAAATTGTTACTATCATTATAGCCAATCTCGCCCAATAAATAAACGAATTTATAACAAAAACGATAATTTTTTTACGAATGGCTGGAGATTAATGGTCGTTTGTAATCGTTTTTCACCTCGAAAGATAGATTGCTTGATTTAACAATGAAGTCGTAATTAACCTCCAGTCTTTCAAACTTTGGATATAAATTGCGCTTTGAAAATAAAGGACCACTTTGCTTAGAATCCAAGCAAAGTGGCTTATATCATAGATTTTTAATTTTGAAAAATTCTATACTAGCGGCGTATCCAAAGGGCAGGGCGAAAACCAACGACGGGATTGTCAACTAAGCTGCCGATGATGTTCCCAGAACCACCGACAAGGCGAACCGGACCAGCCGCACCACTACCTGGCGAGCGCAACCATTGCCCTGTCCCTCCTGCTTCACTTCCTGCATTCGCTACTGTTTGAGTATGTCTTGCTACCCCTTCCTGAATTTCATGTGCTGAACCATTACTTAGTGGTGTAGGATTTGCACCTGCAAAATAGGTATATACTTCCGTCACACTCAGCGGGAATAATTCTCCATTTCCTGGTGCTCCATTTGTTTGAGGCCTTGTCATCCCTCTTGTCATATTCATTCCCCATTGTGTCGCTGTATTCCCATTTGTTACCCATGGCGCAGTTCCTGCAACTGTTCCTCCCACAAAATCTACTTCTATCCCCACACTTATTATTTGTCCACCTTCCACTACTGAATCTATCCCTGATGATATAGTTTGTCTGTAAACTGTATTTCCACTTTCATCTTGGAATTCGTAATTTAATGCTATACTTCTTAATGATCGTCCCACAAAGTTTGGATTTCCAAACCATTCATTCATGATGTCCTGTAAATGCGAACCTTCAAATGTTCTGAATCCATTTATTCCATCGTTTCTAAACGGTGTTCCTAATCCATGGACATACTCTGTTATAATCAATGCGTTACCATCACCATCATCTGGGAGCAATACACGCCATAATGTTCCTGTTTCTGGATCTTGGAATGTCTCATGTGCTGTTTCTGGTATGTCAATATTTTGGGCCATCCATAATTCTATCGCATCATCTGACATATCGGCAAGTTGTGGCGCTACTTCTATATTTGACCAATTGGTAAATTGTGCTTCCACATTGACGATATATTCTATCCCTTCCCCTCGTCTATCCTCCACGATAATCTCATCTAGCAAGAGTGATGTCGCCTCTCCTACGCGCAATGGACTTGCCCAATAGAACCATCCATCTGTATCTAATACCCAAAAGTCTCCCCTTGGTCTTTCTAGTTGTCGCCACTGTTGCATCGTCATGACACCATTTGTTACGGGATGAGCCAATGTTACGCCTTCTCTTATTGGATTTTCTGGCGACAATGTATATTTTGCTGTATGCACAAATGGTTCATCTGTATCTGGATCATTAATAGCACGCAGTACTCCTTCTTCATCTACGATTAGTCTTGGTGATGACATCAACTCATCCTCTTCCCAGTAATCATGTTCTCCATGTTCATCTAATGAATTAGTAATGTCCGATTCTGCATGTCCCATTAATCCTGGTCCTGTTTGATTTCCGCTATCTAAAATATCTCGTGCTTCTGCCTGCGTCGTAATATCAAATGTATGTCCATCTGTCGCCATTCCTATTGCTTCTATCATCTCATACGCATTTTCACGTGCAAATAGTGGCGGCACTGATGCATCTATATCATCCGCTTCTACACGATACTGAGCATGGTTAAACGTCGGCATAAATACCTTATTAGTGTGATGTCCCAAATTCCATTCTATTCCATTTCTTCCTATCGTTTCCGTTGCTGAACCTACCTGTCTTATATGTGGATTATCTAGTGCCGATACGTAAATCGGCCATTCCACTCCATCAACACCTGTTCCCCGTGGATTATCAATTGTTGTACCCGCTATAACTGGCACACCTCCATTCATCATAAATTCTCTCAATCTTGCTCTTACAAAGACGCGATTTTCTCCAAAGTTCTCTGCAAATAAATCTTTATTATGCGTCCCTTCTCCTATACCATCTGAGCCATTTTCCCATACAAAATGATTGTGAAATCTTCCTCCAAAGTTCGTTTCTGTATATACAGCATTGAAACCTACGTTATTAAACTGTGTCCATGCGTACGTCCCCGTCAACAATATCAACATCATCAGCAACGCTGCCATGATTCCTGTTCGCAACTTCCTTTTTTTATTCGTATTCATGAGAAAAGCACCTCCAAATTTAACAGAAGTGCCTTATGATTGGTATGTTATAGGCGCCTTCTCGTTATGATTGGGCGCCTTCTCGTTATGATAATTCTACCATATTTTCCCACTTTTTTAAACCCAAAAGGAGCTTATTCTTGCACACAAAAGCGCCGCCTTCCACAAATCATTTTATTGATTAAGATAATACTTGAGTAACGCGGTTACTTGCTCCATCGTGTCATTCGTTGCACGCTCTGGCAACAGATTATGAAAGGTAAAAAATACAAATCCTGAAACGTTATCTAATTGACGTATGAACCTAATCTGATTAATAATCTCCTCAGGATTTTGCCAGTTCAAGTCACCGCTTTCCTCCTCATACAGATAGAGACCTAAACCAATATACAGCTTCGTTTTTGACCCCGCGACAACATCATTCCACCAGTCACATACTGCCGCAAATGGCGCAAGCTGATCATTAAAAGACCAGTAAACCTGTGGCACAATGTAATCAATCCAACCATTATCAATCCATAGCTTTGAATTCACATACTCACCTAGTGACGAAAGTTGACCACTTGACGTAGCAGATCCACCTGGCACCGTATCCATACTTGCCCAAACGCCAAATGGACTAATTCCAAATTCAACATTGTCACCATGGATTCTATTATATCGCCCAATCGTTTCATGTAGACTATATACCAAATGATTAATATTAGCCTCTCGCCAAACGTGAATGTTAGGCAAAGCATTCTCGTTATACCTATGAAATGTTTCAAGATCGGGACTGGCATCTGCAAAGGTGACAGTAACGACCCCTTCATCACTTTCCTGTTCATAAGAATAAGGATAAAAGAAATCATCCAAATGAATCGCATCGACGTCGTAGTTTTGGAGGATTTCATCCACCGTTGCCACCATAAATTGCGTAACTGCGGGCACGCCTGGGTTGAGGAACAGCTGACCGTTGAAAAAATAGATCCAATCAGGATGGCGGCGCACATAATGATCTGGGCTCAAGCGTTCAAGCAGCTCTTGCTCTGACGTCCCCATCTGATCCGTTGGCGTTAGACGATATGGATTCAGCCACGCATGAAACTCCATTCCCGCCTTGTGCGTCTCGGAAATCATCCACGTTAATGGATCGAAATCGCCCCAATTCGGTGCCACCCCCTGCTGCCCAGTCAAGTACATGCTCCACGGATTCACCCCAGACGGATAAAACGCATCCCCCTCAGGCCGTATTTGAAGAAATAGTGCATTGAGATTAAACGCCTTGCACGTTGCAATCACCGCCATGAATTCTGCCTTAAATTGTGCTAAATCAAGCCCACCACGACTCGGAAAATCATTATTGCGCACAGTTGTAACCCAAACGCCACGTAATTCCTTCTTTCTTGAATCAAAGGGCGAGTCTACAGGAAAATCCTGCGCCTCGTCAAAAGAAACATCGCCAATACCAAATTTGGCTGACACGTTAGAAATATCTCCTTCTATCCTGACGTTTTTCGCGCCTAAAAATCTTGCCCTTATATATTCATGCGCAGAAAAAAACTGATTCATAAATATATATCCCTCCCCGTGTATAATCTATACTAATAATATTTTATGCAAAAATTAGATGTTGTGCGAATATAATGTAGAATAGTTTGAAAAACAGTGAACAGTTAATAATTGAAGAGTCCTTATTAGAAAAATTGCTTCATGACTTCCGCAATTTGAAAAAGAATTAGAGACAACTAACAGGGGAGATAACATGCATTACGATATTCAAAAGGCAATCGCCTATGCGCATAAATGGGCACTTGCTCGCAATCCTAGATATTACAACTTTGATATCGTAAAAGTGGAAACGAACGTTTTAGAATCGCGAAAATATTTGAAACACACAAAAATCAGTACACCGTAGGGACTTATTTTTGTGTGTGAGAAATTTGAGCGATTCTGTGAGCTGTAACTAGATAAAATCGGTGGTAACTGTACAAACTTTGTTTCACAGTGTCTTTTTGCAGGATGTGGCACTATGAACTATACAAAACATACAGGTTGGTATTACAATCATTTAAACGACAGGGCGCCCGCTTGGACAGGCGTCGAACACTTGCATAGATTTCTAACAACAAACAAAGGAAAAGACCCCTACGGAGACGCCCTGCCAATTGAGAAGACAAAACCTGGAGACATCATCCAATTATCTTTTGGCGGGCATATCTTTGCACACTCCCTCTTCGTTATAAATGTTGACTTTGAAATCTGGGACTGCCCAAAACTCGGATGACTGCTTAGATCGCGCACTCTCAACGCATACATACGAATTAGCTCGTCTCATTCGCGTAGAATGTATCCAATAATTAACAAAATAACTTCTCCCTATGAATGAAACGCTTTGATTTAAAATTCACAGCATATCGCTAGAAAACCAAACATCATTGGAAAATCAAAAAAACCTAACATAATCACCAATCTTACTTAGTAATCGTGTTAGATTTTTTTGAAAATGGCGGTCCAGACGGGACTCGAACCCGCGATCTCCTGCGTGACAGGCAGGCATGTTAACCACTACACCACTGGACCTATTAAATGGCGGAGGAAGAGGGATTCGAACCCCCGCGACGCTCACACGCCCTGCTGGTTTTCAAGACCAGTCCCTTCAGCCGAACTTGGGTATTCCTCCGCATTAAAAACATTTGAAACTGTGGTAGCGAAGGAGGGACTTGAACCCCCAACCTCACGGGTATGAACCGTACGCTCTAGCCAGTTGAGCTACTTCGCCATATTAAATTAAATTGGTGGAGCCTAGCGGGATCGAACCGCTGACCTCCTGCGTGCAAGGCAGGCGCTCTCCCAGCTGAGCTAAGGCCCCAAGAATCTAGGAAATTAGCTGAAATACATTTTTAAAAATATTGTGTATGGTGGGCCTGAGTGGACTCGAACCACCGACCTCACGCTTATCAGGCGTGCGCTCTAACCACCTGAGCTACAGGCCCCTAATTAGTTATCCCTAAACAAAAATGGCGGTCCAGACGGGACTCGAACCCGCGATCTCCTGCGTGACAGGCAGGCATGTTAACCACTACACCACTGGACCTATTAAATTTGGTTGCGGGGGCAGGACTTGAACCTACGACCTTCGGGTTATGAGCCCGACGAGCTACCAACTGCTCCACCCCGCGATATTAGTTAAGAATCTAGACTTAAGTGGTGGCTTGGGACGGAATCGAACCGCCGACACATGGATTTTCAGTCCATTGCTCTACCGACTGAGCTACCAAGCCAACTCTATACTCAAAAGAAATTCTCTGAAAACTAAACAGAAGCAATGTAACAAAAAGTTTTACCTCTTTGTCTCTTTTCCTTAGAAAGGAGGTGATCCATCCCCACCTTCCGGTAG
>JGI990J12352_1000139_pt1 | contig 16811 bp, 13 predicted proteins | sample Intmic4MA4BA4MSA_FD_12352 | JGI IMG/M metagenome (IMG submission 12352) | reverse complement strand
TCCAACAGATTTACAAACAGGACTTATTTCTCTTGTGGCAGGAAGATTTATGACACAAGCCGAGCTTGATGATGGATTGCCTGTTGCAGTGGTTCCTAGACTTTTCGCAGAACACAACAACTTACACATCGGGTCAACAATTATTCTAGAAAATGTTGCACATGATGTTGAATTAATGATAGCGGAGGGTTTGGATTTATTTTTTTTGTATTGGCATTTAGATGATTTTATACTAGCCAGTCAAGTGATTGAATTTGAAGTGATTGGTATTTTTGATGTGAATCATGAAATGTTTCATATAGGTGATGAGCGTGTACCGATGCTTGCCTCTTTTTTAGCGGATTTTCACAATTCAATATACATCCCTCACCGTCATCAAGAGGAAATAGCAAGGTATATTTTGCCATTTCATTTTGACGATAATTCGACAGATTTAGGGTTAACTATGGAACATCCGCTCATTTTGCAACCTACTTTTCTTCTGAATAATCCTCGTGATTTGGTAGCTTTTTCGGAAGCGGCTAGTGAAATAATTCCTGAAAATTGGCGTGTTCATGGTTTGACTGCGACATTTGGACTCATTACAAATTCTATGGACACGATGTTGGGGATTTCCAATCTTATTTTCTTCGGAGCAGTTGTTTCGACCGTGGTTGTTTTGAGTTTGTTAATCTCTCTTTTTTTACGTGATCGAAAGTATGAAATCGGAATCTATCTTGCTTTGGGTGAGAGTAGAGGGAAAATTTTGTGTCAAATATTTATCGAAGTGTTCTCTATTTCACTTGTAGCCATTACACTTGCCTTGTTTGCAGGAGATGTTTTGTCAAGCGGAATTTCAAGACAAATGTTAGAACAAGATTTGATTCGTCAGGAACAAGCATTGCAGGATGAATTTCCAGATTCTGGGTTTTTAGATTTTGGGTTTTCAGATGTGATAACTTTCGAACTTATGTTTTTTGACTCTGGTCCCATGTCCGTGGAGGAAATGATGGCGGCTTATGATACCTCGCTTGATGTTGCCAGTATTGTACTCTTCTTTTCTGTCCAAATAGTCGCTATCTCACTTTCAATTGTTATTCCAAGTCTTTATATTTGGCGCTTGGAACCAAAGGAAATATTGATTTTTTCTTCTGGAAGCTAGTTTTTGAGCACTGGCCCGAGGTGGTCAGTGCTCATTATGTATACATTTATTTACGAAGCTGTATCTAAAAAAGACGAGTTGATGTTTTTTGTCAACTCGCCCTCTGATATCTCTTTTAAGACATTATCACATTTCGCTAATGTAACTTTTATATTTTTTTCACAAAACCCTTGACAACTGACGCTTAAAAAATGTATAATTAATATTATGAACAAATGAAAGCGCATCAAAATGCATTTAAGGAGGTTTTATGTGGAAATATCGTACACTCAAATAGAACTCGAAACTTACAAATGAGAAGAAATTTTAGTTATAGTAGACAAGGAGTTAGTAATTGGAGAGCCAATGTAACACCTCTTTATCGAAGACTTAATCCGTAATAGGAGTTGTTAATGTGCGTTTAGAATCTAAGAACATACCATTCATTTTTGCTTTCATTGTGTTGACAATGCCTGTCTTTTTCTTAGGTGCGTGTTCATCGGCTGATGTAGTAGATGAGTTTGTTCCCCAAATGGGCGGTGGTGAATTTGTTCCAACGACTGAATTAATTCAAAACAACCCATCGCTGATTTTTCCGCCCTTGCCTGATGATACAATGGCTTATATCCATGAAGGAGCAGTTGGTGGTCACGGTCTAGATGTAAGACCTCTTTATTTTAATTGGGATTGGGAGCGAGATGGCGAATGGGATGGTGTGATTCAATTAGAAAGCTTAGAAGAAGAGTTGCTTGTTGCACTTGAAAACATTTCTGTTTATGGTCACAACTTCGTCATGAAGGTTTTCGTTAATTATGAAACTGTTCCATTTCTGGTTCGAGGTGAAGAAGAATTTAAAGAAAGCTTTATGTTCTCAATAGCAAGTGGATATGAAGCGATGATTCCATTTGTGATTGATTTTAATTCGCCTCAAGAAGATGCCACTTATCAATTAACAGTTGCGATATTTGGAGATCCAGAGCGTCACATGATAGAAGGTGATGCCCATTGGAACTTTGAATACTCCAATGAATTTGGTGCAATTGTTGAGCGACACCTTACTTTTGGCTCAGGTGGAGACGTTGCATTAGGTGATGCAAACACAGAACCTATCGCAAGTAGAGAAAATCAAGGGTTCGTTGCAATCAATATTAATACTGATTTAAATGTTGATGATTTTTATGCTACAGGCCACGCCTATCCCCCTGTACGCACGCTACAGGTTCATGCTGGTGAAGAGATAAAATTTGCTTGGTTTGTGAATACTGTTATCGTAACAACATTTGAAGAAGGTGTCCTGACAGCAGATAACTATGTAGTTGTGGGATTATTAGATTGGGAACAAATCCCATTGAATGGAAAACCTTATTTATTTGTTGATGCAACGGATGACGAGTTTGAAAGACGTGTTGATTTTGGTCATTTAACCATTACAGCACCTGATGAAGTTGGTTTGTATGATTTTGTGGCTTTCCTGGCTCCAAATCCAACACAATTATGTGAATTTTTGTTCCCACTTGAAACATCCATCAGAATCACAATTGAAGTCGTTGAGTAAGGTATATGCAGATGTCTAAATTATACCCATCATAAAGAAGGTTTCGTATGTTACTTAAAAATAAGGATTTTAAAATTATATTGATGGTTACCTTGTTAATAATGGTAACCTTCTCTGTTACTGCTTGCTCTCAAGACGATGATTTTTCAAAAATAATGAGGGGAGAAATTAGGGAAACAACTGAATTGGTGGAAAATAACCCTTATTTAAAAGTGTCCCCTCTTTCCCAGGATGCGCTTTGGCACATCGAAGAAGGTTCAATCGGCGGTATTGGTTTTGGTGTTACTACACTTGATTTTGACTGGAATTGGGAGCAAGATGGTGATTGGAATCATGAAATTCAATTAGCCACTATTGAAGATTACTTAGTTGCAAATCTTGAAAATATTTCTGTTCATGGGCACAATTTTGTAATGAAGGTTTTCATCAATTACGAGTCGCTTCCTTTTCGTGTTAAAGGTGAAGAGGAGTTTACGGAAAGTTTCATGTTCTCAGTTGAAAGTGGTCATCAAATTGAACTTCCATTTATATTAGGTTTAGAAACCCCAGAAAATAATGCTACATATAAATTAACCGTTGCCATCTTTGGTGATCCAGAACGTTATGCCGTGGAACAAGATGCGCATTGGAACGCTGAATTTCAAATTGAGTTTGCTACTCCTGTCAGTTATGATCTTATTTTGGGTTCGGGTGGAAATTTGGCATTGAGTGAGCCAAACACAAAGCCAATTGCTCGCCGTGAAAATCAACATTTCAGACCTCTACAAATTAATACAAATCTTGATGTTAATTATTTTTATACAAAAAATTCTTCATCTCCACCGCCACATAGTCTACAGGTAAGTCGCAATGAAGAAATTGAATTGGCATGGTTTGTCAACACATTGCTCTCAGCCACAAATAACGAACCTGCTATTGTAAATAGCTATGCAATTGTTGGATTGCTTAGTTGGCAGCAAATTTCACTTAACGGATTACCTTTTTTACTTGTCGATGCTTCTAATCATGATTTCGAAGAACTTGTAGACTTTGGAACATTAACAATTACAGCACCCGATGAAGTTGGATTATATGAATTTATTGCTTTTTTAGTGCCAAATCCTGAAGCGCCTATGAGCTATTTTTGGAGACACGAAATGTCTCATCGAATTACGATTGAAGTGGTTGAGTAAGGTATATGCAGATGTCTAAATTATAGTTATCACCTTTAGGTTGGCTAGATTTGCCATTTCTAGGTCTTCTGCTTTCCTTTTTAGGGAGATGGATGTTTTGATTTCCAACTTTCCCACATCAATTAGACGATACACAATATTTGTTGATGGAACACGCTCGCTCGGATTTTCCTACTTGTAATAATAAGCGAATTTATCAACGCTATGAGTCCATGGTTTAACTTTTAGCGCTACCCCAAATTCTTCAAAAAATCTATGCGAATACTTTTCATCGTTTAGATTTAGTGTTCGACTTTATTATATACAATACGCCCTTTTATAAAAATTTCACAAAAATGTTGACTTCTGGCTTTTAATAGGGTAAAATAAATGATGAATTATAAATGAAAGCGCATCAAAATGCATATAAGAGGTTTTATGTTCTGAAAAATTTCAAGAAAATAATTGCAACAGCTGTAATTGTTTTATCATTGGGGATTGCGACTGTTGTACAAGCGCAGCAATATGCGAATATTGGGAGAACAACATGGGATACAACGCCAATAGGAATTGGTAATACAAGAGGTCGTGCACGCACGCGCTTAAGTCCAACTGCACCAAACGGTGTAACTGGAATTCGTGCCATGGCAACTATTACATCAACAGCAAGAAGTTCAGGGTGGGCTGTTCGTGGTGGTACTAGTGGCTCTAATTTAAATCCAGGAACTCAAGTATATAGTGCACATGTTACACACACAAGTAGAACTCGAGATTTACGTATGAGAGGAAATTTTAGTTATAGTAGGCAAGGAGTTAGTACTTGGAGAGCTAATGTAACACCTCTTCATCGAAATCTTAATCCACGATAGGAGCTATTAATGTGTGTTTAAAATCTAAGAACATATCATTTGTTTTTGCTTTCATTGTGTTGACAATGCCTGTCTTTTTCTTAAGTGCGTGTTCATCGGCAGACGTGGTAGATGAGTTTGTTCCCCAAATGGGTGCTAGGGAATTTATTCCAACGACTGAATTAATTCAGAACAATCCATCGCTGATATTTCCGCCCTTACCTGATGATGCAATTGACTATATCGATGAAGGTGCAGTCGGCGGTCTAGGTATAGATGTGAGACCTCTCAATTTTAATTGGAATTGGGAGCGAGATGGTGAATGGGATGGTGTGATTCAATTAGAAAGCTTAGGAGAAGAGTTACTTGTTGCACTTGAAAATATTTCTGCTTATGGTCACAACTTCGTCATGAAAGTTTTCATTAATTATGAAGCGGTTCCATTTCTGGTTCAAGGTGAAGAGGAATTTAAAGAAAACTTTATGTTCTCAATAGAGAGTGGATATGAAGCGATGATTCCATTTGTGATTGATTTCGACCCACCTCAAGAAGATGCCACTTATCAACTAACAGTTGCGATATTTGGAGATCCAGAGCGTCACATGATAGAAGGCGATGCCCATTGGAACTTTGAGTATCCCGATAGATTTAGCGCAATTGTTGAGCGACACCTTACTTTTGGCTCAGGCGGAGAAGTTGAATTAGGTAATGCAAACACAAAACCTATCGCAAGTAAAGAAAATGAATTTTTCATGCCACTTCAAATCAATACAGACCTTGATGTTGATGACTTTTATGCGACAGGTCACGCCTATCCCCCTGTACGAGTGATACAGGTTAGTCCTGGTGAAGAGATAGAATTGGCTTGGTTTGTGAATACTGTTATCGCAACATTTGAAGAGGGTGCCATGACAGCAGATAAGTATGTGATTGTGGGATTGTTAGACTGGGAACAAGTCCCATTGAATGGGAAGCCTTATTTGTTTGTTGATGCAACTGATGATGATTTCGAAAGACGTGTTGATTTTGGTCATTTAACCATTACAGCACCTGATGAAGTTGGTTTGTATGATTTTGTGGCTTTCCTAGCTCCAGATCCAACACAATTAAGTGAGATGTTATTCCCGCTTGAAGCATCCCTCAGAATTACAATTGAAGTCGTTGAGTAAGGTATATGCAGATGTCTAAATTGTAAAAAGACATCTGTATTTTGTTGGGTTTTAAAGGAGGTTTTGTGATGCACCTATTTTTTCGTTCATGGATAAGCATTAAGCGCCAAACTGGAAAAGTATTGCCACTTTTTCTAATTGTTTTTCTTCTAGGTTTAATGGTATCTAGCGCACTTTCTGTTTCGCAAGCCATTAATCGTACAGATGAGAGATTGAGGCAACAGTTACCTGCAATTGCGACAGTCATTATGGATTATGATGCACTTGATGAATACATAGATATTCACGGTAGTAACCCTGATGGTTTATCTATGACGCCTGATATCATTGAAAAAATTGGCAATTTACCTTACGTGCGCTTATTCGATTATGCTGTTCTAGCACGTTATGCTTTTTTTAGTCAAGATTTGGTTTTGCCAATGGATCCCAGCCTTTATTCAGAGACACCAATATTAGAGGAAGTAGTTTTAGAACAATTGACATCGATGTCTCTACCAGTTGAAGGTTTAGAAACATTTTTATTAAAAGGTGTCTATAATTACCAAGTAGCAGATATAGAGGCTGGACTTATAACACTTATAGAAGGTCGTACTTTTACTGAGGGCGAAATGGAAAACGGGGCAAATCATGTTGCGCTTGTTTCCCAAGCATTTACCCATGCTAATGATTTAGTATTAGGCGATGTTTTTACATTAGAATCCAGTGTCTATTATGTTGACACTTCAAACTCTTCTTTACAAGATGAAGACATTTTTCAGGACGAACATCTAGTTGTGTCACAAGAAGTTGAATTTGAAATTGTTGGTATTTTCACGCCAACTGCGGAAATGACAGAAGATGTACATTGGTTAGATATGCAAAGCCATATGCTTTCAAATGCACGGATTTATGTACCCATGCAAACGATGCAGTCAACCTTCTATCCGTTAATTGAAGAAATAGAGGTCTATCATCCTGAAATTCAGCTCATGTTTGATGGATTTTCGTATCAAGATGTTGTTTTTGTGCTTTATGACCCACTTTATTTAGAGGCATTTTCGTTAGCTGCAGCAGAATTTTTGTCTGATTTTTGGATGGTAAATGATTTAACTAATGCGTTTGAGCCCATCTCAGCATCTATGCAAACAATGCAGCAAATTGCTGGCTACATTGTTTTAGGCGCTATAGTTGCGGCATTGATTGTTCTTGGTTTACTGATGATGCTATTTTTACGTGATCGCAAAGAAGAAATGGGGATTTATCTAGCATTAGGGGAGCACAAAAAAAACATTATAGGACAAATGATTATTGAAACTGCGTTCATTTCGTGCTTAAGTATCATAATTGCTTTATTTGCTGGGAATTTATTGGCATCGCATATATCAGAAGCGATGCTTGTAAATGATTTAGCAATTTATGAAGGTGTTACACGTCTTGATACATCAGGCGGGACGAATGATTTTAATGAAATGGGCTTTGCCATGGAATTATCGGTGGATGAAATGCTTGAAGCTTATTCTGTTTCATTAGATGCAACGACAATCCTCTGGTTTTTTGGAATTTCTGTAGGTATGATTTTATTATCTACAACGATTCCAACCATGTACATATTAAAGCTTAATCCAAAAGACATTCTGATGAAAGGTTCGATTGGATAGTATTATTATTTTGAGTCCTGGCCCGAGGTGGTCAGGGCTCATTATGTTGCCATTTATTTACGAAGCTGTATCTAAAAAAGACGAGTTGATGTTTTTTGTCAACTCGCCCTCGAAAATCACTCAACATTTTGCTGCGCTAATCTTTAAAATTTTCCGAAAAAAATGTAAAACTTTGTATTATATCATTTACTCACCACATTTTCAAGATATTTTTAGAAAATTATTGAAAAATTCGAAAATTCGTGTTATACTAGTCTTAGATTTGAGGATTCCCGCAATACAGGAGCCAATTAAGAGTGGTTATCCTAAGTTATGAAGGGTGTGATTGTGTTGGCAAAAACGGTTTTAAATATTCGCAATGAATTAGATGAACAAGTAGGTAAGCGAGTTAAGTTGATTGCCTATGAAAGCAGGAACCGCGTTGTGCAACGCACAGGGACACTATCCAACACTTATCCTTCAGTGTTTGTCGTTGAAATCGCCGAAGATCAAGAATCTGTAGATCGTGTTTCATATAGTTATATCGACGTTTTGACAGGTTCAGTTGAGTTAAATTTCAATTAATATTAAAAAGTGGTAGCCCACATGGCGGGTTGTCACTTTTTTTTATGCGATGATTGTGGTAAAATGTAAAAAGCATATAAATACGACGAGGTTTTGTTATGATTAGAGTAAAAGCCCCTGCGAAAATCAACCTAACGCTTGACGTTTTGAGTAAGCGGAGTGATGGTTATCACGATGTAAAAATGGTGATGACGACAATTGATTTGGCTGATTATGTGAGCGTGAAAAAGAACAATACAAATGAAATTAGAATTACATCAAATAGTTTTCGAATTCCTTTATCCGAGGAAAATTTAACTCATAAAGCCGCAAAACTTTTCAAAATTGCATATAATATCAATACTGGCGTTGATATTAATATTGAAAAAAACATCTTTATCTCAGCTGGTCTTGCTGGTGGGAGCTCAGATGCTGCTGCAACGCTAAAAGGCTTGCGCGAGTTGTTTAAAGTCGATTGTACGGACGAAGAATTGGCTGTCATTGGCGGAGAAATTGGTTCTGATATTCCTTTTTGCATTTATGGCGGGACTGCCATCGCTACTGGACGCGGTGAAATCATCAATCCAATTAAATCGCCGCCTAAATGCTGGGTCATCCTTGTAAATCCACGCATAGGGGTGCCAACACGAGAAATTTTTGACAACTTCACTGCAGAAAACATCATGGATATTGATACAGACGGAATGACTACTGCCATTGAGAAAGCATGCTTTAGCAGTGTTTGTGCGTCACTTGGCAACAGTCTCGAATCTGTGACCTTCAAACTCTACCCCGAGGTTGCAAAAATCAAGAATAAATTGACAGATGCTGGAGCCGAAGGCGTTCTAATGAGTGGTAGCGGCCCTACGATATTTGGACTGGTGTATACCGAAAAGAAGGCAAATGCAGTGTTTAAACAGACAAAAAGCCTTTTCCCGAAATATGATGTCCATATGGTCAGGCTTTTAGGGTAAATATTTTTTGAGGGCACCAAGCAACTAATACTAATTCACTTTTAAAACATCATTAAAATTCGCTGTTTTTTATCAGGACGTTGTTATCATCTCGCGCACGGCTCCCTCCAGGTGCGCTACACAAAATATTTCCTAATTCTGATAAAAAACAACTTCGTTTCAGTAACATTTTAAAAGTGAATTAGTATTAATGTTGCTGGGCGTCTTAATGATTTTGAATCATAGATTGTAATATATTAAGGAGTGAAATAACGTTGAAAAAATATGGAATTGTTTTAGCCGCTGGCATGGGCACAAGAATGAAATCAGAAATACCAAAGGTACTCCATAAAGTCTTAGGACGCTCTATGGTAAGTCATGCTATCGCTGCTTTAGAAGGTGTTGGCATTGAAAAAACTGTCGCTATCGTTGGACATAAAGCACAATTGCTTCAAGCAGAAATCGGAAGTCGTGCATCATACGGTATGCAAACTGAGCAATTAGGAACAGCCCATGCTGTTATGCAAGCTCGCGACCAACTTGAAGGTCTTGAGGGTGTCACAATTATTACCTATGGGGATGGACCACTCCTTACGAGTTCAACTTTAGAAGAGCTGTTTAAACATCACAATCATGTTGGCGCAGCCTTGACATTTTTAACATCACATGCCCAAAATCCAACTGGATATGGACGCATTGTACGAAATATTGCGGATGGGCGTATTCAGAAGATTGTAGAACAAAAAGATGCTAATTCCGACGAATTACTGATCACAGAAATCAATACAGGTGTTTGTTGTGTTGATAATAAGGTGTTATTTGCAGCGCTTGATAAGATTAATAACAACAATTCTCAAGGTGAATATTACTTAACCGATTTAGTAGAGATTATTGCTAGCATGGGATTATCATGCGATGCTTATGTGAGTGACAACTTTGAAGAAACACTTGGCGTTAATGATCGTGTTCAACTTGCTGAGGCTTCAAAGATTATGCAAAAGCGTATCAACGAAGCGCATATGCGAAACGGTGTCACATTTATCGACCCTGAACATACATATATCGAACCAGATGTTGTCATTGAATCTGATGTTATTATTTATCCTAATGTACATTTGCTTGGAAATACCCACATCAGTGAGAACGCCATCATTGGAATGGGCTCACAGATTACCAATTCAAAAATTGGTAATAATTGTAGGGTAGAATCGTCTTATATTACTGATTCTAGCATTGGAAATTTGACAACTGTAGGACCTTTTTCTCACATTAGAGCAAATTCAGAAATCGGTGATTCAGTACGCATTGGAAATTTTGTAGAGATTAAAAATACAAAGCTTAAAGAGACATCGAAGGCTGCGCACTTGACCTACATCGGTGATGCCGATGTTGGTCAAGGTGTCAACTTCGGATGCCATTCTGCCACTGCAAATTATGATGGAAAAAATAAGCATAAAACGACAATCGGTGACGATGTGATGGTTGGGTGTAATGTGAATTTAGTTGCACCTGTGACGATTGGTAGTGGGGCTTACTTGGCGGCTGGTTCGACAATTACAAAGGATGTTGAGGACAATACGTTGGCTGTTGCAAGGTCAAAGCAGGCTAATAAAATTGGATTTGCGAAAAAATTAAAGTAAACAGATTTTTTGTTGAATTGGGGATTAAATTGGGGTAAAATATAGTTAGATATATTAAAAGTGAAACCAGGTATGTTAGAATTCGGAAAATATTTGAAACATTCAAAAATCAGTACTACTTGTGGGACTTATTTTTAAATGTGAGAAATTTGAGGAATTCTACGAGGTGCAACTAGATATATAATAGTGCGAAGGTTGGGTTCTTAATGGCAGAGTTGAATCGTAAAAAATTTAAGGTTTTTAGTTTAGGTGCAAATCGTAAGTTAGCTTCAGAGATTGCTGAGCACATGGGTATTGAATTGGCTGATTGTACGGTGAATAGATTTGCTGACGGCGAAGTTCAAGTTGAAATTGAAGAAACTGTTCGTGGTCATCACATCTTCGTTGTACAGCCGACTAGCAACCCAGTAAACGAAAATTTAATGGAACTTTTAGTTATGATTGATGCTTTGAAAAGAGCATCTGCTAAAACGATTAATGTCATTATCCCTTATTACGGATATTCAAGACAAGATAGAAAAGCGCGTGCACGTCAGCCAATTACGGCAAAACTTGTAGCAAACCTGATTCAGGCAGCTGGAGCAACTCGCGTCATGACAATGGATTTACATGCAAGTCAAATTCAAGGATTCTTCGATATTCCGATTGATGATTTCCAAGCACTACCGATTTTGGCAAAGTATTTTATTGAGAAAAATTTAGATGATGTCGTTATTGTTTCACCTGATCATGGTGGAGCAACTCGCGCAAGGAAATTAGCCGAATATTTAGATGCACCGATTGCCATTATCGACAAGCGCCGTCCAAAACCTAATGTGGCTGAGATTATGGGTCTTATTGGTGAAGTCGAAGATAAACATGCAATCATTATCGACGATATGATTGATACCGCTGGGACACTTCAAATTGCAGCTGGCGCTCTAAGTGAACGTGGTGCGAAATCTGTTTACGCTGCTTGTACACATCCGATTTTATCTGGACCTGCTGTCGAGCGTATCGAGGACTCTACACTCGTAGAACTTGTAACGACTAATACGATTCATCTTCCAGAAGAAAAACAAAGTGCCAAAATCAATCAGTTATCTGTTGGACATTTACTTGCCGAAGGAATTATTCACATTTTAAATGACCAGCCAGTATCGAATTTGTTCTATTATTCGCAATATTAAAAGTCGTTATGAATTAAATAAAATGAAAAGTGATCAAATGGCGGCGACACCCCTACCTACTGGGTGTCGCCGTTAGAGGCGTTGGCGTACGTGGAGGTGCGTTTTAAAATGAAATTATTTGTGGGACTTGGAAATCCAGGAAGAAAATATAATCAAACACGTCATAACGTTGGTTTTATGGCGATTGACGTACTTGCAACTAAATGGGACATTCCAATGACGGAAGAAAAGAAATTTAAAGGCTTTTTCGGAAGCGCCCACATCAATGGCGAGAAGGTTTTACTTTTGAAACCAACCACTTACATGAATCTATCTGGTGAATCGGTTCAATCTGTGATGGATTTTTATGATTTAGAAGACCAGGACATCGTTGTTATTTATGACGATCTCGATTTAGATGTTGGTCGCGTCCGTCTTCGTTACAAAGGTAGCTCCGGTGGTCATAATGGAATAAAGTCAATCATTTTGCATATGGCTACACAAGAATTTAATCGCATCAAAATTGGCATTGGAAAAAACCAAAACATTCCAATCAATGATTACGTGCTAGGGAAATTTACCTGCGATGAAATGATTGACATTTCTAACGCACTTGACAAAACAAATAGGGCTTGCGAAATGTGGTTAGGTGAAACATTTCCTAATGTGATGACAGCGGTACACAGCAAACAGTGAGAAGTGGAATAAGGAAGATTTTTTATACTAATTTAAGTTTAAAAATGTATATAACTCTCAAATGAGGACATCAAGTCCGTTATTAATTGAGATTGATTAAGCTTCACTTTTAAGGCTTAATGTGATAGTGAAAATCGTGTTGATTATTATTTGCTACACACTTACGTATGTGCCAATATGGGGATAAGGAGCGCTCATCAACACGAAATTGCACTATCGCAAAACTGAAATAGTATTATGGGGGATTTCGCAATGTTAAAAACAAAATCGAAGTACAGTAGAGAACAAATCTTTTGGAAGATTTTTAAAATTCAGTGAGGAGATCATTTTCTTCAATTGTGCCTCTTTATTTGAATAGATAACTTTGGAGAGACTGCTCACTGTTTTTTGCCCACTATAGCGGTAGCAAAACGATTATGAACTAACTGAATTCAATCATATTCAACAAGCATAGTTATTGTCCAATATTAGGAATAAGCGCTTTAAGTTCATTTTCGTTTAGGCAAAACTATAAATTAAATCAAAAGAGGCTTTAAACCATGAATATCTTAGATCAGCATTTAACAAATACAGATGAAATAAGTAAACTTTTAAGAGAACTTATACAAGATAGAACCTCTGTGTTACTCTCTGGAGTTACACTTTCGCTTTATACACATCTATTTGAAATAATCAAATCGCGCACAAATCAACCTTTGATTGTCGTAACGAAAAATATTCACGAAGCACACCGTTTTTATGAAAGCCTGATTGGCTTTACAAATGAAAAAGTGTGTCTTTTTCTGATGGATGAATTTATAACTGCAAATCTTCTATCTTCGAGTGCAGATTTGCGCCTCGAACGTCTGAGTACACTAACATCACTTATGGAAAATCCTAACCAAATTGTGATTACAAATGTTGCAGCATTAAGAAGGTTTCTAACACCAATCAACATCTTGAAGAAAGCTGAAATTCATTTGAACATCGGTGATATTGTTGACATGGATGATTTGCGACAGCGTGCCATTTGTTTAGGCTATCAATCTGTAACAACTGTAGAAAATATCGGCGATTTCTCTGTTCGAGGTGGAATTTTTGATATTTTCCCAAAGGAACAAGACCAGCCTGTTCGGATTGAATTTTTTGACGATGAAATTGAGACAATTCGCCTTTTCGATTCTATGTCGCAACGTTCTACACAGAGAATAGATGCTACAAAAATATCTTTACTTTATGAATTTGTCTATGACTCTGATGACACAGCCAAATTCGAAGAGGTTCTAGATCAGCTTTCAGTCGAGGCGCAGCCCACGGCAGAAGATGACCTTTTGAAGTTAAAGGGTTTTGATGATTTAGATTTGATGCACAAATATTTGCCAATGATATATGAAAATCCAGCGACAATTTTAGACTTTGTGCCTGATGCCACGCTTGTATACGCCGATTACGATAAGATTGTTCGTAATGTCAAGGATGGGGAAACCGAGATTGCATCGTGGTATGAATTGGCTGTTAAAAATGGAGAAATGCTACCAGAAATCCCCTTGCAGGCTGAATTCAAGGCTACTTGTGGCGCAAAGCAGGTATTCATAACCGACCAAGTCACCAACATAGAAAACGCCAACCAAGTCGTCCACATAAAATTCCAATCAAAAATGGTGTCAGAATTTCACGGTAATATGGCATTTTTCGAATCAGAATGTCGACATTTATCAAAACGCCAAGCAACAGTTTTCATTGCAGCATCCAATATGAAACAACGAAATTTCATAGTCAATCAGCTTGAAGAATGGGGTATTAGTGCTATCCTCCCCTCTCATCTTGAGGAAATATTTCCTGGGAAATTTCATGTTATAAATGCATCCTTTGCATCAGGATTTGAATTGCCAAGCAATAATATTGTCGTTTACTCCGACTATGAATTAAGCAAAACCACCACAAAACGCTCCAGATACAAAGCGACATTGAAAGAGTCCCAGCGCGTGAAGGACTACAACGAGCTTAACATTGGCGACTATATCGTCCATGTCGATCATGGAATCGGGCGCTACCTTGGCACTGAAACGTTGGAAACGTTAGGAATGAAACAAGATGTTTTAACAATGGTGTATCACAATAACGATAAACTCTACCTACCCGTGGATAAAATTGACCTGATTGGGAAATTTGTTGGNTCCGAAGGCACCGTTCCTAAAATGAGTCGTCTTGGTGGCAAAGATTGGGCAGCCACAAAGGCTAAAGTGCAAACGACCGTCAAAGATATAGCGGCTGAACTCGTCCGAATATATTCAAAACGAAAATTCCTACCTGGATACGCCTTTAGCCAAGACAACAGTCTCCAACGCGAATTCGAAGACGCTTGCTCATTTGTAGAAACCGAAGACCAATTAAAAACAACCGCAGAAATCAAAAAAGACATGGAATCCCCCCACCCGATGGACCGATTACTCATTGGCGACGTTGGCTACGGAAAAACCGAAGTGGCAATGCGTGCAGCCTTCAAAGCCGTCCTCGACCACAAACAAGTCGTATATCTGGCACCGACGACCATTCTCTCCAAACAACAATTTAAAAGCTTCAGGGAAAGGTGCAAGGACTTTGCTGTAAACATTGCCCTTTTGAACCGATATACATCTGTCAGAGAAGTGACTTCTATTATCTCTGACCTTGCATCTGGAAAGATTGACATACTGATAGGGACTCACAAAGTACTCAGCCGAAAGATTTCTTACAAAGACCTCGGCTTGCTAATCATTGATGAAGAACAACGATTCGGCGTTAAGCACAAAGAGAAGGTTAAGCAATTAAAAACCGAAATTGACGTCCTTACTTTAACTGCCACACCAATTCCAAGAACATTACAAATGTCAATGATTGGTATCAGGGGGCTCTCTTTGATTGAGACACCACCTGAAAACAGATACCCCGTACAAACTTATGTCCTAGAAGCCCACGACGGTATTGTCAAAGATGCAATCGAGCGAGAAATTTCTCGTGGTGGACAAGTTTTTTATTTACACAACCGCGTTCATGATATCGAATCGCTCGTTTTAGAGGTTCAAAAGTTAGTCCCAGAAGCCACAGTCAGATGCGCCCACGGAAGAATGGACAAACAAAACCTGGAATCGGTTATGGAAGACTTCGAAGACAAACGCTTCAACGTCCTAGTCTGTACAACCATTATCGAAACTGGAATCGATATCCCAAATGCTAACACACTCATCATTGGCGATTCCTATCGACTCGGACTTTCACAAATGTATCAACTTCGCGGTCGTGTTGGACGTAGCGACAAAATCGCATACGCTTACTTCCTATATCCAAAAGATTACACTCTAACTGAAAATTCAGAAAAGCGTCTACAAACAATCAAAGAATTCACTGGACTTGGTTCAGGATTCAAAATTGCCATGCGCGACCTAGCTATCAGAGGCGCTGGCGACATGCTTGGCGCAAGGCAAAACGGTTTCATCGACACAGTCGGGCTCGACCTCTACACACGAATGCTCCGTGACGCCATCCAAAACGAACAAGATGGCGTCGCCATAACAAGTGGCGAGCTACTGACAGCACCCGAAAAAGAAGTGCAAATTGGCGTAAAAATCGATCGTCACATCCCCGACTCCTACATCAGCGACGCCAGCCTCAAAATTGAAATCTACAAAAAAATGAAGCAGGCCCACACCAAAACCGAATACCATGAGCTACAAGACGAACTCCTCGATCGATTCGGACAATTCCCAGACGACGTTCTAGACCTCATCCAGCTCATGTATCTCAAAAATCTCATTAAACCGTATGTCGCGCATTCTAAGGTCACACAAATGGCGATTGAATTCGCAATCAAGCCAGATGTCTCACAAACATTAGACGGCGTAAAATTATTTGATTGCACTCAAGAACTTGGCGAATTCATTCGTCTTGATTACAAAGAACAGATGATTTTTATTACCATTGACCTCCCAATGGTAAAAGATAACTGGCTAGCAGACGCAATAGAAATATTCGAGTGTTTGCAGGACATGAAAAAAGACGATTGAATTCACCCAAAAATCGGGGCGAGTTCAATCGCTTTTTTTGATATTTGATCGGAATCTTTATCCACAAGAGCTGCGGATCCTGCGGCTCTTGTGATTGTTGACGCCGTGAACTTTGGGTCACGTGCGCCATTTGAATTTTTCTATTCTACTGTTACGGATTTGGCTAAGTTGCGTGGTTTGTCGATGTCTAGGTCGCGGTGGAGGGCTGCGTAGTAAGCGATGAGTTGGGTTGGTATGACTGTCACGAGAGCTGTGAGCAGTGGGTGGACGTCGTCGATAATGACTTCGTCGCTAGGGTTACTCATTGATTTGAGGGCGATTGTTACGGT
>JGI990J12352_1000138_pt1 | contig 16835 bp, 8 predicted proteins | sample Intmic4MA4BA4MSA_FD_12352 | JGI IMG/M metagenome (IMG submission 12352) | reverse complement strand
ACAATGGCTGTCCATACACGAGGTGTAGCCAAACCTGAACCGTTAAGCGTGTATGCTACGCCTTTTTTTCCATCAGCAGATTTATATTTAATGCCTGCACGGCGAGCTTGATAATCCGAAAAATGCCCTACAGATGAAACTTCTAACCACTTACCCACGCCAGGGCTATATACCTCAATGTCATAACAACGCCCGTATTTGTCGCCCATATCGCCCGTGCAAAGGTCTACAATACGATATTGTAAATTAAGTTCTTTAATCGGGCGTAAGCAATCTTCTAATAAATCTTTAAGTTCTGCCTCGCAGTGAGAAGGCTCTATAATTTTAACCAATTCAACTTTATGGAACTCGTGCAGACGTTGTAAACCTCTTGTATCTTTGCCTGCACTGCCTGCTTCACGCCTAAAGCACACAGAATAGCCCATGGTATATTTAGGCAAGTCGGTTGCATCGTACGTAGTTTGGCTAAAGCCTGCAGTAAGCGGCACTTCGGCGGTAGGAATCAACCATAAATCGTCTTGACTTGCTTTATATTGCTCGTCTGCAAATTTAGGAAGATGCCCTGTGTACATTAATGTTTTACTTGACACCATATGTGGCGGCAACAACTCAACATACTTTTCGCCATTTAGTGCCAAAGCGTAAGACACCAACGCACGCAACAACTGTGCCCCTTTACCTTTATAAAAAGCAAACATAGAACCTGAAACTTTAGACGCTAATTCGATATCCAAGAGCTCTAGTTTTTTGGCAATATCCCAGTGCGGAATCGGCTTATCGGCAGTACATTTATGATACGTTGCAGCCTCTACAATCACTTTATTATCTGCTTCTGTTTTTCCTACAGGCGCATCTATATCGGGGGTATTGGGTATATCATAAAGCAGTTTATCAATTTCAGCTTGAATAGGCAAAAGACCTGCTTCCATTTGTGCAATTTGGTCACGCACAGCCCTTTTTTCGTCCACACTAACGTTTTTGTCTTTTTGAATTTCGTTGCGTTTACGGCGCATTTCCTCTACTTTAGCATTTAATTCACGACTCTCTACAATAAGCTTTTCTAGCGTATCAATACATTGAATATCGTAACCCTTTTTGCTAAGACCTTCCACAAGCTGTTGCTTGTCGGTAAAAATTCTGTTTATATCTATCATAATAGATTTTTCTCCTTGAAAAATTTAAAAATCGCTTTTAGCCTCTAGTATAGAATTTCTATTACGTAGAATGCTTTTTGAATGGGTTTGCCTACTTTTTTCGAACTATGCGTGACATAATTCGCATTTTAAAAGGTTTTTGAGGGTAAATTAAGTTAGCCCTAAAAGCCTTTTGGCATTGTTGTAAAAAATCATTTCTTTTTGATTGTCCGTGAGGGGCAATGAATCTACATACTCCCTATGTGCTTTAGGGTCACCCCATGGACAATCAGAACCAAACAAAATGTTTTCTGCGCCATGTCTTTGGATAATTTTTGTAGCCAATTCTTTATCTAGAAATCCAACCGAACAACTGGTATCGAAATACACTTGACACTTACCTGCCAGCGTATCATAAACCTCTTGCCCCAACATCAAACCACCCATATGCGCTGCTACAAATTTAAGCTTTTTAAAATCGTTAGCTACGGTTTGGATATCTACCACACTCGCCCGCAATGCGTCCATAAAGGCGGGGTCATGCCCTGCATGAAACAAAACAATCAAACCTAATTCTTGGCAACGCTCAAATATGGGATACACTACCCTATTAGACAACTGAAAACCTTGATAATCAGGGTGCATTTTAATACCTTTTAAGCCCGCTGCGGCAATTCGGTCTAACTCTGTCAATGCCTCACTACTTGAAGGATGCACGGAACCAAACGCATATGCTTGCCCAAGTTTAGCTGTGGCAATGGCAAAGCTATTTACGTTATGCTGTTGCTTAGGGTTAGTAGCAATATGCAAAGTGTTAAAGCCGCAAATGCCAGCCGCCTCCATAATCTTAGAAGTGCCTGCCAATGTACCATCCGTGTAGGGTGTAATGTGCGACCCATAGCTAAGCTTACCTAGCGCATAAGCGGCTAAATCGTCGGGAAAAATATGTGAGTGGAAATCAAAAACTTTCATACACTCTTATGATAGCACATACAAAAGAAACAGTCAAACACAAGGGGATAAAAAGTAAAAAAATTATCTTAAAAAATACTTCTTCCTTTAATTTCTCTAAGTATGTCTGACATAGTTAGATGTTTTTGCGTAAAAACAACATCTCTTATGCCCTTTGGATTATTATTTTACCTATTTTTCGTTAGATGTTAATCTAAATTTCCATTTTTTAATGCTTGACTGCACTCATTTTATTTGCTATAATAATGATGTAATAATAGAATATAGAGCAATGGGAATGTATGCGAGTGAGAATTTTATTCAATAAAGTTTCCCAAAAGAAAAAAATTGAGGTTTACAATGCAAAAATATAAAATAGGGCTAGATGTTGGCTCTACTACCATAAAAACTGCCGTAATTGACGAGAACAATACTATTGTTTACTCTAGCTATGAGCGTCACTTATCCGACATTAAAGCAACTGTATATAGAGTTATGAGTGAGTGCGTAAAACGCTTTGAGCATTTTTCTATCATGGTTACGGGTAGCGGTGGTATGAGTGTTTCTAAATGGTTAGACATTCCGTTTATTCAAGAAGTTGTGGCGGGCGTGAAATCCATTGAGACTTACCTGCCCGACTGTGACGTTGCAATTGAACTTGGTGGTGAAGACGCTAAAATCACCTACATCACAGGCGGTTTAGAACAACGCATGAACGGCACATGCGCAGGCGGCACAGGTGCTTTTATCGACCAAATGGCAAGTTTGCTTAATACGGACGCATTGGGTTTAAACAAGTTGGCCGAAGATGCTAACACAGTATACCCCATTGCCAGTAGGTGCGGTGTTTTTGCAAAATCGGATATTCAGCCACTACTTAACGACGGAGCAAGCAAAGCAGATATCGCTGCTTCTATTTTTCAATCTGTGGTAACGCAAACGATTTCTGGATTAGCATGTGGTAAGCCTATACGTGGCAACGTTGCTTTTTTAGGTGGACCTCTTTACTTCTTGCCCGAGTTAGGTAAAAAGTTTGTAGAAACCTTAAAGCCCTCTAAAAGCTATTTCCCAGAAAATAGTCAAGTATTTAACGCATTGGGTGCGGCACTTTCTGGCGACAATTCGGTATACGCAAAAGATTTAATCGTTAAATTAGAGGCTATCGCTGGGCAAAATATGCAAGAGGTAGACCGTTTACCTGCATTGTTTAGTTCTGCTGAAGAATTGGAATTATTTAGAAATCGCCACGCCAAGTCTGCCCTTCCTCGTGCAGATTTTTCTAGCTACAGCGGTGCAGCATTTTTGGGTATTGATGCAGGTAGCACTACCACCAAAGTTGCGCTTATCGATAAAGACGGTGCGCTTTTATACAGTTGGTATGGTGCAAACAAGGGCGACCCGTTAGAAACAATCAAAAACATTTTAGCTGAAATTTATGCTTTGATGCCTAGCTCTGCCTATATTGCGCACAGTACCGTTACAGGTTACGGCGAAAATCTACTGCGCAGTGCCTTGCAACTAGATGCTGGTGAAATTGAGACGATGGCACACCAAACGGCAAGCAATGCGCTACTGCCTGGCGTAAGTTTTATTTTAGATATTGGCGGACAAGATATGAAATGCTTGCGCCTAGAAAACGGTGTCATTAAAGAAATTTTACTTAATGAGGCATGCAGTTCGGGTTGTGGTAGCTTTATTGAAACGTTTGCGTCGGCTTTAGGTTTATCGGCGGCGGAATTTTCTGTAAAAGGTACAGAGTCGCTTGCCCCTGTAGACTTAGGCTCTCGCTGTACCGTATTTATGAATTCTCGTGTTAAGCAAGCGCAAAAAGAAGGCGCAACCGTGGGCGATATTAGTGCAGGTCTTGCCTATTCGGTAGTTAAAAATGCGCTGTTTAAAGTTATTAAATTACGTGATCCGTCACAAATGGGCGAAAAAGTAATCGTGCAAGGCGGAACTTTCTTAAATGAATCGGTATTACGTGCGTTTGAGCTAGTAAGTGCACGTGAAGTAGTGCGCCCCGCTGAGGCTGGACTTATGGGTGCGTACGGTGCTGCCATTCTTTCTAAAAACAACTATACCAAGGGCGAAAAATCTAGCATTATTTGTAAAGAAGCACTAGACGCTTTGATTGTTAAAAAGACGAATGTACGTTGCGGCAAGTGCGAAAATCGTTGTTTGTTAACCATCAGCGATTTTGGCAACGGTAAAAAATACATTACTAATAACCGATGCGAAAAAGGTTTGGGTAACACTGCATCAAGCAATACTAAACTCGATGCGCCCAATATGTTTGCATACAAGTATGCAAGGCTTTTTGACCACTATAAACCTCTTGAATTGGCAGACGCTAAGCGTGGTCGTGTAGGCATACCTAGGGTGTTAAATTTATTTGAGAACTACCCCTTTTGGTTTACATTCTTTACCCGCCTTTCGTATCGTGTAGAATTAAGCCCCCACTCTACCCGTGAAATTTACGATTTGGGTATCGAAACTATGCCTAGTGAATCGGTATGTTATCCTGCAAAATTGGCGCACGGACATATAACGGCATTGGTGGATGCTGGGCATAATACTATATTTTATCCCTGTATTCCGTACGAGATGAAAGAAGATGAAACCGCTGACAATCACTACAACTGCCCTGTAGTAGGTACATACCCCGAAGTTATCCGCAACAATATGAATGAGGTGTTGCAAAAAGAGGGTCGAGCCATAAAATTCATTTCTCCGTTTATCCCTTACAATAACGCTAAACGGTTAACCAAACGTCTATACCAAGAATTTCCTGATATTGCAAAAGGTGAAATTGCGGCGGCAGTTAAAGCAGCGTACGCAGAGGATAAAGTATTTAAAGCAGACATTGCGGCAGAAGGGCGCAGGGTGTTAGAGCATTTAGACAAAACTGGGGGGCATGGTATTGTATTGTCGGGTAGACCCTACCATCTAGATGCAGAAGTGAACCACGGAATCCCTGAAATGATTAACAGTTTTGGGTTGGCTGTTTTAACCGAAGACGCATTAAGCCATAACACCCAAACGCCTCGCCCGCTTAGAGTAATGGACCAATGGATGTATCACTCTAGATTATACGCTGCGGCAGATTTCGTGCGCAAAACCAACAACTTAGATTTAGTACAATTAAACAGTTTTGGTTGCGGCTTAGATGCGGTAACCACCGACCAAGTAAATGAATTGTTGGCGGCGGCATCAAAAACGTACACCACCATTAAAATTGATGAGGTAAATAGCTTAGGGGCAGCAAAAATCAGAATACGCAGCCTTCTAGCCCTTATAAACGAGCGTAAGGTTAAAAATATTGTAGCTACACCTGTGCCTGTCGCCAAAGAGCGCATTCTTTTCACTGAGAACATGCGAGAAAACTACACCATTCTTGCGCCCCAAATATCCCCTATTCATGTAGATATTTTAGAGGGCGCATTAAACGGTGCAGGCTATAATTTAAAACTGTTAGAAGATAGCAAAACAGCCATGGACATGGGCTTAAAATACGTCAATCATGATGCGTGCTACCCCACCATTTTAACTTTAGGACAAGTTATGGACGCACTACTCAGCGGCAAATATGACTTAAATAAAACGGCAGTGATGCTAACACAGACGGGCGGCGGTTGTCGTGCTACTAACTATATCCCTATGCTGCGTAAAGCATTTGAAGAGTCTGGTATGGGTCATGTACCTATTATCAGTTTAAACTTTGTCGGTTTAGAAAAAAATCCTGGTTTTAAGATGACTATAGGGCTTATGGTTGCACTTATTCGTGGTGTTGTGTACGGCGACTTACTTATGCGTATGCTGTATAAAGTGCGTCCCTACGAGGTAGAAAAAGGTTCTGCTAACAAGCTGTACGAAAAATGGTCAAAAATTTGTAAAGATTCTATGCGTGTAAAGGGTGGCAAAAAAGACTTTAAAAAGAATATTTTTGCTGTGGTAAAAGAGTTTAACGAACTACCCGTACACGATATTAAAAAACCCAAAGTAGGTATTGTAGGTGAGATTTTGGTTAAATTCCACCCTGGTGCCAACAATCACCTTGTAGACTTTATAGAATCTGAAGGTGGTGAAGCCGTGATGCCTGACCTACTAGATTTCTTCTTGTATTGTTTTTATAACGGTAGAGTAAAGTATGATTTGTTAGACGGCACATTGGGCAAACTTTTACAGGGTAATCTATACATTAAGTTTGTAGAGTTTATCAAAAAGCCTATGTATGCCGCATTAAAAGGCACAAAATTTGGTGCACCTATCCATATTGCTAAGATGGCAAAAGAGGCAGAAAAAGTAGTTTCTATCGGCAATATCTCGGGCGAAGGTTGGTTTTTAACAGCAGAAATGTTAGAACTTATCCATACTGGCACCAACAATATTGCTTGCTTGCAACCCTTTGCGTGCCTACCCAACCACGTTACGGGCAAAGGTGTTATGAAAGCCTTAAAAGACCAATATCCCCTAGCCAACATTGTAGCCATAGACTATGACCCTGGTGCAAGCGAAGTCAACCAGTTAAACCGCATTAAATTGATGCTTAGCACCGCCTATAAAAACTTAGAAAAAGAGCAAGAAGAAGTTAAACACTAAAAATAAACTACTTAAAAATATAGATACCCTTTATAACCCCGCTAGTAAAAATGTGGGGTTATTTTATGTTATAGAAATCATACCTCTGGTACACCTAGTGATTTGCAACGACAAAAGATTGTGGATTGATACAGCTACGCCAAACAAGGGTAAAGGCCATCATGACTGCCCTTCCCTTAAAAACCCGCCGTCGCAGGGCGAGTCGGGTACATCAGCAACCTTTTTTATCTATAACAACTTAAAAAAATCAGTTTATATCGGCAACATCTTGGGCGAAGGTTGATTTTAATAAGTTATTAAATTTGTCTAATTTTTTGGGGTCACGTCATTCCCTTACCCCGTGGAGTAGTTTTTGTTGGTTTTAAGAAAATTATATACTGTGATAAAATGTTCCGCTGCTGTTACTTCATATCCTAATCACAAACAAAACTCTTGACATCAACGCTAAAATAAATACGAAAAATATAGTTTTGTTATTGTTTTAGAAAGGTTGATTTAAACGGTGGAAATGCCATAAATAAAACTCAAAACTCGAAAAAATAGAAAATACAAAAGGAGTAACTTCACTCATGTCAGCATTATCAAATGAAATGCATGGCAAGAAAAGTGAACCGTTTAGATATTTAGATAAAATGCAGTAATGCAGTGATAGAAAATTTCTTTGGTATTTAAAATTTGAACTGTTGTATATACGCAATTCAAAACAATTAAACACACTTTATTAGTGAGTTACACCATACACTCTATAGTACAACAATGATGAAATGTAAACCAAAACTAAACGGCTTGCCCCCTACAAACTTCAGGTAACAAACCGCTTAATAAGTTATTAACTTTTGTCCAACTTTTTTTTTGGGGGGGTACGTTATTTCCCTTACCCCCTGGAGTAGTTTTTGTTGGTTTCAAGCAAATTATATTATATATTGTGTCAAAATGTTTCGCTTGTGTTACTTTAATCTTAATCACACACAAAACTTTTGCCATCAGCACTACAATAAATACGCAAAACACAGTTTTTTATTATTTTAAAAATGATAATAATGCGGCTTTCTTATTGCTGTCAATTCCTTTCAAGATTTCGATAATTTGCATATCGTTATTATACGCATCAATATTACAATAAAAAAATTCGGCAGGGGTGCTGTTACAGGCATCAATAATTCTAAAAAGGACTTCCATAGTTGGTAGGAAATCTTTTTTGCTTTCTAGACGATTTATATACCCATCATTCAATTCAATACGTTGCGATAAAGCACGGGCAGATAAATTTGCTCTGTTTCTTATTAGTCCTATACGGAAAATGACTTCATTTTTATCCATGATATTACCTCGCTTGTACACACTTATAAGTATGAATTAAAGAGAGGTTAACTATACTAGCAATGATTGTAGTAATATAAAATAATCTGCAATAATATATAGCAATATATGTGATATTATTTGACTTGTGTAGCAATCATTGCTATACTTCCTTTACAGTACGTTAAAGGCGTATCAAAGGAAGAATAATATATAATGAAAAAATCACTGAAAAAACTATCAATACTTATTATTTTGATAATAATGACGCTAAGCCCTCTTGCTTGTTTTCAAAACGCTTGTTTTCAAAGCTATGATAACAACGGAGGAGATATAGGTGGCGAAAGCGGTACTCAAATCACACTGGAAAATTTTAATCGACTTCAAACAGACATGAGTCTTGAAGAAGTAACCCATATACTTGGTACTGTTGGACGCTCATTATCTGCCAGTTCAACTATTGGGATAACAATTGAAATATGGATGTGGCGATATCAAAGAGGAATGGATATTAGAATTATTTCTGTTACTTTTCAGAATAATGCAATGACGACTAAGACTGAGTCAGGGTTACGATAGCACTAAAACGCTACTGTAATTACAGGTATGTGAGGGCGATTGTTGAATCGGAACGGTACAATGCTATTGCCTAAGCCTCTTGAAACTATCATACGAGTATTGCGGATAGTATCAAATTGATACAGCCCTGCTTGATAGCGTGGAAAAAATATCGTATCGGGACAAAGCAAACCTCTTCCAAAAATGCGCCATTGTCCGCCATGTACATGTCCTGCCAAAACAAGGTCAGGAGCTATAAAGTTTGTATTTTCAGTTAGTGTACGGCTTACCCTGTTGGGTCTATGTACCAGAGTTATAATAAAATGATTGTTTGTGGCGTGTGGTAACGTGTATTCAATGCCACTTGTTGCGCAATCCAATAAGCCTACAATGGTAATATACGCACCCCTAATATTAAGGGTTACATGTTTATCACGCAAAAATACAACGCCTTTTGATTCTAAAAAATCATATAAATTTTGTACATCGCTATGGTTATTTTCGTGGTTGCCATCTACGTAAAACACGGGAGCAATTTGTACAACACCTTTAATAAACTCAAAAACACCACTCTCAGCAATCACACCGCCGTCAATGATATCGCCCGTTATGGCAATGATATCAGGTTTTTTACTTTCTATATCTTTTAACATTGTATGTATATCTACGCTGATTCTAGGAAAATGCGTGTCCGATATATGCACAATTACAATCTCTTCGCCCAACGTATTTGAGTGTGTTAACTTGAAAAATTCAAACTCTACTGTGCGGTTGTCGATAAAAATAAGTGAAATCGTTGTTAAAAAAATTACAATAGCTAAAAAGATAGCCGATATGATGCTCGCTATCTTTTTATGTTGGGGACTCATTTTAGATTTTTGTGTTTTAGATTGCACTATTGCATATCCTACTCTGCAAAATTTTTAAAGTAATTTTGTATCAATATAATGGGAGTGCCTTTATCGCCACTGCCGCTGGTTAAATCGCACAAACTGCCGATAAGGTCAGTAAGGCGACGAGGTGTTGTTCCCAAAGATACGCTTGCATCTTGTTTGATTTGTTTCTTTTCTGAAATAATTTTCTTCATTTTAGCAGTAGCCTCGTCACCACTTAAAGAAGCAATATCGTTGTCTGCAATGTATTTAAGCTTTAACTCGTTAGGTTGCCCTTCTAAACCCTCGGTGTAGCCAGGGCTTACCACAGGGTCTGCTAGTTCCCAAATACCGCCAATGGGGTCTTTGAATGCACCGTCGCCGTATACCATACATTCTACTTTTTTGCCCGTTTTATCAAATATATTTTTTTGTAGTTTTGTTACAAATTCTTTAGCTGTTTTAGGGAATAATTTTACAGAATTATCGGTAGCTAGGTTAGAGCCTAATAAACCATACTCAGGATGAAAACCACTACCGTCCACACTTTCGGTTAACAAGTCAGATAAGCCAAACACTTTGGTTGCCCCTGCCGCTTTTAAAATTTTACTTGTTCTAACTCTACGATGGATGTCGGCATGAATCACCGATTTGGTGTATTGTACGATATAGGTAGGGTCATTAGATAACACTATTTCTATATTATCACTTAAACTTTTGTAATACTTAATATAATCTACGCCTGTAAATACATGTTTAGCATCAGGAAATAATTCGGTAAACTCTTGCGCTGTAAAGTGTCTGATGGCAGGATTTACACCCGCTGCATCTAATACTTCTAAATCTACAATACTATTGCCTACCTCATCAGAAGGATAACTTAATTGCACAATCAGTTTTTTTACACCTTTTGCAATTCCTTTTAAAAGTAATGAAAAACGGTTACGTGAAAGTATCGGAAAAACTAAACCTACGGTATCGTCTTTACCAAATTTATTTGCTACATCTTTAGCAATCTGGTCTACTGTTACATAATTGCCTTCGCACCTAGCTAATATCGCCTCTGTAGTCGCTACAACATCTCTATCTTGCAAGGTTATGTTGTTTTCGTTTATAGCCGTTAGTAAACTATCGGTAACAATATGTACCAAATCATCACCCTTACGAATGATGGGCGCACGAATACCTATAGAAACGGTTCCTAAAGAATTTGCCATTGTTGTTATACTCCTTTTGTACAAAGAAATTAGGCACAGCCTAAGTAAAGTTATGAAGTTATATTGGATATCTATGCAACTTAAAACCTATGTACAGTTTATTTTAGCATAAAGCGAACTTCTTTGCAAGTAATTTATATAGGTAGCTTTGATACCTTTTAAATGATTTTTTGGGCTGAAGCACACATGCTACTTGTAATAAAGCCCATAAAGCGTAAAGAGCATGTTGGCAAAAGGCACTTAATTTCACAACTAAATGCCTTTTGCCAACATGCCCCGTATACTCTATGGGCTTTATGCAGTTTATTTATTGGGGAAAAAAGAAATCGCTACGTGATGCAGCATTACCTACCAGACGTTCGGATTGACCCGCTCTGGGGTCTACCCATTCAGGTACAGTAGGAAACTCGCTAGGGTTATAAAAGAATATTTCTCTACCTGTATGTGTAGCAAGCGAACCAATCCCAAGCGGTGTACTCATATGGTAAGCGTCTACCCAGTTCATCTCTACTACCCTACCATTTATATCCAACGTAAACGTTATAGATAAAGATTGAAAACGGTCAAAGGCCATACCTGCAAAACGTGCAACCTGTATTCTTGTACGGTCTGTAGCCCCACCATTAAGGATAAACGTAAAATTGTATACCCCATTTTCTACCGCAATGGGTTGGCTATGGTTATTAGTAATGGTTTGGGGCGTAATAGTATATCCGCTTAAACCCGTAGGTAAAAAACCAAAATATGCTATATAATCATTGGCATCTCGTGCGATATTCGGAATTTCATCAATTCTTTGCCAGTTAAGCATAGGATTACTTGCATTAAGCATATCTCTGCGTGCATTATTATCGGTAAATCTCGTCTGCCACGCTGCACTATTGTTAGGTAGATACGACCTTAACGCCATACGTGTGCGTGTACCTACTAAAGGAGCATTGTTGCCTGAGTTAACCGTTTGGAAGAAGTAGCGATTTTGTGTATCTCGGGGGTCATTGCGGTAACGCCATGTATGTGTACGTGTACTAACAGTTGCTGCTGTCCAACCGCTATAGATGGTAAACCAAGACTCTGCCGTTGCAAAGTAGTTTTGCCCAAAGTTAAACGCATCCCATGTATTTTTAAAGGTAACCCTAAACATGCCGTTAGGTGTAGTAGGTGTGGGCGCATCGTCGCCATGTGCTACAACAGAATACGCATATTCACCAGGTGTAAAAGGCAAGCGTTGCAACATATTATCAGAACCATCAAACCTTACCAGTATTTCATTTCCTGTGCCACTATTGTAAAAACGATACTCTATCCAATTGTTTGCGTTGCCATAAAAGGCAGGAAGAAAAGCAACATCCACTCCGTAAGGGTCAAAATACATATCATTAAGCTGCGTATCAATCGTTGCACTAATAATCAAAATGCCCTCGTATCGCTCTTGCACAGTATCGGTTACTGTGGTAAACACTACCCTATAAATACCGCTCTCGGTGGGAGGAGTTTCTGATTGGGCAAAATTAACATTGATGCCTTCAAACGTCAATCTGCGCTCTAGATTAAAATCATTATATTGTATAGGGATAACAACGGGTCTGTCGGGACGTACTGTAGTAGACTCGGGCATACGCACATGTCCTGTACGAGCCGTAATTACAAAGGTTGTGGTGATAATACCAGAGGTAAAACTGGGGTTGTTGGCAAGCCTAAACTCTACTCTGTACCTACCTGGATAGATAGGTGCAATGCTTGTACCCACGTTTGCGTAACCCTCGTTAGGTGTGTATCTAAAATATAACACGTCAAAATCTGCAAACGTTATAAGCTGACGCTGATATTCAGTGAGATTGGTGATAAAGTTGATACTCTCTATACTTACAGGAATGGGGTTACCCTCTAGCGTATGGAAAGGAATGCTTTGGGGTTCTACCGAAAAGTTTACATTGATAGGATTAATATTTAGCGTTGTAGTAAACGTTATAGGAAAACCATCGGCATAGCCTTGCGTGGTTACCGTATACGTACCCACTGCTGTAGGCTGAGTGGTGCTGTGTTCAAAATTTGTACTACCTACGCCCTCAAAATAGATAGGTGTATTCTCTGGAATATATTGCCAGTCTGCTAAAGTAGGTGTAAGGTTTAAGGCTTGCCCGAATGTTCTGTTAACTACCCCACCTCCCCAATTGCTAGGAAGAGCGCTTGGACCTGTACGCTGATTAATGGTAAAATATACAACGGTTCTACCCTCAAAATTGGGTTGGTCTATATAGTACGTGATACGATACGTACCCACAGGAGCTGTGGCAGGAATTTGTGACGACGGGTTGGTAACAGCAAACATATTTTGCGCCCCACCGCTACCTGTGCCCGTGCTTGTATTGCCAAGCGGCCTTGTACTGTTGATAGTTTGGTTAAAAGTAGCACCGCCCACAAGGTTTACACCCTCTATCGTGATACGAGAAATTACAGTACGGCGACGGTTTGCACCGTTTCCTGACATGTGATTTAACCAAGGGTCATCTACCGTAAAGGTAGGCACAACCGCATTGTTTGCATTACTTCCATGCGCCGCATTGGCTGCAATGCGTACATTTGTACCTCTTGTAAGCGTGGTATTGTTAGTATTGGTAACCGTAACCACCTGACGGTACAGCGTAAATGTGCGGGTTGTAGTAAGGATAGTATCTACAACGGCGTCCCTTACTGCAATATTTACCTGGTACACCCCTGCAGTGTAGGGGGTGTTAGGATACGTTATAATCGGTTGACCCACAACTTCGTTAAGTGTTCCTAATTGGAATGCGACTTGATTGTTAGCACCATGGTTTGCGCCTGTCCAAGCGTGCGTGCGTTGGAAAGTTATAGATTCAACGGTTTGAAAAGCATCCAATCCCACTACCTCTATTTGGCTACTTGCTACAGAATTAGGCGTAACATTAGCGGCAGTTAAAGTAGGGGTTGTGTGGCTAAAAAATGCATAGTTGTAACGCAATTCTGCGCTATCTATATTGCGTCCATTGGTTACTATATAAGTAGCGGTAGTAGTGCCTAGTTGATTAAAATTAGCATCATTGATTGCAAAAATTGCTTTAAATCTACCGTCAGAATCGGTAGGTAAATTATGTAAGTTAGGCGCAGAAACCAACTCCTCGCCCTCTACAACGATTGTTTCAAATAATAGGTCTGTAAATGTTACCGTATATTCAGGAATTTCGCTAGAAGTAAACCCGTAAGCCGATACATTGTGCGTTACTATTCCACCGATGTTAAAAGTGCGGTCTTGTGCAATTAATGTAATGTTACGAGGTAGAATTACAAACGACAATAGTAGCACCATCTGTTCACCACCACCATACATAAGGGTAAACGACATAGTATACCCACCCGCCTGAGTAGGTTGAGCGGCAAAAATATCTTCTATTGAATAAGCGGTTTGGTTCCAAACTGTTCCGTCATACGCTGTACCTGTAAATTGCAGTGAAACAAATTGCAACATTTCTTCGTCTAATATTGGAACAAGAGGTGTTGTTAAGCCGTAAGTTTGCACCAATGACGCTTCTCCGCCCTCAAACTGTATCTCTGCAGGCAAAATAAAGAAACGTGAAGTATGTGTAAACGCCATAAAGTTAGGGGTATCAATTTCAAAACGTGCCTCATATGTGCCAAAACTATCGGGAGCGATAGAGGCAAAAGGCATATCTAAACCGTATTCTCTAAAGGTAAGAGCAATGGCATCTAAAGATGGATGCGGTGCTGCCCCCATAAAGGCAATATCAAAAGAATCTAAAGTAATGCCTGTATTTTCTGCGTAATCTTGTGTAAAAAAGCTACGCATTGCCTGCATGCTTACGGGGCGAGCTGTAATATTAAAGGGCAAATCAAAAGCAGTGGTTGCAATTCCATTAGAGTTATGCTCTATAGGAAACCACAAATTTACACGTTTGATGTAAGAGCCCACATCGGTTGGAGGCGTGCTTGTAGAAGTTTCGATACCAGCACCTGCTACTCTAAACGAATAAGAATAGACTTGTACAAGCTGCTCATTCAACAGAGTAAGTTGTGGCGTTATAGGTGTGCCGTCAAATACAAAGCTATTTTGCATTAAGGTAGGCACAGGGCGGTTGTACACCCCAAAAGTTACACTTAATGTTTGATTGGGCAGTTGGTGGTTTGCAGAAAACGCTTCAACTAAAGCAAGTGTTTCGGTAAATGTACCTGTAGTGGTGATTGCGTTTACAGCCCCCACCCCTTGTTGTGTTAACGATTCACGCACCAAATAAGAAGAATCTACCATTGCATTATCGTTGTTGGCATCTAACACATTAAAGAATATTGTAGGCGGATTGTCCAAAAAGAAACGGGCTTGATATGGGGTTGCATGCCAGTTAACCGTGCGGCGCAATACGGTAAAAGTTTCAGTAATTTCTTGCGCTTGTCCACGAATAGAAACGGTTAGCGTAACCGTATACTCACCTGCCAAGTAAGGCTGCACGGCACCAATCCCTGCTTGAGTAGTAGCGATAGTATCTATTTGTGTGCCATCGTTGGCTGTTCCGTTAAAAGCGATAGAAACAAATTCAGGCACAATAGCGTGCTCTGAGGAATCATAAATAGTTACCAAAATAGGTATTAATGCGTTGCCCGTAAAAGTTTGTGTTAGGTTGGTAAATGTAACATCAAAATCCTCTATAGAATCCATTTCCAACGTATATATGGCCGTAACTGTGGTTTGGTTGGCATAAGCGGCAAAGTTAGAAGAATCTGCACGTACACTAAAGGTAACCAAATATTCGCCCGCTTGCGTAGGAATACCCACAACAGGTACATTGCCATCGCTTTCGATACGAGCAAACGTGATAGATAAGTCCGAAATCATAAAAAGTCTATTTGCCGTTTCGGGTAAATCTGTGGTAAGGTATTGCGTTAAATCCGAACCGAACGTAATAGATTCTCCAGGTGCAAAATTACGATTTTCTGCACGTACCAATTGTGTTTGACGACGTTCTATAGTTAAAGGAAAAGGTGCGTCTATGGTTAAGATATCGCCTGTGATTAAACCAAAATCTACAGTAACATCGTAAGTGCCTGCAAAGATAGGATTTATCGCATAACCGTTATAACGTACAACATAATCGCCCGTCAGATAATCTCTAGTAGGAATAATGTTTTGCATGTTTACAGTTATACCCTGTGCTGTACCGTCAAAAGTATGGGTAAAACCTGTAAATACTCCGCTACTAAAACCATCTTCAAAAGGAGTAACGGTTAAGGTTGCAGAGGTAGAGCTTTCGTGCGTAGCAGTTACTACATCAAAATGCACCTCAAATATACCTACTGTAAGCTGCTCTAGTGTAACGCTTGTTGTACCTTGTTTAAACGAAACCGTTACATCGTTAGGAGTTGCGTTTTCAATGGCGGACATATTTAACATCGTGCCAATAAAATTAAAGCCATTTAAGTGGTTGCTACCAATTGTTTGATTGCTAGCAGAAATACTTGCTTGCCTATTACGTGTAATTACAAACGGTATCGTGTGAGAAGCTCTATGAAGCGACGTATCGACAACCGCACGCACCTGATGATTCCCTACCGCCGTAGGTTGTATTTCTACCCAATCGTCTGTGCCATCGTGGTTGTATGTTATCAAGGCTGACTCACTATTAACCGTAACAGTACGACTATTGCCCGTAAATTCAAACTCTAACCTACCGTTTACTTCTCCGCCAAATATCAACGTAATATCGGTAGGTATCCATCCGTCCGGAGTACATGCGGCTAAAAACAACACCGATACCAATATAACAGCTATGACGATTTTAATTAGTTTAAACTTTTTCATTATTGAAAAATCTCCTAGATACTACTTTCTTACTTATCAAATAAAATCTGATATATAATTTGAATGTTAAACACACACAACATAAAATAGCGTATATTTATAATTCAAACTTATAAAACAAGCATAATGTATAAAAATAATCTAGTCAAATAAAAAAACAATGGTGAATTTAAAGAGAAATTATTTTCTTATGAATTTTCTATTAAGAGAATTACTTCTCTTTTATATTCTCTATTAAAATGAATTGTTTCTCTTTTATGTACCGTACACGGTTTACTTCTATCTCTATTTTTCTTACAATTAGCGCACTATCTAATCCTACAGCGTTTGTAGCCAATGTGATAGTTACAAAACTTAACTTATAAAAAGTTATTAAATC
>JGI990J12352_1000137_pt1 | contig 16888 bp, 18 predicted proteins | sample Intmic4MA4BA4MSA_FD_12352 | JGI IMG/M metagenome (IMG submission 12352) | reverse complement strand
TATATTTCATGGAAATCCTCCTAGTTGTTTGGTCGTACTTACAATTTTACTGGATTTCCTTTTTTATTTCCATCTCCCTACTTAGTTTACACTATCCACCTATCGAAGCAATTTGTATTTTGTCATCTTTTGTGATAAAATTAAGAGCGAAACCGAATGTCTCAAAACTTCGAAAATCTTTGAGCCGTTCAAAAATCAGTACACAAATTTCACAAGTCATTTAAAAATGAAACATAGAAATTGATTTTCACTTACTCATCCATAATCAATGAATAATTTTCGGGGAAACTTAACTATAGGCGCTCAGTTTCAAAGAAGCGTATTAGCGGGGTTTACATAAGGAGTGATTTTTTTGAATCGTCATGCAATGCGAGGGTTAGCTGTACAAACATTATATAGTATTGATGTAGGAAACATGCCACGTCAGGCGGCAGTTGCTATGATTCAATCTTTTGCACTTGAGATGAAAGACGAAGCAAAAGAACTCATTAGCGACGAGGCTGTACTTGACAAAGCTTTCCTTCTTGACGATTTTTACTACCATCTAGTAGACGGCGTCCTAGAAAATTTAGAACGAATTGACGAACTAATCGTAAGTCAACTTGAAGGTTGGAGTTTCAAACGCCTTAACAAAGTCGACGTGGCTATTATGCGCTTATGTGTCTGTGAATTGATGCAAGGCAAGCGTGACGAAGCACCGATTTTGATTGACGAAGCGATCGAACTTACCAAAGCATTCACCGATTTGGGTGAGAACAAGACTCCTAAATTCAACAACAGTCTGCTTGACAAAATCAATGCACATTTGAATAAAAATTAGAAGATTGATTTAAGGGGCACAGCCCAGCGAGGTCTGGGCTGTGTCAACAGAAGACAACGATTGCAGAGTCCGCAATCGTTGCCACTAGAGAAAACTGTCAGTACAGGGAGTGGGCTAAATGGCAGAAAAAATACCATTAACAGTGCGGGCGTTAACAAAATATATAAAGTTGAAATTTGATTATGATGGGAATTTGCAAAATGTATTGCTAAAAGGTGAAATTTCGAATTTTAAGCGCCATTCTCGAGGTCATTTCTACTTCTCGATAAAGGATGAAGACGCACAAATCAATGCTGTGATGTTTGCCCATGTGGCAAAATCTGTCCAATTTGAGCCTACAAATGGAATGCAGGTCATTGTCACGGGAAATGTCTCGGTTTATGAGGTTGCAGGGTCTTACTCAATCCATGTGAAGAAGATGACCGAAGACGGCGTTGGCAACTTATACGTCGCATTTAATCAGATGAAAGAGCGTTTGGCTGATCAAGGGCTTTTTGACGAATTGCACAAGCAGGAATTGCCGAGGTTACCGCGCTCTGTCGGTGTCATTACATCCCCAACTGGTGCAGCAGTTAAGGACATCATTTCAACGATTAAAAGACGAAGCCCCAACGTGCAAATTTATGTATATAAAGCATTGGTTCAGGGCGAGCAAGCAGCAGCGGACATCGTCGAAAAAATTAAAATGGCAAATGAACAAGGACTCGTTGACGTCCTGATTGTCGGTCGCGGGGGTGGCTCAATCGAGGATTTATGGGCGTTTAATGAGGAAATTGTCGCCCGAGCAATATTTTCATCTGAGTTACCAGTTATTTCCGCAGTTGGCCACGAAACTGATTTCACCATTGCAGACTTTGTAGCAGATTTAAGGGCTGCAACCCCAACAGCTGCGGCAGAAATAGCAGCACCAAACATTGTAGACATTGTCACACATTTGAGAGGGTTGCAGTCTAGATTGAATCGAGGATTGCAAAACATAACCAAACTGAAAGGAATCGCATTACAACGTTTGAGCAACCATTACATAATGAAAAATCCTCGTGCGTTGTTTGAAAGTCGAATTTTAAGATTGAGTCAACTGGAAAAGGGACTTAATTATAACTTAGAACAAAAACTTGCAGAGGCAAAGCGTCGTTTAGAGATTTTAACAAAAGGGTTGCAAACCTTTGAACCGAGCCGTCACACTACAGGAGCAAGGCAAAGATTGGTGCATTTGGATGAGATGCTTGCACAAGTAGCCATGAAAAAATTGGATGAGACAAAACAGCGCTACTTTATCCTGAATACAAAACTTGAACTTTTGAACCCGCTTTCAGTTCTTAATAAAGGTTACGCTGTCGCCACAAGTGAAGCTGGAGATGTTATTTCAAATATTGGTCAGTTGAGTGTCGGAACAAAAATTTCCGTACGTGTTAGCGATGGGGAATTTGTTGCAACAGTTGATGGAGTAAACAACAAAAAAGTGAACAATGAACAATGAACGGTCGGAAGTAAGTAACCTCCTCAAATATGACTTGTTATACTTACTTTTAATTATTCATTCATCACACTTAACCGATTACTGATTATTGTTCACTGATTACTGCTTACTAAAAAGCCGCAATGAAGTGTGGCTAGGAGGTCTATTATGTCTAAAAAAGAACTAAAATTTGACGAAGCATTAGCGCAACTTACAGAAGTTATCACAAAGCTTGAATCTGGAAGCTTACCACTTGAAGACTCAATGGAACTTTATAAAGAAGGTATGATGCTCTCAGCAGAATGTCATAAGAAACTTGAAAAAATTGAGCAAGATGTTGTAAAATTAGTTGATGACTCAGGGGCAGTTTCTGAGTTTGAAGACGCGTAAGGAGCTAATCCGATGATTCAAGAATATATGCAAGAACTTAGAGACATTATTGATGCTGGACTTGAAGGGGCCATCTTAGCCAAGGGATCTGTTGTAGATGCCATGAAATACTCACTTAATGGCGGCGGAAAGCGTTTGCGTCCAGTTTTAATGTTAGCGACCTTAGAGGCTTTCGGAGTGGACATTGCACTTGGCGTTAAGACAGCTTTAGCAGTCGAAATGGTACATACATACTCACTCATCCACGATGATCTTCCTGCCATGGATGATGATGATTTAAGAAGGGGGAAACCGACAAACCATAAAATTTATGGCGAAGCAGTGGCCATTTTAGCAGGAGATGCCCTATTAACACATGCTTTTCGTGTGATTGCACGTGATGACGTCTTGCCAGATGAAATGAAAGTGCAAATCATTAAATATTTAACCTTTGCTTCTGGCCATTTGAGCATGGTTGGTGGACAAGCCATGGACATTGCAGCTTCAGATAATGAAATTACCCTTAACCAGTTAAAAGACATTCATAACATGAAGACGTCAAGACTAATTGAATTTGCAGTTGCGAGTGGCGCCATTATTGCTGGTCAAGACGAAGACGTTGTTTTGAGACTAGAAACATTCGCCTCCCACCTAGGGCTCGCATTCCAAATCAAAGATGACATTCTAGATATCGAAGGTGACCAAGAACTGATCGGAAAACCCGTCGGTAGCGACATTGCCAACAAAAAAGCGACCTACGTCACACTGACATCACTCGAAACAGCCAAAAAAATGCTCGACACAGAAATCGAAAAAGCGCTCTACCAACTGCAAGTTATCTCACTCCTACCTGGCGTCAACTTCGACTCCACCAAACTAAAAGAAATCGTCCTCTACGTGAAAAACCGCGAGAAGTAAAAAACAGGAAAAACAACTGCAAAAAGCGCTACGCGTCCAACAATCACATTCGCTGTAGAATCCACAGCGAATGTGGCGAAAGTCTAGAACGCTCGCTCCAACTTTTCCATATGTTAATTTGCAACCAGAAAATGAAAACTTTAAGATTTGCGGAAGCCTACACACTCGCTTTCGCTTTTCCTTTGGACTCTACGACTGGGGTGACACTTGACGTGTGAAACGCGCCATTTGAGGAGACGATGAACTGAAACTAATATTAAACGTCAATTAGTATTAACAACATTTTAAAATGGAATTAGCAAATGTAACGAAAACTAACCATATAAATCCAATGTTGATAACCACCGAGGAGGTCTACTGTGCAATGAAGAAAGAACGGATTGATGTATTACTTGCTCAGCAGGGCTTTTTTGACTCGCGTGAGGGTGCAAAGCGTGCAGTTATGGCGGGAATTGTCTTAGTTAATGATGAGCGGATTGATAAGCCAGGTGAGAAGGTTTTAGTAGATGCTGTCATTCGGATTAAGGGTGAAATTAGCCCTTATGTTGGGCGAGGTGGCCTGAAGTTAGAGAGGGCGATTGAGGTGTTTGGTCTTGACTTAACTGACCGTATTGTGCTTGATGTCGGCGCTTCAACTGGCGGATTCACCGATTGCGCTTTGCAAAATGGGGCGCGCTTTTCATATGCAGTTGATGTTGGTTATAATCAACTTGCTTGGAAGTTGCGCCAAGATGAACGCGTGATATCGCTTGAGCGGACGAACTTTAGATATATGGAACCTGAGGCACTAGCGTTCGGTTTACCATCATTTGCCTGCGTAGATGTCTCTTTTATTTCGCTTCGCTTAATTTTACCAACACTTGAGAGAATGCTAACGCCAGGTGGCGAAGCTGTTTTGCTAATTAAGCCGCAATTTGAAGCTGGACGCGAACAAGTAGGGAAGAATGGAATCGTAAAAGAGGCTAAAGTTCATACACAAGTTATCCGAGATGTCGTAGATTTTGTAGAAGGACTCAAATTTGGCGTTTTAGGACTAACACCTTCACCAATTAAAGGAAGTGAAGGGAATATCGAATTTTTGATTCACCTTACGCGCCATGATGGCATTGATATTACAGATGAACTGATTAAAAATGTCGTCAAATCAGCACATGTGTAAGAAATTGTTGTAACGTGTCATCACATATGATAAAATGAAAATGAATGCGTCAAAATTCTGAAAATATTAGATTGCTTTTAGAAAATATAAGGAGGGGTATATGGTAATGAAAGTTCCAAAAAAATTTACTGTTTTAATTGCCTACGATGACTTACACTTGTCTGATGCTTTACAAAGAATGTTAGATGTAAACAGGTTTAAAGTGGTTGGTGTAACAAGTGATGCAAATGAAGCCTATGAAGTTATGAAAGAGCAAAAACCTGATATTGTTATCGTCGATTTATGCTTTGAAGATGGCAATAGTATTGACTTGTTGACTAATTTCGAAGTATCAACAAATTTGGAACATCGGCCATATGTACTTGTTGTCACCTCCTTTTATGAAGGGCAAATTTTTGATGTGGCTCGTAAGACTTCGGACTTTATTTATGGAAAGCAAAACACCCTCACAGCTACGGGCGTAAACCGTCATCTAAAGACAATTTGCAAAACCTTAGGTAAAGGTAATGGTTCACGACCAAGAGGTCATCTAAGTGGGATGGAAATGGAGGATAATCATACTAATATTTATCGTGAAAAATGGCTGAAGACGCGGATCGAAAACGAGCTTAATTTATACGACATGGGCAAGAATCGTGCAGGTAGAAAATATTTAGTAGAAGCACTCTACCGTGCCCTTATCGTTCCTGAAGATAAAAAAATCACAATGAATGAGTTGTATGAGCAGATGTCGGAGGTGATTGAAATGGAGCCGAAAACCTTTGACAGTGCTATCTATCGCCTGCTTAAAGAAACATTTACAACAACAGATGAAGTGAGATTAGAGAAGATCAATACCCTTTATCAAGCAAGTAAAAAAAGCGATATTCCAACCACTCGTGATTTTGTTACCCATTTGGTGAATAAAATCAAGCAAGAAGAATGCGGAATGGATACCTCATTTTAGAAATAAAAATATTTCCGATGGCGCATATCCGAGAAAACCGTAGATTTTCTCGGATGGCGTCTTTTTCTTTGCTTTTAGCATCTAGCAGAAGCACACCTAATAGTTGTGAAAGCAAAGATCAACAATGTATAATGTATCAATTCGAAGTTTATTGATTACTGTCTGGTTACATGGTATTAGACTGTCGCCCATAACCAAGTAAGTGTAACTGATATAACTTCGTTATTTATGGATGATGATATCGCTTGGGAAGGTGATAAACAACCAAATGTGAGACTGTTGAAAGTCGTATGCACATTTTACATGCTGGTGATGGTGAATATATAATCGAATTTGGCGTTGGAAATACAGAGATTACGGTTACATTTGAACTTGAGTTTGATTTTGATGCAGTACCTGAGGTTCAAACAGAGTTCTCTTTAGGTGAAACTTTTGAATTTGATGGCTTTGAAATCACAATTGCTGATGATGTCGCTTGGGGAACGATTAGTGATGAATGGTCTGATCACGACGGTGAATCTTACTTCTTTGTGCCAATCACAGCTACAAATAATGGTGATGAGACAAATAGTTTAGGTTGGAATTTTAGTATTTTCAATCCAAGTGGCGCAACATCTGAGGATATTACATTTGATATTGAGGTGGAAGATTTTTCGCGCACTGGAGATATTAGAGCTGGTGGAACGATTACTGGATACATCCACTTCTTGTTTGAAGGAGACGGCGATTATACAATCGAATTCGACAGCTGGGAGTCAAATAACATAGAAGTTACATTTAACATTTCAAGATAATAAAACGACGAATGGCGAACAAAATCTTAGATTTCGTCCGTCTTTTTGACTAAGCACTTGAAGCAGATTCCGCTTCAAGTGCTCCTATAAATTTATAGACATACTATACAAAGCGCTTTAGAGACACGGGGCTGCCACGTTTTTGGCAGCTCCTGTGCCAGTTGAATAAAAGTTAAATTTCACTTGATAGTAAAAGTACATTGTGGTACAATAATTGAGTTGATTGAAATATTCACACGTGTGGAGCTTGTGTTCTTGTGCCATTTGTTGGTGGACTTGAGTGTGGAAATGCGTGGGTGTATAACTAAAGGAGGAAGTAACATGTCAGTTATTTCGATGAAACAATTATTAGAAGCTGGGGTTCACTTCGGGCATCAAACGCGTCGTTGGAATCCTAAAATGAAGAAGTATATTTATACGTCAAGAAATGGTATTTATATCATTGACTTGCAAAAGGCATCTCGTAAGATTAACGAGTGTTATAAGCGCGTTCAAGAGGTTGCTCAGGAAGGTGGAAAATTCCTTTTTGTTGGAACTAAGAAACAAGCTCAAGATGCTATTCGTGATGAGGCAATTCGTGGTGGGCAATACTGGGTTAACCAGCGTTGGTTAGGTGGAACTTTAACGAACTTTAATACGATTCAAAAACGTATTAAGCGTTTGGAAGATATTGAAAAAATGGAAGCAGAAGGCGTATTTGACGTTCTTCCTAAAAAAGAAGTATTAGCTTTAAGAAAAGAAGCAGAGCGTTTAACAAAATTCTTAGGTGGAATCCGTGAAATGAAAAAATTGCCTGCGGCAATCTTTGTTGTTGACCCACGTAAGGAAAAAATTGCGATTGCTGAGGCGCGTAAGTTAAACATTCCTGTGTTTGGTATTGTTGATACAAACTGTGATCCTGATGATTTAGATTATCTAATTCCTGCAAATGATGATGCAATTCGTGCAGTACGTTTAATCGTTGGTAAAATGGTTGATGCAATTGTCGAAGCTAATCAAGGTGCTTCAGAGGAAGAATTAGCTGAGGGAGTTTCAGAAGAGGTAGTAGAAGAAGCTGCAGCTGAATAATAAATATTTGAGTACCTTTTTCTCCAGAGTATTTTTGCTGCCTCGCTTTTGCTAGATTTGCAGGTGGTAAAATACGCAAGCGAGGAGGAGGTACTTTCTCTAAGTGAAGTACATGATGCAAACATTCAAACTTTAACAATTTATATGAATCTAATTAAAGGTGGTTAAAAAATGACAGTTACAGCTGGTTTAGTTAAGGAATTACGTGAAAAAACTGGTGCAGGGATGATGGATTGTAAGAAAGCATTAGTTGAAACTGATGGTGATATTGAAAAGGCAGTTACGTTTCTTCGCGAAAAAGGAATGGCAAATGCTGCGAAAAAGGCAGATCGTGTTGCGGCTGAAGGTTTAACTGATATTTTTGTTGATGGAAATATTGCAGCAATTATTGAAATTAACTCTGAGACAGATTTCGTTGCTAAAAACGAACAATTCGTAAACTTGGTGTCAGAAACTGCAGAAATTATTGCTAAAAATAAGCCGGCTAATAATGAAGAAGCATTAGCGCTTAAGAATGCTGATGGAAAAAAACTTGAAGAAGCATTTATTGAAGCTACTGCTGTTATTGGTGAGAAATTGGCTTTCCGTCGTTTTGCAATTGTTGAAAAATCTGATTCTGAAGTTTTTGGCGCTTATAAACATGCTGGAAGTAGAATTTCAGTTCTGGCAGTTGTTGAAAATGGAAATGACAAATTGGCTAAAGATTTAGCTATGCATATTGCTGCTATGAAACCAACTGTCCTTTCTTATACTGATTTAGACCCTAAGTTCATTGAAGAAGAAGTGGTTGCTTTAAGAGCGCGCATTGAAGTTGAAAACGAAGATCGTCAGAGAACAGGTAAGCCATTACTACGTATTCCTGAATATGCATCAAAACTTCAGCTTACTGATGAGGTTATGGCTGCGGTTAAAGTTCGTCTTGAAGCAGAGTTAAAAGAGCAAGGAAAGCCTGAGAAAATTTGGGATAAAATCATTCCTGGTCAGCTAGAGAAATTTGTTAAAGATAACACTGAAATTGACCAAACTTACTCTTTACTTGCACAAAGTTATGTTATTGATGACAGCAAAACTGTTGCGAAACACCTTGAGAGTGTAGGTGCCACTGTTAAGTCATTCATTCGCCTAGAAGTAGGAGAAGGAATTGAGAAAAAAGAAGTTGATTTTGCTGAAGAGGTAATGAGTCAAGTTCGTGGGTAATCGTTAATATTTTAGGGACACATTGAATTGTGTCCCTACTTTTGAGAAAATTACAATTAAAAGATTTGGGAAATAGGCAATAAAATTCGAGGCAGCTAGAGGAGAGAAAAAACTGGTGTATATCAAGCATACGCAAGGATTTTGAACGGCGAAGCGAGCGGAGAAGTTTGAAGCCTATTTTCCAAAGGGAAGTAGGGTCTAATCATGTCTAATTATAAACGTGTTATTTTGAAGCTAAGCGGTGAGGCACTAGCAGGTAACGGAGGATTTGGAATTGATGCAAATAAGGTTTCTGAGATTGCTTTAGAGATTAAAGAAGCTTATGAAACAGGTGTAGACATTGCCATTATTGTTGGTGGTGGAAATATTTGGCGTGGTAAAACTGCTAGCGGTCTTGGGATGGAGCGCTCGAGTGCTGATTACATGGGGATGCTTGCAACAGTGATGAATGCGTTGGCGCTTCAAAATGCACTCGAAGCTTGTGATGTACATACAAGAACGCAAACTTCGATTCACATGAATCAAGTAGCCGAACCATATATCCGTCGTAAAGCGATTAGGCATCTTGAAAAAAATCGCATTGTTATATTCGGTGGTGGAACTGGAAATCCATATTTCTCGACAGATACAACGGCAGCGCTTCGTGCAGCAGAAATTAATGCTGATGCTATTTTAATGGCCAAAAATGGCGTTGATGGCGTGTATAATGATGATCCACGGACGAACAAAGAGGCTACAAAGTACGATGAACTTACGTATCTTGAGCTTCTGAATAAAGGACTTCAGGTTATGGATTCAACAGCAGCGTCATTGTGTATGGACAATAACATTGAATTGCTTGTCTTTAATATGAATGAACCTGGAAATATCAAAAAGGCGGTTGCTGGTAAAAAAATCGGAACAACCGTGAAAGGAAGGTAACACTCATGATTGAAATGAATGATATTAAATTAAAGATGGAAAAAACTATCGACTCGTTGAAAAAAGAACTTAACACGCTTAGAACGGGTCGTGCAAGCGCAGCGTTAATTGAAGGTATCAATATTGATTATTACGGGGCACCAACGCCTATTTCACAAACAGCTCAAGTATCGACACCTGATGCGAGGCAACTTGCTATTAAGCCATATGATAAGTCAATCCTAGGGGATATCGAACGTGCTATCAATGAAGCAAACATTGGTATTTCGCCTAATAGCGATGGTGAAGTTATTCGTTTAAATGTACCTATATTAACTGAAGAAACACGTCGTGATTTAGCTAAAAAAATTAAAGGATTTGCTGAAAATGCAAAAATTGCTGTTCGTAATATTCGTCGTGACGCTAACGACGCTTTTAAAAAAGCAGAAAAAGCTGGTGAAATTACAGAAGATGACTTAAAAAGTTACTCAGATGATGTTCAAAAATTAACTGATGGCTTCATCAAAGTAGTTGATCAAGTGGCAGCTGATAAAGAAAAAGACATTATGACAATGTAAGTGAAGTGCATGGGAATCAAATGGATAAAAGATGTTTCGTTTATACTGTGCTGCTGACGAAGTTATGCTAGCGGGTATTTGCAAGGGGATTGCAGATTCTAAAGTATTGATGTGTCAGTGTCTCGCTTGATGTGGATGCTTTTTGTGATTTGCTTGCAGACGGTGTGGTATTTTGTTCTATTTTATTTGTTTGATTATTATTCGAAGATTTCCTTATACTTCGTTTTTGACAAAAACCAGTCTATTTCCTAAACAACACGGAAATAGACTGGTTTTTAATTTTTAAATAAGTCGCGTTTTATTGTTACAGTGTAATACTATTTGTGACAGTGAAAAATCGTGTTGATTATTATTTGTTACACACTTCCAGATATGTGCCAATATGAGGATAAGGAGCAAGGAGCGCTCATCAACACGAAATTGCACTATCGCAATACTATTTAAGTTTTGAAAGTGAAACTTAACCAATCTTAATTAATAATGAACTTGATGTCCTCATTTGAGAGTTATATACATTTTTGAGCTTAAATCAGTATAATATGTTATCTTATCTGTCAATTAGTATTAAAGTGTGATGCCACCATTTGTAGCGACTCTAGGTAGGAAATCCTAGATAATATGGCATTGATTGAACTGTAACGATTTGCCCCGCATTGTTTTAATTAAGAAGCGATGTTAGACGTTCTTTTTCTTCTTGTTCGGATGCGTGTTAAGAAATAAGCAGCTGCTACTACGCCAGATATTCCAGCAACAATTGTGCTATATTTAACCATGTGCTCTTTTTTGCTTGTTATTTGAAAAGCAGGAATGATTGTTTCGGCTTCTGTAATGAAACGATCATCTATTTCGCTTAAATACATAAATAATTTTTCGCTTTGATTAAGGTTTTCTATATTCATAGTGTTATCCCTTCTTTTTCTAAGGATGCGCCAAGTTTTTTTCGTATTCTAAAGAGTTTTGATTTTATGTCACTTTCGCTCATTTGAAAACGTTGGCTAATACTTTTAATACTTTCTCCATGAAAATAGCGTAACACAAACACCATTCTGGCTGCTTGCTCAATGGAGTCCAAGTAGTTATTTATGGCTTGTACGACAAGGGCAGCGTCATAGGCTTCTTCTGGCCCGTCTGAAGTTGGGATACAATCTTGCAGCTCGCCAAGGAGTAAGTCGGTTTCACTTCCACCTCGCTTTTGTGTGTGTTTTGCTTTCCATTTGTTAATTGCCAAATGGCGAGTGATTTTTGATAAAAATGCCCCTAAGAATTTAGGACGGTCTGGGGGAATCGTATTCCAAGCTTTTAGCAAGGTGTCGTTGACACATTCACTTGCATCTTCATCATTATGCAAGATGTTTTTTGCTGTTTTATGCATGCGCTTTCCGTATTTTTGCTGAGATTTTAATAGGGCAATTTCTTGTCGTTTAAAGTATAGGTCAATTATTGCATGGTCATTCAAATGAAACACCTCCTATATTGTGTCGTATGGTAGTATTTATCTTTTGAAACTGGCGACCATCTAATACTCTAATTAACCTTTAAAATAACACTTCTTTGCGATAATTTTCCAATTCTACGTTGTTGTCAAAGTTTGTGTGTTCTCTCTAGTGTTCCGTCAGGTTAGGAATTGTAGAAATTTTTGCCATCATGTGAAGAAGCGATGATGCGGTGCACCAAGAAGGTACGTGAGGAGGTGCTGAAACTGGATAATGAAAAAATATCTACAAATAAGCGTCATTTTAAAAGTCAATTAATATAAAGCGCTATCAATCCATCTGTATCAAATCCACAAATTGTTGTGGGAATCAACCAGAAGCTAACTCCGCATGACTAACGTTAGGGGAGTGGATCTTTTGTTCTATTTTTCGAGCCAACTCTATGAGTGGGGTTTGAAAAATTTCAAAGGCTACAACAATTTGTGGATTTGGTTTGATGAATTAATATTTAACACTAGCAATGAATGGTAACTGAAAATCGCATGCTCAACATGAATCTAGGTTACCTAAGCCGCAGATTTAGCGGCTTGGGTATGGATAAGACGCGAAGCGCCAAGCGTGTGGTTTTCATTTCACTTTTAAGTATACCATGTAAGCGGTAAAAAGTCATTGGTTTGTCATTGTGGTTTGCTAAATTGTAGTTGTGGTTTTTTGGGTTGGGATGAGTAGCGGATGTAGAAGATGATTACTGAGGTGATTTTGGCGAGTTCAATTAAGATACCCATGATGTTCCAGCGGAAGTCACCCTCTAGTATGTTTAGCGGCGTTTGTGTGAGTAACACCGCGATAGCATAAAATATAACACTAATGCGGACGTAGTGAACGCCTGGTAAGTATTGGCCGATTACGAATCCTATTGCCACGATTAACCCAATGATATGTAGCCATCTTACTTGCTCTGGTGCATTAAGAACGGTAATAGTACCAGCCACAATGGCGATAACAATCATAGCGAGTAGGAACAGGAGCCCTGCTTCTTTGCTCTCGGGTGTATTTTTAGAAAAGATTTTAAAGAACACAAGGTTACGTACGGTGCTGTAAACGGCAGTAACAACCAATGAAAATTGTGTACTCATCCCTGTTGCAAGACCAATGGCAATAAACATGAGCGTCCAAAAGAAACTTCCGATGCCAGTCACCAAGAAATACTTCGTTTTATCTTTTATCTGGTACGACATAAATTCAAAAACAATTGTAATTAAACCCAAAACTTGAGCGATTATAAACCAATTATTCATTAGATGACACCTCGCTTAAAACATCATATCGTTTACAGTATGCAAAAGCTAATGCGCTTGGACCTGTATGGGCTCCGATGGTTGCACCAACCTCTACGATAGGGTTAGTCATCGAAATTCCCAAAGCGGACTCGATGTTGTTTTTAAAAGTCATAGCATCTTTTGGGAGAAGGGTGTGACCGATACTTATACTTACATTTTGTTTTTCTTCCTTGAGCGCATCCACCATTGCTTCCTCGATTAGTTTGAGGATATTTTTTCTCCCACGCACACTATCAAGTTGGGCAACTTCTCCATCCACAAGATGTAAGATTGGACGCAACCCTAAAAGTCCGCCGACTAATGCTGTTGCCTGACCGATTCTTCCACCTCTTTTTAAGTATTCTAAACTATCTAGCGTAAAATAAACCTTCGTAGTTTTGATGACCTCTTTCGTAAGCCTTTGAGCATCCAGCAGCGAATACTCGTTATCTCGCATCTTAATCAGTTCCCTCAAGATAATATCCTGAGCCACACTTGCATTTAGTGAATCAATCACCACTATGGTTCTGTCTGGAAAATCTTCACCTAAAATATCAGCAGCAACAGCTGCACTGTTGTAAGAACCGCTCAACTTAGATGATACAGTTAGAACAGCGACATCCTTTCCAGCCTCAAGGTGCGGCGTACACACATCTATATAGTCCTGTGGATTTGGCTGGGATGTTGTCGGAAAAATATTCTTCTCAGCAACCAGACGCTTGAAAAAATCCTCCGCATTTATATCAATCCCTTCTTTTAAATAATCACCGTCAAAATTAATATAAAATGGCACAACCTCTACATCGTGTTTTACCGCTTCTTCTTTACTAAAATCACAACCACCATCAGAAATTATCTTAAACATAAAACCGTCTCCTTTTTCATCTTACACATATATAGACAACAAAAATCCTGACTTGGTTGCACATAAATTAAAAAAAATTAAAAAAAATTAAAAAAAATTAAAAAAATTAAAATGGCGCACATGACTGATAAGTCACGGCGTCTCTTTGCTTTGTATGAAAAATTGCGCTTTGGCATAAAAAACAGTGAAATTTTTTAATACTTTTGCAGAATGAATTGCTCGTTCACGACGATTATTAAATGAACGCGTTTAATACGAAATCTAAATCCCGCCAACGCTAAACCAATATCAGCGTTGGCTTCCGTCTCACCCTTTGGGTCAGACGATAAGATGAAAAAAACTGTTACCTTCCACTTCATAGGATGGTAACAGTTTTTCTATTTTACTTTGTGCCAAAGATTCGATCGCCAGCGTCGCCGAGACCTGGTACGATGTAGCCTTTTTCATTTAGCTTTTCGTCTAAAGCGGCAAGGTAAATTGGAACGTCTGGATGTGCTTCATTCATCGCCTTAACGCCTTCTGGTGCTCCAACCAAGCAAATGAGTTTAATTCTTTTACCGCCGCGTTTTTTAACGGCATCAACTGCTGCAATGGCAGATCCACCTGTTGCAAGCATTGGATCGACAATAAAAATGTCGCGCTGGTCTAGTTTCTCAGGGAATTTAGCAAAGTATTCATGAGGTTGAAGTGTTTCTTCGTCGCGAAAAATGCCGATGTGTCCAATTCGTGCCGAGGGAATCATTTGCAAGATACCATCAACCATGCCAAGTCCTGCACGCAATATCGGTACGATGACCATTTTTTTACCAGCCATTACTTGTGCTTTTGTTGTGGTAACAGGTGTTTTGACTTCGACTTCTTCAAGAGGTAAGTCTCTTGTGACTTCATATGCCATGAGTCCGCCAATTTCATTGATCATCTGGCGAAATTGCATGGTAGATGTTTCTTCTTTACGAATTTGTGTTAATTTATGTTGCAGTAGAGGATGGTCTAAAATTTTTACATTCATTGTGTACACCTCGTTGTGTTATGTTGCATCTTTGTCTACAGATGTTCGATGAGATTCGGACGTCTGTGATAGGGGACGCGGAGATTTCCAGACCCCCGCAAAGTAATACTTTGTGGGGAAATCCCTAATCGACTGCGCCATTTGAAGATTATTTTTAACTTTCTGAATTTGGTAAGATTAAGTTTAATACAATACCGATAATTGCGGCGAGTGCCATACCACCGATTGTGATATTTCCGTAGCTAAGCTCCATGTCGCCAACACCAATGACTAAGATGACTGAGGCGATGATTAAATTACGTTGTAATCCTAAATCAACTTTGCCGTTTATCATAACGCGTGCGCCACAAGATGCGATGATTCCAAATAATAGGATACTTACGCCGCCCATGACTGGAAGTGGAATCGTTGAGATTAATGATGTAAATGGTGCGAAAAATCCAAGTACAATCGCTGTTATAGCTGCGCCACCGATAACCCAAACAGATGCTACTTTTGTTAGTCCGACAACACCGATATTTTCTCCGTATGTAGTATTTGCAGGACCGCCAATTAAGCCTGCCATTAGAGAAGCTACGCCATCGCCGATTAATGTTCGATGCAAGCCAGGCTCTTTTGTTAAATCGCGTTTTAAGATGTCGTTTAGCAATAATACGTCACCAATATGTTCAGCGATGGTTACGATTGAAACTGGAATCATTAAAGCTGCTATTTCCCATGAAAATACAGGTGTGTAGTTGAAGATGGCAAAGCTAATATTATTGAATATCACTCTATTAGATATCGTGTATTGAAATGCAGAGAAATCAACGATTCCAAATGTGACTGCTGCGATATAACCAGCAATCATACCGAAGAAAATAGGTAGTAATTGGAATAATCCTTTTGTGTAAGTTGAAATGAAAACTGCTACTAATAGTGTAATGAAAGCAACAATCACGTGCTCGCTTGACCATCTGATTGCAACAGGAGCTAAATAAAGACCAATTATCATGATGGTTGGACCAATAACAACAGGTGGCAATACCTTGTGAACCCATCCAGTACCAGCAAATCTTATAATCAAGGCAATAACAATGTAACTAAGCCCAATCATAATCAATCCGCCTGTGACGCCACCTTGACCCGCACTTGTCATTGATGCGACAATTGGCGAGATAAATGCAAATGATGACCCTAAGAAAATTGGAACTTTACCTTTAGTGATGAAGATGTACGTTAATGTCCCGACACCAGACGAGATTAACGTTAACCCCACAGGCAAATCGGTTAACAAAGGAACTAAAACCGTAGCACCAAACATTGCTAAAACATGTTGCAAACTCAACGAAATCCAATTTAAAACCTTTGGTTTTTCATGAGTATCTAAAATTAAATCTTTTTCCATCCTTGAAATCACACTACCTTCTTTTATTAAGCTATAAAAATACTACTCGTTCCGTCGAAATTTGTCAATAGTTATAGGAATAAATGCGTAATTTTTTGAGGGCGCCCGTGACTTTCGTCACGGCGTCTTTTGAAGCATTTGACATAGATTTCATTTAGCCAATGATAGTGTAGATAGATTGGGCTGGGCGTCAACATTCCTTAATAAAACAAGCATCAAATTAGTAGTATTTTCCAGTTGAAAATTAGTCAAAATATGATATAATAAAGTGTAGAATGTTTTCGAGTGTTCGGTAATATAAAACTTATTCGAGTTGGAAAATGCTTTCTATAGCACTTGAAAAACCTTGGAATACGTTTACATNGTCGAAAANTGCAAATTAAGGAAGGAAATTTTCAATTTTTCCCGTATATAAAAGTGTAGGGATAAAAACCCAACTGCAAAATATACTTTAAAAATTGGAGGTTTCAAGATGCAAAGAGAATTTAAAGATACCGCCTTCACATTTATGTTTAAACAAGCTNACCATTTAGCCCAGCTGTATGAATTCGTAAGTGGGAAGAACGTAGAACAAGAAGTCATTCAAGCAGTAAGATTACAAGATGGTNTGGAAAAATCAAGGCTNTATAATGATGTGGCTTTTATAACAGAAGATAAGCAACTGCTT
>JGI990J12352_1000136_pt1 | contig 16932 bp, 15 predicted proteins | sample Intmic4MA4BA4MSA_FD_12352 | JGI IMG/M metagenome (IMG submission 12352) | reverse complement strand
ATATGCGGTTAAGGTAGATGCAGAATTTACAAACTGGACAAACATAGAAATAGCGACAGAATTTGATGATATGTCAGACGATGCATTAGACCTATGGTTAGCTCAGCCACTTAACATCCCAGCAACAGCTCATGAGACATTCCAAGACCCAGAGACGGGAACAGTATGGCGCGTGTTGGTTCCAGATGATGGGAATGGGAATGCGTTGATTATAACTGAATACGTAGAAGCAGTAACACCTTACCAATTGCCTGTAGCAGATGGTGGTCATGGAACGGTGTTTACATTACTTGAAGAATCGCATTTGAAGACATTTATGCTTGATTGGTTTAACAATGAAATGGGAGATAACGTTGGTAGGTCTTTGAAATCTCGAACATTGAATTATGAATTTAGAGATGCATCTAACCAAGTGGTTCCACGAAATAATATTGGCGCGGGGATAGAATGGGATTGGAATAATGGTTCATGGCAAAGCATCGACACTACCTTGGCCATGTCGCGTTCAGAGGCCTTTGCACGTCCTGGGGGAAGTCTGGGTAGTGGAGAACCATTCGCCTTAAGTGTTAGTGAAGTTGTCCAATATTTTACTGGAGATACAGGTTCAAGCGGTAGGCAGACCACTTTTTCAGAATCTTCTGAATTTCGCTCCTGGTGGTTAAGGTCGCCAGGAATAGCAGCAAATTGGGGTACTAATACAAATGTTAATTCAAATGGTAGTATTGTTGCACAGAATGCGCATCCTTCCCGAGGAGGAATGACTGGACAAGCTGGTGGTCTCCGACCTGCGCTTTGGATACGTAAGTAGGATAAATGAGCATAAGCTTCGAATATTTCTAAATGAAAGTTTCCATTTAATCAACTGGCTATTTTGTTTTAAATTTAGCTTTGAGGACGAAGGATGTTTGGCTGCCATACGACAGCCAAACATCCTTCGCTTTTTAAACTGGCATTAGAAAGTGGGGGAGGGAATTAACGACTAAGTTACAAATGATACAAAAAAGAGCCTATTTAAAGCTCAAGAATGTATCAGCTATTTTGGCAAATTCCTCGATGGTGAGGCTTTCGGCACGACGATTTGGGTCGATGCTGATGCTTTGAAGCAGGATGGATATCCCATCTTTGTCCAAGTTTTCGAAGTGATTTGCCAAGTTATTAAGGAGTGTCTTGCGGCGCTGTGTGAAGGAGATGTGGACGATTTTCATTAGAAAATCCTCATTTACAACCTCAACAGGTGGCTGTTTTTTGCGTGTTATGAGCGTTACAGCACTATCCACATTCGGCGGTGGTACGAAGACGCCTCTTGGCACCTGGATTGCAACCTCGACATCACAGTAATATTGAATAGCAATCGAGAGCGCGTTGTAGTCCTTAGTTCCAGGCTTGGCAGAAAGGCGCTTTGCGACCTCGAGCTGCATCATGACAACATAGCGATTAATTGGCAGACGAGCCTCAATAAGTCCCATCAAAATCGGCGTGGTGATGTAGTAGGGGAGATTTGCCACGACTGCGACCTCATTGACTCCAGCCAGATGCGCCCCTATATCACTTGCTACATCGGATTTCAAGATATCCTGATTGATAACTTCCACATTTTCATACGAGGCAAGCGTCTGCTCCAGTATCGGGATTAAAGTTGTATCAATCTCATACGCCATGACTTTTTTAGCATCTCTTGCAATAAATTCAGTCAAAGAGCCGATTCCAGGCCCAATTTCGATGACACCTGTTTCAGATGTTAAATTTGCGACCTCAATAATTTTACGCAAAATATTGGAATCGGTCAAGAAGTTTTGCCCAAACTTCTTCTTCAATTTGAAACCATGCGCCTTGATGATTTCATGTGTGCGTGTTTTATTAGAAATATCCTTCATGATGCATTAACTCCTTATATCGCGTTGTTTTCTAAAAATTCTGGGTTCTGGGTATGCAAATTTTTAAGAATGGTTAACTATCATGAGCAACGCTCTATTTCACGAATGCTTTTGGTTTTAAAGACTGTAATCCGTGTGCGGATTACAGCAATTCGATAATTTGTTCCTTAGTAATCCCAAACATTTGTAAGCGTTTTTGAAGTTGCTTGCCGTTAACGTGTCCGATACCTAGACGCTTTGTCAATTCGGCTCTTAATGCACCGCTACCTGAGTGACCAATCAGATTTAAGTCCATTAGAAATTGCATTTCGATAAGCTCTTCTTGTTCGGCGGATGGTGTGACCAAGTTTTCTAGCGCTTGCTTAATTGCCTCGTTACCAGCATGTTCAACGCCAAGTCCACGTCCTAGAGTTTCAATGGCATCTTTTTTGTTCAAATAGGCGTGTTTGCATTCAGGGACGGCCTGCATGATTGTATTTCGAATCTTATCACCTGGGAAATCAGGATCAGTGAAAACGATGACGCCGCGTTTTTTTTGCAGGTCACGAATTTGTGCTAATTTTTCTTTATTAATCGCCGAGCCACCTGTTTCAAAAGTAAGAATATCCGGATAAATTTCCTTCAATTTCCTCGTATCATCTCGGCCTTCAACAACCACAACTTCTTTAAACAATAAAATCACCTAACATATTCAGAAAACTCTCATCATCATGACATTTTTTCATAAAATCAAGTGGTAAAAAGACGGTTTTCTTCTCTTTAGCAATATTAACAATACCTCTAATCACATCAGAGACCTCGGAAATCTCTCGAATCTTCCCACTTCTCATAAGCAAATTGATAGGTTCTTTTTTGCTATCTTCATCGTATCTATAATAATCGTAAAGCGTTCGTTGCTGCTCGTCTCTGAAGATATAGTACTTCGGATCATACCCCAAGTCTGTCAAACCAATGGCTACCCATTTAAGAAATTTTTCTGACATTTCACTTCCCGAGAAGTCAAACTCTTTAAAGAGCCTACGATTTAAAAATCTATCCGCCAAATCCCTTAAAATAGCATCGTCTTCCTCAGCAAAGCTAGCGGCAAACGTCGTAATAACTCCATCATCAAAACGAAGATAAGTCTTGATAGATACGTCGATATCCCCCTCAAACAAACGCTCAAATAGCACCACATCGCATTTAAATTTATGCCCACTAGAAATTAAATCTCGCACTCGCATCAAAAGCGATTGAATGATAAAATTGAAACTTCTTGAACAATCATGGGCATAAACCTGCCAAAACATTTGATAACGACTCAGCAAATAGTCCTCAATTACATGCATACCAGATTCCTTGTACACAATTAGCTTGTCGTGTACACGTATGGTTCGTAAAATGCGATCCAGGTCGATTTCGCCATAAGGTGTTCCAGTAAAATACGCATCCCGCAACAAATAATCCAAGCGATCCGCATCGAGCTGGCTAGAAATCAAATTAATAACCATCAGATTCTCATGCCGCTTCAAAATAACATCTGCAACTTCTTTGGCCAATCCTGCTTGGTATGTCTCAAGCAAGCGGTTAATCTCAGTATCTTCAAGAATAATCCGCACAGTGAAATCCTCATGATTCACATCAAGCACAGACTCAAACGAATGCGAAAAAGGGCCGTGTCCCAAATCATGGAGCAAAGCCGCAGCTAACAACAAAATTCGCGTATCAACACTCATCATCTCTGCTCGAGGGTCAAGCGTCCCAATAATCCTGCGCGTAATCTCATAAACACCCAAAGAATGCGAAAAACGACTATGCTCTGCAGTCGGATACACAACCTGCGTGCCACCCAATTGCTTAATTCGACGCAACCTTTGAAACTCGGGCGTCTGAATCAAAGCCCAAATTAACTCATCTCGCACCCGTATATAACCGTGAATCGGATCCTTGAAAACCTTTTCCTCTAACACCATCAAACTCACCCAGCCCAACGATTTCCTGTCCCAACAGTATAACACAAAATCTGTTATTAAACAAAAGAATTTCGAAGGGTTGGAGGTCAAATTGGGAATTTTCCCAATTTGACCTCCAATCTTAAAAACAAACATAAGAAAAATTGCAAGAAATTTACAAGGATTCTAGGTCGCGTCGACGCAAGAATAAAAACATCATCATTTTATCGATTTACGTTCATTCATCGTTAAAATTCTTTGACATATGCGGCCCGATATGCCTACAAAATCTTGCCTTGTCTAGAAGCAAATAAGCTAAAATTCTGGCACTCTGACTTGTGTTGACACGACCTAACTAAAACTGTTTGCGTTTACTTGTGCATATCTATAGATAGAGTACGCGGATCATCTAAAGATCTACCCAATAACTTATATATCGATTTTTTGAACTTAGGTTCAAAAGGAATAGGAGTTTCAATGTTTTTTAACTTGATGCAATCATCTGAAAAATCAACGCGTTCAATTTTATTTGGATTAATGATACAACCACGCCCGATTTGCATCAAATCACTATCCAAATCAAGCATCATTGGAATCTCATTAATAGAGACCCCTTTGAGATCTTCGAGTATTAATTCTTCCTTATCTTCTTGATAATAATGGATTTGTAACTTTTTTTGACCCTTAACTTTCATAATGAATCGGATTTCATTGATGTTAAAAACACGATAAAAACTACGTTTGCTAATACGCAGATGACGATTGTTTAATTTTTTGGATAGATTTAGCGCATACCTAATTTTTTCTATCAACTTTGAGAAATCATCCTTGAAAAAATAGACGATATTTAAATCAGAATAGGCTTTAAGACAAAGCGTCTCGTCACAATCTTTGCCATGCATAATAATTTGTTGATAAGGATTCTTTTCTTGAAATTCTCTAGCTAGTGCAAAACCCTGTACGTTTCCTGAATTGATATCAATGATACAGACATCAAAGTGACTTGGAAGTGATTGTACAGCATTTGAAACTTCAACAATTTCAATATTTTCTATATGTTTAGTTAGCTGGTCTTTAAGGTTTTTTTCACCACCAACAATTAAGACTTTTTGCATAACAGTCACCCTCCGAAGAATTTTAATATCTATATTATGACCCAAAAAATTGACTAAAATTCAAATGTTCAAAATTTTTACTAAAAAGCAAGAATCCTCAAGAATCCTGGAAATCAAGATTCTTATTCAGCTTATACATCCATTATGTATCATTCAAAGCACTCTTAACTTTCTCAATCAGCTCAGGCTGACTCCCCGCCTTAATAGGCTTGTTGTTTACAAATACAAAAGGATAATCACGGCCAGGCCCACAATAGGACTGGCACGCAATGTTAATGTCAGCATCTGGGAATGCTTTTGCAAGCTCGGTCTTCAAAGAAGCAACATTTGTCCCTTTGCATTTGTCGCAAATTTTAAATTCATTTTTTGCACCAACTGCAATTAATGCATCTAAATCAAGCATCTTAATCAACCAGTGATTGATTTGCAGTGATAATTGCCGTAGAATAAACCTCTTCAGCGCTACATCCACGTGAAAGATCATTTACTGGCTTGTTCAAACCTGCTAAAATCGGACCTACCGCTTCATAACCACCTAATCTTTGAGCAATTTTATAACCGATATTTCCAGAATTCAAATCAGGAAAAACGAACACATTAGCCTTGCCAGCTACTGGAGAATTCGGCGCTTTAAGCTCAGCAACACTATCCACTAATGCTGCATCAAACTGTAATTCTCCATCATAATCAAAATCAGTATCCATACCATCAAGGATTTTCTTAGCCTCGGCAATCTTCAAAGTTGACTCGGTTTTAGCTGAACCATGACTAGAAAAACTTAACAATGCAACCTTTGGATCAATATTAAACATCTTCGCTGCTTTTGCAGACTCGACAGCAAACTCAGCTAAATCATTACTCGACGGNTCTGGATTAACCGCACAATCAGCAAAAATATAACGACGGCGCGTCTCCTTTAAAAGTGCGAAATAACCGAAAGTTTTACTAACGCCTGGTTTTGTTTTAATAATCTGCAGCGCAGGACGAATCGTATCACCCGTAGAATGAATAGCCCCCGAAACAAGCCCATCAGCAAGCCCCATATGAACAAGCATCGTTCCGAAATAATTTACATTCTTCACAAGCTCTCTTGCACCAGCCTCGTCAAGCTTACCCTTTCTAACCTCAACAATTGCTGAAACCATAGCCTCAAGATCAGGATACGTCGCAGGATCAATAATTTCACACCCATCCAGCGAATAATTATCAGCAACTTTAAGCACATCTTCCCTACTACCAATAATAATTGGCTTTAACATATTTCCACGTGCAAGAAGACTGGCAGCCTTTATAACACGACGATCAGTTCCTTCTGGAAAAACAATCCGAATACCCTTACCCATAATATTGTTTTGAAGCGTTGACATAATGTCCATAATATTTAACCTCATTCATAAATTAAATTTAATAAAACCTGATACCTCTATTCTACACCATCCGAGTGCAAAATAAAAGAAAATTATTTTTTTCACAAACGGCGCAAACGAGATGAACTCGTCGCGTCTTTTTTCTTTGTGTGAAATGTTGTGCTTTGGGCATGGGACACCCGCCAGCAGACTCCGCTGGCAGGTGAAAGAATGACTGATTTCGTAAAACGTATAGCGCTTTCGCGGAAAAGATAGAAAGAAAATACTTAATTTGGCATTGTAATTGTATCAAAGGATTGCCTATAGCTATAGGTCGAGTGAGCCGTGCTTTTTTAAAATAGGCATATCGATACGATATATGCAGTCAAATAAAAAGGAATATTTATAATAGTGAACCATGGTGCCGAGGGGCAGCATGGCTTTACTGCGCTCAAAGTATAATCCATCACACAAAGCCATCAAGACGCCGTGACATGTCCCATGTTACGTGCGCCATCAAGAAAGATAAATTTTCAAAAAATTTGTGTTACGAGTCAACCTTGGGCGTTAGCTTGCATATAGTAAATTGTGAGGTGAAATAAATGCCTGTTATTAAAGCGACGCAAAATGACATAGAAACGCTCGCCAGATTAATGCGGGCCGAAGCTGAAGGTGATGGACAACTAGGGATGCTTCTTGTGGGTAATGTGTGCGTGAATAGAGTCTTGGCCGATTGCCATGATTTTACAGAAATTAACAACGTACAAGACATGACATTTCAGTCTCCAGGTGGTTTTGAAGCTGTTCAATATCCATACTTTTACCAAAGAGCAAGAGAGAGTGAAATTATACTTGCAAGACGTGTTATCAACGGTGAAAGATTTGATCCAGCAACAACAGCCCTTTGGTTTTACAACCCGTTTCAAACGAGCTGTCCAGCGCAATTTTGGGGACAGTGGAATTCAGGACGCTTTGGCGTGCACTGTTTTTATATGCCACTTGAATCCGAAGAATGTTTTTAGATGTGGACTGAAATCCACAAAATGACGAGCTCATACTAATTTCATTTTGGAATCGCATATTAAACATGGAATCTAGGTTGCCTAGGTCGTGGATTCTACGACCTAGGCGATGGTAGACGCGAAGCGCCAAACGTATGTCCTTGAAAGTTAATTAGTATAAAACTCAAGAAGGGGAGAAATTTATGAATTGCTATCCACCATTTTTTTATCCATATGGCCCAGCGCCAACAGTCGGGAAAACAGAGGACATGAGGTCCCCAATGACACCAGAAGAATATGCAAAACTATTTGAACCACCTTTTCCATCAGGCGCGCCTATTACAGCAAATACGCCAACAGGTCCAGGTGTAGCAGCGCTACCGCAAATGATGGCAAACGCAAATGAAGACATGATGGTTGCTAATTATCTGAACATGACATCGGGGCGTACAGGCGGACACATCGACAATTTATTGCGTCTAAACCGCGGAAAAATAGCAAAAGTGCGAATGACATTCAACTCGGGCGGCGCATCGTCAGAAACCAAAACCTTTACAGGTCGCATTGAAACAGCAGCGCGAGATCACATCGTATTAAGTGACCCAACAACAGGTGTGCGTTACCTACTATTGATGGTATATCTTGACTACGTTGAATTCCCAGAAGAAATCAACTACTTCTATCCAGGCACCAACATCATAAACATCGCCGATGAACAAGTTCTACGAGACAACCCTGAAATCATGCCATTATATGAATTTCAGCGAGCTAGAAGAGAAAGATTCGTTGCGGCTCTCGAAGCGGCAACATTAGAAGAGATAAAGTAAACTTTTAAGGGCGTCCCATTCGGGACGTCTTTTGAGCTTTGGGAGAAGTTAACATTTGCAAAAACAAATTATTTGTCACGAGTAGTAAGAGCGTTGGTTTTCAAGGTAAATTTCCAAGTTAGAAAGGTGAAGTGGAAATTCCATTCAAATAAATCCACACAAAATTGGCGATTTTATCGATTTTTGAATTTAACTGTGTTATAATTTTTGTATCACTAATGTATCACTAAATCCAGGTTTTATAGTTTTGACTTTGAGAGCTGTATCTTGGTTTTAATACTAATTCTTGTTTGAAATTTGTATCTAAAACGCAGAAATTTTCAGCCTAGACGAGGAAGAATTTAGTGTGGCGTACCCAGAAGGTACGCGAGTTAAGTTCTGACAAAGTATAGGTTGGAAAGGTCAAGTTTTAGTGAGATTTTAAACGCGAATTAGTATAAGTTTCAACCTTTAAATTGGAGGCGTTATGTATGGAGAAGATTTATGAGATTTCTGAAACACCGCTTATTGGTGTAATTATGGGAAGTAGATCGGATTTACCGACGATGCGGGAGGCGCTAGATGTATTAGACGCGCTAGAAATTTCTTACGAAGCTCGTGTCGTATCAGCTCATCGTACGCCTGATTTGATGTTTGACTATTCAGAGGAAGCGCGTGGGCGTGGGATTCAGGTCATCATCGCTGGGGCAGGAGGCGCTGCACATTTGCCAGGAATGGTTGCCTCAAAAACGACGCTACCTGTTATTGGTGTTCCCGTGCAATCCAAGGCTTTAAATGGCATGGATTCTTTACTATCAATCGTGCAAATGCCAGGCGGAATTCCAGTAGCGACCGTTGCAATTGGAACAGCTGGCGCAAAAAATGCAGGATTGCTTGCGGCCTCGATTTTAAGTACGAGCTATGACGATATTGCCATGCGACTAGATAGCTATCGCGAGACGATGACAAATGCCGTTTTGAAATCAGGTGAGTTGGATGGATAAAATCATATTACCACCGAGCACAATCGGTATTATCGGTGGAGGACAACTTGGGCGCATGATGGCAATATCAGCGAGGCAAATGGGCTATAAAATCGTAGTCCTTGAACCAGGAAAAGATAGCCCACTCGCACAAATTGCCGACATGGAAATCAATGCTCCGTACGACGATGAGGCGGCTTTGAAACAACTGCTTGAAATCAGCGATGTTGTGACATATGAATTTGAAAATATCCCAGCAGCGCAGATTGAGAAATTGGCATCATTTGGGAATTTGCCGCAGGGGTACCGTCCACTCGAAATCACACAAAACCGCTCGCGAGAAAAAAATGCNATTCAGGAGGCCGGATTTAAGACGNCTGGATTTAGAGACGTCACATCTGCTTCGGATTTTGAAAAAGCTTATGAGGAAATTGGCGCACCCTGCTTGCTTAAAACGGTGAGCGGTGGCTACGATGGAAAAGGACAGTGGTTCATCAAATCAGATGCCGATTTAGCGGAAGTTCGCAAAGCAGTGGCGTCTGGTGAGGCATTCGTACTAGAAAGGTTCGTAAATTTCCAAAAGGAAATATCGGTCATTGTTACTCGCGGTGTAAATGGAGACGTGCAGGCTTTTCCTGCTATAGAAAATATCCATGAAAACCAAATTTTACATGTGAGCATTGCACCTGCTAAGATTGATGCTGAATTAGCAGAAAAAGCAGAAAAATTAGCGAAGTCGCTCATTGAAAAGCTGGACTTCGTTGGCACGCTTGCGATTGAAATGTTTGTTACGGAGGAAGACATCATTATCAACGAACTGGCGCCAAGACCACACAATTCAGGACATCTAACGATTGATGCTTTTAATGTAAGTCAGTTTGAGCAGCATATACGCGCAATATGTGGCTTGCCGCTTATTAAACCAGAGCTAATGACACCAGCTACCATGGTGAATTTGCTCGGTCAGCATATGGACTACACGCTAAGCACATGGAGGGCGCCAGAATTTGCACATGGTAAATTACATTTGTATGGTAAAGAAGAAATGAAACGAGACCGCAAAGTTGGACATCTTAATTTCATGGGTGCAGATGTTAAAACGCTTGAAGAATTAGTCGCAAAATTTTTAAAAGGATTTCCAGAATGAAGGATTTCAAAACCTTAGACGAGCAAATTCATTATTTGAGTCAGACCAAACAAATTTCCTTTGAATCTGAGGAATTTGCTTCAGATGAGGCATATTTATTGAATAATAACTACTACAATGTCATTTCTTGCGGGAAAGTGAAATTTGCTAGTAAGTTAGAAAATGGTAATCATGTATATCTTGAATCGAAATTTGATGATTGGGTTCAATATTTCCAGAAGGATTGCGAAATTAGCGAACATTTGATGAAAAATGTGCTGAATTTTGGGCGTATCATCAATAGCCGAGTGGCTTATTATATCGGTCAATTAATGGAAACTGGGATTGCAACTGAGCATGAAAGAGAATCAATTAGACAAATCATACGGTCGAGTAAAGGTGTTGCTGCTATCAAATTTGTTGATTATAGCGGATTTGAAACATGGAAGTATATCACAAAGATGATGTTTAGTGATATGAAAAAGCTTGTCTTCTGGCTTTTAGAAAATAAGAAAGATATTTATATAAAAGTTGTTAAAGGGTATTCATTTTTGCAAATAGCGTAGCAATCATCACAGAGAAAGATTCGTAAGATGCAAAGTCGATTTAATGAAGTTAACAACCTGAGAAATAGTCTATTTCATTTTACACCACTTAATATCTATTTGGTCTATGGTAAGAAAATTCGTAATCAACTTAATAACGAGGAAAAAATAAATGTGGTCAAATGTATTTATCGATTGAGTGGCAATCAAAGTAAGATTTCTGAATTACATCAAATATGTAATTATTCACAGAAATTTATTGAAATAAAAAAAGGCCAACGTCTAACGTTGGCCGAAAAAAATCGGCACGAAGCGGAATTTTTTTCCCCCGATGCACGAACTTTCGATGTTTGACCAAAGAAAGCAGCACATCATCGGCTGATTACTATTATATGCAAAACTTTAGAAAAAATCAACTACTTTTATTGATTTAATTAGGAAAAATTATGAAAAAGGTAGAAAATTTCCTATAATTGTGGCGTAGAGAGGAGGTAGGTGAATGTGATGTCAGAAAATAAGTTGAATCTTACATCCGCGGTGGAGCTTGCAAGAGAGGAAGAGCGGATTTCAAAAATCAAGGCTAAGAGGTTTTTTGAATCAGGGGGGCTAGATTTGATAGAAGTTGGAACGTTTAAAGGTTTGGCTGATATTCATCGTACACTTTTTGAGGATATTTATGATTTTGCTGGTAAGGTTCGCGATGTGAATATTGCAAAAGATGACTTCCGCTTTGCTCCTGTTATGTATCTTAATACTTCAATTGATTATATTGATAATATACCTCAAAATACTTATGATGAAATTATTGAAAAATATGTAGAGATGAACATTCTCCATCCATTTCGCGAAGGTAATGGGCGAGCAACGCGTATCTGACTAGATTTAATGTTTAGAAAGACATTGGGTTGTATTGTAGACTGGAATAGTGTTGATAAGGAAGATTATTTATCTTCTATGAAGCGATCGCCTGTTAAGGATGTTGAAATTAAAGTCTTATTGAAATCTGCTCTCACTGATGATTTGAGTCAGGATTCTTTTATGAAGGGGATTGACGCTAGTTATTATTATGAGGGGTATTATGAGTTCAACATAGAGGACTTGTGATGAAATGGAAACTTTCGTGGAGTCTACGAAAGTTTCTCAAAAGACGGGCTCATGTAAGTGAGGTCCGCCCACCGAAAAATGTTACTTTGAATATTGGAGATTGGTGAATAAATTTTTTAGAGAATATCAAGAGAAAGAATCAATTTCCTATTCTTTTTGTAGGCTCTGGAATTATATTGCGTTATTTTTAAAATACGCTTACATGGGAAACTTTGCTGTTACAGTTGTGGAAAACTGTTCACGGAAAAGAGACACATGAGGAAAGATATTTTTATGCTCGTTGCAATGAATTACGACTTCAAAATATTGAAGATTTGGAAATTTATCTGCTTATAGTGATATGTCGCTTGAAATTGCATTAAATTTTTTAGCCAGTCAGCCTCCTAATACGAGAAGTCCAATGCATAAATATCTGAAGGAAATTAAAAACTTTGAACATATTCCAGAGGAAATGAAGAAAATAGTGATTTGTTTTAGAAGAAAATTGTACAACAAAAAAAGCCCAATGAAGGCTTACCGCCGACAAAGGACTCACATTAGAGAGTGAGATAAAGCAAACACGATATTGTTTTTATCTCACCCACATTATACTATACCGTATATTTGAATGTCAATACCTAATTTTAAAGTTATAATTAATTTTCCTTAGTTCACAGGAGGACTTAAAATGAATAAATACAGGATTTTTGTAGAGAAAAAGGCTGAGTTTGGAGTAGACGCGCAGGGGTTGCTCAAGGATTTGAATGAGTCTTTGGGACTTGGTTTAGCTGGTTTACGTATTGTGAATGTATATGATATTTTTGGTGCATCGGCGGAGGAACTTGAGGTTGTCAAACGTGATGTGCTTTCTGAGGTTGTTACTGATATGGTGACGGATGAGCTAGATTTGGCTGGGAAAGTTCATTTTGCTGTGGAATTTGTGCCAGGTCAGTATGATCAGCGTGCGGATTCAGCGGAGCAGTGCTTAATGTTGCTGACGAAAAATGAAGAGGTAACGATTAAGAGTGGCAAGGTTATCATTATTGATGGTGCCAGCACTGCGGATTTAGATCGTATTAAGGGTTATTATATTAATCCGATTGAGATGCGTGAGAAGAATTTGGATGCGCCGCTTGGGATTGATGAGGTAGGTGAACCAGCTTCGGTATTGGTACATGAGGGGTTTAACGAGCTTGACGCGGCGGGACTTACGGCGTTTTTGGTGACTCATGGGATGGCGATGACGCTTGCTGATATTAAGTTTATTCAGGACTATTTCAAGGATGAGGAACGTCGTAATCCAACTGAAACGGAGCTTAAAGTTTTAGATACGTATTGGTCTGATCATTGTCGTCATACAACGTTTGAAACGGTTATCAAGGATGTTGTATTCGAGGAAGGTGCGCTTCAGGAAACGCTTCAGGCAGCATTTGAGCAGTATGTCGAGATGCGTCGATTTGTACATGGTGAGAAAAAGCCAATGACACTGATGGATATGGCGACGATTGTTGGCAAGGAGCAACGCAAACTTGGCACGTTAGATGACATGGAAATCACTGATGAAATCAATGCTTGTAGTGTATATATTGATGTTGATGTCGATGGTACACGCGAGCCATGGTTATTGATGTTTAAAAATGAAACGCACAATCATCCGACTGAGATTGAGCCATTTGGTGGCGCTTCGACATGCGTGGGCGGTGCGATTCGTGACCCGCTTTCAGGTCGTTCTTATGTGTATCAAGCCATGCGTATTAGTGGTGGCGCTGATATTTTAGAACCAATCGAAGCGACGACACCTGGGAAATTACCGCAGAAAATTATTTCTAAAGTTTCTGCTGATGGAAATTCATCTTATGGAAATCAGATTGGATTGGCGACTACTTTTGTGCGCGAAATTTACCATGAAGGCTACAGAGCCAAGCATATGGAAGTTGGTGCTGTTGTAGCGGCGGCACCAGCTCAAAATGTTGTCCGCGCGAAACCTGAGCCAGGAGACTCTATCATATTACTCGGTGGTCGTACAGGTCGCGATGGTATTGGTGGCGCAACTGGATCGTCTAAGGTTCAAGATGATACGTCGATTGAAACAGCAGCTTCTGAGGTGCAAAAAGGGAATGCGCCAGTTGAACGTAAGATTCAACGTCTATTTAGAGAGGAAAAAGTTACAACACTTATCAAAAAGTGTAACGATTTCGGAGCTGGTGGCGTTTCTGTAGCAATCGGCGAACTTGCTGACGGTTTGAACATTAATCTAAATGCCGTACCGCTCAAATATGCAGGACTCAACGGAACCGAAATTGCGATTTCAGAATCTCAGGAGCGAATGGCGGTTGTCATCGATTCTAAAGATGTAGATGTCTTTACCTCATATGCTGCTGCTGAAAATTTAGAGGCTGTTGTGGTTGCAAAAGTGACTGATGACAACCGTCTTACTATTCATCATAATGGTGTCAATATTGTAGATTTATCGCGTGATTTTATTGATACGAATGGTGTAACGGGGAGTATCAATATTATTGTGCCGTCTAATATTGATATAGATGGTTTAGACAAGGCGAATGCCTTGCCATTAGAAAAAGGGGTTAAAGAAAGATTTTTAGCGAATTTAGCACAGCCGAATGTGGCGTCGCAGCAGGGTATGGTTGAAATGTTTGATTCAAATGTTGGTGCGGGGTCGGTGCTGATGCCTTATGGCGGAAAGTATCAATTGACGGAAACAGAGGGATCGGTACATAAGATTCCAGTTCGTTTTGGGCAGACGGATACGGCGAGTTTGTTGACGTATGGGTATAATGCGGAACTGTCATCGCTTTCGCCATTCCACGGTGCGGCTTATGCGGTTGTTGAGTCTATCGCTAAGATCGTGGCGCTCGGTGGGAAGTGGCAAGGCATTCGCTTCTCGTTCCAGGAGTATTTCAAGCGTTTAGAAGAGGATCCGAAAAAGTGGGGCGAGCCCTTTGCAGCTTTGCTTGGCGCTGTACATGTTCAAAAGGAGTTTGGATTGCCAGCTATTGGTGGGAAAGATAGTATGAGTGGGTCGTTTGAAGACTTACACGTGCCGCCAACTTTGATTTCATTTGCTGTACAGACTGAAAAAGCGAGCCAGATTATTTCGTCTGAGTTTAAAAATTCGGGTAATTATGTCTATTTGGTGAAGCATAAACCGCTTGCGGATGGGATGCCAGATATTGCCAGGTTGAAAGCGAATTTTGATTGTGTGTACGAAAAGATTTCGCAAGGTACTGTTAAGTCGGCATTTACAGTGAAGCAAGGTGGACTTGCTGAAGCTGTTGCGAAGATGACGTTTGGAAATCATATTGGTGTTAAGTTGGACATTTCATCAACTGGTATTTTCGATAAAAATTACGGGTCGATTGTGATTGAAACGTCTGAGACGTTGACGTGCGTTTGTGCAGAATTAATCGGGCGCACAATTGATGAGAAGCTAATTACTTTCACTGATATGACTGTAACGATTGAAGAAGCGATTGCAGCTTGGCAAGGAACGTTTGAGGGAATTTACCCTGTTGCAACTTCGGAGGATAAGTCAAATGTAGAAGCTGTTTCTTACGAGCGTGTGAATATCAAGACTGCGGGACTTGGTGCAACACCAAAGGTGATTATTCCAGCATTCCCAGGCACAAATTCTGAATATGATAGTGCAAGAGCGTTTGAAGCAGCAGGAGCGAAGTCAACGATTTCAGTATTTGCCAACCGAAGTGCTACGGACATTGATGTCTCAATCAAGCGTCTTGCCACGCATATCAACAGCTCACAAATCCTCATGCTACCAGGCGGATTCAGTGCTGGAGATGAGCCAGATGGTTCTGGAAAATTCATCACAGCAATCCTGAAAAATGTACAAGTTAGAGAATCAATCGAGGGTCTACTTGAGCGCGATGGTCTGATTATTGGTATCTGTAATGGATTTCAAGCGCTTGTGAAATCGGGACTCCTTCCATATGGAAAAATTGGTGCGACTACCCAACATTCACCAACGTTATTTACAAACAACATCGGTCGTCATCAATCTAAAATCGCAAGAACACGCGCGACAGGTGCCAACTCGCCATGGCTAACTGGTATCAATGCAGGTGACATCCATAACGTGGTTATCTCGCACGGTGAAGGTAAATTTGTTGCCAACGATGCGGCACTTAAACAACTGATTGAAAACGGACAAATCGCTTTCCAATATGCAGATGTGAGCGGTAATCCAACGATGGATGAGATTTACAATCCAAACGGATCAACACTAGCCATCGAAGGAATCATTAGCCCAGATGGGAAAATCCTCGGGAAAATGGGACATACTGAGCGAAGTGGTCAAAATATTTTCAAGAATGTTGAAGGTAATTATGATCAAAAAATCTTCGTGAGCGGCGTCGAATATTTCAAAAAATAACATTCAAAAAGAGGTCATGAATCGTGATTTGCGATTTGTGACCTTTTCTAGTTTTTGGTAGTTATCTTGATTGGCAGGAGCTGGGGGAGGTCCCAGCTCCTGTCTTTTTTAAGACGCGGAAATCGAACGATTTCTAGCGCCATTTGCCATTTGAAGAAAGAATTTTGTGTGGTATAATTGGAGCAGGTCAAAATTCGATGCTTTTTGGAGAGGGAGTGATGGGATATGAAGTCTAAGGAAAGAGAAAATGCCAATTTGACGAGTAGCGTAACAGAATATTTAACGTATATTGCAGCCACAGGTGATGACGAATCTAGTTTTGAAATGCGATATGAAAATGAAAATATCTGGTTGACTCAAAAAATGATGGCAACTTTATATGATGTGAGTATTCAAAATATAGGACAGCATTTTAAGAGAATATTTGATGATGGTGAATTAGATGAGAACTCAGTTATAAAGGATTTCTTTATAACTGCTGGCGATGGTAAAAATTACAATACAAAGCATTATAATTTGCAAGCGATTATTTCTGTTGGGTTTAAGGTGAATAATGAACGGGCTGTCAGATTTCGTAAATGGGCAGGACAAATTGTCAAAGATTATACCATTCAAGGATGGACAATGGATGTCGAACGTCAAAAAAAGGGTCATATGTTTACTGATGATTATTTTGAACGTCAACTACAATATATTCGTGAAATTCGCCTTTCC
>JGI990J12352_1000135_pt1 | contig 16969 bp, 17 predicted proteins | sample Intmic4MA4BA4MSA_FD_12352 | JGI IMG/M metagenome (IMG submission 12352) | reverse complement strand
AACATTGATTTTTCAAAATCAGACAGATTCTCAAAGCTACTAAAAATTACTTTCTTTATATCAATCAATTCTATCTTTCGCTTAAGCTCTTCATTGATTGTTTTTGTAATAAGTGTTTCTCCTCTTACTTCAAAATCAGCTAATCCAATTTTTGAGGTTAACCAACATAAATCATATTCCATGATATTCATTCCTTTATAAATAATTTACGAAATATTCAAAAAAAACACGAATTTCGATACATTTCGGCTAAAAGTAGTATATCACATCACTAATCCTTTGTCTAGCGTACGGACAAATGGTTTTATCTTGCCTATGTTCTGTTGATTTTATTTTCTTCTCTTATGGAAAAAATCCTGCGGATATAATTCTTATTATAATTAGATGTTAAAAACCTAAAAATCTAACACTATTTAAATGCACTCCCCCAAGCAATGTTGCTTGATGATCCAGCATTGAAGCTTTAATTATAATTTTCCCTTGTCCCTTATACAACAATTGCTCTTTGATTTGATCAACAATCCCATCAATTTGGTTCGTGATGCGACAGTTAATGATAATAATTTCAGGATTGAAAGTCGTGATTAAATTGTTAACTGCAACAACCATGTATTGAATAAACTGTGACATCACATTTTTAGCCATGGGCTTATGCTCAAGATAATCTTGTTTAAATCTCATGAAATTAACATTCTCAAGATTTGAATATCTTTGATATGCTTGAAGAATGTAATGTTCAGAAGCATATTGCTCTAGACAACCATGGTTACCACAAGGACATGATCGCCCATTCATTGACACGATAAGGTGACCAATTTCGCCAGCATGTCCATCAGATCCTGTATACAACGATTTATTTAAAATAACCCCTGCACCAATCCCATATTTGATACTTAAACTAACCAAATTAGAAATAGCTGGTTGCAATCTTTGTTCTCCTAGAGCTGCTAAGTTCGCCTCATTTTCTATTATCACCGAAATCTTGTATTTTGTTTCTAGTTCTTCTTTTAATTTATAGCAATCTAATAAGTAAAAGGGGGAAAAAACCAAGTCATTTTCATTCACAATGCCATGCAATCCAATACAAATTCCAGTGACACCATAGGTTGATGATGGAATTTGTTTCAGATATTCCTCGATGAAACCTTTAAGTTTATCACAAAGTTCATCACTCGATCTAGATTTAGTCGGTGTATAATTATCCGCCACAAAACTTCCGTCTAAGTAAGTTAGTAATGATGAAATATAATCTGGACCAACATCAAAAGATAATGAGTATCCAGCTTTTTTGTTAAACTTCACCATAATTGGCTTACGCCCACCCTTGCTATCGCCAGTTCCTAACTCAATAATTAAGCCTTTTTCTATTAAATCAGTCACAATTGAAGATACAGATGTTTTATTTAACTTAAGTTGCTTAGCAATATCAGCACGCGATATTGTTCCTTCTTGAATAATTGTTTTTAAAACTAACTTTTCATTCATTTCACGAATAACGTATTTATCAGTAACGGTTGTCATAGTTATAGCCATTCCTTTCGCGTTGCTCAAAGTACAAAAGGAAAGAAAACCCTTGCTCTTGAGCAACTATATTTGGATTGTCAACGCTTATAAATAAGGGTCGACAACGATATTTAATTAAATGTCACCAATGCTTGGCTGAAATCAAAGAAATATTTGAATAGTAGGAGTTAGTGCGTATTTTACAGTATTTAAGTAATTTATTGACACTATCAATTTTTTTCAAAAAAACAGCGAATCGGGATTTTTACGGAAAAACCAACTATTCATGGTTATTCTAACCCGGTTTTTAACCAATCATGATATTTTGCAAGCGGGATTTTTTGTAATTCACAAATTCCTAGTGCAACTGGGACGACATTTGTAATTTCATTGCCAGAACGCTTTTTATCACGAGTCGTAGCAGCGAAAATTTCCGTGGCAGTGAAGTCGGTTGTTGTTGATAGTTCATATTTAACAAGCAGGCGTTCTAGTAGTTCGATCAGCGCCTGATTGCCAGTTGCGCGAGTATCAACTGCCATTCCAATTGCCACCGCTTGCCCATGGGAAAGTTGATAATCGCTGAGGAGTTCAAGGGCATGTCCGATGGTATGCCCAAAGTTTAGTAAGTTTCTGACGGTCGCATCAAACGGGTCGGCACAAACGATTTTGCTTTTCATTTTGATGCATCGGGCGATGATTTTCTGTCGGTCGTGGTTATCCGCCAAAATTTTAAGTAATTCGGCATCGCCAATCATCCCGTATTTGATAATTTCTGCGTAACCATCGTTTAATATTTTGGGGGGGATTGTTGCTAAAACGTCAATATCTACTAAAACTAAGCGGGGCTGATAGAATGCGCCAACGAGATTTTTGCCCGCTGGCAAGTCAATCGCCGTTTTTCCGCCAACCGAGGAATCGACCATCGCCAGTAAGGTTGTCGGGATCCCGATGTAAGAAATCCCACGTAGATAGGTCGCAGCGACAAAACCAGCCAAATCACCGATAACGCCCCCGCCAAAGGCGATAATTGTGTCTGTTCTGGTAATTTCATTTTGGGCAAGCCAGGACAAAATTGCAATATAATTTTCCGCTGATTTTGCGGTTTCACCTGGTTTCAAAACATATTGAATAACTTCTTTTTCAACCGCTGCAAGTTGATTTTTCACTATGTCAAAATAAAGCCCTTGGACGGTTTCATCCGTTATGACTGCGACTTTTTTTGTTGTTGGCAATAGCTTTGTAATTTGGTTGCCTAGTTGGTTGATAACGCCACTACCAACTAGTACTTGGTAGGGCATCTGAACCAGAACATCAATTGTAATCACTTGATGATGACCTCTCTTATATCGTTGATTTGTTTTATTAAAACATCATATTGTTTAGGTGTTAGGCATTGATGACCATCTGATAAAGCATTCGGTGGATCGTTGTGGACTTCAATCATCAATCCATCGGCACCAACTGCCGCTCCTGCTAGTGCCATTGCGGGTACTAGATCCGCACGGCCTGTGCCGTGACTCGGGTCAATAATTACTGGTAAATGTGTTAATTGTTTTAGTACTGGAACAGCTGATAAATCGAGTGTATTTCTTGTATAATTCGATTCATATGTACGGATTCCCCGTTCACAAAGTATGACATGCTCGTTACCACTGGCCATAATATACTCAGCGCTGGCAAGAAGTTCGTCGATTGTACCTGCGATTCCACGTTTTAGTAAAACGGGAATTTTCGTTCCGCCGACTGCGCGTAGTAAATCAAAATTTTGCGAGTTACGCGCGCCAATTTGAATGATATCAACTGTTTCAAATAATGGTAGTTGGCTCGCGTCCATTAATTCCGTAATAATCGGCATACCTGTTACACGGCGTGCTTCTTTTAGTAATTCAAGACCCTCAGCTTTTAAGCCCTGGAAATCATACGGCGAAGTTCGTGGCTTGAACGCACCGCCACGGAGAATTCCCGCACCAGCTGCTTTTAATTCCTTGGCAAGCTGAATAATTTGTTCGCGACTTTCAACTGAGCACGGTCCCGCTATCAACTGAAAATGACCACCGCCGATTTTTAGTCCAGTAGTCCCAATATTAATGACGCTATCTGCCGCTTGATGGTCACGGCTCGTCAGTCGTAAAGCATTTGTTTTGGTATTCATAAAATTCACACTCCATTGTCAGTAGTTTCAGCGGGAACTAATAATAATTCTGCTTTAGCTATTGTTTCGCACAAGTCGGGTCGTGCTTAATCCGCATCATGTCATAGGGATTTACCGTAAACGGTACTTCGATTTGTACAAGTTGTTTCGGGTGACGGGCTGCATCGAGGATTGCTCCAGTTTCATCACGGATATCGCCGACAATGTGCGTACTGGTTGGTATTGTTGGACCAAAAAATTCTACCCTTTGCCCTGGTTTAAAATAATTTCTCTGCTCGATGGTTGCAATTGATGTTAAGGCATTATAATCAATTACTAACCCAACAAAATCCTGAGTTGGATGTTCATCACGGTTATCGTACATTTGCTCATCGCTCGCTGGTACACCCTCGAAAAAGGCGGGTGCTGTTTGTCGGTTAGCGCATTTTTCCAAATCGGCTAACAACTGTTCATCGAAAGTAAAGCCGTCTGGGTCGGCACAGTATAAATCAATCAACTTGCGATAAACACTCACAACCGTTGCGATGTAGTGGATCGACTTCATCCGACCCTCGATTTTTAGACTGTCAATTCCCATTTCAATCATTTCTGGCACTGATCGCAGTAGATTCAAGTCTTTCGGGCTCATCGAGAACTGGACATCCTCCGCACCAAACACTCGCTCGTCACTACTCACTAAGTCAAATTCCCAACGACACGCTTGACAACACCCTCCACGGTTTGAATCGCGGGCAGTCATGTGGGTCGATAATGTACAACGTCCCGAATAAGCGATACACATTGCCCCGTGGATAAAGATCTCGATTTCAATATTAGTTTTTTCCATTATTTCTCGAATTTCATCTTTCGTCGTCTCACGCGCAAGCACTACCCGATGCAATCCCTCATTTTGCCAAAACTGCACTGCTAAATGATTCATCGTCGACTGTTGGGTCGAAAGATGAACTTCTACGTTAGGAGCAACACGGCGACACGCTTCGATTACCAACGGGTCGGCAACAATTATTCCAGCAATATCAATCTCACTGAGAGCGGTTAAATATTCGTCCAATCCGTTGATATTTTCGTTATGGGCAATAATATTCGTCGTTACATAAATCTTCGCACCAAACTGGTTCGCAAAAATGACGCCCTCGCGGATTTCATCGAGTGAAAAATTTTGCGCATTTGAACGTAAACCGAACTCCTGACCACCAATAAAAACCGCATCAGCACCATAACGAACTGCAATTTTTAACTTCTCAAGCGATCCCGCTGGTGCTAAAAGTTCTGGTTTTTTCGTGATGATCCGCTTGCCATTAATAATTTCTGATATAACTGGTCGTGCCATTTTAATCACCTCAGTGAGGACTAATCATTCGTAAACTCATGAAGTCCCTGTTGTTTACAGTCTGCCTAAAGCTCATAAATTCGCTAAGGCAGGCTAGCATAAATCTGTTTTAGTAGTTGGAAAATATTTTTCAATCTCATACACCGGAATCACTTTATCAGTTCCAGTTTCCGAGCAACTGATAATCGTTTTTGCCATATCATCACTCCAAATAATCGGTATTTCCGTTGGAATGGTCGCTTTCGCTTCGGTCATTACTAAAACAATTTTTTCACGTAATTTAGCTTCAGCAATCAATCGTTCGGCAGCTAGTTCTTTTCCAACTGGTTCGCGGGGTGGTGTATTGTTCGTAAAAACAAATTCATCGACAACGGTTGTAGGATCAGGGTTTAATTGTTTTGTTAATTCAGAAACATTATCAGAAATCTGACGATAAAACACCGCATTGGTCGCGTGTCGGTAAGGAGCAATCCAAAAGCTAATACCAAAGATATAGAGTCCTCCGATGATTAACCCCAAGGCAAGAATTATCGCCCCACGACCACCATTAGCTAGTAATGCATCTTCAATCATCCTTTCTAAAACCCATTGGTTTACAAGCGGGGTTCGTTCTAGTAAAGCAATGACATCAAATAATAGCCGAGCTAGCGGTGCAAATGCCATTAAAAGTAGCGCATATCCTGGTAGGAGCCACAATTGAAAGAATAATTGCTGTAAAAAATAATGCCACATTCGACCTTGCATTAACGCTTTACTCTCACGAATTGCTGCCATTGGTGAAATTCCTGGGAAATCATTAGCCAGAAAAAATGCCTGTGAGTAATAGATATTTGCAATCGTTGCGAAAATTGCTGGAATAATCACCACCAATAACCAGAAAATGATTTCTGTCGTTGTCGATCTAAACTGGACACCAGCCGCCGAACTGAAAAAACCAATAATAAAGCCAGGTAAAAATGACCAAAGCATAACAATCAAACGTATTAGACCAGCCACCCCAACAACTTTTCCATAATTATTAAAAGGTGAAAAAATTGTACTAAAACGCTCGTTTTTACGGTCAACAAAACCTAAAAATAACCAAGTCAGTCCCGCTATTAAAATTGCCGTTGTCAAAATTCCAATTACTAATCCAAAAACCATTTCACCTAAAAATCCAATTGGTGGCACAATCCTTGGAACAATTAACGAACTAATCGCCCAATTTATCACCGCAACTGAAATCCACCCGCCAATTGCCAGTCCCCAGTTTCCTTTCAATGATTCACGAGCTTCCTTTCTAATTTCCTTTAAATTCATCGTTACTACCTCCACTTTTCAACCTGATTCTTATCTAGTTACTACTCGTAGCACCTCTATCTGCATCCCAAAAGTATTACTTTTTGGGAATCCTGCATTATCTCTTGCGGTGTATTAATGTTCTTCAAAAATAAGTCCCGCTTCAAGATGCTTGTCGGCGCTTAACGTTCGTCTCCACTTTTATTTTTATAGATTGTCGGCTTATAGTAAAACCCACGGTCAGTCTGCCTTGTCGCTCCCTGATGCTTTACTACTTCAGCGTATAATGCTGCTCCCGCTTTTAGATACTTTTCTGGTTCAACCGATAGTAAATCAATTGCCATTTTGTACAATTTGATCACCTCAGCCAAATCTTCCGTTTTAGTATAAGTAAAGCTTTCAATATACAAGGTGTCAATTCCCGCATGGGCAAGCCTGCCAAGGTCATCAATCATACAAACATCATTACCACCGTAAATATGCGTGCCATGCTCATTTTCAACCAGTGGATAGTAAAGATTCCGCTCAGCATCAAATAAATGGTTGTCATCTGTTTTGATCGTTATATCTTTACTACTAAAACGACGTTGAAAATCAAGGTAGTTATCAATGAGTTTGCGACGAGATGTAAACATTAGTGGAGCACCTTGGACTAAAATTTCAATCTGGCAATTCGTCTGCGCTTTGATCGCCAATACCTCATCGAGGGTTAACTCATGTGCTAACTTCACTCGGTTAACACCACGATTTGCCCAATAATTCACCGTAAAGCTATTCGTCAACATCATTGCATCGACAAAGTGAAGCGGTATTGCGGGCAAGATTTCCCGAACTTTCATCATCACCCCGAGGTCAGCTATGCGGATACCATCAAATGGAATATCAACGATTGAACGCAAAAAATCTTCAAATTCAATCAAAAGGGCATTCGGAAAAATCGCATCAACAAGCAAATAAACTTTCTTACCGAGATCATGGATAAAACCAACCGCTTGCTCAAGAGCCAACGCTAGAAAATTCCCGCGGAGACATAACGCAAATCGTTCATCACCAATGACGAACGCCGTCGCTCCTACCTCAGCAAGCGATTTGATTTCGGAAATATCTTTCGGCGCAACTAAAATTTCTGGTTTATACATCATTGATCACCTCTTTTCGATAACTAAACGCAATTCCATCACCAAGTGGCAAAAAAATTGTCTCGTAATTCGGGTGTTCTACTAACCAGTTGGAATAAGTTTTTATTTTTCGCGTCAAGTCGCGTAAGTTGCGACCGAGATCATTTTTATCAGTAAAGATATGACCGTGAAATAGGAGATTATCGGAAATCATCAACCCATCTTCGGCTAAAAAAGGCTCGTATTGCTCGAAAAACCGTTGATACGCCGACTTTGCTGCATCAATGAAGATAACATCGAATTTCTGGTCGTCAAGAAGCGTTAAATCAAATTCCAAAGCATCAGCTTGATAAATCTTGATATTGTTTGCCACAGTTGATTTAGCAATATACTCAACCGCCTTACTGTAGTTCGCATCATCACGCTCGATTGTCACAACTTTCGCACCAGTATGACGGGCAATCATCGTCGCCCAATAACCAATCGCCGAACCAATTTCTAGAATTCGTTTTGGTTTTTTAAGTCTCAAAAATTGCAGAACTGTTTCCAATCCACTATCATCAATAATTGGTACGTCGTTGGCTTCGGCAAACATACGCATTTCTCGCGACAGGTTATCGTGTTTTAAGATTTTAAACGCCGTCTCAAGGATGGTATTATATTCGTATAGTTGCTCCATAATTTTCAGAACATATGCTACAAATTCTTCGTTGACTACGTCTTACGCAATACTCACGTACAGTTTGTACGCTCTGGTTGCTCATTTCTTGTCGTCTCGAACTTTTTGCCTATGCCCTAAACACCTCCTCTTAGCTAAGAAAACACTCTTACGAGTGTTCTGTTATTCTAAAAATTCAATAATATCATTGACTGGATAAACCCCAATCATATAACGAGCAACTTCACCATTAACAATGTGAACGATAATCGGAATTCCTGGAATTTCAAGTGGCGCAAGTAACTCTAACATTCGTGCCTCATCTTGATAACGAGCGGCAGCGGTCTGGAAATAATACATCGTTCGCGCAAGTTCTTGCAATGCTTGCTCAATATTAGGTTCCATGTGACGACAGTAGCGACAAGTTGGACGTCCGATATAAACCCAAGTTCCAGCTTCGCTCGTATTAGCTATTATCGTCGCAAATTCATCATTCCCAATTTCTTGTAACCCAGGTTCGGGATCACTGCTACACGCAGTTAAAAATAGTCCTACTAAAACAACTAATAAAGCTACTAGAACATTACATTTTTTCATGCCAATCAGCTCCTCAGTGGGGACTAGCATTCGCTAATGCTAATGAAAGTCCCTGTTATATATAATCTACCTAAAATTCATAAATTCGCTAATACTAATTCTTGTTTGAAATGAGTCATTATTTAACAGAAAATAACTTGTAAAAGCAAACAAATAAGACTTATTTTATACTAATTCAGATTTGAAATTACAGTTTATTTGCACATGATTTTGTCATTACCCTTGGAAATTTAGTCTACTACCGCAGTCCTATAAGCGTACACTAGGACAAACGGGCAACGGTCAGTGGCAAAATCATCGCTAATCATGTGATTTTAAAACAGAATTAGTATTAGATAAAAATTAGTATAAGGTAGCTAGCATAGTATATTTTATTCAAGCCCACCATTTCGTTCAAAGAATTCGATAACTGTTTCTGATTCTTGAACACCAGATAAGAAATCCACTATATGACCATTTGCAATGAATTTAATTACTGGCACACCACCACCCCAACGTGTTTGACCATACATATCCGTAAATAATTCGTGTGCCAATTCTTCTTCGGTTTCAAATGCATTATCAATTTGCCAATATCGCAGTCCTCAATTAATTTCTTCCATTGTTTCAATTAAATCGGCTCGAACTGTTGACAAAACGGACAAGCTGGCGTTCCAATATAAACGAAAAACCAGTGTTGCTCCTATTTGCTAGAATGTCATAAAGCTCAACATTAATCAACTTCAATCATGATATTCCACGTACGATCGTTGAAATGATCCATCTCGAAAAACTCAATAATTTCCTCTTTTGTTTTTACACCGACCATAAAATTGATAACTTCGCCGTCAACTAGATAAATCATCGCTGGTACACCGCCTTCCCAAGCAAAATCAGTTTGCTCAATCATCATCATCAAGATTTCAAACATCGTCATTATACTTTGATCATCAAGAAGTGCCGCTGTATCAACTTCAAAATGATACAGACCTCGTCCTAAATACTCAAGTGTTTCTGTCAGGATTGGTTCGAATTCATGACAAAACGGACACGTTGACATCCCAACATATACGAAGATTCCTACGCCAGAGGTATCATTTAAAATCGCGTACATCTCGTCGTTGTTAGTTTCAATCAATCCAACCAGACCATCAGGTTCTAAAACTTCTGGTTCGTCTGCATTGTTACAACCTGTCAAAAATAATCCTCCTAAAACAACTGCTACGATTAATAAAATATTATATTTTTTCATTAGTTAAGTCCTCCGTTACGTTTAAAGAAATCAATAATCACACTCTGTGGTTGCACTCCACCTAAATAATCAATAATCTCACCATTAAGAAACAGTTTAATTACTGGTACCCCACCTCTGTCACGCCATGAAGCAAATGCAAGGTCAGAAATTGTACTCAACAGCTCGTATGCAACGTCCTCATCTTCAGCAAGTGCATCTTCAAATTGGAAATGACGTAGCCCTAATTCAAGCTCTGCTAATGTCGCATGTAAAGTTGGTTCAAACTGTTGACACGCTGGACAACTAGCCCTCCCAATATAAACGAAGAAACCTCTATCCGAATTATCAGCTAAAATTTCAGACATCTCATTGTTGGTAATAATTTGGGTACCAGTCGTAGACAACCAATTAATATCAAGGTCACGTCGGCTCAACCAGTTAATAAACATTGGGGTCAATAACATTACAACAACTAATACCAGAACAAAACCAACACGAAACAATTGAGCCTTTTTTTCGGCAGATGTTACCGCCGTTTTACGCGTTACCATTATTGGCTTTTTTTCATTATTTTTACTCATAAATTAAATTACCCCGTTTTCATTATCCTACTCAGTAGGAACTAAAGTTCGCACGCTCACTAAGTTCCGTACTTCAAATCTAATGCCAATGTCGTGGCTTGCTCATTCTTCACAGTAAGCTGTGACTATCGGTTTCGACCAGCAATTCATCGTTCATCTTGGTCAGACGTAACAAATTGGCAAGATTTGAACGCCATTCACTACATAAAAATTGCTGTTAACTGTTAAGGAAAAAATCGTAATCAATTTCTGCAAAATTGAACTCATTGCCTCAATCTAGCACAATATTTGGATCACATACGCTATAACCAGCAGCGTAAGATGGGTTCAAGTAACTTGCTGCGAAATCTTGATGCTGGGCAAAATTTTCAAAGAAATGCGTGCGACCAGTACTACCATCTTCATCGACTACACAATTAAAAATATCACCGATAAAGTATAAATATTCGTGTTCTTCGTAGTCTAGTACGCCACGAATTGCACGCCGTTCAGGACTATTAATTGGTCCTGGTGGTAAACCATCATGCATATATGTGTTAAATGGTGAATCAAATTGTGTCATTGCATAGGTAACATGATGGCTGCGGACTGGATAAACATAGTGAACTGTTACACAACTTGCTAATCTTTGACCACGATTAAGACGGTTAAAGAATACACCAGCAACTGTTCTCATATCGTATGGATCAGCAGTTTCACCTTGTACAATTGAAGCAAAAGCTAAAATCTCATGAACGCTCATTTCGTGATTTTCCATTTGTGTACGATATGGTATCAACATTCGAGTAGTCATATTTAACATCGCACGAGTTACCATTCGTGCATCATAAGCATTATTTATTGGAATCTCATGTCGTACTGGGTAGAAATATCCCTCTAACGGGTGGTAAAGTACTGGATTTAGAATTTCATCCGTCAAGAACCAAAATTCTTCGATTAGTTCTTCCAAGAATTCTGTGTCCGCCCATAATTCTAATAATTCATCAGCTTCAAAACCTAAATTATTAGCCATGATATTGGCAATCGCCTCGATTTGAAGACCTTCTGGAATAATAATACAGTAATGTGTTTCGCAGATTTCTTGTGTTTCAATAAGTTCAACTCCACGGAATAACCTAAACATTTCATAAAGCGACATCGTTGGATTAACTTCATATTCACCAACCATAATTGCCCCCCATCCATTAAAACGAATGAGCAAACCAGAGAAAAATGTGTCACGGACGAGTTCTTCTTCATAAAGCATCTCAAGTACACGTGAAAAAGACATTCCTGATGTAATTTCTACGATAAAATACTCATTCGGATCGGCATCAACATCAATTCCGACATGCACTCTAGTATAAATTTGATTCATTACAACTCGGTAACCAACAAAAACCAGTCCAGCAATAACCGCCAAAACAATTAAAAATCTTATAAATCCTCTTAACATCTCTACATTCCTCCTGTAGTGAAAGCTTTTAAGAATTGCCAATTAGCGCATCTGTCCAAGATGAACGAAGTAAATCGTTGGCCGAAAACCGACAACTTGAACCACCAAGTAATGATTCAACTACTCTGAGAAATATGAGCAGTTAGAACTCACAACATTGACTTTAATCTTAAAGCGTAAACTACATAATTATAACTCCTATTATAACGCACTAAAACGGACAACTGGCGTCCGTTCAGGCAAATTTAACAATTTAAGAAATCGGCTCGTCATCTTCCTCATCTTCCATTTCTTCAATGAAAGATGATACTACTTCTTCAACCATATCCCATTCTGCTTCATCTTCGATTGGCTCTAAACCGCCACCTTCACCATCTTCATTGACCGTGTACGACGAAACGTGAATCTCTGGATAACCATCCTCATCTAAATCAGCCTCATCCGTTGATATATAGACCACATAATTCTTATTATAATCTGGTGAATCAAACGTAAATAAAATTTCAAATTCCAATTCCTGACCATTTTCATCAATAACTGTTAATGTATTCATTTCCATTACTAAAACCTCTCTTTTCTAATTTTATAATTAAAACATAACGTTACTACACATAGACCACACAATCAGCCGTGCGTAAAATTCAAGGATGCACTAAACAGTTACTCCTACCAAAACTAGCCGTTCGCATCCAAATAACTCTGTAAAATAATCACCGCAGCCAACTTATCAAGATGAGCTTTGCGATTTTCACGCCGCACGTTGCCATCAATTAAAACTCGTTCGGCTTGTATACTAGTTAAGCGCTCATCCCAAAGGATAACGGGCAGTCCAGTTGCAACTTGCAGTTTTTCAGCAAATCGACGGCTAATTTCCGCACGCTCACCCTCGCTACCATCCATATTCTTCGGTAACCCCAAGATGAACTTCGCTACAGATTCCTTTTTGACGAATTCGACCAAGTATTCGATGGCGTGCTTATAATGAGCCGTTGTAAAAGAAAATGTTTCAACTCCATGAGCTATCATTCCTAATGCGTCGCTGATGGCTATTCCAAGCGTTTTTGAGCCTAAATCTAGTCCAACTACTCTCATTATTTTACGTGCTCGATAAATCGTGTCATCAACACTTCGATAATTTCATCGCGCTCAAATTGCTGAATTTTACCACGAGCACCGTCATGATTTGAAATATAACCAGGATCGCCAGAAATCAAGTAACCGACGATTTGATTAACTGGATTATAACCTTTTGCCTCAAGTGAAGTTAACACCTCAAGCAAGATTCGTTCGACATGTGCACTCTGACCCAAGTGTTCTTTCAACTGATCAAGCATCATTGTTTTATTGTCTAGCATCATATCCACCTCTTATTAAAACATAACTTATATTTTACTACATTTCTTGACAAAATGAAAGTATTTTTCCTAACTTTCTGCAAGGATTTCTGTAACTTGCGCTAATCCTACTTCAATCTGGCTCACATTAGTCGCACCCGCCGTCGCCATATCAGGACGTCCCCCACCGTTTCCACCGCAAATCATCGCAACTTCCTTGACGATTTTACCCGCGTTTAATCCTTGGTCAACATAATCTTTCGTGACCCCACAAGCTAAGGCGACTTTTCCGTCAACCGCACTCGCTAAAACAATTACTGCCGAGCCAAGTTTTTGCTTAAACTCATCAATCATCGCCTTAAGCTCATTCATCGCGATTCCGTCAATCCTTGCAGTCAAAACATTTTTATTGTTAACCACTATCACCGAGTCCGTCAGGTCTGCGACTTTCGAATTTGCCATTTGCGACTTGATTGATTCATTTTCGCGTTTAAGTTCTGTTAAATCAGCAAGGAGTCCATCAATGCGAGTTTCTAGGTTATTTGGCTTTGCTTTTAAACTAATAGCTAAATCATTAATTCTGTTTTGATAGTTGTTTAGATACTCAAGAGCTGCCTTTGAAGTAACAGCCTCAATTCGGCGAATACCAGCCCCAATCCCAGACTCACTCGTAATTTTAAACAAGCCGATTTCCGAAGTATTCTTAACATGCGTACCACCACAGAGCTCAATACTAAAATCTTCAATTGATACAATTCGCACATTATGAGCATCATATTTTTCACCAAATAACGCCATTGCACCTTTGGCACGGGCTGTGTCGAGTGTTGTATGTTCGATATTAACTGGCAAACTCGCTAAAACCTGTTCATTAACAATTCGTTCGATTTCTGTTAATTCATTTAGCTCCACCGCTTTAGTATGGCTAAAATCGAAACGTAAATACTCGTTATTCACAAGTGAACCCGCCTGATTAGCATGTTCACCCAAAATCTCTTTTAGCGCTGCATGTAATAAATGCGTTGCCGTGTGGTTCCGCTCAGTAAAGATTCTCACATCACCGTAAGGAGAACCAGATATTTCATCACCAAATGTTAATGTTCCATTACATACTTCTATGGTATGTAAATTTTGCCCATGTGGAGATTTCGTTACATCTTTAACATTACCAATTTCCATTTCGTTTACAAACAGAACACCAGTATCCGCAACCTGTCCACCACTCGTTGCATAGAACGGCGTTTTATCAAGGATAACCTGACCTACTTCACCTTGTAAAAGTTCATCAACAACCTCACCATCTTTTAATAACAAAATAACTTTAGAAGTTCCCTGATATCTATCAACAAACTCCGAGCTTTCCGTGAAATTGAGTAATACTGCGTTTTGCGCCGCCATCCCCTCTGACTCACCACGAGCATTACGTGCCCGCTCTTTTTGCGCTTTCATTGCCACTTCAAACCCTTTTTTATCAACCGTCAACCCACGTTCTTCTGCTAATTCAAGGGTTAACTCAAACGGAAATCCATAAGTATCATAGAGCATAAATGCGTCGTGACCACTAATCACGCTATTGCGTGAAGTGGTTGTGACTGTCGGGTTAGACCAGCGGTTCTCTTCGTTCACCTTGGTCAGACGCGCATCCGTATCGGCAATCTCTGTTTTAGTCGTCGATATTAAATCATTAAATTTCTTTTCACCGTCAGCTAAAGTCCGTAAGAAACGATCTTCTTCGTCTTTAATGATTCCTTGAATAAACTCGACTTTCTCGCTCACATTCGGATAATAGTCTTTCATAATTTCCGCCACAACTGGGACTAATTGGTACAAGAACGCCCCATTAACACCAAGATTTTTTCCATGACGAACTGCCCGACGCAATAAACGACGCAACACATATCCACGCCCTTCATTCGATAACATCGCGCCATCAGCGACTGCGAAAGTTACTGTTCGCGCATGGTCAGCAATAATTTTAAAGGATGTTTTTGTATTTCCTTCGTAAATATTGCCTGAAAGTTGTGCTGTTTTGTCAATAATCGGCATAAATAAATCCGTCTCGAAATTCGTTTCAACTTCTTGCAAAACGCACGCCATACGCTCAAGTCCCATCCCCGTATCAATGTTTTGATTCGGTAATGGCTTGTATTCGTGACGCTCTAATTCTGGATCCGAATTAAACTGTGAAAATACAACGTTCCAGATTTCAAGATAACGGTCATTTTCAATATCTTCTTCTAGTAAGCGCAGTCCGATATTTTCAGGATCATACTTCGTACCACGGTCGAAAAAGATTTCCGTACACGGTCCACAAGGTCCAGCACCGATTTCCCAAAAATTTTCTTCCAAACGGATAATATGCGATGGGTCAACACCAAGTTTCACCCATAAATCATAAGTATCTCGATCCGTCGGATAAACGGTCACATAAAGTAAATCTTGATCAAATCCAAACCAATTCGGCGAAGTTAACAATTCCCATGCAAAAGGCACTGCATCATCACGGAAGTAATCACCAATCGAAAAATTTCCGAGCATCTCGAAAAATGTATGATGACGCGCTGTATAACCAACATTTTCAATATCATTTGTTCTAATTGACTTCTGCGCATTCACAATTCGCGGATTTTTCGGCACAACACTCCCGTCAAAATACTTCTTAATCGCCGCAACCCCACTATTAATCCATAATAAAGTAGGATCCTCATGCGGCACTAGCGATGCTCCTGGTTCAACCATATGACCCTTTGATTCAAAATAATCGAGAAACATTTGTCTAATTTCTGCACTTGTCATTCTCTTCATAAAACTCACAACCTTTTAAAATTTAACCCATGGGACAGTTGACTTCTAACAATTCGTTCCTCACCCAGAAGCTATATCCACGTGCGACCTGACAAATTCCACTTTGACTAACGCCTGCGTCCAATTTGGGTCGTGCTTTGATTTTACCATAAAATACCAAAACATAAAAGAAAAAACGACAATTATTAGTCGTTCTAGTAATTATTTTGACTTGAAACCGCAATGGCATCACATTTTTATGCGCTTCCTGACGATTTAGATTGGTTTTTCCAAAATAATCATCATAACTAAAAATCAGATTTATTGATTTGAACAAAAACTTCATTTGTAAACTTGACAAACAAAGTTTGGTTAGATTAAAATGATAATTAAAGGATTTTTTGATTTTTTTGAAACGCTTGTATTTTTCGCTAACGATCAAATAATTCCATAATAGAAAAATAGAGAGGAGTTTTGCTTTATGAAAAAGATTTATAAGAAATTTTTACAAATTTTCCTTGTTGCCACATTGATTTTTGGTCAATTCAGTTCAGGTATATTATCTTTTGCGGCTGAAGGAAATCGTAGCGAAGAAGCTTATTCGGATTTGGCTGTGGGGAGTGACGAACAAAGCGATGAAGAAGTTTATTACGATTTGGCTGTGGGGAGTGACGAACAAAGCGATGAAGAAGTTTATTACGGTTTGGCTGAGGGGAGCGACGAACAAAGCAATGAAGAAGTTTATTACGGTTTGGCTGAGGGGAGCGACGAACAAAGTGATGAAGAAGTTTATTGGGGTTTGCTTGATGAACCAGGCGATGGAACAGAAGAGCTACATTGGAATTTGGCTACGTGGCTTACTGAACAAGGCTATACAGCAGGAAGTGAAATTAGTTGGGGATTTATCCAAAATGCAGGAACAAATCTTCTAGTTCAGGACAATAATGCAGTTTTAATCAGTGGTCGTGATGCACAGTGGAATGGCA
>JGI990J12352_1000134_pt1 | contig 17006 bp, 7 predicted proteins | sample Intmic4MA4BA4MSA_FD_12352 | JGI IMG/M metagenome (IMG submission 12352) | reverse complement strand
AATTTATCCATTTTTACAGAAATATTTTATTAAGGGAATGATGATTGGAGCGGTTAAGTAAAAGAGTTAAACTTAAACGAAAGGAGGCGGATCGTCACTCAATTTCCAAAGATAACAACAATGAAGTAAAAAAATTTGCTAAGGAGAATCAATATGAAAAAACTAGTATTAGCTTTATTTGCATTAGCACTCATGTTTGTAATAACTGCTTGTGGTGGTGAAAGCGATAGCACAACTAATGCGCCAGCGCCAACAACTGCTGATTCGGATGTTTTAGTTGACTCAGAAGTTGCGGCACTACTTGNAGAATGGAATCTTCCAGCACCACGTTTCACACCGGATGGCGATATTCCGAGTTGGCAACAAGATTATGATCATCCGGGGGTGTTGACTTGGTATATTAACTATACATGGTGGGAAACACTTCCATTTGGAGATGATGTTGTAACACGTCAGATGAAAACCGATATGGGGATTACAATCGAATTTATTGCTGGTGGGATTGATAACTTAAACACAATGCTAGCAACTGGTGATATGCCTGATATTATTACAATGGGGGGGTATTTAGACCTTGCTAACCAAGGTGCAGAATTTTCAATTCCACTTGATGTTTTAGCAAAAGTATATGATCCATATTTTTTGGAGCATGCAGCTAATTCCCAATTAGTAGCTTGGCATACAGATCAAGATACTGGGTATCTTTATGGGTTTCCAAATTTCGCATATACAGCTGATGATATTGCTGCGGGACTTGTTTTTGGAAATGTTGGAATGATGGTAAGAGAGGATATTTTTGAAGCTATTGGTTCACCTAATATGAGTACACCTGAGGGATTTTTACAAGCACTACGTGATGCTAGTGATTATATGCCTTTAAATGATGATGGTGCAACATTAGTTCCATTTGCTGGACACGCAATGGATATTATATCTGGAGGTGATGGTGCATTTGGCGGCACACTACAAGATTTTTTAGCTATTCCCTTTTTAGATGACGCTGGAAATTTCTACGATCGCGATGCTCATGAGGAGTATTTAGAATGGTTACTAGTATTTAGACAAGCATTGGAAGAAGGGTTAATGAATAATGATCAATTCTCTTTTGGAGATGATCAAATGGAAGAAATTCATATGAGAGGTACATATTTTGTATGGTTATCGCCTAACCTTAACTCAGTAACTCACGTATTATCAGCTAACAGTATCCGAAATCCAGAACAAGGATACATTCCAATTTCTGGGCCACGAAATAGAGATGGAGCTGATCATACATTACCAGCAGGTGGACTTGGTGGCTGGGTTCGTACGTTTGTAACCCGTTCTGCTAATGACCCACAAACGGCAATGCAAGTAATTACTTATCTGGTGAGCGAACACGGAAATATTGTTCAACAATTTGGTGTTGAAGGCGAAACCTTTGAGTGGGTTGGTACTGATGCAGTATTCTTTGATGAAGTCCAAGATGTTCGAGATAATGACTATGCACAATGGAATCGTGAATTTGGGATGGGTAGATATTGGATGCTAGCTAGTAGCGCCTTTGGGAATTCAATTGGGAATCAACCTAACATAGCTATTTACCCGCATTCAAGATTTGCACAACAATTTAATCAGTCAAGATTTGAAATGACCGATATCGAACCGTCAGGTGGAACATCTTTAGGAATGGACTTAAGTAACCTTAATGCCGCTAGAGCAGAAGCAATTGTGGCAGTTATTCAGGCATCTAGTAACGAACAAGGAGAGCAAATTTGGCAAAGTTTTTTGGATAGTCGTTCGAACTTCAATTTTGATCAAATTATGGAATATAGAAACGCTAGTATTCAAAGCAACCGAGTAAGGCTAGGAATGGAATAAAATTTAGTGTAACCTTAAACAATCGATTACAAGAAAATCGCCAAAGACTAGGACAATAACATACCACCAAAAGGAGAGATTAAAAAATGTTTAGCGAAGATGTTTTAGCAAGTCGGATGTATGCAATTTGTAGCACAATATTTAACCTAATGTATCTAACACTACTATTCATGCTTTTTTCCCTACCAATAATCACCATCACCCCTGCATTTATCGCCCTAGTAGCAACAATTAGACAGCCCCAGCTAAACATTTTTCCCACATTCTTTAAAAGCTTCAAACAAAACTTCTTCAGAAGCTTTGCCATCCTCGCCTTTAACATCGCCTCAATCATGTTTTTAGCCCAAATTAGGCCCTTTATTGGCACAATTTTAATGGGAAATCTCGTCTACAGCTTTATTTTAGGCTTTCTAATCGTCTACAATCTCAACGCCTATCTACTGGTTGATCTCCTAAAAAAAGCTAACCTAACCTTCTTTAGGCAAGTCTTCTTCTTTACCGTTGGCACATTTTACAAATCATTCTTTATTCCGATAATTGCTGCGGGGCTGGTAATCATCTTTCCGATCATCGGTGGTGCTACTTTACTATTAATGGCAGTTAGCATCGTTCCTGCCATCTACCTGAAAATGATCAAAAAAGACTTAGAAATCATCAAAGACTACCTTTAAAACTAGTCGAAAAACCAGGAAACAGGAGCTATGTCTAGGCGAATTATCGTCCATTGCTCCTCTTACCTTGGAAAAAATAAATGAAAATAGGTGAAAAATCATGTTTGCAATCAAACAAAATCAAAAGTATTACCAAATTGAAAATGTTAACGAATTACCAGCATTTTTTATGAATATTGCTACCGCCTCGGATATGTGGGCCTATCTTTCTAGCAATGGCGCGATGACTGCTGGTCGTGGTAGCTCTTCAAATAGCATCTTCCCTTACGAAACTGATGATCGATTACATCTCGCGACATCGACTGGACCAAAAACAATTGTACGACAAGCTGATGGCCAAATTTGGGAACCTTTTACAGTGGGCTTTGATAGTCCGTTTACGATTAGTCGCAACCTTTACAAACGCAATACCGGTGATGCAGTGTTGTTTGAAGAAGTTAACGAGGATTTACAGCTTTGTTTTAGTTATCGCTGGGAAACTAGCGAGCAATATGGCCTAGTAAGAACCGCAGAAATTACCAACTTAAGTAGCGAATTACAGACATTTGAAATTCTTGATGGCGTTGAAAATATAATGCCTCACGGTATTCATCCCCAATTAGCGCAAGGTTCTAGTTGCTTAACCGATGCTTACAAAGCTTGCGAAAAACACGGCGATCGGCTGGCGATTTACTCGCTAACTTCAACAATTGGCGACACACCCGAACCAATTGAAATCTTGCAAGCAAATGTCGCTTGGCAAGCTGGTAATGCGAAAACTTTGCTATCATCAAAACAAGTCATGGATTTTGCGCGGGGTTTGCCTCTTGAAAACGAAACCAGGGCTGTCGGTCGCAAAGGGGCATTTTTTACTCATCAACAGCTCCAACTTGCAAGCGGTGCCTCGCAGAGCTGGATTATCGTGATGGATGCTGGTTTAAACCAAAAAGCCGTTGCTGAATTGGCGAATAAAATCAACAACATGGCAACTGCTGACTTGCTAGCATTAGTCGCAGAGGATATCAAAAAAGGCACTGATGAGCTGGTTAGAATTGTGGCATCCGCAGATGGCTTGCAACAGACCGCTAACGAAACTACAACGGCAAGACATTATTTAAGCGTTTTATACAACAATATGCGCGGTGGCGTTTTCTTAGACGGTTATGCCATTGATCCTAAGCTGTTTACAGACTTTGTTAAAACTCATAATCACGGTTTAGTTCAGCGCCAAAAAGCCTTTTTCGAAGCGCTTGGTGATGTTGATAATATTTTGCAATTGCACGAAAAAGCCCGCCAAAATGGCGATGCTGACTTAATTCGCTTAAGCTTAGAATTTTTACCATTAACCTTCTCAAGACGCCATGGCGACCCATCACGACCGTGGAATCAATTTAATATCCGTGTTAAAGATGACAAAGGCGGGCGCATCTACGCCTACGAAGGCAATTGGCGCGATATTTTCCAAAACTGGGAAGCGATGAGTCGCAGCTTTCCGGCATATATCGGGCCAATGATTGTGAAATTTCTCAACGCTTCAACTGCCGATGGCTTTAACCCCTATCGGATTAATCAAGATGGAATCGACTGGGAAACCCCGCTACCACATGATCCATTCGCTGGTTATGGCTACTGGGGCGATCACCAAATCGTCTACTTAAACAAACTGCTAGAATGGTTAAACGCCTATTCACCACAAGCCGTTCAAAAACTCATCACGGCTGAAATTTTCACTTACGCCAACGTTCCTTACGAAATTAAACCGTACGAAACCTTCCTAAAAGATAGCAAAAACACCATTTATTTCAACCAACAAAAACACGACGCCATCAAGGAACTCGTCGCAAAGTTTGGCACTGATGGTAAGCTGATGATGAAAGACAATGAGCTTTACCTGGTTAGCTTTGTTGAGAAATTACTCGTGCCAATTCTAGCAAAACTCTCAAACTTGGTACCAGCTGGCGGGATTTGGATGAATACTCACCGCCCAGAATGGAATGACGCTAATAATGCTATCGTCGGTAACGGTTTAAGCATGGTAACGGTTTACCAATTATATAGGCATCTCAACTTCTGCCAAGACTTGCTAAAAGAACTGGCGGGCACCACCGTAACCATCTCAGTCGCCGTTAAAAAATGGTTTAGCAAAATTGCCGGCATTATCGAAAAAAGTCACAACTTAACGCCCCGTGCATTTTTAGACCAAGCTGGAATGGCTTTTAATACTTACCGTCAAACCATTTACACGCAAGGGTTTAGCAACAAAGAAACGCTAAATTTTTCACAAATTCAAGATTTCTTCAAAAATTCACTTGAACTTTTAGGCCAAACAATCGATGCTAATCGGCGCCCGGATGGGATGTATCATTCGTACAACATTTTAACGCTAGCGAGCGACACTTTAAAAATTGAGCCACTGTTTTTAATGTTAGAAGGGCAGTCAGCGGTTTTAGGAAGCGGGAGATTATCGAAAAAAGCGGCTTTGGAGTTGGTTCGGGCGATGGAGAGCAGTGCTTTGATGAATTCAGAACTTGGCCAATTCTTCTTGTATCCGCAAAAAAGTTTAGCAACGTTTATGGAGCGCAATCTTATTCCACGCGAACGCGCGAAGGCTTCACAGTTAATTACCGAGCTTTTGGAAGCTAACCATGAGGGCTTGGTTTTCCAAGATGTAGCTGGTAATATTCGTTTTCATCATGAGATAAAGCAGTCAGCCGATGTTGACAACTGGCTTGAAATTTTAAAAGCGAGTGATGCGGAGGCCAGCCTTGTTCGCGAGCTTTACGAAGCGGTATTTTCGCATAAGCAATTTACTGGTAGAAGTGGCATCATGTATAAATATGAAGGCATTGGTTGTATTTTCTGGCATCAAAATGCTAAACAGCTTTTAAGTTTACAAGAAGTTTTAGTCGCAGCGGTTGAGGAAAATAATGTCTTGGCTTTAGAGCTTAAGCAGGCTTATTATCGTTTGCGGGCGGGATTTGGTTTTACGAAGACAGCAAAACAGTGGGGTGCGTTTCCACTTGAGCCGTATTCGCATACACCATACCAAATGCCGGCGCAGCAACCAGGAATGACGGGTCAGGCAAAAGAGGATGTCCTTTTAAGGTGGACAGAGCTTGGGGCGCTTGTTGCGGATGGTGTTTTGGCGTTTAGTCCGGCGTTGTTACAACTAGAAGAATTTGTTGCTGATGCGAGTACTTTTAGTTATCTTAATCAGGCAGGGGAAGTTGCAGAAGTAGCGCTACCTGAAAATTCATTAGCGTTTACAGTTTGTCGCATCCCAGTCGTTTATCATTTATCAACTGCAACTAGCTTGAAGCTTTACAGTCAATCAAATACTGTGCTTTTTAGCGATAATGCTTTAAAGCTTGACCAAGCCTGGAGTAGTGCTGTCTTTAATGGCGATGAGCGCGTTGGCAGAATTGAGGTTTCGTTTTCCGAGGATTTGATTGTTAAGTAGGGACAGCTTCAAATTTTTAGTTAGGTACAATTTAAGTTAGATAATCAAAAACTCGCGTGCTAAAGTTATTTGGCACGCGAATTTTTTGGTGCTGGTGTCGATGTCGATTTCATTCGCCGCACTAATCTAGCAAAATAACATTAACAGTTGTGCCGGCGCTTAGCGCTGGTGAATTTGTCGCAATGTCGATTAAGCAGTTGCAGGCGATCATGCTTGATAAAACCGATGATTGATGTTTAAGCGTTGGTAAAAAAACTGTGCCAGCTTCATAGTAAGCCCTGACAAAGCGTCGTCTGGTCGTAGTTTTTGCAAAATCATTTAGCAAAATTGCGCTTCGTTTGGCGGGTGTAAATCTTTGTTGGTGCATCAAGGCAAGGCAGACAGGCTTTGCTAAAAGTTCGAAAGTGGTTAGCGATGCAAAGGGATTTCCCGAGAGGCTTAAGATTAACTTTTCTTGGTAGGTGCTTGCTAACATTGGTGTTCCTGGCGTCATGTCAACACGCCAAAATAGCCGACTGGCGCCAAGCTCGTTAATAACTTCGTGCATAATGTCGGTTTTGCCCACCGAAACACCACCGGTCGTAATCAGTAAATCCACGTTATTTATTTGTTGCTTAACCGCTTGACAAATTGTTACTGTTTGGTCGGGAAGCTGGCTTTCAAAACAAACATCAACGCCTAACTCAACCAGTCTGGCTTTTAAAACAAATTGATTACTGTTGTAAATTTGGCCAGGTAGTAGCGGTGCGTGCCAGTTCGCCAGCTCACTTCCGGTAGCGATTAACCCAACTTTTAGCGGTTGCCAAACTGTCACTTCAAAGATTCCCAGACTAGCAAGCATTCCGAGATGAATCGGCGTTAATTTAGTATGTTGACTAATAACTAGCTCGCCAGCTTGCAGATCTTCGCCTGTTTTCGCATAATTACTGTAGGGGGGAATTGCCTGATAAATTTCCACAAAATCCTCGCCGTAATCCGTAGCTTCTTGGCGAATAACTGCGTCAAAGCCATCGGGAATCAACGCGCCGGTCGTAACGCGAATGGCACAGTTTTCACCTGGTTTCACGTTAGGATCAGCATCCCCGGCAACAATTTCAGCAATTACTTTAAGACGCAAGGGCGCGTTTTTAGTTTCGCCTGCTTTAACTGCGTAACCATCCATCGCCGCGCGATTAAAAGCGGGTACAGCAGTCGGCGCATAAATATCTTGGGCTATGTAGCGATTTAGTGCATTTGCTAACCCAACTTCACAACTTTTTGATTGCGCTTTAACGTTTGCCATCAAGAGTTTTAGCGCTTCTTCTAACGCGATTAGTTCCATTAGCTCACCGACCCTTTGCCAAATTCGCAGTGCGGGAAGGTACAGTTGTGGCATTTTCGGCAAAGACCACCATGCCCAAAGGCAGCAATTTCGGCGTTTGTTAGCGGATCTTTGGCTAAAATTCGGGGGAAGATTAAATCGAAGCTTGTTGTTTTTGCATACATAACACAACCGGGTAGCCCGAGAATGGGGATATCGTTTTTTAAATAGCCAATTAACAACATTGATCCTGGCAAAACAGGGGCGCCATAAGTGAGAATTTTAGCGCCGGCTTTTTTGATTGCCAGCGGGGTAACATCATCAGGATCAACGCTCATCCCGCCAGTACAAATAATTAGCTGAACACCTTGCTCACAAAAAGCTTCGATAGCGCTTTTAATGGCGTCAACTTCATCAGGAACTACTCGATGATAATCAATTTTCAAATGATAATTTTGCAACTTTAAAGCGATCACTTCCGTGAACGTATCAGCAATCCTGCCATGATAAACTTCGTTACCGGTAATAATTACCCCAACTGTAAAACGCTGAAATTCCTTGATTTGGAGGAGTGGTTCTTGATTGCTGATGCTTGCCAGTTTAGTCATGATTTCTTTGGCAATGACTAGGGGAATTATTCGCATGCCAGCTAGCGTATCACCAGCTTTGACCACGGTATTATTGTGTCGAGTGGCGATAATTAGGTTACCAATTTCATTAACTAATTGCAACCGTTTAGTGTCAACTTTTAACAAACCGGCTCGCGTGGCAATCACTTCGATTTTTCCTTCTTGAACCGGGGTGGGTTTCATCGACGCCCATTCACCAGCGCAGGCTTGATACAAAAGCTTAGCAGCCTCATTTTCGTGGAGCATTTGCGCGTTAGCTTCATAAATATACAGATGATCTTTGCCGACTGCTAACAGTTTTTCAATGTCAGCCTCTTGCACAATGTGCCCTTTTTTAAAGAGGACACCAGTTTTAACCGCTTTGATGGTTTGGGTGATATCGTGACAAACTACTTGACCGACTGCGTCTTGGGTTTTAATTTTTTGCATTGTTTGCGTGTTTTTTGAGCTTTTCATAAATTACGCCTTTCTTCGATAAAATTAGCTTCCAAACGGGCGGGGATCAGGGGTAACTGTTTGGAATAAGCTGCTTGATAATTGCCAGATTAGCGGAGGCAATTATCAAGGGTTCTAAGATAAGTTTACCACAACTTGCTAAAAAATGGAACTGCTAGCTTTAAATCTTGCCACAGGAAAAGAGCTAGAAAGGGTTAAAATCCTCATTTTCTAGCTCTTTTTAAGGGGTTTTGCCAGGTTAGTGGCGCGTAAAATAGAGTGTTTGATTAATTAGTGAATAGGTCGAATCAGCTTGAAGGCGGATCGTTAGATTAGTTATTTGATTTCTGGTGAATCTTGTATCAAGCTGTCGAGCAGGAATAATCCTAATAGCTTCTAAGCCAGCAACATTGTTGAGGGCAGCGCTTAGTTGGGTAATTATTTGGTTTTGGGTGATCGCGTCAGCAGGAATTATGATGCTATTTTCGGGCGTATTATTGCTTAAAAATTCTTGCATTATTGCAACCGCTACCTTGAGATCTTCACCAACATCGCTTGCCACCGCAGGCGTTGATGCGCTAAGTTGTCCAGTTTCCCAGTCAGAAGATTTGCGTAACTCGATGGTAGCGCCGACATACTCTGGGAGGATGGTAAATTGGTCACTAGTCCCAGTTTGCGCACTAACACCGTTAACTAGCCATTCAAACTGAGCATTACCAACAATAAAGCCTTGAGTAACCCCATTTCGCAGTGATTCAGCTGGCGTTACTGGCGTGGCGGCGCCACCGGTGATTCGACCAGCTACTAATGTATCACCAACTTGTGGCGGATTAGCCTCGTTGATTACCGGATTAGCACCTTGTCTAGTAATTGGTGTTAAGGCATTATTGGCCACGTTTAACACGTTAGGCTCAAAGTGATCTGGTGTAAAGCCATCAACATTTTGCATAAAATCGCTAAAATCAGCTTGGAAGTCATCAAAAGCATCAACACCAAATGGCCAGAAGTTCAGATTTTCGGCAACGTCGCTGCCAGGTCCGCCTGCTAATTCTTGAATTGAAATCCAGTTAACCACGAAGTTGCCAGAGCCACCGGTGCCACGTAGGGCGATATTGCCGATTAAGCCTTGGTAGCTTTCATCTGGACATAAGGTAATGTCTTGAATTATCGTATACACACCAGCAGCGCTAACACCTTGGTTTTGATGCGAGGGAATGACGCTGGCAATTGGCATTGCAGCCATTAAGTCCTGAGTTGGGACGCCAAGGCCAAATGATGAAACTCGCAAAGGATAATTGTTAACAATAGCGCCATCATCGGTTGTATAATCTTCACCGCCTGTTCCCGGAATCCAACGAACTCGCCAACCATTCGCCCCCGTTGTTCTAATGTTAAACATTAAGCGATAAGTAACCCCAGCCTCAGGCGCAAACGCTAATCCCGACTCGTGTGCATCAGCAAATGGCCACGTATCGCGACCAGAACCGATGATAATATCAGCCCGTCCGTTAGATTGGGCATCATTTGGTTCAGGCACGATAATTCCTGGGATTTCTGGTCTAATTAGCGGTAATTGGTACGGATAATTCACTAAAAGTTCGGCTTGGTTACCAGCATCATCTAACCGATGAATAATAATCGAATGAATAGCAATTCCGTCGCCAGCTTGATAACCTCTTAAGGCAATGTTTCCGAGTAAGTCATCAGCGCTAGCATCAGCAGGCATTGTGAAAGTGGTCTCAAGCCAAGCAAAAGAACCGCCGACACCAGGATTAAAAAATCTCGTCGGAATGGCATTTGCTGCAGGGGCTGCATCGCCTTCAGTTGCTACGCCTCGAATAATTGTTTCTAAAGTTGTAGTCGCTTCGAGGTTTGCGCTCGTAAAGTTATTTTCACTATTGTCAGTCAGCCAGTGAGCTTCTAAGCCAAAGGTTTCAAATGATTGATAATAGACGAGCAGATGATAAGTTGCGCCTGGCTCGGGAGTAAACGCAACCGCACCATCTTCGCCAGCGGTTGAAAATGGCCAAACTTCGGCGTCGTTTCCTAAAATTATGTTTGCTCCAGAAAAACCGTCATCTTGCAAATTAAAGATATTAACACCGGCAACCGGTGGCATTTCTTCAGGAAACCAAGGATGATCTTCAAGAAACTGGAATGGATCAAGGACTGCTCTTAACGCTTCTTTCCCCGGAATTGTGCCACCGGTTGGGCGTCCAAAAAGCATCGGCTCGCCAGGCGCCCAAGCGTGATCATCATCAATTCCCCAAAAAGTAACCCGTTCCACAACGCGCGGGTAAGGTGAACCAGCAGTTGCCGGACCGGTGGCATATCTTCTAATCATTTCAAAGAAGCGTGCCATTTGTTGCCCTTGGGCGATTTGTTCGGCGGGGGTTAGCAATCCATCAGGAGAAGTTATTCGCCAAGAAAGGTCCATCTCCGTGATACTAACAACCACGCCAAGCGTTGCAAACAGGTTAATTGCTGTTGAAAAGCCGTCGATATCAATGATGCCACTATGTCGATCTTGCATACCAATGCCTTCGATTAGCAATTTGCCATGATCACGCAAAAAGGGAGCGCCGGTTATCGGGTGAACAATTTCACCGTTGGCGTGCATTTGGTTGATGTCGCGAACCATTGTGTAGGTTGCAATGCCTTTGTTGGTTGTATGTAGCAAGAAATCGTTGTAGTAAAGGGTCACGTCAACGCCTAACTCGTCAACAATTTCAGCGGCAAAGATGAACGCATACATAACCCAGTCATAACCTAAAGTCGGTGCCCAACCTTCGCCCCGTGTTAGCGCGGAGCGCCAATCTTCAGGGTTTGCAGGGTTAACCGAGCCTAAGGCTTCATTGACAACATCCATTGATGAAATTTGATCACCAAATTGCCTGAAGGTTTCGTGAATATGAAATTGTAAATTCTCTAAAGCTACTTCGCGATTTGTATTTCCGCTTGCATGTCGATCCCACATCCAGTCTGGTGATTGTGAATGCCAAGCGGTTGTATGTCCGGCAAAACTCATGCCAGCATATCTTGCTAAAGCAGCATTCATCGTATTAGTCGGCCCGGCAATTCCTGGCCACTGGTTACTAGGTTGTAAGCGATTAGCGGCATTGTTGCCTCGCAACGGTTGGGGTTTCATCGAATTTTCAAAAGACCATGAATTATAGTGATGCCCAATTAACTGTCCTCGCAAATTCGCCACACCAGCATCCCCGGCAATCAGATGCGCATCCCCAGCAACGCCCATAATGAAGTAATCAGCATACACCGCTCGTAGACTTGGGTACTGATCAAAATTAAGACCCGCCGGCAGATTATGAATTAACGAAGTACTAGCCCCGCCAACTGTTACTACCGCAATGCCATAAATCGTTGGATCGGCAGTAACATAAGCCCTGACGACAATTGTTCCTGGCGGATTATCACCAGCAATTCTTAAAAAGCCATTCTCAATGGTTGTTTCAGCTGATAAATTTCCAGACAAACTCCATGAAAGCTCAGCACGATCAACGCCAAAGCCATCAACTTCAAAACCACGAACCCGATTTGGCGCTAGTGTGATTTCTTGAGGAAACAACTCCCCGACACCGCTTTTGGGAATCTCGGGCGCTTCGATGAGCATGTAGGTTGAAATTACATTTCCTAGTGTACTTGTCGCGTCACGCAAACGCATAATAATCATTTCTGGTGTTGCTACTTGCTCTAAATCAACTGTATTAAACGCAATTACAACTTGTTCGTAGTTTTGTCCCCAAGCGATTGTAAAATCATCAGAGAAATTAAATCCTACACCAAAATCCCGTGGATTCATTGGTTGGTCAAAGTCAATTACCCAAGCAGATGGATCTTGTGTTGTTGGATTGATAATTAAGCTGTGATTCAGTACTGCATCAAAATCGGTTTGAGTTGGCGGGGCAAAAGGTCTTGTCCCATCAGCTCTAGCGCCAAATGGACCATCTTCACCACCTAAACCAAATAAACCACCCACAGGCGCCCAATGGGGGAATGGTTGTGCGAGTTGAACAGCTTCACTCGTTGACCAAGGTACCCCGTGATTTGCCGCTGCACCATTACCTCCTAAACCAAAAGAAACCTCAAAGGTAAAATCGGGTATCGCCTCAAATTGAAGTCCTCGTAATGTCAAGGTACCATCTGCAGGTAGACGATTGTTTGCGCCACCGGCTACACCTTGTCCGGGCATCGCCACGCCATACTCCATAATCCATCCGCCCCATAAGTTGGTTTCCGGCATGGTAATTGCCTCTTCTACCGGTGCAGATGGAATATATGTTTCAATTCCCTCATTTGTTACTGTGTAAACACTGACAGTGTCAGGATTGATGCGACTAGTAAAACCAAAAGTACGATACATATGACTCAAACCTGGGCTTACCGCACTTCTAAGAGCAGTATGTCTGTCAATGCCTAGGAAGTACGCAGGACGATGGTTAATGCTTGAATCTGCAAATGTAAGTTGATAACGACCTACTTGACTTTGGTTGCTATCTAATTCAAATCTGGCGATACCGTCTGTACCTACTGTTGACACCCAACTTTCAAGTAGTTGCGGTGTTATCTCCCAATGATGATTACGATCACCATGATTAAAGACATTTAAAACAATTTCAGTGCCAGCAGGTGCTGTTGTGTGCGCTTCTATCGTGAACTCATGACCTTTTGTTACTAATTGCGTGTGTGTCCAAATAGCATGATTACCTGGTCTTGCCCATTGAATGAAATGAGAATCTAACTCAAACGGCGAGGCAGTCATTGCATGGATATTGTCATATATCCCAAAATCATATGATGGTGGTGTCATTTCGGCAACTTGCTCAATGGTAATATCGGTTATTTCTCGAGGATTATCCACATCAAAGATTCTATCATCGCCAAACATAGCAATCAAAGTACCAACTACAAACGGCCAATCACGAGCTTGCACAGCGTGGTTTTGATCACGCACACGTACAGCAATGTTATTTCTAACACCGAGAAAATCATAGACTTCTCTGGCACCTTCTGCAATCGTAAGTTGTGTATAAGGGTTCATCCAACCATTACCACTGCCCGTTCCGTCATTATCAAAAGAAAGTAGGGCTCTTGGCGCTGCAAGAGCTGCGACCATGTGTTGATCAAATGGCATCAGGTAAATACTTTCTGCTTTTGGCAATCTTGCGAAAATATCATTAAATACGGAACCATCTCCTGCTACAGGATTGCGAAAGGCTCCCATTCCAAACCACGCCATTTCGCCAGTGAATCCAGCTGAATTAAGAGGTTTTTGGGCACGGCCAAAGATATGGTTAGCAAATTGATTCACATGGTGAAAAGACACTCTTGCTTCAGTAGTATCTCTTAAAGACGTCATTCCAAACGCACCTGATTCTACTGGAACTGTTAATGCTACTCTTTCATCCATCACGCCACGAAACAATGCAATCTTACCACCGATAGAAACACCAATTGTTGCTGAGGCGTTAGGATTGATTCCCCAATCTGAGATTTCAATTGCATCTAATAAACGTGATGAATGCCAAACATTTGCCATGATACTCCCAACATTAAATTCGGTAATGCCAAAGTTAAAAGGGTGTAGTGTAAAGTAGGCGCCACCACCATTACCACTCGCATTTAAAGTCGGACCAGTAATGGTAGCTGTTGCAATCCCATTAGCCAAGGCATGCAAATTTGTGCCACCAAGAACAATCGGAATGCCAGCGTCGATTGTGAATGGACTTGCTTCGATTTGTTGGGCTGTTGGCATCGTGATGTTGCCGATATTTCCAGTCCAAACGCGTCCATTACTTCTAATTGTCACATTGATCGGATTTGCCTCACCTAAATCAAGGGTGGTTGGTGAATTAACGGTTATATTTTCAATGGGCGTATCATGAAGGATTCCATACATATAATATCCAATAATATCACGAATCTCCTCATTTCTTGCCCACCAGTCAGCTTCTGTTACAACCTGTCCATTGGTACCTAATTGAGGAGTCTCACTCATGAAAGATTCGAGGAAGATGAATGGGTCATTAAGATAGGGTGTCATCGGTAGCAGATTGGCTAAATCAGGGTAATTGACATTTGGAAAATAATTTCTAGGCGGTCGATTTAAAACGAAATCAACATATTCAACTGTTAGCGCAATGACCAAATCACCGTCATCTATTGAAGTTATTATCGTTGAAACCTCTGCATTAGCAACTTCATATTCTACAACAACAAAATATTCCCATTCTTCGCTGATGAATGTGCCACCCATAATTACATTATTTTCTTCTCCAAGGCCTGGTAATCTAGGAATGATTCCGACTTCATCGTTAAGCTGTAACGCTACTCTGTAACCTGAATCTATCGCTTGGGCAATGTTAATTTGACTTGGGATAGTGACAGGCACACCTGTTTCGTGAAGTGGTGCATTTGCCAATCGGGCAAACCATTGATATGTTCCACTTATCTGTGCTACATCTGTTACGTTTTCAAGATGAATAGTCATATCAAGGGTCGGAAGATTATCAACTATGGCTTGCACACTTTGATTTTGCTCAGTTGTAAATGACCATGACACAACACTATCTTCTACAGTTGGTCTAGCTAGGTTAGTAGCTGGTTCGTCTTCGAATGCTTCAATAGCTTCTGCAGAGTTCGCATCATCTTCTAAGGAGTTTGCATTCTCGGATGGTAATTCTGATTGGATGGTGTTGTCGTAATCAGCAGCACCAACTTCTGGTTCATCTTCGAAAGCTTCTGTTTGGTCATCAATGATGATTGAATCACTTGCTTCAGCAAAAACTGCAATTGGTAGAGTACCAAAAATTAACGCAAATGATAGCAAGGTGGATAAAAAACTGTAAAACTTTTTACATATTTTCTTTTGCATCTTGTAACCTCCTAAAATATTTTGCAAGCAACTCCTTTGGTTTGTGGAAACGATTTTTATTGAGTGCTTGTCAATATTAGTATACCATTTCCAAAGTTGAATTTCAACTACTCAAGGCGAAAAAATAACAAAAAATGGCCTATACATATCATTATCCAATTTCGTCAACTTAAGCCAAAAGCACACAGCACCAACCATGTAAACGCCAATCAAGGAAGGTTTATCACGCAAAAAGCTTGACTTTTTGCGAATGAGGCAAATAATTGAAAAGAATAGCTAAACCGCTATATCTTAAGTTGACGACATTGATCATTATCTGTAATAAGCCCGTGATTGACAATGATCAGCTTTAGCCTCAATTATTCATGGGATTTTGACTTAAGTATCTTCGGAAAACCCGCCGATTAAACGCTCCCACCTGTTAATAATCCAACTAGCTACGATTAAATATTGCTGGCTACAAAGTCCTAAATCCTTTGAAATAAGTGCTATTTCTTTTGCCAACCATTCGTTATTTGGAACCGCTTTGACGAGCTCCGGAATATCGCTAAACAAGTCAAAATAAGTTTTGACATTTATTTCATTAGCACCGAGGTTTTCCAGCCCGTTGTAGCCAATAATCGCTAAATTGAAGTCAAAATTAGGCGCTAATATTCGCGGTTTGGCTTCAAAATAAATGAAGCCAAAATTTTGGCAATGTCGATCAAAATTATTTAAAACAACATCAAGAAAATGCATGATTTTTAATCCAGTAATTTCCTCGGGGGTTAGCATCTTTTGAAATTTAATGAACCAATCTTCAAAGACTTCCTCGACGCCAGTGCCCGTCCATTCATCGGCAAGGACTAAATAGCCATCAGTGGCAATGTTTAAGAAATTCGGTGTGGTGATAAAGGTTTTGTTGTTGATTTGCTCAAGTTGGTATTTCGCCGTTGGTAGATATTTTTTTGAAATTTTTGCATATAACATTTCGGAAAAAAGTTCATTTTTGTTGCCAGATTTAACAAGCCTTCCCGCTTTCCAACCTTTATCATAGCTACCGATGTTAGCAACTTCATAGTTTTTGGGATTTTTGAAAACAACGGCTTCAAGGCCGAGCGCTAGCAGATGTAAATCCTCGATTTGACTGTTAAATATGTCGTTGCTTCCTGTTTTTCGCACCCACCAAAAATCAGTTGGCTTTCGAAATTGACTGACGTATTCGCCTTCTTGAAAATTCATTTTTAGCGTCGCCAGTAGTTTTCTAACTGAAACTCTAGATTTATCAGCGCGTCGTTGTTTAAGCCAGTTTTTGAGTGTCATGCCGTTTTGCATGCCAATTGGTAAGCGCGTTTTTTTGATAACTACATATTCATGTTGTGCAGTCATCGCTGTTTGGTTAAATTCTGCAACAATTTCATCTTTGTACATCAATTGATATTCCATTGTGACTCTCCATTCCCTTCGTAAGCAAACTTAGGACAAACTTCAAATTAAAGTTTGTCCTAATGTAGCAAGATTTCTACCAACTTATCTGAGCGGGCTTCCCTTCTGACTTTATTTTGAATTAATCGCCACTTGTGAGGATAAGCCAACTTGTTGATTCGGGATTTTGTTTACTCATTGTATAGTTTGTAAAGCCCTTGAGTTCCTAAATTTTCTAAACCTTGCACTTGTAATTTTTCATATTGATTAAGCACCAATTCTAATCCTGGCAGAGTCAGGTTATTTGCGGTAGCTTCCGACAGCGCAATTTTCATATCCTTGATAAAATGTTTGATATAAAAACCTGGGTCAAAGT
>JGI990J12352_1000133_pt1 | contig 17077 bp, 15 predicted proteins | sample Intmic4MA4BA4MSA_FD_12352 | JGI IMG/M metagenome (IMG submission 12352) | reverse complement strand
GTGAAGGCAAATCTTATTGTTACTATTTTGGGTAAGGCGATCGTCTAAAACAACCATTCCTTTTTCAGTTAAATGATAAGTATGTTTCATCTTATCACGAACAACCGCAATATACTTTTTCGCTTCCGCTTGTTTAATTAAACTGTTAATCTTGCCAATAGACAGCGTGCACATGTTTGCTAAATCACGCTGACTACATGATGGATTTTGGTTAATTGTATATAAAACATCAAATAATTTCGACATTTTTTCACCTCTTTCGTCTAATTCGCTTTCTGATCGTGCAAAATATATTACACTAGGGCTAAAGAAATGTAAACATATCAATCTTTGCGATCACATTTCGTTTTTTTGTTTCAAACTTCTATTAAACACAATAACTAATAAAATCCCAAAAACGCCCATTATTGCACCAAAAACAAAAAATGCATTTTGCCCTCTAAAACTCCCGAACATCGTTAAAAACATGGTACTAATAAGCGGGGTGAAAAAATCCGGCAAATATCCTAATAAAGAAATGAAACCAATTGATAAACCTAACACTGAATCATCAATTTTACAATCACCTAGTAATGACCAATAAAGCCCACGAACCGTATTAATCATTAAGCTAATAAAAACAATGACTGCTTCAAAAAACAATTGCGGCGCTATGGCTGGAACGAGTGCCAACGCCAACAAGCCGATCACTGAAAACCCAAATGCACCGCTTAGAATAAGACTCTTATTGAATTTGTCTGCTAAAAAACCACCCACACTTCCACCAATTGGCCTCATCCACAAACTAATTACCATAACTTGACTCACACGAATCGCGCTAACACCAATATTGGTTTGCAGAAATCCACCTAGATAAAAAATCATCCAAGCAACCGTATAACCCATGAAAATGATACTCCCCATTAACCAAACATTCTTATTACCAACGATTTTTTTCAACGTTTTGGCATCAAATTTTATTTTTGCTTTGTTTGAATTTTCAATTACTTCTTTATTTTGAGACGCTTTTGAACCATCTTTTACAAACAATAAAACCAAAACCGACATCAAGAGCATTACGAATGAATACAGATAAATAACACCTTGCAGTGCTTCAACGTTTCCAGAACCATCACCACCACTAATTCTTGTGAAAATGAATAAAGCAACCATTGCTAAAATCGCTTCAACAGCTCCGCGCCCGCCATCTAAAATCCCAAAGAATCGGCCTTCCTCCTCTTTTTTAGCAATAAGCTTGACCATTTTTAAATGAGCAGACCAAAATGTAAAAACCGAGAAAATTCCCCAAATAATGAAAATAACAAGCACCATTTGAAAGCTAGGAATCTGTGCAAACCACAATCCAGCTAATCCGCAAATAAATAAGGAAAGTGACATCAGCTTCTTTGCTGAAAACTTATCAGCAATCCAGCCACTGGGGAAGTAGCCGATGATGAAGGCGATTCCTAATGTGGAGTAAATAGCATTTAAGTTTTCAAGGGAAATGCCGAAAACTTCTAAAATTGTCTCTTGGTAATTAGAGCGTAAATAAATAAGCGGATAAATGGAACCCGCCGCTAAAACAATAAGTAAAAATTGAAAATAGCGATTTGAATTATGTTTCATAACTTATACTCCTAGTATAATATATTTCAGAAGGTTATAAAGCCCTCTGATTGTTTAAATCTTAACAACTCAAGAGCCTGTCTAAAATCTCAAATTTGAACCAGCAATAACCATCATTCATCTTAAAAATGATGTGACTGTAACCCCCTCCGAATGTTATCGGTAAAATTAGGAATTTTTTAAAGCAGTTTAATCAGATTTTAGACAGGATCTAAGAGAGAGCACGAGCACGACGATGATGTAGTTGATCTAAATTTAGGTCCGAATTCATGGAGAAATAATGCAATAATAATTGGATTCGTATTTATCACCGCTGTTTCATTATTTTCATTTGTACGTACAATCGATGCCCAAATAAAAGCTAACATTAATGCTAATTTAAATACATCTTGCTTCTTCGTTTCCCCATGTTCCGAGCTTTTTTGCAAATTTTTTAAAAAAATTATCATTAACTTTCCACCATTTCATTTTTTGAACACTGTGTAAAGTATACAAGATGAACCTTCATTTGTCAAGTTTTATTCTCTCCAAGCGCGCCCGGGGCAAAAAATTTGGGCAAAAAAACCTTGATACGCATATAAATATGTATATGGAGGTTTTTGTTATGAAAGAAGATAACTATTTTCAAGCTAAATATTTTTTTAAAAATGACGTTTTCCGACAAGACGTTAACGCTGAATTACGTGGGGTCTGGGTTACAACCGTTAGAAATAATGATTTTCCTAAGCCCGCAGTTTATGAACATGGTTTTAATGTTGTGAAATTTAAAAAAGAATTTGATGACATTCTTGCTACTTGCCAACAGTTTAAACTTAATGCGCTGTTTTTTCAAGTCAGACCAGAAGGCGATGCCTTTTATCCTTCAGAAATCAACCCTTGGAGTCGATATTTAACGGGTAAGCAAGGCGATGCCAATGGTTTGGAAGATTTTGATCCGCTTGCCTATGTGATTATGGCAACACAGGCTACTAACATGGAATTTCATGCTTGGTTAAACCCATACCGACTAACACCGTCAACGCCTCGCCTTGCTAATCAAGCGGTCGCGATTGCTAGCCTTAGCCCCTCTCACTACGCTGTCTTAAATCCAGAATGGACCTTTTTTTTCAACGGACAATTATTTTTAAATCCGGGAATCCCTGAAGTTATCGATTTTGTCGTCAAAACGGTTGAGGAAATCTTAAAAAATTACGATGTTGACGCTATTCATCTTGATGACTTTTTTTATCCATATCCGTATATCAGTGATCAAAAAATGATTCATTTTGCGGATGTTGCTCCTGATATCACAACATACAATCGGTATCAAGTAGCTACCAACCAAACAATTACTGAGTGGCGGACAGCCAATATTAATGAGCTAGTTTATCAGTTGCATCAGACGATTAAGCGCTATAATCAGCTGAATAACCAACAAGTAGAATTTGGTATAAGCCCGTTTGGAATTTGGGCAAGCGATCAAGAAATGCCAACTGGTTCAGCCACTTCACCTAATCAGCTAGCATCGCTTGCCGAATACGTTGATTCCAAACTTTGGGTGGAGGCCGGGTGGCTTGACTATATCGTCCCGCAGGTTTACTGGTCATTTGCTGATAAACTCTCACCATTTGATACCGTGGCAAAATGGTGGAATGATGTCGTTTTAAACACCAAAACCAAACTATATATTGGCCTAGGGCTTTATTTATACGAAGAAGATCAACTATGGACAAATCCCGAAGAAATTTTCAAGCAACTAACTTACCTGAAAAAACTACCTAACGTATCCGGCTTTGTCTTTTTCACATATCATAACTTGGTTGATGAATTGGCCACTAGCCAAACGTTGAAAACGGTGTTAAAAGGCCTGCCCGAACAAATTGACAAAAAGTAGAAATTTCTCGCTAAAACTATTGACACAAACCGGAAATTGTAGTAAAATTAACTTAACAACATCATCGAAAAGGAGCTGATTAATCATGCTATCAACAATTACTGATTTGACCGCAACCATCAAAAAAAACACTTTACATGACTTTGAATTTAACTGGAAAAAACCAGCAAGCAATCAAAGTGTTGTTTATGCTGCGATGATTGCAAACGAAATAGCAGGCCTAGTAGAATTTGAGCGCTTAACTAGTGAGTTATACAATTTTATGCATTTAATCGAAGTCCTTCCCACTTATCGCGGGAGCAATGTTGCTGGCGAATTGCTAGCTTTTGTTGGCCGTGATGCTTTAGAAGCCGGCTTTGACGGGTTTGTCGTTTTTGAAAGTAAATCCGTATTTTACGAATATTACATCGACAAATACGGCGCTAAACCGCTTAAAGGTAGAAGATTACACTTTGATACCCACGCAACCAAAAGATTAATTAGGCGCTACTTAGAGCTAAATTATAGCGCAGATGATATTTTAAAACCGCAAATGATCGTTTCAGAAAACAAAACAGATTCCTATTCCCCAGACGCGACAGTGATCGCTAAAGGCGAAGCCAATATTAGTAAATACGGCTACGGCCTTATCCCTGCTAAAAACCGTAATGATTTAACCGGCTTGCGTTACATCCCGCCGATCGAAGCGCGACTTGGGCGAAAAATTACTGATAATGAATGGGATAATATGTCGATTCGCTAGCCAACTGCCTAAAATTTGTCACCTCTGGGCAAGTTTGTCATAAAATAAAGAGAAATCGTTAATTTCATTTTTACGAAGTTGACGTTACTCAATTATTAGGGGGAATTTTTTATGAACAAAGCTGACGAAATGCGACCTGTAGTCGTTTATCCGCATCATTATAGTNGTGGCTATTACCANGGGCATCACGNNCATCATCATGGNTATCATCATGGGCATCACGCTCATCATCACGGCCACCACGGGCATCATGGATATCACCATGGACATCATGGTCACCACGGGCATCACGGTTATCATCACGGACATCATGTAGTATTTGCTAATGAAGCGCCAAACATGCCAGCCTATGAACATGGAAAAAATCTCAGAACGATGAACGATGCTTATGCACCAGCGCCGACTTGGCCAGCAGATCCAAGCAATTATTAAGCAAGTAAAAATGGAATCTAGGCAAACTAAACGCCACGATTTCATTTTTTTCGCTTTAGTGGCGAAGTAATCAATAAACTAGGAAACAACACTTCAAATTTGAATATGCTATTTATGTATAAGATATTTATATGAGGTGAATATAGTGGAATTTATGTGGATGTTACTTCAAACGCTACTGCTTGTAATCGCACTCGGAATTGACGCATTTGTTTGTAGTTTTTCGTATGGTGTTAATCAGATAAAAGTGCCCTTAAAATCAATGCTAATGATTAATTTAGTTACCTTAACTTTACTGTTAACAGGCGCAATCGCTTCAAAAATGTTAAGCACCGCTTTGCCCCAATTGTCGCTTAACTGGCTGGCACCGTTAATTTTGATTTTCTTAGGATTGTCAAAAATTTTTGAAGGTGTGATTAAAGCATTAATTAATCAGCATAAAGAAAGCGGTCATGTCGAATTTTCGTTATTTAATTTTGGCTTCATTCTAAGAATTTATGCCGATTATCAGCAAGCGGACATTGATGAATCAAAAGAATTAAGTATTAAAGAGTCGATTCCGTTAGCGTTTGCGCTTGGAATTGATGGCCTTTCAGTGGGCTTTTCTATCGGGTTAACGGCGCTTCACATCCCATTATTGCTAGGGATGTCGCTCATTGTTGAAGCTATTTGTATTTTCCTTGGCGGGCTTTTGGGGCAAAAGGCTGCTAAAAAAATGAGCTTTGATTTTAGCTTTTTAAGCGGTTGTCTTTTAATTGCTGTTGCCTTATTCAAATTTTTGTCTTAACTTTTTACGACTGTAAAATTGCAGATGAAAATGCGAAAATCGGATAGCATTGCCAGTTGCAGCTATCCGATTTTTACTGTTTAAAAATTACCAATTAATGCGTTGAATTGCTGCCTCTAGTGCAAAAGGCGGTCGGAGTACAAAACCATGAACTTCATTGGGACTGCGAATGGTAATGCGAATATCGTGCTCGGGAGAAAAATACATAATTTGCTCACCAACTAGCTGATGAAAGCCGATTTTTTCGGATAATCCATAAAAGTTCATGTCGAAAACAATCAACACTCGATAAATTTCACCATCAACAACATGAACTTGAGCGGTTAAGCCATAACGGTGCGGAAAATTGTTACCAATGCTATTGCTAAAGAAGTTAAACTCCTCAATGATGTTAACATCATAAACATTAATCCCGCTATCCGTTGGTAAGCGAAAATGCGCTTCATCAACATTATCCCATGAATTAATTGTAAAGCTCCCGGCTTCAACGTAGGTAATGCTTGCAAAGTTGCCAGGAATGACCTCTCTTTCTGAGCGCAAAATAAATAAGGCTAAAATAATCGGCACTTCTTCAAGGCCTTCTTGGGCTCTTAACAAAGGCAAGAAATTGCTGGCAATCTGCTGCCCAATTTCCACAATTTCCTGATCAGTCATGCGCAATTCAGCTTCAAAGCCAATACTCGGATCACGTAACCAGTGATAAGGATTTAAAGCAATGGCAATCGCTGCCCCTTCTAGCTTAAACGCATCGTCTTCAACAGTGACAAAATTTTGTTCAAGAACATATGCCAGCGGTCGAACTAAATCGTCTTCAAGGCTTTCAATCGTGGTGTTTGCAAAAGTATGCGAACTGCCAACTTGCGGATTCAGGCCTTGATGATTTTCAATTTCGGGATTAAATGGTTGTAAAATCGTCGAAACGAACTCGCGCGATAAATGTAAACCTTCACGAAAAATATAATCGTCCGGATTAAAAAAATCAGTTGCAAGGCGCATTAGTGACATCTCAACTTGCTCAATATCCGCTCGATTACGAATATGTGAATGAATTAGCCCGCGCGTCGGACTTGCTTCAAGTGGTAGCGCTGTTTTAAAATAACCGGTAGTTAAATGATTATTTAATGGGACGATTGCGTTAGGAATCGCATCCGAGGTCGCTTGCTCAATATCGGGAACCGGTGGCCGAATGCAAGCGGTTAAAAACATGAACAAAATAAGTAGTAAAAATCTTCGTTTTTTCATCTGACGCTCCTTCATGATTTTAATAAATTTAAAAACTCGTCCTCAGTCAACACCCGAACCGCTAAAGCTTGGGCTTTTGCCAACTTTGACCCAGCGTCCACGCCAGCAATTAAATAGTCAGTTTTTTTGCTAACACTGTTGGTAATTTTTGCCCCAGATTCTTCAAGCAACGCTTTCGCTTGGTTACGTGACATTGCTAAGGTTCCGGTTAAAACAACCGTTTTCTCAGTAAATGGGGTCAGCGCTGACTTAACTTCGACAAACTCGCCTTCCATTCGCAGACCGAAATTCGCCAAGCTGTTAATTAGTGCTTGATTTTTAGCATCGGTGAAATACTCGACTAAACTTACGGCGATTTTATCGCCGATTTCCGGAACACTAACGAGTTCTTCAACGGTTAGCTGGTTGATTTTTGTCATCGTTTTAAATTCTTGGGCAAGGATTTTAGCAACTTTAGCGCCAACATGACGAATTCCCAGACCAAATAACAGTTTATCAAGTGGTTGCTGTTTGCTTAAGGTAATGGCATTTAGAAGGTTTTGCACCTTTTTATCAGCCATTCGTTCTAGTGGCAGGAGTTGCGATTTTGTTAGCGAGTAGATGTCTAAAATTGTCCGCAGGAGGTTAGCGTTAAAAAGTTGGGTAACAATCTTTTCACCAAGGCCATCAATGTTCATGGCACCGCGGGCGCAAAAATGCGTCAAGGCGGCAATGATTTTCGCTGGGCATTCGGGATTTAGGCAATAATGGTCAACTTCGTCAGCTGGGCGGGTTAGGTGGTTTTGACATTTTGGACAAACGGTAATCATTGTAAATGGTAAAGCGGTAGCTGGGCGCTTGGCGGCTAACGGGGCGACGACTTCGGGGATGATGTCGCCGGCTTTGCGAATAATCACTTCATCGCCAATGCGAATATCTTTTTTGGTAATGTAGTCAGCGTTGTGTAAGGTGGCGCGCGCGACTGTGGTGCCAGCCACTAATGCGGGGATTAAGACGGCATTGGGGGTAATCATTCCTGTTCGACCAACGGTAAAAATTATGTCTTCAAGTTTTGTAACAACTTCAGCGGCTGGAAATTTGTAGGCAATTGCCCAGCGTGGACTTTTGGCGGTATTGCCGTGGATTGGGTGGGCAGCTAATTCATTTACTTTAATGACAATGCCATCAATTTCATAAGGAAGGGCATCACGTTTGGCTTGCCAGTGTTTTACAAAGTCAATAACTTCGGTCATGGTTTGGCAAACGCGGGAGTTTTCGTTGGTATTAAAGCCTAAAGTTGCTAGCTGGGCAAGGTTTTTGGCTTGGGTTGCGGTGGTTGGGCTGGCGGGATCAACTAAGGCATACGCAAACATGGAAAGTTTGCGACTAGCTGCGACTTTTGGGTCTAGTTGTCGCAATGAACCCGCAGCAGCGTTACGCGGATTAGCAAATAGCGACTCGTTGGCGTGCGTTTTTTTGGTGTTTAAGTCGGTAAAGACGGCTTTAGCCATGTACACTTCGCCCCGCACTTCTAGTGGTTGTTGATGCTTAACGGTTAGGGGAATTGTTTGAATAGTTTTTAAATTAGCGGTAATATCTTCGCCAAAAACGCCATCACCACGCGTTGCTCCCCGAGTTAGTTGCCCGTTTTCATAATAAAGCACTACTGCTAAGCCGTCGATTTTTAGTTCCGCAAAGTAGGTAGCTTGGGGGGTGATTTTTTTAATCCGCGCATCAAAATCATGTAAATCATTGTCGTTAAAGGCGTTAGCTAAGGAAAGCATTGGTGCGGAATGTTTGACTTTTTCAAAGCTGGCTGCCACCGTTCCGCCAATCCTTTCGGTTGGTGAGTTAACTAATTTTAACTTGGGGTCAGCTGTTTCGATAGCGATTAATTCCTTAACTAGTCCGTCGTAGCTTGCATCGCTAACTGTTGGGTTATCAAGGACATAATATTCATGATTATACTGATTAATTAATTTTGTAAGCTCCTTAACGCGTCCTAAATTCATGTTCAAAACTCCCTTGTTGTTGTGGATTCGGGCCTTGAGCTACCAAATCCTTGAAAATCTAAACAAAACGACATCGCGCTTCTTCACGCAGCCAGCGACGATTTGCCAATTTTAGCTTGGCAGATTGCCTCGCAAACTGATGCTGATTAAAACTATCCGTAATGCTTGTTACTAATATTATATCGCAAAGGCCGAAAATTTACAACGATTTACCGAAAATTTATCTTGGTGAAATTGCCACAGCGACAAGAATTTCCAGATTTAGACATTAAGCAAATTACCGTCGATAATTTGCTTTGGCGTTTTTTGTAAAGTTTGCTTGACGTTTTTGATTAGCTGTGTTATAATGGTAATTGTAAAGCTTGCTTGACGTTTTGGATTTGCGGAAGTGGTGATTGTTTGAAAAATCGGTTGGAAGAATTGCGAAAGTTGCAGAATATGAATCAGGAAGAATTGGCTAAGCGGTTGATGGTTTCGCGCCAGACGGTTAGCTCACTAGAAAATGGTCGCTACAATCCTTCGATTACGCTAGCTTTTAAGGTGGCGCGGTTGTTTGGTGTTAGGATTGAGGAGATTTTTATTGATGAGGAGACAGATGCATGAAAACGGTTGATAAGGTTTTGTATTTAACGGGGAGCTTGGCGTTAGTAATTGCGTTAAGCAGTTCAATTTTGGGGTTAGACGGCGACTGGTTAACGGTTTTAACGCTGGTTGGGCTAGGCGCTTTATATTCAGCTTGGGTGAAGACGATTATCAGTAATGTTCAAGATTATAAAAAGCGAACAACTGGCAAAAAAATTAGCGTTCGGTATTTGATATTTAGCGTTTTGGGTAGTGCATTATGGGGGCAGATGGCACAGAATTTCATTAGCTCTTTGACCAGTTGGCATCCGAGTGTAATCTTTGGCGTAATCGGGTTAATGGTGATTATTCCACTATTTTTGCAATTAATTGCCTTGCGAAAAGATAATCCTGATTTTAGACAAGAGTTAGCGATCGCCAAAAATGATGAGCGCTTGGTTGCTAATCGCCATAGAGCTGGTTACTATGTGATGCTTGTGATGAATGTTGCCCTTTATGCTTCGGCATTCATTTTGGCGCTAACGGTTGGCGATGTCGTTGGTCCTTGGCCTTTTATCATGATAATCATGATTTCGAGCGGGTCAATGGCTTTGTTTTTTGCCCTTAATTTGTTGTTTGAGCAGAAGGATCAGGATTTTAGCGATGATGCGGGTTATTGTGATGAAAAAAATATTAATTATTGAAGATAACGAGCAACTTTGCCGCTATTTATGCGAATATTTGCGCGCTTACGACTATCAGCCCATTGTTTTAGCGGATTATGATGCCCTGATTAAAACAGTTTCTGAAATGGCGCCTAAATTGATTTTGCTTGATATTGAATTACCGAAATTTGATGGTTTTTACTACTTAAAGCAAATTCAAAAATTCGACGCTCAAATACCAGTTATCATCTTATCCGCCAGCAGTGGCGAAGCCGAGCAAATCCGTGGCATTGAAAATGGCGCTTATGACTACATCACCAAACCGTTCTCAATCGGTGTGTTGCTAGCTAAAATAACCGCTTTGCTAGGCCGAAATGAGCAAACAGCAACGAAGCTACAAGTTGGTCAATTAAGCCTTTCGCACACAACATTGGCTCTGGCTAATGGCGAGCTAATCGTCGATTTAAGCAAAAATGAATACAAAATCATGTCATTGTTGCTAAGCATGCCAAATCAGTTTATCAGTCGTGAAAAAATCCTGGAAGCTTTGTGGGATGATACTTATTTTGTTGACGATAACACCTTGACTGTAAATATTTCACGGCTTAAGAAAAAATTAAATGAAATCGGCATTCACGAAGCGATTGTTACAAAAAGAGGGGTGGGCTATGCTTTCATGGAAAATCATTAAAATAACCATCAGCGCCTCAATTGCAGAAATAATCGCCTTGCTCACCGGAGCCATTTTGCTGATGCTTGTGTACAATTTTCATCTAGATGAAACGGTTGTCATTTACCCTTTTATTTTAACCTTTGTAACCATGACCATCTACTTACTTTTCAAAGCCTTCAAGCTTGCGAAATTTTATCAGCACTTAGAAACCTGCGTTTTAGCCATGCCATCCGCGATAATCACAGAAGATATTATCCACGAAAAGGTATTTGAAACGATTCGTGATATTCATAACAGCTACCTTGCCGACTTAAACCAGCTTAAAGACCACTCCCAAACAAAGAACGCCTTGTTTACGCAACTAATTCACAGCATGAAAACCGCAACATCAATCAGCGGGCTTGCTTGTGAAAAGCTATCTGAAACCGTCAACGAAACCGCTTTGACGGATGTGATGATTGAGAATAAAAAATTAACAACCAGCTTAGAACAGGCATTAAATATTTTGCGAATGGACGCCTTTGTTAATGATTATCACCCCGAAAAATCAGCGCTTTGCGAAATTGTCACAGATGCTATTAATGATTACAAACGTGACTTTATCTACAATGGGATTTATCCGCGATTAACCGGCGTTGCAACCGTCTACACCGACCATAAGTGGTGCCGTTTTCTTATCGGTCAATTCATCACTAATGGCATTAAATACTCTCCAAAAGGCAGTCAACTTCATTTTAACCTTGACCAACAAGCACAGCGCACCCGATTACAAATTATTGATCATGGCATCGGCATTCCTGCTAGCGATTTACCACGAATCTTTGACTTGTTCTACACGGGCGTTAACGGAAAAACCGTAAAATCAGCCACCGGTATCGGGTTGTTTATGAGTAAAACGGTTGCCGATAATTTAAAAATAGCATTAGAAATTTCATCAACAGTAGGAAGTGGCACCACTGTTACTTTAACATTTCCGGCGCCAAAGTTAAACCTGACAAAAATGTAAGCTTCCTGCAAGCTAATTCGATTGTTGAATTGGCTTTTTTAGTGTAAAATAGTTAAATACCCGTTGTAGGAGGCGTTAATCTTGAAAAATATCATTACCACCAAAAACCTAACCAAAATTTATCATTCTGGTAGAAAAGCAGTAGCTGTTAAAGCTGTCAACAATCTCAATCTAAGTGTTGATAGTGGCGAATTTATCGGCATCATGGGAACTTCTGGAAGTGGCAAAACAACCTTACTTAACCTACTTTCTGGCATTGACCAAGCAACAAGTGGCGAAATTATTTTTAACGATAAAGACATTACGAAGCTAGAAAAAGACGAATTAGCTTTATTTCGGCGGCAAAACATCGGCTACATTTTCCAAGATTTCAATTTATTAGATAGCTTAACTGTAAAAGAAAATATCGCCTTACCGCTGATTTTAGATAAACACGACCCCAAAATAATCGAACAATCAGTAACAAAGCTCCTTGAATTTTTTAACATCACTCACCTCGCCAACCAAGCACCTTACAACATTTCCGGCGGTGAAAAACAGCGAACTGCTTCGGCTCGGGCGTTGATTGTCAATCCCGCTGTTTGTTTTGCTGATGAACCAACCGGCAATCTTGACTCCAAGTCATCAACCAATATAATGGAAATGCTAACGAAAATGAACGAGGAAAATTATGCGACAATTATGATGGTAACGCATGATCCTTACGCAGCTTCCTATTGTCAGCGAATTATCTTTATCAAAGACGGCAAAATCAGCTTGCAACTTAACCGTAGCGCAAGCAGACGCGCGTTTTTGGAAAAAATCCTTGAAACAATTAGCTACTTGGAGGATGCAAAATAATGACCTTTAAACAAATTACCAAGAAAAATTTTAATTACCAAATCCATAAATTCACTTCATATTTTATTGTCAACGTTTTCGTCGTCAGCACACTTTTCCTTTTCGGTAGCTTATTGTTTAATGAAACGCTAAACGCTAACCCAAGTGTTGTAGCCGTGCGCGGACTAATTCTCACCGCAAATATTAGTATGGTGATTTTTGCAATAATCTTCCTTAGTTATACCGGTTTTTACTTTATCCGCTCCCGAGGCCATGAATTTGGCATCTACCTGACGTTGGGAATGACTTCAAAGGACCTTTCGCAAATGATGCACATTGAAATCATGAGCATCTTCGTGGCCTCGGCTTTGCTTGGCGTTGCAATCGCACTACTACTCGGGAATTTATTTTACCTTGGATTAGCAAGATTACTTCAAATCCCCAGAAACCTATTTGACATTGATTATCGCGTCTTCGTCTTTAGCCTGGGCGTGTTGTTCATTATTTTTCTAATTCAACTGCTCGCAACAAAGCTTTTCCTTCGGAAACTGACAATTGTTGAAATTTTGAAATCTACAAAAACCAAAAATCTTGCTAAAAAACAGCCCGTCTTTGGCGTTATCTCCTTATTATTATTTATTCTGCCAAGTTATTTGTTACTAAGTTTTTTTTTCGGAGCCAGTTGGGTTGGACAAGTAGAGTGGTTAGTCGAATTGATTAACACGCATTCGACATTAATGGCTGTTGGCGTTTTTCCTAGCCTCCTTATTATCGCGTTAATTTCCCTCTTCTTTTTAATTGGCAATCTTATTACTGTTGTGGTAGAAATCTTGAAAAAATTCCCCAAATTATATCAGCAAAAGCTTTTGCTGACAGCCGGACTTGCCCATAAACTCCGAAATTATCGCACTTCCTTATTTAGCACAACCTTATTGACAGGCTTTTCGGTCTTTTTTATCGGACTAGCCATATCGCAATTTGCTACTTTACAAATCAGCGTGGCGATGTTTTTGCCCTTTGATTTTATGTTAGAGCAAAGGGCGGATTATCAAAATTTAACCATGCAAGAAGTCAAAACGCTCGTTGAAAATGTTGGCGGAAAAATTGACCAGATTAAAAAATTACCTTATTTAGATTTTCGTCTTTTTGGTCAGCTTGAACAGGAATATTACCTGGAATTTTTCATAACTGGCCGTGCTTTTTTAGTAAATGAACGCGATTTCAGCAATTTTGTTGATCAAGAAATAACGGTCAAACCCCACGAGTTGCTAACAGTCATTAATCGGCAAGTTGCTGATGAGGCGTTAGTCGGCGCAACAACGGGTAGCCATTTATTTATTTTAGAACCTCAAACGATTAGGCCAGATTCAACTAAGCTAACCAGAGAAGAAATTTTACTCGAAGCAAGGGAGCATCCTGTTTTCGTGGTTGAAGCTGAAAATACCCGTGTTATGCGCTTGCCGACGATTAATTCACGAGGAATTGCTAACTTTACTCGTAATGAATTACAGGTTATCAATGATGCTGTTTGGCAGGAGTTAGCTGCCGATTTAACTGTTTTGCAAAATAACGCCTTCCTCGCTTTTAATCTTGCCAGTGGCGACCATGAAGCAGTTTTAACCGCCTTAACCCGCGAGCTTGAAAAACGAAACGAACTAGCAATTGGCACACTAGCCGAGCCAGAACCTGCCGACGAATTGCATTGGCGAATGCGCCCGATTTCTCAAGCAGAACGCTTCGAATTAGCGCTTGGCGCTGGCAGTTTCACGTTATTTACTTTTGTTTTGTTAGGCGTTTTATTTCTAGCTTCGGCATTTATCGTCTTGTACCATAAATTTGTTGCCGATCTCAGCGAAGAACAGGAAACGCTTAACCAGTTTAGACGAATTGGCTTAACAACGAAAGAATGTCGTAAATATATTAGCACGCATTTAGCAATCGTTTTCTTCTTGCCAATACTGGTCGGCGGAATAGCGGGATTATTTTTAGTGGCTCAACTGGCGGTTTTCCAAACCATCGCTACTAAACAAATGTGGGCAACTTTTAGCAAGGTACTCTTAATGTACAAGATTATTGTTTTGTTTGTAACGATGCTTTACTTTTTGTTGCGACGGAAATTTTTAAAAATTACGAAAATCTAGCAAGTTATTTAGGCTATTGACCGCCTTGCTTTTTACCGCTTTTTTCACTACCATTATAAGCGTTAATTCTTTTGATGATTGAACTGTTACCTTTTGTTTTATAATTTTTTCGAAATTTTGACTTATCGCATTGCAATGTTATCTTATTAGGGGTCAAATAATGGTAAGCAAGTAATTTTGCAGTATAAGAATTTTTACCGATAACACGATGTCAAACGACACAAACCCCGAATCCACGATTTGATTAAAGGATGCGGGGTTATTTATGGTTTGGTGATTACTCAATTTGCTGATTTTGGTGACTTTCTAACTCGACTTCATCATCGTTTAACTCTGCTTCTGGGAACTCTTCCTTGATTTCGTCATCTTCGAGAGCTTCATTTGGATTGAGTGGATTTTCTAACGACTTGTCTAGAAGTGTTCCATCTACTTCTGGGATTGCGGTTTCTGGTGATAAATCTGGAAGCTGATTCTCAGTTGATAGCGTTGCCGGATTAACAGTTTGGTAGATTGTTCCAGAGAAAGAACCGTGTCCGATCCCATGAGCTTGGTTCCATGTTGCCGTGTGATTTCCTGGCGTTTGCCATATTAGACTGTTATCATCAAATGTGAACCTTGCGCTAGAGGTTAATTCGATTGCGGTTCCGTCTGGTAAATATAGATATAATGGTGTTTCCGCTCCGACAGTTGTTGTTGGTAAATTAATCGTTTGGTTATCTGCATCTAACAAGTCAAGGTTCAGGTTTGCTAATGGTCTTAAGTCGCTAATTTGGTTATTCCATAAACTCAACCCCCTTAAATTCGTCAGGCTTGCTATTGGTTCAACATTACTGATTCGATTATTAGCTAAGCTCAAGCTCGTTAAGCTCGTTAGGTCTGCTATTGTCTCAATATTGCTGATTTCACTACCTCCTAATTGCAACCAATCTAAGCTCGTTAGGTCTGCGAAAATACCTGGGGCGAGGTTGCTGATTTGATTGTCATTTAACTGCAAATCCATTAAGTTTGTCAGGCCTGCGAAAGTACCTGAGGCAATGTTATTGATTTGGTTATCGCCTAAATCCAAATCCACTAAATTCGTTAGGCCTGTGAAAATGCCAGCCTTGAGACTGCTGATTTGATTACCATCTAAACCCAATGCCCATAAATTCGTTAGACCCGCGAAAACCCCAACCTCAAGACTGTTGATTTGATTCTCTTCTAAACCCAACCACTCTAAATTCGTTAGGCCTGTAAAAACGCCAGCCTCAAGACTGTTGATTTGATTCCCTTCTAAATCCACCCCCCCTAAATTCGTTAGACCGATGAATGTTCCTGACTCAATGTTGCTAATTTCGTTACCACCTAAATCCAACTCTTCTAAACCAGTTAAATAGCCAACTCCCGTTAAGCCTTGAATTCCTGCACTCCACGCAAATAGCGACGTAATTCCAGCTAATTCTGACATTGTGATAACGTCTTCAACACTAACATCCAGTTCATCTGCTACAACTTGCGCTAAGTTTTCATCTGGAAAAATCTCCGCCAATGTTGGTACGAATACATTTATATCTAAATAAGCAGATGCATTTTGTCCATCAACAGAAGCAGTGACATTTAAACGTAAAGTGCCAGCTGGTTGATTTGGTGCGATTGTTACAACGCCATCTGCTACTGTTGTGCCTGTTACTGGCGCCGAGCTTGTATTTCTTCGTGTTCCAGTCGGAAATGTCCATGTGAACGTTGCATCAGCAACTGTTTCAGTTCCGCGAATCAGTGTTGCGTCAAATGTCCGGGCGCCACCTTGTGGCATTGCTGTTGCTTCTCCTGCCAAATCATTGCCAATTCCATCTTGTCTTATTTCAATAGACAGTTCTGGCCCTGGTTCTTGATCTGGCGGTGAGCCACACGCGGTGAGTCCAAAAATAAAAGCGATAATCATCGGGATAAATATTAACAGTTTTTTCATGGTATTTAACCACCCTTTCAAATTGTTTTAACATCAAAGCGAAACCGTTGATAACGCCAAAATGTCTGTGCGAACATAAACTTACTACCTTGGATACTATGCTTTTCGTGCTTTAATTGCTTACAACACAAATAGCGCTAATCAACAAACTCTGGATAGATTAACATCAAGAGCGCGCAAACCAGCCATTAATTAATCATTATGTTACTCACCACCTAGTACAAGACATCGGCAATTAAAAAGGGTGCCGAAGGCACCTCTTTTTAATTGGCACCTTTTTAATTGGCACCTTTTTAATACATTTTAAATCTCAAACCGTCGACTGGTTCAATTACCATTATACAAAATATCCTCACAAAAAGCAAGCCCTTTATCCAATTTTTTCAAAATCCACACAACTAAAAAATAAAAACGAGATACCACTCTAAAAAAGTAGCACCTCTACTAACTGTTAATTCAGCTGCAAGTCAATCTTTTTGTAACAAACTTAAACGCCTTCATTTTTTACCACTGGCACCCAAATTTCTCTAACACCATCTTCTCCAAAAAGTTCAAAACACTTCTCCCCTTCAATATAGTCATATCCTATTGA
>JGI990J12352_1000132_pt1 | contig 17103 bp, 16 predicted proteins | sample Intmic4MA4BA4MSA_FD_12352 | JGI IMG/M metagenome (IMG submission 12352) | reverse complement strand
GTTGGGCTCCTTCTCGTTATGATTGGGCTCCTTCTCGTTATGATTGGGCTCCTTCTCGTTATGATTGGGCTCCTTCTCGTTATACTCGTTCTACCATATTTTCTCTGTTTTGAACACCCTTTGGCAACGGTTTCTTTTTCGAAAAATCCTTGAGCGTTTACTATTCACAGCCGTTAATCCATCAAACCAAACCCGCAAATTGTAGTGGTCTTTGAAATTTTTTGAGACCTACTTGCAGAGTTGGCTCAAAAAATAGACCAGAAGATCCACTTGTTAGCTTTTGATCTGTTCACCACTACAATTTGTGGGTTTTGTACCGATGGGTTGACAAATCTGTGAAGGTAACCTGAGACGTCACCACTTAGGCGATATGAGTAAACTTTTCAATCTTCTCAGCGACTTCCGCTGGCGTAAGGTCATCGGTGTTTATTGTAAGATCTGCACATGACTCATAGATGGATTTTCTTTCATTAAAGATAGATTCCAGCTGTGGCAAAAGCGGTCGATCTGAGTTTTGAAGTCGCTTTTTCAGTGTGTCGAGGCTTGCTTTTAAGTAGACAACAGATGCCTGCCTACTCAAAAGTTCTCGATTCTGCTCTCTTTTAATAATGCCACCACCTGATGCGATGATGTCATAGTTACCAAGAGTTGTCGCCAATACTTCACTTTCTATGTGTCGGAAATATTTTTCATTGTGAATTTTAAAGATTTCAGAGATGTTCATCCCTGAAACCATTTCAACTGCATCATCCGTATCTATCCCCGTTAGTTCAGATGCCTTAGTTAGCATTTGGAGCGCCGTCGTTTTTCCAGCCCCCATCATGCCTATTAGTACAATTGATTTCAAGTTAGCACCTCCAATTTTTTTGACTTTTTAAAACAGTTTCAATATCCTATTGGCAAGTCCTAGGTATTCAATGCCAATTTCTTCATGGATGGCGAAAATGCTATCGCTCCCCCCCTCTTTAGGTTGCCCAATTGGAATGCTCGCTAGGACGTCTACATCCAATTTCCTTGCAGCTGCTTCGGCGCCTCCGCTACCAAAGATTTTCTCTTCGGCATCATTAACTGGATTTTTAAAATATGACATATTTTCAACAACACCAAGTAATTCATGCCCTAAATGTTTTGCCATTTCACCCGATTTTACTGCAATATGAGCTGCCATCTTGTGCGGAGTCGTCACCACAATCGCCTTCGCACTAGGAATAAATCCCTTAATATCCATTGGCACATCTCCAGTTCCAGGCGGCAAATCCACAAGTATATAGTCAAGCTCTTCGTCCCACAAAACATCATTGAAAAAATGTTTCAACATACTACCAAGCATCGGACCGCGCCACATCAAAGGCTGATCATTATCAAGTAAAAATTCCGTTGACATCACCGCAACGCCCTCTACCATTGGCGGCACAACTTTCTGCTCCTCCGACATGTACATGTCGGGCTTCGTCACACCAAAAATCTGCGGCAAACTCGGTCCATAAATATCCGCATCAATGAGTCCAACTTTCTTCCCCAATCGCGCCAAACTAACCGCCAAATTCGCACTCACAGTCGATTTTCCAACCCCACCTTTTCCAGACGTCACCGTGATATATTTCACTTTTTTACCATCTGCAAAGGTTTCTGCTTCTTCTGCAGCTTCAACTTGTAACTTCATCCCCTTGTAGCCATGGCCAATTTTAACAATTTTCGCTATTTTTCTTTTTAAAATTTTTTCTGAAGGCGGGGCTAATTTTTCACATTCAACTATGAGTGTAACAAGCGACTCTACCTCATCAATGTTGATAAATTTAACAACGAGGCCAGCCCCGTCAAAAACATCTCCTAAAGCTTGAATATCATGGGTAATCATATTTTTTTTATCCAAAACGATCATCTCTCCATCTTTCTTTGTATTTAGTTGCACGTCGTAGACTTCCTTAAATTTCTCGCATTCAAAAATAAGTCTCACAGGTAGTCCTGATTTTTGAATACTCAAATATTTTCAGAATTCTGACACACTCGATTCCACTTTTAATTGTATCGGGATTTTCTTATATTCATCTTGCAATAGCTTTGTGGCGTGGGGCTCTGGTAGAACGCTAGCGTATGCTGCCGTAACGCTTTGCTCATGCCTTAGCATTGGATGAACACTTTTCCCAAAGGTGCTATAAATCGGAATCTGGACATCATCTTTTATATGCCGCAAATAGTTACGCCCTTTCTCGCTAAAGCCTAAAACACGCACGTATGGTGTCCCTTTGTCCAGTTGCCAGACAGAAATTTTTGCTTGTGTTGTATGTGTCAAAATATTCGCACAAATTCGCTGAATGCGTGTTTTCGTATATCTTTTTGTCAAAATATTTCTCAGGAAATCTTTGAAATTTGACGATTTCATAGCTACAGAGTAAAATCGATGTTCAAGTCCTTCAATCATATCATGGATTTTTTCAAGCTCATCTGTTCCCAAAGTCAAAATCTTCTGTTTCAATACAACAAAATGATTTTCCCAACTCTGGATTCCCACGAATTCATCTGCTCTCAAAAGTGAGTGAATGTCATCTGGTACATAAGCATCATACTCTTTGCCAGCTTCAATCAATCTTCGGACAGCCGTTGCACTCGCAATGTGAGTGTCAGACGGCGTTTCGTCGTTGTAACTAGCACCCTTGCGCGCAATCGTATGTGGTGTCATGTTACTATCAAATTCCCGAATAGCTCGCAAATATTGAATCCCAAGCGTATTATTAGGCGCACGTTGCTCTAGGCGTGCGTCTACAAGCGCATGGGCTTTCGGCAGGCTCATACCTTTCTTGAGATATTCATGGACTTGCATTTGAAATTCGTCCGACCTCGAAGCGTTTTCCAGTTCTATCAAATCCTTCAATACGGCGGATTCACTCCCAAAAACAAGTTCTTCTACCCCAAGTGCGTTTAAAATTGAAACCGATCCCNTTGCGAATGTATCCGCCGCCCTCACCCCAAAAGCATAAGGTAATTCAATTACTAAATCAATGCCTGCGCTTAGTGCCATCTCCGCGCGCTTCCATTTGTTCACAATCGTTGGTTCCCCTCGTTGTGTGAAATGCCCGCTCATGACTGCGACTACAACATCTGGCTTTGTAAGACTTATAGATGCCTGTAAATGATGCAAATGTCCGTTGTGAAAGGGATTATATTCAACAATTAAACCTAGTGCCTTCATTTCATGCCATCCTTCAAATTGGAATCAGAATTAATAACTACCATTTTACCATAAACCTAAATTAATCGCAAAACGAAAAAAGCCGCTGTTGCGACTTTTATCTTAATTGTGTATCAAATAATCTTTCATATTCTCGNATTCAAGGTAATCTTTTTGTTCAAATTTCATGGATACGTTTGCGCCTTTGATTGCTATCGCGACATGGTGGACTTTTTCATATCCTTCTCTTTTTGTGATAGTGAAAAATCGTGTTGATTATTATTTGTTACATACTTCCGTATATGCCAATATGGGGATAAGGAGCGCTTATCAACACGAAATTTCACTATCGCAAATATTTATTCCCCTTCAATGCACTTGATAAAAAGCCACCTACCAAACTAACAGCTTTATTGTAATATCCTCGAGCATATGCCTTTTCCAATGGCATGTCGTATTCATCAATCAGCACGATCGGATTGATAGCATATAATTTTGATAATAATTCAGTCAAAAATCTCCAAGAGTCTGTCGCAATTTCTTCTGTTATACGATTGCTTAAAATATTATGATAAGCATCTACATCTGAACTTTCAAGCCCCTCTTTTGTTATAACGGATTTGAAATCTATATATAATTTCTTTATTTTATCATAAAATTTCTTTTCAAATTTATCGCTAATAAGTACGTCAATATCTTCTAAATCAATTCTAATCACTGGATATTTATTCCAATATCTATTTTTATCGTACAATTCCACCCCTTGCATCATTAGGTTCCCCATCTATGATTCATAATATCATAAAATGTAGAATTAATAAATAATTACCCCATATTGCACGATGAAGTTTGGAATTTTTTTCAGGTTTTGGGTTGTTAATTACCGTCTTTTTACTAGTGCACTGAACCACTACTAGAATTGACACCAATTCTCGTGCACTAGTAAAAAGACGAGTTTCGATAAACATCGAAATTTACCAAAAAACAAAAAAAAACCGAGACGCCGAAACGCTCAGGTTTTTTATTAATCTATAGACTATTTCAATTCTACAGATGCTCCAGCTTCTTCAAGCTGAGTTTTTAAAGCTTCTGCATCTTCTACAGCAACTTTTTCTTTGATTGGAGCAGGTGCACCATCAACTAATTCTTTTGCTTCTTTTAATCCAAGTCCAGTAATTTCACGAACTACTTTGATAACTCCGATTTTCTTAGCTCCAGCGCTAGTTAAGATTACATCTACCTCAGATGGTCCTGCGTCAGCACCAGCATCAGCGCCACCAGCCATAGCTACAGGAGCAGCAGCAGATACACCGAATTCTTCTTCGATAGCTTTTACCAATTCATTTAATTCTAAAACTGACATTTCTTTGATTGATTCAATCATTTCAGCAGTTGAGAACTTTGCCATTTTAACTTCCTCCTCTTTCGAAAATATAGCTCAAGTTTTATTGTCATATATTTTCGAAATCATTTCATTTATTTTTAATTTCTAATTATTCAAATTATTCAGCAGACTCTTCAGCCGAAGTTTCCTCAGTCGCTTCAGCACTTGCCTCTTCGACTACTGGCGCTTCCTCTACAGGAGCCTCTTCTTTAGGAGCAGGTTCTACACCAGCTTCCTTGTCAGCAGATACCAACGATAAAGCGTAAGCCATATTTCGCATAGGCGCTTGAAGTACAGATAGTAACATAGAAAGTAATCCATCGCGGCTTGGTAAAGTTGCGAGTTCCATTACTTGCTCTAAAGTTGCTACTTCACCTTCAATAAATCCAGCTTTAAGTTCCAATGCAGAATTATCCTTAGCAAATCCATGAAGGATTCTTGCAGGGGCAACTACATCATCATTAGAATACGCAACAGCAGTTGGTCCTACAAAAACATCTTGTAATCCTTCGTAGCCAGCATCAGCAATTGCACGACGAGAAATGTTATTTTTCAATACTTTGAACTCAACACCCTCGCTGCGAAGTGATTTTCTCAAGGCAGTCACTTCATCAACAGTAAGACCACGATAGTCAACAACAACTAATGAAGATGCTTCCTTAAACTTTGCCGAATACTCAGAAACCAATTGCGATTTCGCTTCAATTGCAACAGTATTCATCTTTACACCTCCATTTTAGACATTTGAGAATGGCTGTCGATTCTCCCCCCACTTTGTGGGACGGTTAAATCACCAGTTGAAGCCCATTTTTTATGACTCAGATTTTAGATTTTAACGAGTTTACTCTCGGGAAAAAATAATAAACAGATAAGTGGCATTTTAGCGGAAGCGTTCTTCTTATCAGAAATACCTCTGGTCTCTCTCTTTGACCACCCTTGAAGGTGGTCAAATTCACCTTGAATTGCTTCAATTCATTTCACAATGTGAAGATATCAAAATCAAAAAACCCGCATCCAACTAGCGTAGACGAGGGTTTCAACAACAAGCATATCTCTTAAAAAGAGTATGTTGTGAAATTCACCTCGGTAGGAAATTAAGCTATATACTAATTATATTTTCGATAACTAGTAAAGCACCTACTGTCTACGGTCATATTCAGTTCTTATTTTTTATCTAAAGAATCAGTTGAAATTTTAATTCCAGGTCCCATCGTCGAAGAAATTGCAATATTTTGAACATAAGTTCCTTTTGCAGTTGACGGCTTTGCCTTAATAATCGTATCGTAAATTGCATTTAAGTTATCAGACAATTTTACTTCGTCAAACGAAACTTTTCCAATTGGAACATGAATGTTTCCAACCTTATCAACGCGGTATTCAACTTTACCTGCTTTGATTTCGTCAACAGCTTTCTTAACATCCATCGTAACTGTACCAGTTTTAGGGTTAGGCATCAATCCACGTGGTCCTAAAACACGTCCAAGTTTACCAACTTCAGCCATCATATCTGGCGTTGCAACGACAACGTCAAAGTCTAACCACCCGCCAGCTACTTTTTCAACTAATTCGCTGTCTCCAACAACATTAGCTCCAGCCTCTTGTGCTTCCTTAGCTTTTTCACCTTTAGCAAACACGATAACCGAACGGTCTTTCCCTGTTCCATGTGGCAATACCATTGCACCACGGATTTGTTGATCTGCTTTACGAGGATCTACGCCAAGTTTCATCGCGACATCAACTGACGCGTCGAATTTAACTACGCTAGTTTTCTTAACTAAAGCTACAGCCTCAGCAACTTCATAAGATGCATTCTTATCAACTTGCTTTGCAGCTTCAATAAATTTTTTACCTTTTTTCGCCATAATAATGTACCTCCTTGTGGTCAAACAAGAATTTTTATAACCCACCATCAAAATTCAAAGCTAAACACTTAAAATTAATGAGTTAGGAATTTAAAATCTCTTCCACGATTAGACATCTTGGATACCCAAGATTATTCAACAACGATTCCCATTTGACGAGCTGAACCTTCAATAATGTTCATAGCAGCTTCCACTGTATTAGCGTTTAAATCAGGCATCTTCATCTCAGCGATTTCGCGAACTTTATCTTTTGAAATAGTCGCTACTTTCTCCGTATGAGGAGTTGATGATCCTTTTTGAATACCAGCAGCTTTTTTAAGCATATCAGAAGCTGGTGGAGTCTTTGTAACAAATTCAAACGAACGGTCTTCAAATACCGTGATGACAACTGGAATAATGCTTCCCATTTGATCTTTCGTTCTATCGTTAAATTCCTGACAGAATCCTTGAATGTTAACACCCGCTTGCCCTAATGCCGGACCAACTGGTGGTGCAGGATTCGCTTTACCAGCAGGGATTTGCAGTTTAACAATTGATTTTACCGCTTTAGCCATGCGCACACACCTCCTTAAAATACATAACGTCTCAAAGACGTCAACCATATAATTATATCACTTTTTTTCAATTAAGCAAGTATTTTTACGAAAAACTCACTACTGAGGTAATATATCCATTCCTATGCAGCATACAATCCTTCTTACAAAACAAAAGACCGCGAAACCCTATGCCTAGAAGTCAATGTAGCTTAATTATTCGATTTCACAAACCTGATCAAGCTCAAGCTCAACAGGTGTTTCGCGACCAAACAAATCAACCAGCACGATTAATTTTTGGCTTTCAACATCAATTGTTTCGATGACACCAACTTGATTTGCAAATGGGCCAGCTGCCACCAGAATTTGTTGTCCAATCTCGACGTCAAGCGTGACTTCGGTATTAACAACACCCATTTTTCGTAAAATCGGTTCAATCTCATCTTTGCCTAGTGAAACTGGCCTCGTACCTTTACCACTAGAACCTAAGAATCCCGTCACCCCAGGCGTATTTCTGACTGCATACCAAGAATCATCCGAGTCAATCATTTCAATCAAAACGTAACCTGGAAAAGTTTTTTTCATCTTTTCTTTACGTACGCCATCTTTAATTTTGACTTCTTTTTCCTCTGGTACCAAAACTCTGAAGATTTTTTCTTGCATATTCATTGTCTCGATACGCTTTATGACGTTAGTTAGTACCTTATTTTCATAACCTGCATAAGTCTGGACAACATACCATTTTTTTTCAATATCCATAATTGCCTCCAAAAACTTCTTTATACTAATTTCTATTTTCTATTTCAAAATGTTGCTAAAGCGATGCTATTTTTTATCAGGATCTAGAAAGCACTTTACGTAGCATACCTGGAGGGTACGTGAGTAGGATGCTGACAACGTCCTGATGAAAAAGAGCGAGTTTTAGTGATATTTTAAAGTAGACTTAGTATTAATACTAATCGACTTCTAAAATGGCGTTAGTTATAAATTATAATGTAACTAGTATCTCATCAGGCTAGAAATCATAGAAATTTATCAAGGGGTTTCACAATCTCTAACCTGATAGAACACTAGTCTAGGTAATACATAGCAACTGCAATTCCACCATCAACCAGTGCGAAAAATGCTGCTAAAACTGCAACAAAAACGAATACTTGTAATGAATAGAGCATCCATTCCTTCTCAGTTGGCCACGTAATTTTCTTAAATTCGTCAGATACATTTCTCAAAAAATTCATCATTCAAAACCTCCAGCTTTGTCTAGGTTTCAGCTTCTCTCTATTTAGTTTCCTTATGAATCGTATGCGCATTACAACGCCTACAAAACTTCTTAACCTCAAGACGTTCTTGATGAGTTTGCTTATTCTTCTGCGACGTATAATTACGAGACAAACAATGCTCGCACGTCAAAATTACTTTTATACGCATACTAAAAACACACCCAGTCCTATAACTTTCTATACTTTACCAAAAATGACGCCCAATGTCAATTGAAAAAAATTCAAATGGCTGTCGGTCGCCTAGCGACCTCAGTCTCTTAAGCTTCGTACATAAATTTTGACTTTTAATTTAGAAAACCATGCACTTATATTAATCCCTGTTTGAAATCGTCGTATATTGGTCGGCTACTACTCAGACGGAATCTAACATCGTGGTGATTATTAGAAACATGGAATTTGGATGTGGTTTTAGACCATGATGTCGAATATTTTTTTGTTGTTTATTTCGAGCCATTCTTGCTTGCTCTTTCGGTTTTTTCTGAAATCAAAGGTCAGTAAATAGCCCTCGTCTAATTTCTTTTTATTCATGTATCCTAAAAGTTGATCGTAGGCTTCTTCGTGTTTTGCGTAGCCATACCAGATTTTGAGTTCAATGACGAATTGTTGGGCTTGGTAGTTGATAACGACATCCATGCGGCGGTCATCTGTGAATTGGCTTTCGATGTGAGCGTATCCACGACCGTTGAGGATCGGGCTCATGAAGAAAAGGAAGATGAATCGGCATTCGCGTTCTAGGAATTTGTCATCTTTTTCGCTGTAATACTGGTGATAGTATTTGGCGAATTTTTCGAGGCATAGTTGCATGTTGAAGCGATTGTTTTGGACGACGTCATTGTAAAGTGTTGGCAAAACAGCTTCTGCTTTGAACTTTTCAAATTGCGCTTTCCCGATGAAGTATTCGCTGATTCGCATTTCAAAAATTTTGTTGGAAATTTTGACACGCCCCTCTACTTCTTTAAAGTAGCCATATCGACTTCCCAAGCTAATCGGAGCCAAGTCATGACTAAATTTCCATCTCCCACCAATCATTAACACATCGTAGACCATATCTGATAGATCTTGATTGCTTTCTAAATTTCTGGTCAGGCTTTGAAACAACGGGCTATCTTCTTTCAATACTAATTTGACCGCTTGCCTTACGTTTTGCACATTCCATGCTTTATCCAATTTCTCATCAATGTGCTTACAAATGCTAGACACCAAAACTGGATACCCACTTGTAAACTGATAAATTTCTTCCGCGATTTCTGAAATATTCATCTCCGTTTGATAATCCGCCTCATACGCTTCAAGCATCGTCTCAATCTCAGTTGGCGAAAATGACATATTTATCTCAAATGCAGCCGCAATATTCCACGGTGAATTTTTAATTGTCGTTTCCCCTAAAGATGGCGCATGCGCCCCCTCCTGAATCATCTTCAATTTAATGTTTCGAATATCATAAACACCCGCTAGAATAACGCTATAAAACGTGAAATCTTTCTTTGCTCGTCTTGCCAAGTACTTCGTTCGTAACACGCTTAAAAATTCAAGAAACACTTGATTATTGCTGATTTTATCCACTTCATCAATCAACAACACAAGCTTCTTCTCTTCGCTCATATCCGTAATATGCCTACCTAATAAATTAAATGTTTTCACTTCTGGATTTAGCCATTTTTTCCGATAATCATCAGCTTCACTAGAAAATCGCAGAGCATCAGAAATCATTTCAAGCAATGTCTGGGAAAAAATCTCCACATCAGCAAAACTCTCATAACCTAGTCCTTCAAAACTCAGTGGAATCACCGTATATTGGTCACTTAAAAATTGCTCTAGCGCAAGCAACGTCGTTGTCTTCCCATACTGATGACCCCGATTAATCGTGAAATACGCCTTTTCATCCACCATCGATTTAATTTGTTCCAATTTACCCGTTATATCAACCATATAATTTTCTTCTGGCACACACGTCCCATTTACATTGAACTTTCGCACAACATCACCCTCTTCAACCGCTTAAAATTTCATTATCTCCATTCTATCATACCTAATTCTCGAATACCAGTTCAAAAAGCGAAGAGCACTTGCTATCTATCGACAGCAGATCGCCCTTCGTCCTCAAACCTAAACTTTAAAAAATTAGCGATTTAGTTAAATAGAAGTCTTCTTTCAACAAGCTCATAAGTAAAAATTCTACACCAGACAAACGCAGCCACCAATGTGACGGTAATGGTGTTTCACTTAAATCAAATCCATTCCTCAATGCCTGTCCTGCCCCTGGTGGCGATGGATTCCCATGCTCTGCATTTGCCCCAAAGTAATGATTAACTTCTGTCACACTCAGTGGGAATAATTCTCCTGTTCCAGGATTTCCTGTCGGACGTGTCATTGCTCGTCTCATTTCTGGATTTTCTGGATACCTCCATAGAGTTCCTATACCTAAAGCATCTGCACTTCCAAGCCAAGGTCCTGTTGATGTGACATCTGCCTCTATTCCTGCATGTATCGTAATTCCACCTATTGCTTCTGGTGCTCCCAAATTTTGCCTTGCTACTGTCGCACCTTCACTATTTTGGAATTCATAATTCAATGCCACTGCTCGAATTTGATTTCCTACATTATCTGGATTTGCGTACCATGCATATGTTCCCGTCAACAATATCAACATCATCAACAACGCTGCCATTATCCCTATCCACAATTTCCTTTTATTATTTGAGTCCATCAAAAAAGCACCTCATCTCTTAGTTCCGAAGAAGGGCGCTTTAAAATGTTATTTTACTAACTACTTTCCCGTTAGCAAGGCGCTTTCTCGTTATGACCCGGCGCCTTTCTCGTTATAATAATTTTACCATGGTTTCGTGTTTTTTGAACCCAAAACGGGATATTTTTCATTGTTATTTCCCTGAGACGCCATCCGATTTTCGGATGTGCGCCATTTGAAAGAAATTACTCAAAGTAAACGTAACGCATGGTTTGTTGTCCATTCAAGCGGAATTCATATCCATGTACGTCGTAACGGGTTGCAATTAGAGATTGGCCAGTTGTGAAAAATAGCCAAGGCGCTTCGTCGCGAATGAGCTGCCCAAGTTGCTCGTAATAGTCCATTCTCACTTCGTCGTCAAATGCTCCACGCGCACGCTCCAAAAGATCATCGATTTCGTCGTTTTCAAAGAAAGTACGATTTCCTGGTGAGCCATGTTGCGAGGAGTGAAACAGCGGATATAAGGCATAATCGGCATCTCCTGTCACGGTTGTCCATGTAAATAGGAACATCTCGTGACGGCCTTCAGTTGTGTAATCCGTGAAAACTCCGCCTTCAAGTGGTTGGATTTCAACATTAATACCGACTTCTCCAAGTTGGGACGCAATCGCTGTGGCAAGGGCAATCATGGTCGTATCACTTTGAACCATAATCGAGGTTTCAAATCCGTCGGCTAGTCCCGCTTCTGCTAAAAGTTCACGCGCACGTTCAGGATTGTATTCATAGCCTATCACGCTATTGCTTGCTAGCGGAATGTTAGCACCCATTGGCCCTGCTGACGGCGTGGCAAATCCTTCCAAAACGGTGTCTACGATTGATTGCACATCTACTGCGTAGTTGATTGCTTGCCTTACTCTCACGTCTGTAAAGGGTTCAACTTGGTTATTAAATCCGACGTATTGAACAGTAAAATTTTCACGTGTTACAAATTCCATCTCATCGCTCTCTATCACTCGATTGACGTCACTTGGGCTAATCCACATGGCGATGTCAGCCTCCTCAGTTTCAAGCGCAATCACTCTACTTGCCTGCTCGGTTATAATTCTAAATTGAATACCTGAAATTTGCGGCATATCTCCCCAATAGTTATTATTGCGCACAAATGTCAAGCTATCGCCAACTGTCCAATCTTCAAACTGGAATGGCCCTGTTCCAACTGGATTTTCACGATACAGCTCACCATAGTACTCAACCGCAGTCTGATTCACAATAAATGCTGTCGAATGTGCCAAGTTCGATAAGATAGGCGCAAATGGACGATAAGTTGAAATACGAATCGTAAAATCATCCACAATTTCAGTCGCCTCTGCATCAATTTCACCTAAAATTGGGTACGTAACCGCCGAATCCGCCGCACGTCTTAATGTAAAATCCACGTCACGCGCCGTAAAATGCTCACCATTGTGAAAATACACATCATCTCGCAAATCAAATTCGATTGTCAAATCGTCTACCCGCCTCCATTCTGTGGCCAAACGAGGTACAATATTCATGTCAATGTCATGCGTAACCAACGTCTCATATAGCTGCGTATTCGTAATGGCCGAGTTTGTTTCATTGGCAAATTGCGGGTCAAGCGCCACTGGATCCCCGCCGATTGCAACCACAAGCATCCTATCTTCGCCTTCATCGAAAACATTGTCACTTGCCCCGTCATTACACGCTACAAGTAGCGCACCTACAATTAAAAATATCCCAATTAAAATCCCTCTTTTATTTCTCAACATAAATCCCTCTCCTTAGCCCCTATCTTTTTAGCTAGCCTTCCTGTATAATATAGCTAAGACGAATATGCCAGACTTCCGCCAAATCTTGAGATTTTCATTTTTTAGCCAAAGACTAACAAAAATGGAAACGAGAGATTCAAGAAAGTCTATGAGTCGAAGCTAGACAAGTTTTGCGAGGTGCAACTAGATAATAATATTATACCCAATATTATACAATTAAAAAGTACGCACTTTTTTAATACATAGTTTCCATTTGGGTACTATGGACATCAAAAATTAAACTAACGCCCACCAAACAAAGCGCTCCATTTATCCAAAGAGAGCGCCATTAGAGAAACAAAAAATCCTAAAAATGAACGGAGAATTTTCACATGCCACGCACCGATGTAAGCAAATATCAATGCAAAAAAGAACTGACACAAGCCCTCATCAGCGGCAAATGGAAAATGCTCATCATTTGGCGACTCGGTAAGGAAGGTACCAAGCGTTTCGGTGAGCTCAAAGACCGTATGCCTGGCGTGACCCAAAAAGTGCTTACAAGTCAACTGCGTGAACTCGAGGAAGACCAACTCATCACCCGGAAAGTTTACCCTGAAGTCCCTCCCAAAGTCGAATATTCCCTCACAAAACGCGCACAAGGCCTCATTCCCATTTTCGAAGCTATGTACCAATGGGGAAGTGTTTACGCTGAAGATTTACAAATGGCAGGCGGCGAGTCTTAACTCCTCACCACCTTACCGATGACACTGTCAAATCATACTCTCTTGACAGTGCTGCCTAGAATTTTTCCTCTTAAGTGTAATTCTACTATTTTTGTTTGAATTCATCTGTAAATTCTCTTCTTTCTCTCGTCATAATTTGACCTCTTTCCCGTTTCTTTTACTTTAACCATAGGTTTATCTGCAGAATTATAAGAAACTAGTGCATTAAAATCAAAATTCGATTGCAGAATCTATTTTCAAATCAATTGACACCAAAAAAAATTATCAAAAAGTGGGGGAATCTGATAAATTATCACCAAGGTGGTCGGCAATATGAAGGTCAGAATTAATCTCTTGCTTTTGCTACTGGTAATGCTCATACTGGTTGCTTGTCAAAATGAAGCTATCTCTGAACCCATAACATTGGAATCCGCCATTCGTGTTGAAGTGCAAACTGTAGCCCAAGATAATATTGAAATTGATGATAATCTATTCTTGATTAATGTGGAGCCAGATTTGGTTGCATCACGAATAATGGATGACAATGGTAATCTCATTTCTCCTTTGGACTATCAAGATATTCCTTCAGGAGGTGCTGGTATTATCATTGAGAATGAAGGCCATGGCTACGTTGGGGCTATCGAATTTAAAGAAGTTGGCATATTCGTTTTTCGGATTTGGCAAGGAAATACGCCCTTACCAAGAGCAATTGAAAATGACCTTGATAACTTTCGATTTTGGTTTTATGATAATCGACCAGCCCTCGCTGTCGTGGAAGTTGTAGATATCGATGGTGCACTTGTTGCCAATGTATTGTCAGACGATATAATATCCACTAATGTCTATGGATTGATTCCAGCTGTGGAGATAAAGAGATAGCAAAAAAGACCATGGAAAAAGAGCTTCAAAGAAGCAATTTTCATCGATTGTTTGAAGAAATCAAAAAAATTATCAGAAATGGAGATTAAATTCTCGAAATTTCTGATAATTTTTTGTATTTGTATTTTGTATATTGATGAGATTTAGAAACTCTCCCCTTATTTTGTTTCCATTAATTGAATAATACAGGAGCGGTTGTGTTTGTCAAGTTAAATGTATAGGTTTTTTGTACACCCCTCCAAAGTTACCAAAAGTGCGCTAAAATCGTTTTTTACGATTATTTCACTATTAATTGGGCGTCTTCTCATTATTCTCATTTTATCATATTTCTACTCTTTTTTTGTACCCAAAACGACCTTTTTTACTGTAAAATCCTGAAGACACCATCTGAACATTTTTCGGATGGGCGCCATTTGTTTGGATTTTAAACCATAATATCGAATACTTTTTTGTCGTCGATTTCGACCCATTCTTGCTCGCTTTTTTTGTTCTTTAAGAAGTTAAAAGTCAATAGATAGCCTTCGTCTAAGCGCTTTTTATTCATGTAGCCAAGCAATTGCTCGTAGGCTTTTTGGTGTTTTGCATCGCCATACCAAATTTTGAGCTCGATAACAAATTGCTGGTCTTGATAGTTGATTACGACGTCCATGCGACGGTCGTCCGTGAATTGGCTCTCGATGTGGGCAAATCCGCAACCATTTAAAATCGGACTCATGAAAAATAGGAAGATAAATCGGCATTCGCGTTCTAGGAATTTGTCATCTTTTTCGTTGTAATACTGATGATAGTATTTGGCGAATTTTTCGAGGCACAATTGCATATTGAATCGCCCGTCTTGGATGACATCTGCATAAAGGGCTGGCTGGACGGCTTTTGTTTTGAGATTTTCAACTTGATCTTTGCCTATGAAATATTCACTTATTATCATCTCGAAAATTTTGTTTGAGATTTTCACCCGTCCTTCTACTTCTTTGAAATAGCCATACCTGATGCCTAAGCTAATCGGCGTTAATTGGGATTCAGCCATTTTTTTCGATAATCTTCGGTTGCACTAGAAAAACATAACGCGTGAGAAATCATCTCGAGTAATGTCTGACAAAACACTCCCTCATCAGCAAAAATCTTCTCACCAACCCCCTCAAAAATTAGCGAAATTACCGTATATTCATCATTCAAAAACCGCCTCAAATCCGATAGCATCGTCGTCTTCCCATATTGCGCCCACGATTAATCGTAAAATAAAGTTCCTCATCTACCATCGCCTTAATCTGGTTCAACTTCCCCGTTATATCCACCATATAATGCTTATTTGCCACACACGTCCCATTCACATTAAATTTCCGCACAACATCACCCTCCCTCAATTGCATAAAATTTCACTACCCCTATTCTACCACACCCCGATTTTGAATACCAACTGAATCCTTATGATGGGAAAAAATGCCGCTCAGACAAAGTCTGACCAGCATTTTTTCGTCTTTAGAAACCATCATTTATCATATACGTCCGTTAAATTTTAATGTGATAGTGAAAAATCGTGTTGATTATTATTTGTTACACACTTATGTATGTGCCTATATGGGGATAAGGAGCGCTCATCAACACAAAATTGTACTATCGCAAATTTTAATGAATAAATTATTAAAATTTGGTTTATGGTCGCACCCAAATCGCAAAGCGCATACTGCGCAAGAGTACGGCGCTAGCTTGACTATGACCACCAGTATCAGTAATCATGCGAGCTGGCCAAGAAAAATCACCACCCATAGAACGCGTTAACCACTGAGCATATTCACCAGTGTCATGGTGTTGAGCTTGTCTTGATCTACAATCATTAACATCATTAGCTGCAACAATTGTTGTATGTGGCAGGTATCTATTCACTTCTGTTGCACTTAACGCAAACACTTCACCACTTCCTGCTTCATTATTTAATGGTAGTGTTGCCGCTCTATCAAAATTAGCAATGCTCGCTTGTGCATGAGGTAACCATGGACCTTCTAACCCATTATCTGTATCAATTTCTATACCAGCACCCACTGAAGCTCTGTCTGGAAGGAATGGCTCATTTACAACATTATAAAACGTATAGTTTAGGGCTCTTGCTTGCAACTCTAGAGATACATTCGCATCATCATACCATGCCATCATATTTTCTCGCAAAGTTGAATCTTCAAATAATCTAAATTCATTAAATATAAAATGCGGCGAACTTCCATACGTTTCCCTTGTTATCATTAAAATATTTCCTTGTCCACCTATATCTGAATTAGCTGCTACAAGTACACACCAGTCTACATCCGTAGAATCTGTCCATATTTCACCAGATGTATTAATAATTGTTGCTGGTATAAGGAGTGGTATATCTAGTCTTCTTCTCGCTTCTCCCATCCCACCACTTGGGGCTTTTGCCGTTGCCACAACATATGCAACGCCTTCTCCTCCTGGTGCTGTATTCAATACTGTCACTTCCCCAGTTTCAGGGTCAACACTAATTCCTTCTGGCGCTGATGATCCCAATACTGGTCCCTCTACCCGCCATATCACTCTTGGATTTGGAACTTCTACGCTTGCTCCACCCATTAATGACACTCTTGACATCGTTATTGCTCCAGCCGATTCCATTGTTGCTGTTGTTGCTCTTGCCATTTCCATCGGCTCATCATCTTGCCTTTCAAATTCCACTTCATATCCAAATTCTCCCCACAACATCGCGACATCATCTGGAACTGGATTATTCACATCAAACATATCTGTTGCCACTCTTGATCTTATCGCAAATTCTGCGTCCACTTGAATCACATATTCTATCCCTTCATCAT